>Ga0116230_10006610_pt1 | contig 11427 bp, 9 predicted proteins | sample S1TSphfallax_3_FD_88678 | JGI IMG/M metagenome (GOLD analysis project Ga0116230, IMG submission 88678) | Host-associated microbial communities from peat moss isolated from Minnesota, USA - S1T2_Fd - Sphagnum fallax MG | ecosystem: Host-associated > Plants > Peat moss > Unclassified | place: USA...
AGTGTGGGGAAATGTGCAACTTGCTTAACAATCCAATGAAGTGTGCAATCCATGAATTGATAACTTGTGTAGTAAAGTAAGTTAGGAGGTCAACTTGGTGTTTAGGAATTATTGAACTTCTTTTCGCTAAAATTACCATCACCTTGGAGATTATTATTGGGGCTTGATAAAGGGCCTATTTACAAACCCCAACAAATTTTGTTAAACTTAAAATGTTTAGTTGTTAATGTTGGGCACAGTGGCAATGACCAATGTCCATACCAAATCTTAACATGCACAAATGAGTCAAAAAAACCTGGGGATTACCCAAACATGAGGTTGTGATCTAAGTTAATCCCAACAAACTAACATATTATATCATAATGGTGAACCTGAGTCATAATTAAACATGCTACATCCTTTGACATATTGGTTGGAGGACTGATTTTATACCTTTTAAAGATGACCTTTAATTTTTGGAAGGAAACCACATATCAATAACCTAGATGACAAACATGAAACAATCATAAGGTTTTTTGTTAATCAAATTTGTCAAAAGGAATTCTAGAAAATCAAGTAAATCAACCATGTTGTCTAAATTTTTGGGCCTTCCCCGTGGTTTTGAGTTGTCAAAGGGTGGCATCCATGAGCAAGATGAACCCCCTAGTAGTGGATTGGTGACGTTATGGTAGGTAAGATGTTATTAATTTAGGAGTTAACATTGGATCCCATACCACTATGGGGCACATTGTTAAAATTGCAAACATCAACCAATCATTATATTCATCATGCTTTACACACTCTACCACCACCAAGCTCACAATTATTTGTGGATACTACTAATGGGTCACCAAGATTAATCCCATTGGATACCAAGGTTATTTAGTGGAATATTTTCAAGGATGGGATATGCATATTGGAGGTTTTTAAAGGTATTAGTTTTGGTCTAACCATTGTGCTACAATTTGACATCCATGTATGATAGTATTATTACATGGCATGAATGTTTACGTGCTTGTATTATCATACATATGGATTTTCACAATGCAAACATTGAATAAAAAGGCAATGGTGTTTTAAACATGTATGAAGATGCACATATTGTTGCATATTTGAATGTTGGGGAAGTACCAACTAAATTGACACCCAAGGAACATGATCAAGTCATGTTTAAGACCAAACAATTCAAATGGGAAAATAATTCGCTTCTGTAAATGTGAACGAATGGATGAGTGTGGCTTGTGCTCACCCAAAATAGTGTTAGGGCCTTGTGTAAAATATATAAAAAGTTGGGCCATTTTGGGGTTTGATTCCAAGCATAATATCAGTGATGATGGATGTTATTACAAGTTTAACAACAAAAAAAATTGATGTGTAATGTGCAATTGAATGTGGGCATCATTCAACACACCTACACTTCATTTACAACCATTGCCCATCATGGGGCTTGGTTATTTTAGCGTTAAAAATATTAATAAATCATGAAATAATCTCCAAATATAATAATCAATGGAATTTGGATTTTTTCAAGCCATTGAGTTTGATGTGACATGACTAATATGTTTTGAACATTTTTTCAAATGGTTAAAATTGGTGTTGTTATTGGATTATAATTGTGAAGGAACTACCTATGCATTTTAAGACATGGTGCTTAGTAGGTTTGACATTTTAAATAAAGTATTCATTGACCAAAATACATAAATTCGTGAGGAGTTCCAAAACTTGTGTGAAAAAAACATAATTGATCATCACACAATTTCATGAGACCATCTTAAGACATGCATGTTAATTGAACAAATGGTGCAAACAATGAAATGAAGTTTGCGAACACATGGGCTTCAAAAAGGCCATATTAGAAAATGGGACCTAGAGCTACCATGGTTAACTATGGGGCATAGGTTTAGTTGGTAAGTTTTTCTTGTGTTGTTTTCATTGTAAATTATATTATTTTGTCATGAACTTTAATTACCAACCTCATTCCAATGAGATGTGATGACAATAATCAATTTTGATGATCCAAACATATAGCTTTAGGCATGTGAATAGTAAGTAATTTTGTTTCAATGTGTAATGTGAATGGCTATGAAGACATCAAGGCAATTGCTTAACATTGGGATACATTGTGTTATGCCATTATTCGAGGAGGTGGTTATTGGCTTCAAGTCAAGAGGTGATTGCATGCACTTATAGCACCTAATACCAAGTATGTTGGATATGACTATATTATGTGTTATTTGTTGCATGTGAAATGTAATACCTTTTGGAATGTTGTACTTGGAAGGTTGAGATGGTTAAACATGGAAAAACCATGTGCATATTTGCATGTTGTGTCATCTTCCTATTATGGATGGTCAAATTGACCTATCTTTGGTTATTGTCTTTGCTAACCTATAGTGTATGTTGTGCCAAAAATCTTTCGGGGTAACCATTATGTTGATTTGTGGTTAATGTTCTAGAAGATGGAATGTGGGATGTTTTATATCACCATTGGAAGAAATACTAATTGAAAAATGACTTTGCTATTAGTGCACAAAAGAAATTGATTTTTTTTTGTTATTAAGTAGTAGGGAGCTCTTAAAGTTTCTTTCCATCATGATTCATAGTTGACAAAGGATTGGGGGGATTACAATTATCCAATTAACAATGGGGCTCACATTTGCATTTTGTTTATTGGTCATTTTACCTTAAAACCAAGGTGTTCACATTTGGTGGATTCATAAGAGGAATTTCCTTTATTGTTATATAGTTTAAAGGACTTTAAGTGCAGATAGGGGGGCGATTTGGATGTGATGTCCCATTTCAGGTCTTGTGTCATTTGGTTTATGTGTGTCTAAATAGTAATAGTTATAGGTGTTGACATGGTAACATATAACAATTGTCAAAGTTTTTATTATGTTTTAAACAATTACATTAAAATTACAACGTGAAGGGTTTAGGGTTTACCACTAGGGGTAAGTTAGAACTAGTTCCAATGTGAACATAATTCTAATTATTTGGACTTTTGGATGTGATACAAATCCTTAGGTGGAAAACTCAATCCCATTTTCTAGATTTGAGATGACATCATTTTCTTGTGTTATGTTATGTGTCCATGAGGGTGATAATTTTGCTTGGATTCCTATGTGTGCAAGTGAATTATATTTTGGTTTGGATGTGATGTGTCATTTAGGCTTTTTGTGCCATTTGTTTTATATGTGTGTGGACAACGATAGGTATAGGTGTCAACATGGTAGCACATGACACATCATTGGCTAACCTCCCAACAAGGATTTAACATAAAATAATAACATGTTTTTAGAATGTGCCTAAATAGTAAAAAAATATTTGAGAAAATGTTGCCTAAGTAAAAGAAGAGTCAAAATTTTACAAAAAAAGTTTCAATTTTTCCATTTCAAAATTTGATATTTTTGGAAAATAAGAATATTGGAATAGAATGTTCTTTTTTTTTTTCATTTTGGCAAATATTTTCTCAAATAATTATTTTCTCCCAAAGATTAGGTTCATGGGCTGCTGGGCAGGCTTTAAGAAAGATCTGAAATTGAGAAGGCTCCATGCAAGAAAGTAAAATTCCAAATTTCTAGGGGAAGGGTAGGACTTCTTTGTCATTGCCTCCCCTTTCCCCTTAGATATGATGAGTTTGTCCATCTATTGGCTTCTTTTTGTGATTTGGGTACAGACTCATCCAGTGGCAATGGATTATCATCCATGTTCCACAACATGACTATCTTTCCTCATTCATCCACCAACACAAAATACCATTTGACATCCATAATTACATTGTGAGGTCCTGCCCTCAGTACCTAAACTGTCAGGCTTGATCCTTGTCTATCCCTCTTTTTTACAGCAAGGATTACATCATTCTCTTTCTTGGGGCCTAAACCCTAAACCCTAAACCTTAAACCTACTCACACAGAGGTCTTTTGTGCCAAAGTAGCCAGATTTTGAGGATTTAATTTTTATTTATTTTTCTGAAATCGCCATATTTAGACAATCAGCTCTAGGGGAAGTAGCTGGTTTACACCAGTGTTGTGTGGTTCTTTGATTTTCTAAAGAACCGCCAGTTCTGAGTATTTCCAAATATCAGAATCAAAGAACCAGCAAGTTCCAGGATTTTAAATTATTATTTTTAAATTACAATTAAAATTAATTAAAATTATTTTTAAAATTACATTTAATTTTTTAATTATAATTTTTTTGAAATTTTTTTTAAAAAAAAAAGAACCGGCTGGTTCCCGAGTATTTCAAAACCCTCAAAGAACTGAGGGTTCATTCTCAGTTTTTTCCGGGTTCTTTGAATTTAGAACTTTTTCCAGGTCAGTTCCGAGGGGTGGGTACCAAAAATATATATATTATTTGCCAGTTCGGTTCTGGGGGCAGGGGTTGAAGGAAGGTAGTTTGTTTGTTTGTTTTGTTTTTGTTTGTATTGATGAGATCCACCGAACCGGGATGCTTCAGATCACATTCTTGGTCTCTTGGGAAAGCTCTGGAGGAGAAGGGGTGCATCAGCTCCGGTTTCATGGTGTCTGGACTTGCAGTGCAAAAGTTCTTGAATATTGAATGATATTTTCATTGAAAATTAAACTAAATCATAGCTGAAAATTTCGGAGGAATTGGAATGTGCCTTTGGTGTCGTTGGAAAGATCTTGATGAGCAAGATTTAATGGAATTTATTTGGTAAGATTTGGATTCAGAATGTGGGAGAGATATTGATTTTAAAGTGAACTGACCTGAGCAAATCTGTCCTCAGCAAATCGCCCTCTTTTTTTTAAATCATAATTTTCAAGTGATACCCAGTGCGTCCCATGCTGGTGGGTATCACGAGAAATAATTTTTAAAATAAAAAAAAATCCTTGAGTTTTTTTAAATTTTTAATTAAAAAATCCTTGATATTTATTTATTTATTTTTAAATTAAAAAAATTCTGCCAGTGCTTTATTTATGCAGGGTAAATTTCTGGCCTCGGAGCAGCTGAGGGGGTGCTTATTTAAGGGAACCTGCTGTTGGTCCTTGGGCGTTACCCTACACTTAGCTTGGAGCTACACTCCACACCCCCACTTTGAAATATGAAAACTATAACACCCAAAACATGTGGGATGATCATTGCAGCCTCCTGTTCCCATGAAGGACAAAGAGTACACCGCTGAATGAGACATGGTTTTCGTATACCGTAGTTACTACCTTGGCCATTTCAACACATGTCCGTTGAATAATTATTTATTTATTTAAAATTCATTTCAAGAAATGAAAATATTCACTATTAGCCTTCACAATATTTTTTGATTTGGAGGAAATAATTTTTGAAAATTTCCACATTTCTGAAAATAATATAATTAGTGTTGAATTGGCCAAGGTACTAGTGTAATATGGAGTATTATAGACATCGCAAAAAATGGAAAACAAGGGGTGTATCACACTGTGGCCTTGCCATTTACATTTTAAGGTATCTTAAGGCAAAAGAAGAAGAATTATGAAAAGTCAAATATTTCACCATGCAAAAATATAATCTTAAAAAAAATCCTCTAAAAGAAACCCAAAATCCTTCAAGATATTATAACTTAACTAATCTCAAGTTTCAACACCAAGCCAAAATATCACCTTTCAAAAATCCTCATATAAAAATAGACCTATTATTATTATTATTACCTAGGGGCCTATTAAAATCCCTTAAGCTACTATACTCTATAATGAATCTAAACACAATATCCTTAAGGGCCTTGGTAGGCAATGCCAAAAAAAAAAACCCTCATTCATGCAGTGTTGGTCTGAAATTGACTTTTGAATATATCAGCCTGGTCTTAGTATTGGGTCCTTTTAAAAAACTAAATTTTAACCTATGTTTCTTTCTTTCAGAAGTTCATCAAAGTTAGCAGCAACACCTCAGGCATGATAAGGATTTCATAGACTCTGATAGCACCACTTCATGGAAAATGTTCAGGTTTCATGTCATGTTACCTGGTTGTTTTATATACTGAAGTATGAAGGTGTTGTTGCTCTGCACTTGTTTTGCCAACCAAAGTTGCTAGCCTCCCTTCTCCTCCTTCCTGCATTTCTGGAATCACTGGTAGATTATTCAATGCATGGTTTTGGACACCACACAAGGCCTCCATTTTGGTGTTTGGAGAAACTATTAAGTAAAATTTGGATGGTATTCAAACTGATCATAGTTTCAATTTTCCGATCTTTTTTGAATTACAACAATAAACGCATACCTGGTCCCAAAAAAAACCCTCAAGGCTCAAACTCGCCACTTCCACTTGCTAGGCGTCCACCCACTATCACCAAGGCAACTATAACTATGGTCATCATTTGGGGAATAATTCATCTAAAACACGAGACCTTAGAGGGCCTTTGGATGAACAAGTCCTCTAAAGCATCAAACGCCTAGGACTTCCAAATCCTTGGGAGTAGAAAACATTGCATTTTACATTTTCCCACATTACCAATCTAGAGAAAAATCGAAAGTTCTCCTAAAGATGAATGCAACTGAGCTTTCAATGACAACATTCAAACTACTTCTTGATTAGCATCATGATCAAAACTATGTCTACAAAACAAATAGATGTTGATCATTTTTCTTTCTTAGAGATTTCAAAATGACCCATATCAATCTTCAAAGCATCCTAAAACCACACAATGTGACATAGTATTCACCCAATGAAAAAATAGAGTGAACCTCCACAATGTCACAAAAAGACCTTGCACAAAGCTATTTGCACGAGATGTAGTTTATCTTGCAACATGTTTACTTGTTTTCCACTAGCTTCCAAGCTTTTCACACCATGGTCTTTGTGAAAGATAAAGTTTGAGACCTCATACTTCATTTGCATTCAAACAATACGAAGAGATAATAGACTAATCTTTACTACTAACTTCACACATCTAAATTTCTATAAGCAACTTCCAATGGCCAATTCTTTATGCAAGATTGTAAGAAAGAGGCTAATAGGTTGCAAAAATGGAAGGAAAAACTTCATAGGTTCCCCACTTTAAAATAACACATTGTAAACCCCTCTCTTTAAGACCCACATATTGATCACATACATGTTTGAACACACTTAAAACACTTAAGTCCCACCTATGAACAACAATCTTCTATTGACATTGACAAATCAACAATAGTTGCCATAGGATATAACAATCAACAATGATTAACAGCACACTACCCTCATGTAAAATCAACATGCTTGGGAGAGGGATGATGACCTTGTAATCATTGTCTTGCAAGCAAAAGACCTCATGCTTAACCATAGGGCTATTTGGACTTGCATTTACATTAAGGCTATGACCAATGGGTTTGAAAGAACCATTGTCAATTTCATGACTAGGGTTTGAACTATGCCTTTTAGGGTTTTAAATAGATTTTATATGAGCAATGCAACTATGCAGAGGGGTGGAGCTATGATGTTGGTCATTCCCCTAAAGGCTAAGATTATTCACCTCCCATGCAACTTTATGGGATGGATTGCTATTTAAAGCTTCATACAATGGGTGGGTGTAGGTTAATGGTTGCCCTATAATGGGTATAAAAGTCAATGTAGCTATTAACTTATGAACAAAGTTCATGTTGCAAGTCTAGTTATTTAATTGTGCTAAATTTGAAACCTTTGAAAAATCAAGCTCAAAGAAAATTGAAGACACATGGAGGTTTTGTAGAGAAGAATTATAATTACACTTTAAATACATGTAGGTAAAAACTAATGTGTTGGGTACTTATTAATTTTTTTTCATAACTCCCCATTCTAATTCTCAAATTTTTAAAATTTAAAAACCAAATTGGTTCTCACATTTTTACAAAAACATTCATACCTTGGTTTCCCCCCCCCCCCTCTTCATGCCCAATTAGTTCTTTCACAATTGGTTTTTAATTCATTTAGATTAGTCGGCTATATTAAGCCATTTTTAAAACTTTACTTTAAGATTTTAGGATTAAAATTTTTAAATATTTTTTCAAATTTTCATAGGCCTAAAACAAATCAACAAGGTTCATTGCAAAACCTTAGTATTTAAACAAATTGTGATCACATTTCAAAGATATGTAAAAAAATAAAACTAGATTAGGTCTCTTTCATTTCATCTTACTCAAATGAACCTTCAAACTCATATAATTTTTGTTCTAAGTTCAATTCAAAATCTATCAATTATACCAAATTATTGGGAACCTTGCAACCCACCCTTGCATCATTAGACCAATTATTCACAAAGCTTAAATTTTCAAGGTTATACATTTGTAAACAACATCTCTTCAATTTGGTGAAAATTCCAACAAAAGAAAAGATTGATTTAGTTTCAATTGAAAACCTATAATCTTTAATATCTATCTAGTAAAAAAACCAACATTTGAACATGGTTTCATGTTTCTTGCACAATTGCAAAGGGAATTTGATGTCTTTTCATCCACTTGATATTTTAAAAATAGTAACAATTCTTGATTAACAAGCTCCTTCGTAGGTTCACTAGTGCTAGCCACCATCTCAAAAATGTCCAAGTTGTTATCTTCATTAATTATGTAAATAAAGGAACTTTTAGCCTTGAACAATGGATGCTAATGATGATGAGATTTTAAAAACACATGAAATAAGGATACATTATCATATCCTTCAATTATGGCCACTCTATGCTCATGATTAATAAAAGAATAAATCAATTTCACACTCTTGAATGCAAGATCTAACAACAAGGTTCACATATTATAGGCTTTTCTCTCATCATATCTTGTTAAAAAGGAAAGGAAAAAGATAATGACCCAATGACTTCCTTCTTCATGTTCTTTACAAAAGTTTTCAATTCATCAATGTTCAAGCCAAAACCATCACCATCAATCAAACCATCCAATAAAGGGAGATAATTCATTTCTTCTTTTAACTTCAAACTCATGGATATAGTCGCATTCAAAGCATCATTCAATAACTAATGACATTTAGATTGGTTTAAGATGTAAATGGTGACAACAACAACAATTATTTTTTATAATCTATGATATGTGCCATGTGAATGGAGGGGGAGGGAACATGACCAATGACACTAAGACCAATTTGCTTACTATAATAGAGGACAATGGTTTTTCATAATTAAAGGGTTTCCTAAAACATGATCATCCTTTTTGCAAACTTTGCACGATTCACATTCCCAATCAAAAAACAACATTTTGAAGTACAAATATTCAAAACAATAAAAGGGGAAAAAAATCAAGACACATCAAATGGATTTTACTTTTTTTTATTGTTATGTTCAATATTTTAGGCTTGAGGTCTACAATAATGTGAGCCTTTGTCCATTCTCATTTCCTTTCCTTGATTTTTTAAGCCATGTAATACATTTTTACAAGTACTTGGGCAAATTTAATGGAAATATATTTCAAGCCCTTGGAAACTTTTCCTTTAAAAATTACATGTTGACAAGCCTTAAAGAAGGCATGTCAAAAACAAGACCTCTGAAAACTTATCATCACACACAAAGCTTCACAACTTACTATTAATTTCAAAATAGTTGTCATGGTTTTCAAATTTGCACCTTCAAATTTTAACATAAGGAAGGATCTTTAAAGATCAAACCATATTGTTATAAAAGGTCTTGCAAACTTTTTGCCAATGCTTGCCTTGATGTTTCAAATGTTTGAAATAAACCAATTATAATTTGTTTTGGCATCCAATCTTCTCCCCAAAAAATTACAACCATTGTAAAAACATCATGTGTTTTGGACATCCACAAATCAAATCTTGCAATAATATAAAAACATTTTGCCAAAAATGGTAAGACATATGTTTGTTTTTTCTTCTCAAGCAATTCCAGTAACATTTTTTGACCAAATTTTTTTTCTAAAAGGGAAAAAAACACAAGGTCATAATTGTATTACTTGACGTTTCAACTAAATACTATCAACAAATTGAATTACGGACAAATGGTTTTTGAAAACTAATAAACAACAAATTCCTACAATTGTTTCTTGTGCATATTATCCAAGTTTTGTAGGAATTTATCGCCCCAAAAGAATTGGAAATTACATTTCCATTCATTGAAGGCCTTTTTTTTGCAAATAATCTTTCCAATGAACTTTTTAAGTTGGTCATATTTTCCTCAAAATTTCTAGCAATGAATCCATGGTTTTGCATCCATTTGTTTTTTCAATGTAATTATCGAATTATTCTTGAAATATGAAATAAAACCTTTATTCAACATTGTTATATGTTCCAATATTGCATGATGGCTTAGTGGTCTACTAAAACACAAAATACAATCTATGACCTATGGCACTTTAACATCAACTAATGATTGATCATTGATTTTTGAAAAATGCCCAAATTGAGAAATTTCTACCATAGGGTTTTCAATTTAACCTTTATTCATGCAAATTTTTCATAAATAATTTCATCAAGTATCATCATTTTCTAAATGAGAATTTAGAATTTCTTCAAACCTCTCACTTTCAAGTTTTCCCTTTGTTTTTTATTTCATTTTCATTCATGAAAACATCACATCCTTCATCTAGAAAATTTGATTCCATTTTCATGGTTTGTTTAAAAACTAAAATAAAGAAACCAAACAATTATATTCTTTTAAATTTCACAAATGTGAAAGAGGACACATGCATTTACAAATTATTCACAAGTATGATTCATTTTTCACAAAAGACATTACACCAACAAAGTCCCCAAGGCTGATGAATATATGAAAGTGCAAAATTACATCAAATTTTCATTAATATTACAAGGCAAAAGTTCAAGGTTGCAAGCAATGTTTCCAATTTGCAAGTTGTTCTTGCACAAATAAATCCAAACATATTACTAGCACATTGTCTTCAAAATAAACAAATCAAATGAAAATTTTAAAAAATCACACAATTTTAGGAAAAAGTCAAACATACCTAAAATGCAAAAGTTTTTGCTAAAGTCACAAGCAACCAACAACCTTTTGTTTCCAACAAAACTCCAACCTACATGATAATGCAAGGCTAGTAGTAATACCAACTGCAAAAAGGGGGAAAACAATACAATGAACACTAGCAACATGATGTAACAACAATACAATGAACAACAATGATAATAACTAAGAAAGTTGACAAAGATAGTGAACATTTGCAATAACACAACAAGCACTAAAAACATGACAAACACTTGTAACAACACAATGAACACCAAGAACATAATGAACACATGTAACCAAAAAGAAAGGGTAACCAATTTTTTATAAAATAGACAATGTGTTACATTACATAGACAAAAGAAATTGAATCAAAGTCTATTGTATTTCAAACACCTTGACTCTTTACATTAATTACTTGTTAGAATAAAATGTAAAAGATTTAGGTGGATCATAATCTCTCTTGATTCACTCTCATTGAGTGACCACATGGTTTTTAATTGCAAGCTATCATCCCCAACATTAATATAAAATCCTAAGAACTTTCACAAAATCAAGATCCCTACCTAGTCCCATATCCATGAAATATTCC
>Ga0116230_10006611_pt1 | contig 11426 bp, 7 predicted proteins | sample S1TSphfallax_3_FD_88678 | JGI IMG/M metagenome (GOLD analysis project Ga0116230, IMG submission 88678) | Host-associated microbial communities from peat moss isolated from Minnesota, USA - S1T2_Fd - Sphagnum fallax MG | ecosystem: Host-associated > Plants > Peat moss > Unclassified | place: USA...
CAACGCGTATACACAGTCATGCGTTTCTTTTGGGAAGGGCTGATCTCTGACCGGTCATCAGGGGTCTTCCCCCCAGACAGCCACAACAGGTTACGGAACCCACCCAATAATCTTTGGTCCACATCCATGGACAGACAGGGTAGACCGTCACCGCATCGGCCGACCATTTGCACACGTGTAAAACAAAAACAATGCCTTTCTGTTTGGTGTGACGTTTCGCACAGTGCAAAAATTTTGGGACTTTATGTCACAAAATTCAATGATTTAAAAAAAAGTAAATCACGAAAAATTGAATTAAAATAATCTAGAAAAGTCACCAGATTTCTATACGTGTTTCAAGTACTTATTAACCAAAAAGTATAAGAATATTTTTAAAGTTTTCCTTTCATATTTATGTAAAAGCCAAATTTGTCTAAATCAGCTCATGGATGCCTCCTACCTCAGCTAGATCAGAAAACCATTGTCTCACAACAGTTTTCATATTAAAAAAAACTATAATGATGCATGAATGGGTATATGGGCTATATCAATTGAGCCTCCAAAAACAGGTATGGTCAACCTATGTGCTCGTATCATTTTGTTAAAGGAGGAATAGTTAGTAGTTAGTAAGTAGTTGGTAATTTTCTCCTCTAATTTTGAATTCTTGGACATGAGTTTTGTTAATAATTTATTCCATTTTTTCTTTTGTGGAAATGTGATTTTTAAAAAAAAGTCCAGAACTGTTGAAGAAGAATGGATTCTATTTTGCATGAAGTATTTTTGCATGTGTGTATGGTTCGTACAAGATCTGCAATTTTATGGTAGATGTATTTGTTAGTGCAAGATTTCTATGTTAAAATAGTATTGTAACTTCAAGAACTGTTGAAATGAAAGAATATATGTTACCATTTGACGATCATTTTTGGGATGAATCCAAGGAAGAATTGCAGTTTTTTTAGGTTGTATTCTGATTTTTCTATAGATAAATTGCATATTTTAAAATTTTCTTCTAAATCGACATGTTATTGATTGATTAAATTTTTTAAAGGATTTAAATTTAAGTGGGATCATAGTTGTTGTGAAAGTTTGGTCTACAAGGGAATCTATCACAAGATCTTGGTTAGAGAAGGGAAAAATGAACATAATGATTATAAATTGCTTATGAATGCAATTAAATCAAGCAACAGATAGATATCCATAAATAATGTTTGTGCCACCAGCAACAGTACGTTGTGAACATGAAGTTGTAACAGCAGCGCACGTGTAATAATAAAACCCACAAATGTCAAAAACAAAGGAAAAACCTACAAGGTACATGAATGTTCAAACAATAGTAGCAATGAAGTAAAACTACAATGACTGAGATTGGTACTTTGGGAGAAAAAATTACTCAAAGAATTTTTGGGTTTCACAACAAAACATGTATTTTCAGATTTGAGTCAACAAGTGTTAGAAGGGGAGGGATAGGGATTTGGAACTCTTCAACATTCAAATTTTGAGGGTTCATTTAGTAGTGAAAGCATAGAGTTGGAGAAAGAATAAATATCTGTAACAAGATGGGTGGCCCATGTACATGCTTGGCAATTCAAGATTCCATCATACTATGAAGCACCAAATAGTGGGAAGAAATTCATAACTATTTTAAAGTTGTTTAATGAATAATGGGTGAATGCCAATCAAGTAGTGGAATCACTAGTACCATACTTTGTTGGAACAATTTGAAGACTATAATTACTCAAACAAAAGAAATTATAAAATGTAGTGCATCAACTATTTGCACCAACTCCACATGTCTTTGTAAACGAGTAATTGGTGATGAAATCATAAACCATCGACAATTGTATGGAACGTATGAACTAGGGAGTGATGCATTTCGTTGGAATAATATAACATGCACTTGATGAATTCACATATCAATCTATATCAACATATTGAATTGTTGATAATATTATATCTATACCCATGATAGTGATGGAGGCCATGTGTGTGGAAGCATGGGTGTTAACCAATCTTCCAATTACGATTAGATTACCTTTATGGACATATCAATTTTTATAGCACAAATGTAGGTTCATATTGTTCCAAATCGATTAAAATCAACCAATGTGGCTATGGATAACCTTTATGTTAATATCGTGAGAGGAATAGCTTGAGGTGCATCTTGATGGCCCCATGGTTGTTAAAAATGGCATGACATGCCCAACATTGTCACATCAACATCCATTCAAACACATTAGTTTTGTCTATCAGGAGAGACGTTGACCAATTTTTTCAACAACTTAATTCTTTTGGTTAAATTAGTTTTGCAATAAAAAAAATTTGAGTGCCCCAATTTTTAGTCATTAAACTAGGCAACCAAAACAATTCAATCACCAAATCAAGTGATCGAAATTTTCAATTGTTTTAATCGACAATGGATCAATCTCCACCATTGATCTGCAAGTGAGTAATCACTACTTGAGAAATTTGATCATTGCTTAAAAACTTCGACCACCAGTTTAAACAACAAAAAAAATTTGTCCATCAAATTTAATGATTGAAAATTTTCAATTGTTTGATGGACAATTGTTAAATCTCCACGATTGATTTAACATTGAAATTTTCTAATTGTTGGTCAAAAACATTTTAGTCACTACATGAAAAAAATTCAATCACTACCTAAATTTTTTCTATCACCCCAAGACAAACTTTTGATTGCTATAAGGTTTAAAATGATTAAGTGATGTGATTGTCAACTGCCCTAACTTTCCCCCAAATAGCCCAACATCACTTTGACCTATAATTGGCCCTATTTTCACATGGTTGGGTGAAAGCATGGTAAAGTATACACAAAAAGAAGTGTAACCAACAAAATACTAAGGTCCCTAAAGAAAAGGACTAACAAGTGGATGATTTTATCGGGATAATAAAAAAAGTTAGGTACATTATTTCTTAACTCTTGTTTGCATGGACTTCAAAAGCCAAATTATTATAATCATGTTTTTTAAAGCTATTTTGCAAGTACTTGAATTGGACCTAAAATTTATGGTAGTTTGAAAAATAAAGTTCAAGTACTTGAAAGTAGGTGAAATGTTTTTACAAGTATTTGGTTTTTTTTCAAGTGCTTCAATATTGATGTGGTGAACATTCTAATATAATATTTTTGGTTAATCGAGTTTGTTTTCATAATTAAAATCATCCCCAACCTTTAAAAAATGGGGGATACTTTTGGGGTACTTTTTCAAATCCAAATGACGACACAAATTGTTTTTGAAAGCTAGAGGGAAGCTAGAGATGCCCATGAAAAAAAAATCATTTGTTTTGAAATGCTAGAAGAAGGTTAAAAGTTTGAAAATATGTTTTTTTGAGTTTTCAAGTAGAAAACAAGGTAATAAGTATGAACAAAATATCTTTCTTGCATTTGGTTCTATTTTCTATTGGTAGCATTAGTTTACTTTTAGAAGGAGTAATTTCATTAATAGTCAATACAATTGAAAATGGGAGAGGAATAAAAAATTAGATTATAGTGCTTCATAAGACACTATAATAAACAATAGAGTTGCTCTTGAAAAAAGGGTCAACAAAGAACTTAAAGTAGTTATTGAAAACATGGTGTATATTGAAACGTTTTTGCCACCACATACCAAGTTATGTACAAGTAGATGAAACACTAGCAAAATCAAAGTGCAGGAATTGCAAATTGCAAGGTGGATGTTATTTAAGGTGTAGGATGTTTAGGACAAGAATTGTTAATATCAATTTTGACTACTAGAAACCAATATTGAAAATTAGTATCAAAAACCTACTACTACAAAACCATTACCGAGAAATGTTATCGAAAATCTATTACTAAAAACTGCTACCAAAAATTTGTAACTAGATAGACCAATGCCATATGGTCTACATAGAATACAAACTTATTACCCAATAGATAATGTCTGAACTTGTGCAAAGCAAAGACCAATGCTAAAGCCAGTATCTCTGTAGTGCTATAATTGTGTTCTACTCTATTGAAAAGTCTAGAAGCATACACCATCGATTGATCACTCTTCCCTGTGAAATTTTTAAACAACATAACTTTTACAACTAGTAATGATGCATATGCATGAACATGAAACCCCACTTGCCAATTTAGTGATATCAATAATGGTGTTTCAATATACTTCTACTTGATCAACTCCCAAGCTTTCTAACATTTTTATGTCCAAATAAAAGTTTATGTTTTTATGGTCAATTTAATAATAGGTGCCATAACATTAGCAAAGTTTTTTATGAAACATTTGTAAAATTGTGCCATACCATTGAATACTTGAATTTGCTATGGATTTTTAGGTGGTGGCATGTATCCTATTACTTATATTTTATTTGGATATGGTAGTTTCCCTTTTTTTGGAAACAATAAAACTTAATATCATTCCTAAAAATACCATGAATGCACATTTGTCTAGATTCAGATTAATGTCATATTCTTTGCACTTTTGAAAACATAATCTGAGCTTTTACAAATGATTATCCATGTCACTGTACATTATAAAGTCATCCAAAAATATCTTCATAAAATTGTCCAGATATTATTTTAATGTTTTGGTAATAGCTCTCTAATATGTTAGAAGTTCATTTTAAACTCCAAACGACATCACCTTCACAACAACACATCTTGTGTTTTGCGACTACATCTTAATTAGGAAGGACATATGCAACTAGTCATTCATGAGTTGCTAAACCCATGTTGTTTCACCCATTTAGTTGCAAAGGACATTTAGTCACAAAGCCCAATCATCTTATCGACTAGGATTTTTTAATTTTTGATTAATATTGAAATTCCATATCATCGATGACCTTGGTATGATGTGAAAAATGTCACTACAACAAAAGGTGTCCCTGTATGCCAAGTGATTTCACTGGATTTTGAATGAATTCACTAGTTGTAGTGAATGGGGACCAGTGAAGAAGTAATGAATTCATTGGTTTAGTGAATGAGGATTAGTGAACGGCACCCACATTTTGTAGTAATGTGTAAAGTGCATTCCATTAAATGGAGTCATTTTAATCAATTACATGTTACAAGAAATGTTTTACTAGATGTTTGACATATGTCAAAAATATACATGGTTATTCAAATGTACATGTAATGCAGATGGCCCACATGTTGCCATGGTTTGCCACCTTTTTTATGACACCATGTTTGAGGTTTTAATTTGAAGATTAATGATTGATAACATGTAATGCATTGTAGTGCACCCAAGAGTCACCCATCTATTGGACATTTTTTGCTTGAAGTTGCAAAGATTCACTTTTAGTGGCATAATGCAGATTGTTTGCTATTACCATTTGGCGTTGTTTTATTTGTGGCACCATTACACAATGGGGTTTTGTTACCTTTTTTGAAACACCATGTGTGAAGTTTGGATTGGATGAACAATGACTGATGGTCGTAACTTTCGTCTAATAGTTGCAAGTAATGCATTATGGTGCACCCATGTGTCGCCCATCTATTGGAGATTTTTTCACTTGAAATTGCAAAAATTCACTTTTAGTGGCATGTTGTGGATTATTTATTATTGCCACTTGGCGTTGTTTTATTTGTGGTACCACCACATGTTGGGGTTTTGCAACCTCTTTTGCGACAACATGTGTGAGGTTTAGATTGGATGGACAATGATTGATTGTTGTAACTTTTGTCTAATGGTTACAAGCAATGTGTTGTGGTGCGCCCATGTGTCCACCGTCTATTGGACATTTTGCCACTAGAAGTTGCAAAATTTCACTCTTAGTGGCATAATGTAGATTGTTTGTTGTTGCCACTTGGTGTTGCTTTATTTGTGGCACCATCACACATCAAGGTTTTATAACCTTTCTTGAGACACCATTTGTGACATTTGGATTGGATGAACAATGACTATTGGTCACAACTTTCGTTTAACAGTTGCAAGTAATTTGTTGCGGTGCACCCATGTGTTGCCCATATATTGGACATTTTCCTCACTTGAAGTTGCAAAAATTCATTTTTAGTGGCATATTGTGGATTGTTTGTTGTTGTTAAATGGCCTTGTTTTATTTGTGGTGCCACTACACGTTGGGGTTTTGCAACCTCTCTTGTGACACCATGTGTGAGGTTTAAATTGGATGAACAATGATTGATGTTGTAACCTTCATCTAATAGTTGCAACTAATGCCTTGTGGCATGCCCATGTGTTGCCCATCTATTAGACATTTTCTCACTGCAAGTTGCAAAGATGCACTTTCAGTGGCATATTGCGGATTGTTTGTTGTTACAACTTGGCACTATTTTATTTGTGGTACCATCACATGTTTGAGTTTTGCAACCTTTCTTGTGACGTTGTGTGTGAGGCTTAGATTGGATGAATAATGATTAATCGTCGTAACCTTTGTCTAATAATTGCAATTAATGTGTTGTGGAGTGCCCATGTGTCGTCCATATATTGGACATTTTCTCATTTGAAGTTGTAAAGATCCACTTTTAGTGGTATAATGCAAATTGTTTGTTGTTGCCACTTGGTGTTGTTTTATTTATGGCACCATCATACATCAGGGTTTTATAACCTCTCTTGAGACATTCATGTGTGACGTTTGGATTGGATAAACAATGAGTGATGGTTGTAACCTTCATCTAATTGTTGCGAGTAATGCATTGTGGCATGCCCATGTGTTGCCCATCTATTGGACATTTTCTCACTTGAAGTTGCAAAGATTCATTTTTAGTGGCATATTGCATATTGTTTATTGTTACCACTTCGTGTTGTTTTATTTGTGGTACCATCGCACGTTGGGTTTTGCAACCTTTCTTGTGATGCAGTGTGTGAAGCTTGGATTGGATGCATAATGATTGATTATCGTAACCTTTGTTTAATAGTTGCAAATAATGCATTGTGGTGTGCCCATGTGTCATCCATATATTGGACATTTTATCATTTGAAGTTGCAAAGATTCACTTTTAGTGGCATCATGCAGATTATTTATTGTTGCCATTTGGCATTGTTTTATTTGTGGCATCACTACACATAGGGGTTTTGTAATCTTTTTTGTGACGTCATGTGTGAAGTTTGGACAATTTGCTTGCAGGTTTGATTAATCCAATGAAATACAAACCCCATTTTTAAAATGGCTTTTCAAGTAAATTGATAACCAATTTTGTTAGGTTCTATGTTAATAGGTTACATGTTTGTTGACATTGATCACATGTTTTGCAATATTCATGAACATTTCAAATAATCATTAGCTACCAATAACCAACATCCAGGATCTTCCTCATAATGATATCAAAGAAAAAATGTCCTCTTGCAACTCCTCCATGTAGCTCTTGCAACATTGTGGGTACCTATTTTGGTTACAAGATTTTATGGAACTTGTTATCTTGTCCAAATCAATATAGTATTCCTTCTTGAAGTACAAATAGTTTAGCTCTTTTGGTTAGATATTGTCTTTGTGATGTAATGAATCTTTTTGGCATCATTCCCTTTAATAAACACTCATAATCATTTTGTAACCATTTAGGTTGTAATGTGAACAAGTGAACATCACTAGTTTGAGCAGCTATCCATTATTGTTAGCTAAAATGTGTTAATATCAACATGAAATTTTAATTCCTAGTTGGGACTAATTAGAATGAGAGCTTGAATGTATTGATTAATCTTAATGTCTTCCCAAGCAGTTTGACATTCAATTGTCCATTCGAATACCTCAATTTTCTTGAGTAACTTTGCGATAGGTGCCATGATAGAGGCAAAAACTTTTATGAAGCATCGGTAAAATTGGGCCATTCCATTGAACACTTGAATCTTGTGAATTGTTTTAGGTATTAGCATTTTGAATATGGCCTCTATTTTCTTAGGTCAGATATTTTTCCTTTTTTGGAAACTATGAATCGCAAAATAATTATATAATAAATCATGAATGCATATTTCTTTGAATTCAAACTAATGCCAAATCCTCTACACTTGAAAAAAATAAAATTAGTTTCTCTATATGGGTGGACATGTTATTAAAGTCATCTAAAAAAATCCTCATGAATACATGTTAATATATTCAGTCTAAGCATTTGTACTCTACCTTTTGATAGGTAGGTGGTCCATTTTTTACCCCAAAAGGCATCACAACCCATACAAAGGTCCCCTACTCAATAACAAAAGTTGTTTTATACTAATTTTCAAGTGCTATGAAAATCTAATAATATGAAAGAAAAAGCATTTAAAAACATATTAACTTTATGTCCAATTACAATGTTTATAACCTAATTAGTAAAAGGAAAGGGTATGGATATTTCTTTGTGGCAACATTTAACGTTTTAAAATCCAGAATTTTTTTCAATTTGTTGTTTTTTAGGCATTATGACTATTGGTGAAAACTAAGTAGCCTCCCCAACAAGTTTAATAAAACATGTAACTAATAGCTTGTCAATGTCATGTTTGACAATGGTTGCATAGTTAAGATTCAACTGGTACCTTGCTTGATGACCAAGTGGTATTGATTGCCCACCTTAATTTGATGTTGAGCTATTTCAAGTGGTTTGAACACTAATGACATGTTACAAATCAATGTTGATTTTGACATGTTGTTAGTTCTTTTTAATGCCCAAGTGGATTTTGGTCAATTGTTTATCTTCTATGATAATCCTTGATTGGCAATGTGTAAATTTTGGACTTGTTCATGAATAAGTGTTTCATTGATTGTCATTTCTCCTATTATAGGTTAGAAGAATGTCTTTGGTAGGTGCTACTAATATAAATGAAATTTAAATTCCTACATAATATTTCACTCTATTGTAACAACAAATTTACATTTCACATGAATATCTTCACTATTTTTGTTTGAAGTCTCAACAAACTTAACACTACCATTTGTTAACACATCAAATTCATGGTTATTACATATAACCAAAATTTGCATTTGAGTATACATTAAAAAAACTCCAGAAATAAGATTACAATTCATTTCATCATGATTTAATTATACAAAAAATTAACACAAAAGATGAACATAGAATTCATTGTAAAAGTATGTGCTTATATGTATTATTGAAAACACCCCTCAAAATTATAACATAGTTCCTTGTTTTATTAAAAAAAATCTAAAACAACACTTAAAATTTGTGTTTCATCAAAACAAAGTCTATGGTTTTCTACTATAAATACCTACAATTCCTCCTATTTTTCTCTCAACTCCATGTTTCATCTTCTCTCCTTGTTTTCTAGAACTTTCACCTTTTGAGCTATCCAAAATCACATCATCATGATCAAAACAACAAGAATTCAAAATTCAAACTAACAAAGTTCCCTGATCAATCCCTATTCTAACTGCCTTGTTCATCCAAAATCACATACTCATCCTACCCCCTTAACAACTACTTAAAAGTATCATGTGGTATAGCTATTTAAATAAGTAGTAGAAAAATTGGTTCAATAAGTACATCAAGTACATGTTCAAATAACTTAATATTTACAAATGGAGTATAATTAATAGGTTGTTCTAACCTAGTTGGTTTAAGGACAATTATGGGTGAAAATCTTTTAAAATGTACCACCAAGGACGAAAAAGGCCTAGTCCTTATTGTAATCCCTTGAATTTTCCCCTATATTTTGCTCCTCATCAAAACTAATGAATAAAAAAATGTTAAATATTTCATAAGTACCATATCTTAAGCCACTACAATTTTAGATTCTATCATAATCATTCACAAATGTGTCTTTGCATGGTAGAAAAAGATTAGGTAAAAAATACAAAAAAAGGTGATGTTACATGTCACAATTTTGGTACACCTTAAAGAATTTGGACCTTTATGGTTCCTATTGAAAAGATTTCAAGTTCTATAACAAACATCAAATTTTCTTCCTCATAAGATATTGTAGAATGGAAGTCGTAACATACTAACATTCAAGTCGATTAGTTGGTGCTCCAAGTTTCTTGGTAATAAATATAGTTTTGATTGTACTGGTTCCTTGGATGGTAATAATGTTGCTACCCTAGTCATGAAATACTTTAGCATATTTGAGCCAAGGACGACTTAACAACATGAAGTGGCTAGAATCCAATACATTATTTTGTATAACAATAAAGGTGATTGTATAAAGGATTACATAGATTAAAAATTATGGTGATTACTCTTGACATTTCTTGAAATAAACATGTTTTAGAAAAGTATTTACATTATTTTTTAACATAAAATCAAATTGATTCTTCCTAGTAATCAAAAAATTTGTAGAAAAATCTATTACAAATTGGACATTTGGTTTCCTTCAAAAACTTTACACTAACTTCAACCTATTCCCTAATGATTTCAAAATCAATAACACTATCTTAAAAATTGCACAAAATAATAAAAAAACCTAATACAAAGTAGAATTTGCAAGTGTTAATGCTTTTCAATTTTGATCTACTTCTTGACTAACATAACCAGAAATTTTGAATGTGAATACTTTGAATTCTAATCCATTGTGTGCTTGCTAAATGTTAACATATTGAGTTGCAGCTGATAAAAATCATTTTGAAGGATCATGAATTTTTTTTTGCTAATAAGGGTAGAAAACATTCACTGTCTATAGTTTGACAGGCTACATGATTAAAATTTGAGGCTAAACTCCATTTTCCCCTGGCCAAAAATACACCATTGGAATATAGCTGAAGATATACCATAATACCCACTTCAACATGATTTTGTCAATTAATTAATTAATTTCAGAATTCCATTTCTACAATTGATATATTCTCAATATTCCACCGGATTCTTTATTTGTTTTTCAGAAGAAAACTTCTGATTTCTTTTCCAAATTTTCAACATTTCTGAAAATGATATTGTTAGTGTCGAACTGGAACTGGCCCAAGTACTACAATATTCAAATTCAGCCCCTTGAAATATTCATACCCTCCCACTTTCTCAGCCAAGGTGAACCAGCACCCACACTGATACCATGACCGAGTTCTGGATTGATTGCGACCACTAAGAGTATCTCCACAGGCGCATGGTATGTGACCTTGCACTAGAAATCTCGGATCAGGTACAGCGATCAGTCCAATTCGGTGAAAGACTCATGCTCCGCTTTCAGACGCCTGGAACAGTCTAATAAACAGAGTCAAACCATGTTTCAATTGACTGTACTTCCGTTTTTGATTGGCTAGATAGTTTGACTGGTCTAGGTGGGTTGCTATCATTAGTCTCCCACGTCTGTGCAGTCCACATTTTAGTTTTATGGGTGGGTTTTTGAAAAGTAATTAAATCAAAAGCGTGTATTCAGGTGTTTTTTTTTTTTTTTTTTCAGTTTTGTGATGTAGCTGAGGTGGTGATCATCATAAGATGATTTAGCCTGGCTACATACTAGATATGAAAGTAGAGAAAAAAAAAGAACCCTTCTGCATTCTTGGCTACCTACTTGAACTTATCATAAATATCTGATGATCTGGAATTTTATTTTTTTTAATCTAGCGAATTTGGGTCATTTTTCTCATTGAAAATC
>Ga0116230_10006613_pt1 | contig 11424 bp, 9 predicted proteins | sample S1TSphfallax_3_FD_88678 | JGI IMG/M metagenome (GOLD analysis project Ga0116230, IMG submission 88678) | Host-associated microbial communities from peat moss isolated from Minnesota, USA - S1T2_Fd - Sphagnum fallax MG | ecosystem: Host-associated > Plants > Peat moss > Unclassified | place: USA...
ATCCTCGCCCTGTTGGGATCATAGATCATAAAAGGTAACTGAACACCAATCCTGTCAGAGTTCACATATCAATGGAACCAGAGAGCTCAACTGTTGGTGTTATTCCATTCTCTTTATTTCTATCCTGCGATGGTGTAAACTTTGGCATAAATTATTTTCAAAGGACTGTTGGTGTCAATCTTGTTGCCTTCTGTTTGTTGTTATCTTGCCATGGTCTAAACTTTGGCAAAAATTATTTTCAGATCCTTTGCATGGGACCTGGGATACCATAGCCTGGAGAAGGTATGTAAATGCAATATGTTGTGATAATATTCTTTCAATATGGAGAAGGTAAATTCAGATTTCTCTATTCTTATATAGCATTTATGCCTACGGTGGGGAGAATACATGCCTGATCACTTTGATCTGGATTGCTGATTGTAGGCAAATGAAAGGTATCTAGATCACACATTTGAAGGACTCTGGCTTGAGGACCAAAGAAACCCACCGTGTGTGGCAGCAGATAGGGTTGTTTTGGCACCAGGCACAATGCAATTGAACATTTTTGCATAGAATGAAGAGGTTACAAAATATGTTAAGGATGGGCAACCTAAGAAGGTGATCCAACTTTTCCAACAAATGCAACAAGAAAGAATGAAACCCAATGAATTCACTTTTGTTGTAGTGATAAAAGCATGTGCTAGTTTAGTAGCACCTCAAGATGGCAGGAATGTTCATGAACAGATCATTCAAAGTGGGTCTAATGTCTTTGTGGGGTGTAGCCTTGTTGACATGTAGATGCAAAATATAGGAGCATGGAGGATGCTTGGAGAGTGTTCAACACGATGGCATCTCCAGATTGGTCACTTGGACTGCCATGATATTGGAACATGTGAAATGGGGGCAAGGCCATAAGTCACTGGAACTATTTCAACAAAAGCAACAACTGAAACAAATATTCCAAAAGTTATGCATTGAACACTACATATAACATCAAAATTTACAACTTCTAATCCTCCACTTATTTTGAAGTTACTTATCTCTTGCTCACTTCATGACCCATGTTTTATGATGAAATTTTCTAAGTTTGTGAACCAGCATGGGTCATGATTTCCCCCAAAACACATTAGTCCTTTCTGGATTTCCTTGCATCTTAGCACTTCAGATATTGGCCTCAACATTTGAAACAAGCCTTGAGCTATGATAAAATTGATCCATCATCATTTTAGTATGAATGTTTTTGAATTGCATATCCCCTTGCCACCTTTCCCAATTGATCACATTCAATAGATGAAACCAATTGCCCTATTAATTCCTTATTTTCTTGGATTTGTTCCTAAAATGCATATGCATATTCAAGTGTAAACGAGGTCTACAAATATTTTTCGCTAGATAGTTTGTCCCTTTGAGCATCAATGCCTTTTCAACAACTCAATGTTTAGTCTCCAAGGATTGCGCTTTCTCTTGTTCCAATTCATATATTTCATGTGTTGTAGACATTCAACCTCAAGGTCTAGGCTTACTTCTTTTGTAACAAAAAATATCATTCCATTCTTTTTTAGCATGCATCAATTGCTTTCTTTCCAATTCTAAGGTCTCCCTTTCCTGCACGTACAACATTGAGAGATGTTCCATGGGAGCCTTTTCGTTGCATAATTAATATTTCAAAACTTAATTGAATGTGCATTTGGCCTAAAGTGTCAAATTGGTGAGGTGTGGTTGGATCTATGGGGTTTAGTTGATAGTCCAATCTAGAGTCTTGTTTAAAGTCGAAGCCATAGTATGGCAAATCAGTTGGTATTTTGAACAAGGAAGGTGACCGATTTAACATGGTAAATACAAATCTACAAAGAACGACCGTGTGTTGGATTGAAAACGAGAATGGTTGGTTTTATACTAGTTGAAAATGTGTAGTGTTGTGTGAATATGTGTTGCACATAATTTGTGAAGATACATAGAATGACATATATGATGGAAAGAAAAAATCTAAGAACTATTTTATAGTACTAATTAGAGCGTTTAAAAATATTGCTATTGATTAAAAACCTCATATTTAGTAAGATCTTTCATTATATATTATTTAATTAAATGTAATGTTTGGAAGTTCACGAAACATTAAAAATAAAAATATGTGCAATTCCAATTTGTATTGGAAATATCGAACATTGTAGCCTTATAATGAAGTTTATGGATACAATTGGGTAACACAATTCTAAAATGATAGTTGAATAATCGAAATGATGATAGAGATAACTATATTTCATTTAGTGGATAATGGGATTAGATCATATATCAACTTTATGATCTTGTTGTGTATAAACGAAGCCTAAGAACAAATGAACACCCACAAGGAAGTGATGACACTAACAAAAAGTTAGCAATAAGCAAGTGAATACAATTACATAGAATAGAATAACACAAATGAAGGCAAAAGATTCGACAAGTTTTATTCTAAATGAAAACCTATCACTGAGTTGATCAAAAAACTAGATTAACATGTCTTAAACAAGACGGAAAATGGCAATTACATTTAGATTTCAATATAACACCTTGATGAAAACATTGGATTCACAGTAAAATTGCAATAATGAGAAAGCACCCACCATTGCATCATGCAAGATGAATGTTGTGTGAACCGATAACAATTTCTATTAAGTTCCAATTCTCCTATTGATTCAATTGCATTTATAACTAGTCCTAGGTAGAGGGGGCTTGGGAGTGGAATGATTAATCAAGTCACTCTTGTTATTATTTGTACGCTAAAATAAAAGAATACTAAAAAAATTCAAATGCCAAAGTGGGGGAAATAAATATTTTTCTAATAACTAAACATACATGAAATGTAATAATAAAATAGAAAAAACACTTATTTTCAGTGACGATTCAATAAATTTTGCTTATAAAAAAAAAAGGCCCAAGTATGTCATTTACCAAATTTGGATATAATTTTAAAATTATACTTAATTAGTGATTAAGTATGTTGATGACAACAATGTGACTATCAATAAAATTGACAAATAAATATACATTTAAAGGAATGCCCATATTTCATTTAGAATGAGTGCATAAATATCTTCACATTTATTGCTTAAATATATGGTGATTTGAGTTTAATTATAAGTTCAACTTTAGTTATAAATTTCCTTTCAATGACATGTGCCATTACCAAAGATAAGGACTTTGGTAAATACAAATCTTTAATCCTATATTCTAGTAAAAAATATGGATTGAAATATAATAAAACTAATATTAACACAATTTGTTCATTCAAATCTACTTAGAACTAGTTTCAAAATTAAAATCAAATACTGAAAGTATGATAAAAAAATCAAAATAACAACTTTGCCTATGAAAACAAAGTTTTTTTTAGAGATCAAAACATATTCCTCTCATACTCCATAAAAGCTCCATGTTCTACAAGTATACAATGGTCTTTCATCTTTTTTTCATCTCCAAAATATATACCTAAAAAACCATTGTCCTATCTTCTATTGGAATTCAAATGGTGATTAAAATGATGTAATCTAACTAATAATTCCTAAAACAATAAGTAAGTAATAGAAACATACTACCCAATAATTATCACTAGTAATTACTATCTTAACGCTACCCCATTCATACTTTGAATTACGCCTCAAAATTTTGGATAAAAAATGTGTTAAGAAAGTTAAATGTTTTGTTGTTTTTGATCTTATGATTCAAAAAATCTAATCTATTTGTACAACAATATGTTCTATCTGTTCTACAATGTGCTTTGCCTATACTTCAGATTGAAGCACTATCTAATTTTCTGTTGTATATAAAATTTGTTGTTACTCTTCTAATGCCTCTATTGGCAATTGTGTAGTTGTTTATTGATGGGTTACACTTTGTTCTTGTGACTACACCTTTGTTATCACATGTAAATGTTGTTGAAACTTCAAATTTATTGTGAGATGAATTTATTCTTGATGTTGTAACTTTAATACAATTTGTAACTATTGGTTTGATAATAGATTTGATGTAATCTAAGTCTAATCCTAATGCTGTAGCTTTAACACATGTTCAATCTAACCTTGGTGATCCTCTTGCATTATATGTTTTTTAGGTTATATATATTCCCCTATCTTTGTGGCTATAGATGCATACTCTTAATAATTAATTAACTTCTTACAAAACATATTCTACTTGTTTTAAAGTTTGTTTAGCATCCTCCCTCTCAAGGCTATCCTTTCGTCCTTTGAAGTCTCATAGTTTTTCTATAAATTTTATACCTAATGGTCCTGCCCCATCTGTATCCCCTTTGTCTTCTTCTTCATTTGAAGTATTTGGTTCTGGAAATAAAACTAAACATTCATACTCAAATGATGGATTGGATTTTCCATTTGAAAATTTTTGTGTCTATATAACCTTTCATATCTTTCATATTTCCTACAAACCTTCCCAATATCCTTTTGGACAATGTCTTGAATTGCATCCCACCATAAGTTTGCATCTTTTTCTTCCATTCATAGTGTTTTGAGTTTTACCTAAAACAAAGTAATTTGCTTCTTGAATTCACTATTTTTTGTAAAAGTAGTATCATAATTGAAGGGTTTTTTCTTCTGAATCTCTTCCAAAAGTTTATTCAACTTTTCATTAAAGGCCATCTGCTTTTACAAATTCTTGTCCATCTATGCATGCCTTCATACCTCATTCTTAGCTTGATATGCATTAGCATAATCCACTTTAAGTTTTTCCACCTCTTTCTATTGTTTCAAAAAAGTTTCCTCCATGTGCTTATAATCCTTCGTGAGCCATATTGACACAACCATGTGTGGTAGTTTCAATTTAAGAATTGCATCAAGAATACTCAAATGTGGTAAAACTATTAAGGGTTTTTTGCAACTTTATGTTAGAATAAGGAATGATGAATGTGCATGGTTGCGCGGGGGGTTGTTTCCTTTTCTGAAATACGATATTGGTGAATAAGGTGTTAAGTTAGTTTTTTTTTTCAACGAAAAGCTAGTAACCATAGTTGTAAAACCTCAGTTATGTAATTAGGGGTGAGAAATCCTTAAAGGGTTGGTAGAAGTAAACACCAAAATTTGTGGTGTTCAATAAAACATTGGTCTTGTTCTAGTATTTAGTCACTAGCAAGGATGTTTGAGATTCATGAAACAATTAAAGGGGTGTCAATGAAAGGTCCAATAGAAATAAAATAATTTTAAAACCTTATGAACATAAGATTAATTAGATAACTTAACGATTAAATAAATAGTGTGATAGGTTGGCAATGACAACATGAGTTTCATAATGAATGAAACATTTATTTTGGATTATGGATAAGTTCAATAAATAATTGTAATTACATGTTGAATCTTGGGCTATGCCTTAGTGATAGTTCATGACTGTAGGAAATTTGGGATGTGTCAAATAATGCAAATTAGGTAGTCCGCTTTGCTATTAGAAAGTGGTCGATGAATTGGACCATGCAACCAACGATAGTGTCCAACGCCAAGAATTAAAGACCATGCGAAAATAAAGGCGTTTTCAGTCTCATAACCACTTTCATATACAATTTCAAGTTCATCAACAAAATCACCAAGGTGCGAAAGTTCGAAGAAATGCAATAATACCAAGTTTGAAAGGGATCAACTTCAACACGAACACTCCTCCTTCACAGTTTAGGATCTTCATCATGAAGATGTTGCGTCAATGTCAAATCTAAAGATGACTCCGAAGTTATATCTTCATTCATTTATGTAGCTTGAAGTTCGTAAGATGTGGCCATACGCAACGCCATAATTTCAAGGAAAGGAAAAGAATTCTTTAATCAAAATCAAATTGACAATGAATGTGTGGAGGACTTATTACATTAGATGCATGGTTATAATTTTTAGATCAAAGAAAATGAAGGAAATGTGTAAATAACGGCCTAGAACCATGGTAAAGTAAAACCTTAAGATCAATGGAAAAAATGAAGGTTTAAGTAAAATTTGTTGGGGGGAAAGTGGGAAAGGGGGAAAAGGTGCTTATTTTTCTCCTTCCATTGGCCACCAAACATTAGAACTTTTCAAGGGCCACTAAGCACTGCAACCTTTTAAGCGCCACTAAGCAATGGAACCTTTCAAGGGCCACCAAGCAATGGAACCTTTCAAAGGCCACTAAGCATTAGAACTTTCCATTGGCCACCAAACATTGGAACCTTCCATTGGCCACTAAGTTGGGATCTTCCTTCACCTCCCTCCTTTTCATTTTTTTTAAAGGGCGAATTCGAATCATTTGAGGCTTTTTCTTCCGGACATAATTTTCGATTCAAATTTTGAGAATACTTGTTCCCACAACCTTAGTTGGGAGGAGAAGAATGATTAGCCTTGGTAGATGGTGGAAAAAGAGGGAGAATAGATTGGATGTTTATAATATTTTTGAAAGAATGGAAATGAGTAGGGATAATGTGTGGAGCTTGAAATCTTAGAGAATTTTCACAAACCTTCTTGGGTTTGGTACCACAATTTTTTACTTGTTTCGATGCAGATATTAAAATTTGGTAGGAGGTGTGCTTTGTGGTTTAATTTTCTAATGAGCTAAAACAAGCCATATTTGAAATAATGTATGTGATAGGAATAATTATTTGAATGACTAGAGGTTTGTAGCCAAGTTAAACTTTCTACCTTTGTAAAACCTTCTCGAGTTTGGTAACTTCTTACTAGTTTGGGTGCAGAGCTCGCAATTTGATAGGCAGATGCATTTTGTAGCTAGTTTTTTAATGAGTTAAAGCAAGCTAGATTTGGACAACATATGTGATAGGAATAATATTTTAAGTGACTAAAGATCTACATCCAAGTTGAACTTTCTACCTTTGTAAAACCCCCTCTGGTTTGGTAGGGTTTTTAATGAGCTAAGGCAAACCAGATTTAAATAACATATGTGATAAGAATAATATTTTAAATTACTGGTGTTTTATTGTCAAGTTGAACATGGTGTTGAATCCTTATAAGTTAGTTTGAATAAATGATAATTTAACATAAAATTCTAGGATTTGGAGTGTTTGAGCCTAGAAATTATATCTATCAATTCTAAATTGTAAATAATGCATAAGAGGCAAGTTATTTGGTTTCAATTACAAACATAATTTAACATTTAGAAATACACATAGCATTTTTCCTTCACTAGTAGCATATGTACTTTCAAATATAGTCACCTCATAGAATCAAAAGTAAAAGGACAAAAAGTTGCCTCACATCCCTCTAAAGTTTGCTATGCTTTATACTTAAAGTATCCCTTTCTGCTTTTAAACCCTAGTAATTGGCATCTGTCTCTTTTAAAGTTGCATGCAAGGAATTTTTTCCCATTTTGATGTTTTCCAAATCCTTGCTTTGCTTTCATATGTTATCAATCATTTGTTTAACTACTTGGAGTTCTGCTATTACCTTACTATTTTCACTATTCCTATCCTACAATTATGCTTTGAGCTTTCGTTCCTTTTCTAAAACTCCTTGAAGATTTTGAACAGATCTATCCTTCTTTTCTATAGTCTGGTTATTCTTGATCTCCAGATTAAAAAGTCTAAGCAAAATATTTGTCATATGTACATTGTATTTTATTACATGTTTAAACATAATAGCAACTCTTTTGTGTTTATCCAATTCAACTTCTACCCCTTGCACAAACCCTAGTGTGTTAAACCTAGGAGTCTCACCCCTAGAACTTATATATGATGAATCTAGAATCATGTGTGTAGTCCAGACTTCTCCAAATACTTTCACTCATGTTGTAAAACTTGGTCTTGAAGGCAACATACCTTCATTATTTTGTGGTGATGGAACAAATTGCTAAACTTATAGTGGACCATGATTAAAATCTTGTATTTACTCTTTTGCTAACTGTTGAGCTTGATATTTTGGCTCCTTTTTGGGCAAAATCTAATAATCCTACCCATCAAACCTAATCTCATCATCCTAATGAATACACATATTTCTTCCCATGCAAATTTGCAACCATTACTTACCAACTTGTTCTCTTTGTGTGCTTCTTGTTAGGAATATGAACTCTCTAGAATCTATTCCTAAGTATGCTCCTCTTGATGTAATGGTGATTGTTGTTGTTGTAAATCATCCTTTTGGCAATCTTCCTCAAAATCTGAAATAGAAATGGGACCAACTTGCTCATTAAGACCCACCTGTCTTCTAGGGTTTCTAAAGCTATATCTCCTTAATGTTTCCTTAGAATCTTTCTCGTTTTAAAATTTTTTCTTTAAAAGCTTTTTCAAATTTGGATATCGAAAAAGATTTTTGAAAAGAAAAAAAAAATTGGAAAAGAAAAAGGTAGACCTCTTTTTAAAGACCTAGACTGTAAAGGCAAAATGTTTGCAAAATTTTACTACTCTTTCAATCTTTCTTGCTCATCTTTCAATTTCTACAACTTCTTTCTACATTGTTTTTGCAATTTCTCCACAAGACTTTTTCAACGCTCATTTTGGAAATAAAAAACAACTAGAACCTACTTGTAGAAAACAAAAACAAAGAGTTATTGTAATGTTTGCTACCTTTGAAGCATTATCACCTCATTTCATGAAGTGGCATTTCACTTTTCATTTTAGGGCCAATGTTTTAATGACACGTACTTTTTTTACATTGTTTGACACTTGTCATTTCCCACTTAAATTCATACTAACATCAACATGGGCTACATTAAATACTTGCTGACCAAAGAATTTTGTGCAGCTGGCATTGGGTAATTCCGATGACATTTCTGAATCTAATGACCTAGTGTTATCTACACTACAAATCCTTTTTAACCTATGTTGAGTCATCATATCAACAAAATTTTGTTTTGACATCATTAACTTATCTACCCCATAATCTAGTAATTATGAATTTTCATATTCATGGTTTGAACATTTGTTCATAAACTATTGACTTATCAAATTTATTGGGGTTTCTTTTGATACTACTATCTATTCAATCCAAATGGTCTTTGTTTTCCCTATATTTCTAATTTTTCATCAAATTTTTCTTCCATGTATTCTTCATCTATAAACTATAAAGATTTCTAATACTATCCACTCTGAATCCCCTTCAATGTTTGATCCACATATATATATATATGGTTTCAATTTATTAACATTAACCAATACTGGGTTTGGTATAGTACCCTAAATGGACCAAACCATCTTTTCTTCAATTTGCCCATATGTGTTTTTTCTCCCTTGGGAAACCATAAAACATAATCTCCAAGTTGGAATTTTTTTCTTACTATTTTTCTGTTGATTCCACAAAAATCTACTCCACTAGTTAGCTCCCACATTGTTTTGAGCTTTCAATCTAATCTTGTAACTTTTCCAATTTTATAATTCTGGCTGTTAGCATTTTGATGAGTTCTACATCTTTGTGGTCCCCACTAATAGTTGACAAAACATATTTTGTTAGCATTAGAGGATGCAAACCATAAACTGACTAGTAAGGTGTATAACACATTGCCACCTTATAAGCAATCCTGTATGAAGACAAAACTATAAACAAATGTTTATCCCAATCTATTCTTTTCTCATTAACCAACTTAGTTAATAACCTAGAACAACAAAATTGGGAATATGAAAAAAGTGAGTCTTTCAGTTGTTTAGAGACCATCAACAATAACATGTAAGATAGTGACTTATCTATCACAATCACCTGAGAACGCAAGAACTCAAGAAAACTTTAGAACTACAAAGGCTCAAGAACCTTTGAAATTGACTTTAGATAGTGCCCAACTTAGCACTAATAGAGATATTGGAAAGAACATGAGCTATGCGTCTCATGAGATCTGGTTGAGAATGATTATCAAAGATATCACATGAAGTACTTTTTTTTACAGCTAAATCCAAGAACTTGCAAGAGAAGCCATCATAAGCACAATTCAACTCACAAGACATGACAAGAATCTGTGCAGTCATAACCTTGTGAGTGTCAATCATAAAGTATTAAAGCAACACCGACATGATCAATGGCATAGCAGTGACCAGCTGAAATTTCATCAGCTCCCAGCAGTAGGTACACGTAAGAATATGACATTCTGCTCAAAACTTAGAGCAAACATTTATATAACAACCTGCATCCCGAGTTTCTGTAACTTTCTCGCAAGCAATGGAAAGATTGTAGGCTAACACTCAAGGGCCATATGAGGAACTTTGTTACAGTCCAAATAAGCATATCGTGCATTAATACTCATGACAGTGTTCATGTCACCAATTTGAGCAAGTAGGTTGCCCCAAAAAAATCCTAATCAAAAGACACAAAGGACATTCTTTATCAGACTTCGTCACACCAACATATTCAACAGGCACTGCTCTACGTATCCAAACACGACAATAAACCCTGAATTCGTATGTCCATAACACCAGCATATGAGCTCCAATACTTTCATTCAAACACAAGGAGTTCCAATTTAACAAAACATAAAAGTGAAAATTCCTATCTTGGTTGACTCCAATACCTAACACACACTGTATAAACCTCTCAATCTGTATTTTAGGTGGTGATTTCACTAGCTTATTATTCACAGCTAGTGATATTCCACAACCAACAATGTAGAGACCAAGATTCAGATTTCAGAACGAAGTCTAAGAAACAGACCAAAAAAATCTCTATTATAAAGCACAAAAGAATCCGTCACTACTTACTGTCTGCAATGTGAATTGAATCCACAGAAGTGCAGCGGCGTCCGGGGCAGAGAGAAACACAGACACACACACGCTCAGACATTGCGAACAAGAGGAAGAAGAAGGAGAAACAGAAGTCATACGAGGAAAATATATATTATGCTGATATTATTGTCATACCTTCAAGGCTTGAATGAAGTGATGGTTGTGCTGCATTTCGGCTTCGTGGTAGGTCATCAAAGAGGGTTTAGGGTTCATCTCCAACTTCCGCGAGAAAGATGGGAAGCGTTGGGATGCGGAGAGGAAGAGAAGATGGAGAAGAGAAGAAGCGCTGCTATGGCCCTTCCAAACTCCCTCCTCTTCTGTCGTTCTCATTCCAAACATTGATATCTTCTTTATTAATTCACTTGTCTGTCTGTCCGTTGAGGTGCCGATTTTGAGTTTCAGGACCTCGACGGACAGACGGACAACTGCTTTCGTTCCAAGCTCCTTTCACGTCTGTTTCCGCGCCGAGCTTGGAGATTTCCACCACTGCAGTTCACTGCCTTCGTTCCATAAATCTCCAAGCTCCCTTCACGGGCCAGAGTGAATTAACAGCCACCAATGCACTAGTTGGCCGTTCTGTCCATTGGATGGGTTGCGTTTTTTCATTCGGCGCCGGATGGGGCTCATCACAGTCGATTTCTTTTTGCTGCTGACCACTGTACTTTTTTCTTTTTTTTGTTCTTGGCCGTTTTTCCTGGACCTGACCTCACACATAGCTACCCTGCTCACTTTCCTACCCTCAGAAGTATTGCACCAACCTACTGACACAGCTACCCTAATAACTAGTTATCCTACTGACC
>Ga0116230_10006615_pt1 | contig 11423 bp, 12 predicted proteins | sample S1TSphfallax_3_FD_88678 | JGI IMG/M metagenome (GOLD analysis project Ga0116230, IMG submission 88678) | Host-associated microbial communities from peat moss isolated from Minnesota, USA - S1T2_Fd - Sphagnum fallax MG | ecosystem: Host-associated > Plants > Peat moss > Unclassified | place...
TCATGAAGTAAGCTTAAGTGAGAATGAAACAAACTAGCTTGAACAGTTAAATGTGTTCATTGTTATCCCATTACCTATGTTACAAGAATAGGAAGGGCATTATAAATTATAAAATAACAAATGGGATTTATGCACTTCGAAAGCACACTAAAACCTTTCATCAGCATGTGTGGAATGAATGGCAAGAACGAAAGAAGGATGGACCCAAAGGACCAAGGTAACCTTCAAAATATAGGTTCAACCCCATCCCAACAACTTTTTTTTTTTTGGGTAGTGTTATGCTTTACTCAAAGAATGATCCTCAATAAAACAATTTGAAGAGGATTTGACATTGTTCATAGCTAAGGAGCTAGTGCCATTATCATTTGTCGAGGCTCCATTATTTTAGAGGCTAATTTTGAGACAACATACTCATTTAAATTTTCCATTTAGTCAAATGTTAGTCGATGAAGTCTTACTTAAGATTACAGAAAATATGAAGGAAAAATATATTTCTTCAATTCTTGAATCTTGTAATATTTGCATGGTAAGTTTTGATTTATGGATGCCTAGAGTGGAAATGGACACATTTGTTCTTATTGTGCATTTTTTGAATGACAGTGGGAGCCTTGTCATGCAACCATTGGTTTTTTGAAACAATCAAAACTTTTGGGAATGCCATGGCTTTGCAAATCAATGAAGTCTTTGCAAAACATGGGCTCAATGCTTGGTTATTGCGTATGTCAAAGATGAGGGGTTTAATCTCTTAACCATGGCCACTGCATTGACTTTTATTGTATCATGTGAGGTATTGGGGTTGACAGCACCATTTGTGGGGCATGCAATGTTTAAGTGTTGCCAACATGCTATTAATGATTCTAAAGTTTGTGTTGGCCTAACCTCTATTTCTATCAAAAAACACAATCCATTTTGTAGAAAACTATCACATGGACCAAAAGTAATGGGAAGGGACGAAAAGAGTGGCTCAAGGCATGTATGTCTAGTGTGCCCCCATGGAAACTCAAGACTCTTGTGAAAATCAAGTTTGCTTCTCGAATCATTTTGTTTCAATAGGCTTTGGAATTCAAACACACAATTGCCTTATGTTATGGAAGGCAATAATCATTGGCCCTTCAAGGTCGTGTGCCGAGTCCACAAGTTTGGGCTATAGCTCAAATTGTTGTAGATACTTTTGGTCTTATGGTTCAACAATGTGTGTTGAATCAAAGTCAAAGTTATTGGCTACTTTTAGATGCCCTTGTTGCGGCAATTTCACTTGTATGTTAAATGCAAAATTGCTTGACATTCGATTCCATGAAAACCCAAGACTTTGATGGTGATCTTCAAGTCTTTTGACAACACATGCAAAAATAGGTTATACAAGTTCTAGTTTCCTTTCATTCATGTTTTGTTTTCGATTTTGCAAAGCTCACAATATGTTAGCAATGATGTTAGACCCTCGTTGCAAAGGGTTAGGGCTAGTCATGCAATATGTTGGCAAAGAGAGGGCTTTTCAAATTCTAGGTGAGTATGATAGATTAATATTGTTCATGTTCCTTGTTTGTGCATACAAGTTTTTAAACCTAACTAATGTAAGTGAAAGAGTTTTATATTTTGCATTAGAAAGTTCTCAATCTACAAGTTTGTATGATCTCATGGAAATTGATGAGAATATGACATTGTCAGTGGTGAAAGAACAATTGACTCACTTCAAGATCAAGAAAGTCATTGAAGAGGAATGCAAAGGATCCATTTGCATGGTGGAGAGCCCATGAAGTACATTATTCATATGTCGGGTTTGTAGGTTGACAAATTTTGGGTATTGTAGGTTTCCAAATTCAGGTAGAAAGAATTTTTAGTATTGCAAGCACTTGCACAAACTTACGACACTCTTGGTTAGGCATCGACAATTTTGAAATGCTTCTAAACATTTACAAGAATTGGCCCGATGATGCTTGTATTGGTGGTTCCTAATCCATGGAAATGGAAGAAATCTTAATGGATGAAATGGAGGATGTAATTGCATCACTCGGGCTCTTGGAGTTGGATGAAACCAACAATATGATTTAGGTTGTGCTTTACGACCTAGGAATTGGATATGATAGAACCTAAAATTTTGCTAGGTTTCAAGTTTTTTTTTTGGTTTGTTCCTTGTTATGCCATTTGCATTTGAGGTCGCTTGTTCTCTTGAATTCAGCAAAGGGAAGGCAGAATTTTAGGGTGTTTTGGGGTCAACATTGCATTTTTTTAAAGGGTTCAATGAGAGCAGATTTGGGGACTGTTCTGATTTGGGCTCAAAGGGGATGCACGTGGGGTTTTTTAAAAGGGTTGAAATAGGACGGATTAGGGCACTGTTTTGGGGCTCAAAGGGGGTGCATTTGGGGTTTTTTTTAAGGGTTGAATGAGGACAGATTAGGGGACTGTTTTGGGGCTCAAACGGGGTGCATTTGGGGCTTTTTTTAAGGGCTGAATGAGGGCAGATTTGGGGCTCAAAGTGAGTGCACTTGGGTTTTTCTTTAAGGCTGAATTAGGGCAGATTTGGGGCTGGTTGGGAGGATTTTTGAAGGCTGAATTCAAGAGTGACAATACTCACATTTCAAAGTTGGCATACAAGTGCACGAGACTTGAAAACATGGAACCCAGTGCATATAAAATGGTACTGATCCATTAGAAATTAGAATTGTTAAATTAGTTTTAGAATTTAAAAATGGATTACAATGGCCTGATTTGGCCTCCTAAAAGCTTTGTAACAAACCTCAATTTTTTTATTAACAAAAATTTAATTTTTAAATTGTTTCCAATGATTTTTGGCGTTGTGGAACCTAAACCTAACCGGGAGGTAACCTGGAACCTAACCTACCCTATCCTAGAACTGGGAACTGGCTTGAATTGAAAAAAAAAAAAAACACCAAAGAACTGGAACCGACCCTCACATAAGAAAATCGGAATCGAAACCGAGTCCCAATTTTATAAAAAAAAAAGAGAACTGGAACCAGAACCGCCCCAACACTGGTGAAAACAAACAGGCAAAAAGATCTTGGAAAGGGAGATGTAACGTGGAGTAAAGTAGTTATAATAATAACAAACTTTTTTTACTTTTACGTGAACAATAATATTACAGTAAGAAGTATTTATCTGCCAATTGGATTGTCGGCATGGGGATTCAGAAAAGTGGCGATCTGGCGATCATTCACAAGAGAGATTTAGCCACATCTGGCTATCCGAAAAATAAAGAAAATGAAAAAAATCTAGGAATCCTATTTATATTATTACATGTTGGTGAACCACTAGAACTTATTAGATAATTAAATATGGCGATTTCATAGCTTTCTTCTTCGAAATAAGGCGATTTTTTTGAAATTTCCAAAAAGTCCCCTTGACTACTGTATCCTTGCTGGGGACTTTTGAGAATTTTTTTTTTTTGCAAACTGGCGAAAATTCGTCACAAAATAATAAATAAAAATCACTGGTAAAAGAGTATTTGAGGATTCCGCCAGTGACGTCATCATTGGAGGTAGAAAGAGAATGAGGGGGGGGGACGATTCCGCCAATGGGACGTCGTCTTTTGTCGGTGTCGTCAGTTTAGGGAGTCTTGGGAGATAGGAGGCGTTGATGGTTTGAGATGGATTAGATCTGGTCCGTGCGATTTTCCACTTGTGTGCTGTTGCGCACTGCCCTTTTGCACTCTGTCTTTGTGTCTCTCTTCTCTCTCTTGTGCGTGCGCGTCTTTTCTTTCTTTCTCTCTCTCTCTCTCTCTCGCGCGCGCGCCCGAGCTCCTCCTCCGCACGCGATCATTGCCTTGGCCTGCCTTCTTTTTCTTTTCTTGCGTCGGGCGATTGTTTTCCGCGCTTTGTGTGGTGTTTGTGTTTTGCTGTTTACCAATTTTTGTGCTTCCCGTTCGCATCTTGAGCCTGGTTTTTTGGTGGTTTTTTTCCTTCCCGGAAATTGTTTCTTGTCTAATTTTTTATTTTTTATTTTTTTGGTTTGGATTACGCCACGAGTGGAAAGGAGATAAGGAAATAGTAGGAGAAGGAGAAACAAAACGGAGGAGAACAACGACAACAAGAAGAAAATAAGAAGAAGAAGAAGAAGAAGGTCTCAGGCAGGGTTTCATTTGCATCTTCACACCTGGAGGTTGAGAAAAGCTTGTCGGAGGTGTGGTATTATGAAGAGCGTTGCGCTGCTGCGGCTCCTTTTTCTTTGGCTTCCTTGACTCTTGTCGGTAGAGGCAGCAGCAGAGTCGTCCTCTCTCTCTCTACCCGATTATACTTTTGCCTTGTGCGCTTGTAAGCCGAGTGTTGTACTCTCCACGTTGCGCTTGGCGTCATGAATTGCGGTGTCGGCAAAGGATTCCATTCCCCAGCAGGCGGCGTAGAAAGCATCTCAGAGACCACTGCAACGAGATAGCACAGGCCTTTTGATTGCAAGGTATGACCATCATCCACCGATCTCGTATGTCTTCTGACTGTGGTAGAGCTTGCTTGCACGTCGGCTTTGCATTTTTCTTACGCTCTTTTGCGCCCCCCCCACCCCCCCCCAAAATCAAAACCAACATGTACTATCATGGTTTTGCGTGATCTTGTGTTGCAGAGAGATTGATGAATTCAGTAGCAAGGGTGATGAAGGGGGAAGAACCTGCACGTAGTAGTAGCATAGGACCTGTTGTTGTTGTTGAGATTGTGCCTGATGGTGGCGATAGAAGACCAGTGAACAAGAGACGAGAGGAGAGGGAAGCTAGCCATCACCTGGTGAAAAGGAAAAGAGGAATCATGGCTGAAGAAGAAGAAGAAACTGGCCACCGAAGAGAGAAGAGGAGCCAAGGGTGGGGTTCAAGTCAGATGGGCTCCATGCCAATAACTGGGAAACAAAAGATGAGAATAGTGTCCGAGGACATCACAGCTGATCAGCAAGAAGAAGAAGAAGCAGAAGCAGAAGAGCAGGCTTTCAATGCTGCCCAGATTCTTTATGAATTGTATCATGGTGTATCATCGTCATCTTCTGCAATTCAGAAAACAGCAGTTCAATCTGTTGTCGTCAAGCATGTGCGCTGGGTGCAGAAAATGAGGAGATCCAGCAGAACCAGAAAGTCAGAGTTTGCAGAGAAGAAGAGAAGTGACAGTTTTTCAACAAGTTGTTTTGAAAAACCACCTGTTTTGGATGTGTTCCCATCTTATAGCCCTCATATTCAGGTTCTTCCGACGGCCATTGAAACCATGAAGCAGGAACAGGATACTGTGACAGAGGAAAGAAGTGGGGTGACTGCAGGTGGGGGAATGGACCCAGATAGTGACTGCAGACTGCAAAAGCCTGTTTCAGAATCCAGCCATGAGTCAGTGCAGCCTGACTTGCATGCTGAGAGTCCCAGCTCTCCATTACCTGTTTTGAATGCAGATGCCAGCTTGATCCCAAAGTTAGAAGAGGATGTTGCTCCATCCTCTGCATTTCAGCAGCATGTCAGACCATTGTGGCCTGTCAGCAAGAAACTTTCTGTTCTCCACAAACCCAAGGTGCTCAAGATTGTTTCTTTTGATGGGAGTAGTTGTTGAATTTTAGGGATATTGTGCTTTGTTTGCTGCAGAATCAGTGCTGATGGATCATGATTGCTCACTTGTTCTTTCCTCTTGTTTCAGGTGGTGGAGAACATCACAGAGTTGGCGAATGTGGGAGTTGCACCAAATCTAATCATTCAGAGGAAGCCAAGGCCTTCACAATATGATGGGCCATTGGTTCAGGTGAAAGCTGAGGATGTTGGCTTAGAGCTCATTCCCCCACTCAGTGTTTTGCCAAATGTGTGTGGACATGAAGCGCATGAGCACCCAGGAGAGCAAATGGGTTCTGAAGTCAAGTCTGAATTAGCTTCAGTGAAGCTCAAGGGCAGGCAATGGCAAAGGTCAGGTGCATTTGCATCAGGGAAATTGAAGCCAGCCATAAGTGAGGTAAATGCTTAATATTGCACCTTTGGGTGGATTCTATATAAACTTGCAGGTGAACAGGTCTTTGAACATGTAATTTCAATCTTAATGATAGTGGCAACTTAATAGGATTTCAATCTTTCAAATAGCGAGAACATGTGGATGTTCTGGTGCTCAAGATTGAGAACTCAGGTTGCATGGGTTATGAAGCTTATGTTGCAAAATGATAGTATGACTGTGTCATTTGCTTGACAGGAGGAAAAAGAGGCCCGAAGACTTCGCCGAGTGCAAGCAAATAGGGAATCTGCAAGGCAAACTATCCGAAGAAAGCAGGTAAACAAGAATGCGAAGAGGTGCACCTTAGTGATTGTTCTATGCTGTAGATCCATGCATCTTGAGATTGAGATATAAGAAGACCTCCTGAGCCAGGGCCTTGACTAATTCTTGGGAATACTGTAGAAGGTCTTTCATACATTGTCTAGGACCTGTGGAGAGGTCATGTCTTCCTGTGACATCTAAGACAATTCTTGAGTTGGCGGCCTCTATCCAATTATCATTACGCTCAAGCTTGATATTTCTCATTTTCTGTTTGCTCCTTGGCATGATAGATCTCTTAATAATTGATGGGCTTTTGTAGATGCTGTGCGAGCAGTTGGTTCAAAAGGCAGCAAGTCTCTTGATGGAGAAGGAAGATTTGAAGCAGGTGGGATGCAGCATCCAAGTGAAGTTGATTTTCTGGTTTCTGCATGCATCTGCAATGGTAGATCTTTGGAACTGGATTTTCTCTGGATGACTTGTTAAGTGTCATGGTTCTTACATGCATGCGCAGAAGTTGGAGTTGCAGTCTACAGAGTACAGAGCTTTACTTGAAATGAACCATCATCTCAAAGAGCAGGTGGGATACTAATTTGAATTTATGTTCAAATCAACTAGCTTCTTTGCTCTCATACATGGGAGAGGTTGAATAGGCATGCAGAGGAATTGATGTTGCCATATGTTTGGCATCTGTATTCAGTGAGGCAGTTGTAAAAGCAGGGTGTTAGTAATTTTACTGACACCAATTGCTGTGCTTTGCAGGCCTCTCTCTATGCTGCAAATGAGAAGAGGGAGTCACCAACTTCAGCTAGGCTAGGCAGTGTAGCACCGTCATTGCCAATGGCACCATACATGAGACCTACCCTGCCAAAGTTTTGGTTGGCATTTGCGTTGGCCCAAGTCACAGCAGCTAGTCAAGCTTCTGGAGCAGGAACTGATAAGGGCCTTGGATCAGATTACAGCTCATGTTTTGCTGCAGCTACCATGGCAGGAACTGCCACACCCAATTCTGAAGTCAGCCAGGATGTTTGGAGGCAAAGTTCAACTTCACTGTTGCCTTCTGCAGCAAAATCATCTGGCTCTTCATACATTGGTTGCCAACCCACTGTCTCTGCTGTCTCAGCTGCTTTTTCTGCAACACATTCAACTTCTCAGCCTTCTAGAGAAAATGTGGATGCACTTGATGGAGAGGTTGAGACCCTTAAGAACTGCATGGGTGTCAATAGTGGAAGGAAGCACAATCTGTGCTCACTATTGGAGGGTGCCATAGATAATTCAGAGAAACAAGTTGTTGAAGAGAAGCACATTTTGTGCTCACCATTGGAGGGTACCATATTGAAGTCAGAGGAACACATCGTGGGATCCTCATTTCAATTAGGTGGAAATTTTAGGACATTATATTCTGCACTGCCTCAATCCTTGCCTGTAACAGGCATGGGGCAGCCAAGCTTTTCAGCAGAAGGTAGGCTTAGGGCTTCCTCATCCTTGCATCTGGTTGACAATTCTTGGTATGTTTCTGCTGGGCAGATACCAAACAAGTTGCCTGAGTTGGTTAATCCATGTGTCTTTTCATCCTTTGCTGGCATAGGTGCATCTTTTAAAGCTAACTGTGGGCCAGCACCTGTCATATCTGGAGCAGCTGCTGCAGCTACAGAGGCTAGGCGAAGACGCAGAGAGTTGAAAAGAAGTAGGAGCTTACAGAGTCACCAGGGTGCATGATTGACACCCACAGCTTGTAAATGATTGTTGTAGGTTTCATTCATCAAGATATGGCAAGGGGATTGAGGTGTAGGAAGTTACAGACAGGCCTACGATTTGTAGGCTGGCAATTAATACAGGGTGCTCAGTAACTCGTTCTTTCTATTGATTGCTTAATTACTGAGTCAAGGTGCTCATTATGCACCCATGTAATCATTTGATTATGTATGGAACTGGACATTAAGCAAAATTATGCAGAATGTTTGGTTGGTTTAAGAGTTTGTAACCAGAAACTTTTAGCCTATTCTTGGGATGTGTGGTATTCAAAGAGCTGGTATATGGTAGGCTGTAGTTGGCACCCAAGGAGAACTTGTTGCTGGTGGCTTAGATGCTGCAATGGATTGCTTGCTTAAGTATTGTGAGTCAGAAATTGTAGGATTTTGTCCCCAGTTGGTTGTGTCTTGTGCACAGGTGAATTCTATTGCCCAAGCGATCAGCAGGTTCTTGCATGATCATGACTTGTGTGTAGGTGAATTCTGTTGCCCAAGCAATCAGCAGGTTCTTGCATGATCATGAATTGGTTTCCATCCTAGAAAGTTCCGTCATGTAATGTCTTACCTTCTTGTCTTCGGCTACTACGCTTAGGAAGACTTGAGGTTGTTCATCCTGGTCCTGCACTGTACAGGGATTGAACATAAAATCAACAGAGGTGTAGGATTCTTTGGTCTCAGGTGATAGTTTGTACAGCATGGAAAGCTTAGAGCTATGGGAGTGTATGTGAGTCGGTTAATGGGAAACCTTATCTTCAGGCTCTTGCAAGAATTAGCTGTTTCAAGTAAGCAATGTGAGGAGGATTGAGAGAAAGTGCCAAGGAAAAGGAGCTCCAGTGGTCAAACTTGAAGAGTTATTGTCTGTGCCTCGGTGAAAATTTGCCTTGGCAAATTTGTGTGTGAGAATTCTCTCTGATGAGGTTAAGTGAGGTCCAGGGTTCACTAATGTCTTTACCTTCTTGTCTTCAGCTAGCACACTTGACAGCACTGTCGAGACTGACCCAGGAGTTGATGCTGAAGTGTGGGAGGTGACAGGAATTTCAAAAAGTCGAAACATGAGGGAAGTGCTCCTCATGACAAATGAGGAATGTGTCCTTTAGTTCCTTGACACAGATGACAAATTTCTCTCCTATTCAATGTCTAATGTGAAAGAAAACATGGGTATATACTAATTGGATCATGGTGTGCATATGTATCAATTGATCTCAGGATTGAGGCCAAAGACATGCCAACGTTCTACTCATCTTTTCCATGATGATGAAACTGACTGTGGTTCCCAAGAGTTTCAAACAATCAGCAGGTATTTATAATCTGTAACTTGGCATGTGATTTGTGAACTCTTAGATGTTGCAGCATAATTTGGTGATCTATATAACTTGGTGTGTGTAACCAGTCTTTGTTGCCCCAGTTTCAGAGGTCATAAACAAGGTTGTTGCTGCCTTTCTTAAACAAGTCGCTCAAGAGAAAAGGCAACAATGGGAGAGAGCTACGATTGAGGTGAAATTTGAACTCTCCCTTTTTCAGACTTGAGCAAGTTGGAATTGACTGCAATAACTCTTCTTTTATGAACATTCCTTGAAGCAATAATGTCTCTTCTTTTTTTCCTCCCAAACACAACTACACAACAGAAAGCAAACATGAGACTTGACTTTGACATTTTGTGTCAGGTTTGGTTCAAGCTTTCCACTTGATAAAGATGACTTCATGAATGGGGTTGCCACCTTCAAAAGAGCAAAATGGATCCATATGCACAAATGTGAATTTTTTTTCAAGTAAACTAGTTCAAAAGTGGTTGATTCTATGTGATGGAAATTGACCTCTATAGATTATTGACACACCTACCTTATTAAATGAAGTTCTAAATGCAAGTAACGTGCAAGGAAAGAATATATGGATGTAATTGTGAGTGCTAATTATGTGTAATAACATTTTTGCTTGGAATTAGAGCTATAAAATCTCTCATAATCAATGATTTGAGTCTAAGTGATGTCTTAACCATTTGTGGACTTTCAAAAGATTATTAAGATCAAAACATGCTAATAGGAGCCAAAAAGGGTGTTGGGAATTTTTGAAAATTTCAAATTATAGTAGATATGTTTTTTGTTTTGACATTTTAAAGTTATGTTAATTGTCTCAAGTTATGCTGAATGATTAATATGAGTTTTGAAAATTTGAAAATTTGAAATTATTAAATTTAATTTTGGGTTTTGGCTTTAGCAAAGGAGTCTTGAACTTGAACAACAATTATATTGGAAGTAGTCAATTTTGTAAAGGACTACCAGGAATTATAAAATATAAAAAAATTAAAAAAAATAAAAATAAAAATATATATATTGATGATAGATGATAATAACTTACTACTCACACTCAAAAAAAAAATCATAATTAAAAATTTTCAAAAAAAAATTCTTAGTATGTTTTAAAATCTCAAAATTTCGAAACTGTTTTATCACATATAGATAGTGTGTAATGTACATAACATAAAAAACAAAGTTATAACTTATGATACAAAAAACTAAAACATAAAATAATTAACATATTTTGATATGATTCAAAATTATAATAATTTTTCAAATTGAAACATAAAATTTGACAAAATTTGCACACTTTGAAGTTTTCAGATTTACACAAAACATGTGATATATTGGGCGAACTATACATATTTTTAATAATAAATTGTAGAAGATTTCATTAAAAAATTCCTTTATATGAAAAAGTGAAAATGACTCACTATCTTTTTATGAAACAATCCTATTGGCTCTTATTACCATCAACATTGTTGATGTGTGTGTTTCTAACATAAATGCCTTGCGCATCTTCAAAGATATCATTATTTTCATGCCTAATGTAATTGATTGAATAAGCAAATGGGAGAATACAATCATTATTGGCGACTTTTATAGTTGTTGCCCATACTTATGGCCTCAAAAGCTTTTCCAAGTGTTGTGGTTGAGCTTTTCAAAAAAGACATTATTGTATGTTAGTTTTTGGGGTTACTTTAGGTTAATGTTTTTCTAGGGGTATAGTTTGTATTTTACAAAAAAAATGTTACATCTTTGCTTTTTGAATTTTTTTTGGTTCATCTTGAACATTGCCATGGGAGGTTGGTACTTCTTGCCACTTGTGAGTGCTACACACCTTCATAACGCGATTCCTCCACTATAAGCATACGTGGTCACATTTTGCATAAGGTTTAAATGATGCTACAGTTTGGTTTGATAACATACCTATAAATATATTCATAATTTGTATGTAATTTTTTTCAAACTTAACATTGGGATTTTAAAATGATAGTTGATTTTCCCAAAATATAGTTGTTGTTCAAGTTCAACAATCCAATATAGTTGTTAAACAAATTTATTAAATTTCCAAATTCCAAGTATCTAATCTTAATATCACAAATGACTTATTTGATTTGAATGGATTCATAGATATGGAGGATGTGAATGTATAGATGGAAACACATGGA
>Ga0116230_10006617_pt1 | contig 11420 bp, 9 predicted proteins | sample S1TSphfallax_3_FD_88678 | JGI IMG/M metagenome (GOLD analysis project Ga0116230, IMG submission 88678) | Host-associated microbial communities from peat moss isolated from Minnesota, USA - S1T2_Fd - Sphagnum fallax MG | ecosystem: Host-associated > Plants > Peat moss > Unclassified | place: USA...
CGCGGCGGCTGGCGGCGGTCTGGGGCGTTCACGCCTCGGTAACGGTCGAGGTCCACGCTATGTCCGAAGCCACCGCGCGCGCGGTAAAAATCTCCCGACTCGAAGGTTTCACAACCAAAGGAGATGAAATCGTGGTAGTGGCTGGTGTACCTTTCGGACAGCCCGGAACGACCAACGCGTTACGGGTGGCGCAAGTGTAAAAAGTATTTTACTTTTAATATGTTCTGGCCTTATTTAAAGGTAACCAAATTGAGAGATGTATTCACGTTTAAGTTGTTGTATGTCGTTTTTGTAATGGCTTCGGGAGGACTATGATGCGGCGCTTTCTGTTGAGTGTGTTGCTGGCGGCGACCTATGGCGGCACGGCGATGGCGCAGTGCATGAGGCCCGCCGAGGAACAGGCGTTCAACATCATCGGGCTGAAAAGCTCGCTGATGGTCGGTGCTTTGTCATGCAGCCAGCGCGACCAGTACGACTCTTTCATGACCGAGTTCCAGCCGCATATCCTGGCTGAACAGCACATCATGGACTCCTATTTCAGGCGCATCGGCGGGCATTACGGCCAGGCCCGCGAGGATGACTATGTGACGCTGCTGGCGAACAGCCAATCCGAGAACGGCATCGCCGAAGGCGCGGCCTATTGCGCGGCGGACGCTGCGGTGTTCAAGCAGGTTCTGGCGTTGCAGACCGTCGCGAGCCTGGATGCGTATGCCGCCTCCAACCCGACGGCGCAGCCGATCACCATCACGATCTGCAGCATCCATTCCTACCGGCACCATTATTACAAACCGCTCACGGTCGCGGACGAACAGACCGCCGCCACGGCGCATAATTGAGCGTGACGGACGCGCCGGCGGGCTCCGCCCCGGCGCGGCTGTTGGCGGGCGCCCGTAACTTCCGGGCGGTCAAGCCGTATCCGGCGTCTGGCGGCGGAAGGCTGCGCGCCAACATGTTGTTCCGCTCCGGCGAGCTATCTCGGCTGAGCGAAGCGGATCTCGATACCTTGCGCGGCCTGAACATCCGTCTGGTGTGCGATCTGCGCAGCCGCCACGAGCAGAGCGAGTTCGTCTCGCGCTGGCCGGACGGGACAGGGCATATCCTGCTCGACCTGCCGGACGGGTCCGACCGGGATGAGGGGAGCGCGGGGCCGGAGGCGATTTTCAAGCTGATCAAGAGCCTGCCCGGCCAGGCCGGGGCGCTGCGGGCGATGGACATGCTGTACCGGCGCAAGCCACGCGCCTTTGCCGGCCACCTGGCGCGGCTGATTGACGCCATTCTCGCCGGCGGCGCCTTGCCGCTGCTCATCCATTGCCACGCCGGCAAGGATCGGACCGGCTTCATGGTGGCTTTGCTGCTGGCGGCGCTCGGCGTGTCCCGCGCCGATATTGTGGACGACTACATGACCACCGCGCGGCACTTCCAGATGGACTCTCTCGCCCTCGCGGCCTGGGCGAAACGGTCGTTCGGCGAGGATATCGATCCGGTCGCGACCGAGCCGATGGCGCAAGCCCGGCAGGAATTTATCGAGGCATCGTTCGAGGAGATCGATGCCGGCTGGGGCGGCACGGACGGCTATTTTGACGAAGCGGTTGGCGCCACCGCGGCGAAACGCGCTGCCTTGCGGGATCTGCTGCTGGTCTAAACCCGCTCGAAAATCGCCGCGATGCCCTGGCCGCCGCCGATGCACATGGTCACCAGCGCGTAGCGGCCGCCGGTACGGTGCAGCTCATAGATCGCCTTGATCGCGATGATCGCGCCGGAGGCGCCGATCGGATGGCCCAGCGCCACCGCGCCGCCGTTCGGATTGACTTTTTCGGACGGGAAATCGAGGTCGCGCGCCACCGCGCAGGCCTGCGCCGCGAACGCCTCGTTGGACTCGATCACGTCGATATCGCGGATCGTCAGCCCGGCCTTTTTCAGCGCCTTTTGCGAGGCCGGGATCGGGCCAAGCCCCATCACCTCGGGCGCGACGCCGGCATGGCCGTAGGCGACCAGCCGGGCCAACGGCTTGGCGTTGCGCCGCGAAACTTCCGCGCCGCTCGCCAGCACCAAGGCCGCGCCGCCGTCATTCAGGCCGGACGCATTGCCCGCGGTCACCGATCCGTCCTTCTTGAATGCCGGTTTCAACGCCGCCAGGCTCTCCGCGCTGATATCGGCCCGGACATGCTCATCTGTATCAAAGGGAATCGTGCCTTTCCGGCTCGGCAGTTCGACGGTGACGATCTGCGACTTGAACCGGCCGTCCGCGATCGCGGCGGCGGCGCGGCGGTGGGATTCGGCGGAGAAGGCATCCTGCTCGGCGCGGCCGATTTCATAGCGCGATGCGATGTTTTCCGCGGTGATGCCCATATGGCCGTGGCCGAACGGGTCGTGCAGCGCGCCCACCACCATGTCCAGCACCTTGCCGTCGCCGAGCCGGGCGCCCCAGCGCTCGGCCGGGAGCAAATAGCCGCCCCGGCTCATCGATTCCGCCCCGCCGCCGATGGCGAGCGCCGCGTCACCCAGCATGATGGTCTGCGCGGCGGTGATCACCGCCTGCAGCCCGGAGCCGCAGAGCCGGTTGACCGTCAGCGCCGGCGTCTCCACCGGGATACCGGCATCCACCGCGGCCACGCGCGAAAGATAGGCGTCCCGCGGCTCGGTATGGATCACATTGCCCATTACGACGTGCTGGATCTCGGCGGCGTCCACGTTGGATTTTTCCAAAGCCGCGCGGATCGCGATTTCGCCCAGCTTGGTCGGCGGGATGTCTTTCAGGCTCTTGCCGAAATCACCGATCGCGGTGCGCTGGCCGCCGAGGATGAACACGTCCGTCATCGTGTAGCTTCCCTTTCCAAAATTTGTTCCGGCATAGCCAGAACCGCGCCGCCGGTCAAAATCAAGGGAGAATCTCTTTTGCCGCGCGGCGGCCCGCCAAACCCCGCGCGCGATACCATCCGCCTACGATGATGAGGGATCATCTACGGCGGCTGGTATCAACCGGGCCTCCACGATGTCGCTCTCGCCGGGTATGTGGTGGATGGAAAAGCCGAGCTTGCGGATGAACGCCAGCATCGGCGCGTTATCCGCCAGAATCTGGCCATTGATCTCCGCCACATTCTGGGATTTGCCCCAGGCGATGATGGCACGCATCAGCGCGCTGGCCAGGCCCTTGCCTTTCGCCGCCGGCTCGACCGCGACGGCGAATTCCGCGGTCCGGCCATCGGTATCATTGCGCACCAGCCGGGCGCCGCCGGCCACCACGCCAGAGGCGTCATGCACCGCGATGATCGCCATTTCACGGCCGTAATCGATATCGGTCATGCGGGTAATCTGTTCCGCCGGCATATTGCGCATCGAGGAGAAGAAGCGATAGCGCATGTCTTCCGGCGTGAAGCGGGAAAACAAGGCGGCATAGGCATCGGCGTCTTCCGGGCGGATCGGCCGCAGCGTGTAGGCCTCGCCTTTCACCTGCACATGCGTGGTCAGCTCGGCCGGGTAAGGGGAGATCACCAGCGGCGGGCGCGCGGCACCGGGCGGGCGGAGCAGGATGCGCGCACTGGTCGCCACCACACCGGTTTCGCCGGCGAACAGCGGGTCCAGGTCAAGGGAGAAAATCTCTGGCGTGTCGATGACCAGCTGGCTGACCCGCACCAGCGTCGCCGCCACCGCCTCGATATCCGCGGCCGGCGCGCCGCGGCGGGCGGCAAGCAGCGGCGCGACGCCGGAGCGGGCGATCAGCGCGTGCGCCAAAGCAAGGTTGAGCGGCGGCAGCTCGACCGCGAGGCCGGACATGTCGTCCGGGTCCCCGCCGCCGGGGCCAAACCCGATCAGCGGGCCGAGCGAGGGGTTATCCGCCACATGGATCCGCAATTGCGCTCCCCGCGGCGCCTGTTTCTGTACCAGAAAGGTCGCACCCTCCAGCACGTCGCCGCGCGCCGCCAGCCGTGTCTTGATCGCGCGGGCGGCGGCGCGAACCGCGGCGCCGTCCGGCAGGTCCAGCGCAATCGAGCCGGCGAGGCGGTTGACCGGCATCTCGGGATGCGAAAGTTTCAGCACCACCGGATAGCCGATCGTGCCGGCGGCCAGCGCCGCCTCCTCCGGCCGGGCGGCGCGCCGGCTGGCCACGACGGGGATGTTGTACGCGGCGACCACGGCCAAGGCGCGGTCCTGCACCAGCCGATCCGCGCCGGCGGCACGGGCGGCGGCGATCACCTGGTGGACCGCTGCCGTGTCCGGCGCCTCCGTCAGCACTTTCGAGGGCGGCAATTCCCGCGCGGCCGCGCGGTTGCGGCGGTTGCGCAGCAAATGGCGGAACCCCGAAATCGCCGCCTCCGGCGTCTCGAAACAGGCGAGGCCCGCTTTCGCCAGCCGGTGCCGGTGGTCCGCGCCCCGCGCATCCCCCATCGCCGCGATCAGCAGCGGGATTTTCACGGTTTTCGCGCAGGCCACCAAAGCTTCCATGGCGACCTCGTCCGCCTCGCCGGACGGCGCGTGAACCACCAGAATGCCGCCGATCTCCGGCGCCGCCGACAACATGGCCGCGGCATCCGCCAGCCGGCCGGGCGCGCCGCGCACGGTGATCGGGCCGGTCGCCGGCGGCGGGGCGCCGAGCGTCAACGCCAGCACCTGCGCGGTCTCCGGCGTCAGCCGGCTGAGCGTGATGCCGTGGGCCAGCGCCTCATCCGCCGCCAGCCGCCCGGCGGCCGCGGAATTGGCCACAATCGCCAGGCTTTCGCCCCGCGCGGGCTTGACCCGCGTCAGCGTCTCGGCCGCCGCCAGAAACTCGCCGATCGTGCCGGTCAGCAGCATCCCGGCGCGGGAAAACGCCGCTTCCACCCCGGCATGGGCATTACCGGCCGCATCGCCCAGCCGCAGCCCCGGCACCAGCGCCACCACCGGCCGCAGCCGCGCCGCCGCCCTGGCCGCCGAGTGAAACATCCGCGGATCGCGCAGCCGGTCTATCTCCACCAAAATCGCGTTGGTTCCCGGATCGCGCGACAACTGGTCCAGCACCAGGCCGAAGCCGATATCGGTATTCCCCCCAATCCCGACAATCTGGCTGAACCCGACGCTGTTGGGGATCGCCCAGTCGATCACCGTGCGCGCCAGCGCCGCCGACTGCCCGATCAGCGCCACCCGCCCCGCCGCCGGCATTTGCGGCAAGATCGACGCATTCAGCCCGAGCCCAGGCAGCATCATGCCGTAGGAATGCGGGCCAAGCACGCGGATGCCGGCGGCTTTGCCCAAGGCCGCGAGGTTGGCTGCATTGCTGAACACGATCGCGCCCTTCGCGCCGCTGGCGGCGTGCGACGCCAGCGCAGCCGGAACCGCCGCGGCGTCATCCGCCACCAGAGCGAGGTCGGCGGTTTCCGTGACGGGTTCACGCCTCGCTGCCAGCAAATTGGCCTTAAGGCGCTGGCCGATGGCGGTATCCGCGCCGCTCAGCGCGATGCGCTCCGGCCGGAACACCCGGCCTGGATCAAATTTTTTGCCCGGAACCGTCATATCAAAAGTTCGATGAGGAACGGTCCCGGTCGTGCAACGCTAGCGGTCAACAATTGGCTCAGTTCGTCCAACGTGGTTGCCTGCGCCGCCGCGACACCCATGCCGCCCGCCAACTGGCACCAGTCCAGATTGGGGTTGGACAGATTCATCATGTTCAGCGCGGTCGGGCCGGGATTGGCGCCGACGCCGGCGAGTTCGCCGAGCAGGATCGCATATTTCCGGTTGGCGAGAATGATCGTGGTGACGTTCAGCCGCTCCCGCGCCTGGGTCCAGAGTGCCGCCAGGCTGTACATCGCCGAGCCATCGGCCTGCAGCGAAATGACGCGGCGTTGCGGTGCCGCGGTGGCGGCGCCGACCGCCATCGGCATCCCGGCGCCGATCGCGCCGCCGGTCAGCAGCATCCAGTCATGCGGCGCCGCGTCCCGGGTTTTCGGGAAAAAGCCGCGGCCGAACGAGATCGCTTCGTCGATGATGATGGCGTCCTCCGGCATGGCGGCGGCGAGGCATTGCGCGAAACCTTCCGGTGTCACGGCGCCGGTCGCCGCCGGCGGCAGCGGCGCCGGCGCGGGCGGCGCGATCTCCGGCGCACCAAGGGCCGCCGCCAGAGCGGCGAGCGCCGCCGGCCCATCCTGGTCCGGGCGCGAGAGCACATGCACGTTGCAATCCGGCGGGTAAAGGCGGCCGGGTTTGCCGGGATAGGCAAAGAAAGACACCGGTTCATCCGCATTGGCGAGGATCAGATGCTTGATCCCCGCGAACGCCTCCAGCCCCTGATCGATCGGGTAGGGGATGCGTTCCACCGGCACCCGGCCGCGCCCGCGCTCCATCCGCGCCGGCGATCGTTCCGCCAGAAATTTGGCACCGGTATGCTGGGTGACGCGCCAGGCGGTGAGCAAGGCGGCCTCGCGCTCATTGGCGCCGCCGATCAGCAGCAGCGCCGGCTCGCCGGAGCGCAGGATCCGCGCCGCGGTCTCCACCGCCAGGCTGGAAGCGGTTGGCGCCGGCGCCGGCGCCGCCGCGGTGGCAACCACGCCGCCCTCTTCCCAGGCGGTGTCCGCCGGCAGGATCAGAGTCGCGATCACGCCGGGATGGGTCCGCGCCGCCTCGATCGCCGCGGCGGCATCAGCCCCGACCGTGGCGGCACTGGCCGCCCGGCGCACAAAGCCGGAGACCGGCCTCGCCCAGGATTCCACATCCGCCGTCAGCGGCGCGTCCAGCGGGCGGTGATAGCTGGCCTGGTCGCCGACGATGTTGACGATGCCGGACCGCGCCCGCCTGGCGTTGTGCAGATTGGACAACCCGTTCGCCAGGCCCGGCCCGCAATGCAGCAGCGTGGCCGCCGGCTTGCCGGTGATCCGCCAATACGCGTCAGCCGCCCCTGTCACCACCGACTCGTCCAGGCACAGCACGCAATGCATGCCCGCAATCCGGTCCAGCGCCGCCACGAAATGCATTTCACTGGTGCCGGGATTGGCGAAAACCGTGTCAACCCCGTTTTCCAGCAGCGTATGGACCAGGCTCTCGGCGCCGTTCATGGTTTGTACTTGTGCATAACAATTGTCCCCAATATACATTTTATCCACAGGCCGGAGGGCTAACGCGACTCTGGGTATAAGAGGTACGAGGCCCGGATGAATTCGATAGATAGTCCCCTTCTCGGTATCTCCCAACGCCTCCCCCCCACCAACCACAAAGCCGAACAGGCGCTGCTCGGCGCCCTGCTCGCCAACAACAAGGCCTACGACCGGGTCGCTGAGTTTCTGCTCCCGGAACACTTTGCCGACCCGATCCACGGCCAGATTTTCGCCGCCATCGCGCGGCGCTGCCAGGCCGGCCAGATCGCCGATCCGGTCACGCTGCGGGCCGAATTCGAGCATGGCGGCGTGCTCGCCGAGGTCGGCGGCATCGCCTATCTGGCGCAGCTGCTCTCCGCGATGGTCGGCATCATCAACGCCGGCGATTACGGCCGGGTGATCCATGACGCCTGGCTGCGCAGGCAGCTGATCGATATCGGCGAGGTGGTGGTGAACCGCGCGTTCGGCGCCGAGGCGGAACTCGGCGGCGGCGAGCAGATCGAGGCCGCGGAGCAGGCGCTGTATGATCTGGCCAGCCATGGCGGCTCCGAGCGCAGCTTCATCACCTTCGGGAATGCGCTGGGGGATGCGATCAGCATCGCCTCCAAGGCGTTCGAGAATCAGGGCGCGGTCTCCGGGCTGGACACCGGCCTGCGCGATCTGAACAAGAAAATGGGCGGTCTGCACCCGTCCGACCTGGTGATTCTCGCCGGCCGGCCGGGCATGGGCAAGACCGCGCTCGCCACCAAAATCGCCTTTGGTGCCGCGAAAGCGCTGCTCGCCGCGGCGCGGCGCGACAACCCGAACGCCTTGGCGGCGCAAGCGATCGCGGTGTTCTCGCTGGAAATGAGCGCCGCTCAGCTCGCCACCCGTCTGCTCGCCGAAGAGGCGCGGGTCTCCGCGGACCGCATCCGCCGCGGCGAAATTTCCACCCGCGATTTTGACACCTTCGTGAAAGTGACGCGGGAAATCTCCGCCCTGCCGCTGCTGATCGATGACACGCCCGCGCTGACGCTCTCGGCTTTGCGGACCCGCTGCCGCCGCATCAAGCGCACCCAAGGGCTGGGGCTGGTCGTGATCGACTATCTGCAGCTGATGCGCCCGGCGGCCGGCACCAAGCCGGAAAACCGGGTGCTGGAAATCAGCCAGATCACCCAGGGGCTGAAGGCGATCGCGAAGGAACTTTCCGTGCCGGTGCTCGCTTTGTCCCAGCTCTCCCGCGCCGTGGAAAGCCGGGACGACAAGCGCCCGCAGCTCTCCGATCTGCGCGAATCAGGCACCATCGAGCAGGACGCCGACGTGGTGATGTTCATCTACCGTGACGAATACTACCTGGCCCAGAAAGAGCCGAAAATCGTCGCTTTCGACCGCGAGGACAAGTATCAGGAAGCCATGGAGAAGTGGAAGTCGGACATGGGCAGCGTGTACAACAAGGCCGAGCTGATCCTGGCCAAACAGCGCCACGGCCCCACCGGCAAGATCGAATTATTCTTCGAAGGCGAATTCACGCGGTTCGCCGACCTGGACACCGTGCATGATTAGGGCCGCCGCGCCTTCATCCATCGTCATGCCGGCGAAGGCCGGCAGCCACGACTTTCCGGCCAAGCAACGGGCTACCACCGTCTTAGGCGCCGACTCCGCCAGCGGCCAATCCCAGCGCCACGAAACGACCTCGCCATGGGCCTGACCCCCGCCGCATCGGTTCTGGAAATCGACCTCGAGGCCGTCGCCGCGAACTGGCGGATGCTGGATGCCATGCATGACGGCGCCACCGCCGGCGTCATCAAGGCGGACGGCTACGGCCTCGGCGCCCACCAAGTCGCGCCGGCGCTTTTGGCCGCCGGCTGCCGCCACTTCTTCACCGCGCATTTGAACGAGGCGCTGGCCGTCCGCCCGCTCTTGCCCGGCGCCATGATCGCCGTGCTGAACGGCCTGCTGCCCGGCGAGCCGGCGGAATTTCTGGCGCAAGACATCACCCCCGTGCTTGGCTGCCTCGGCGAAATCGCTTTGTGGCAAGAGGCCGCGGCGCAAGCCGGCCGGGCGCTGCCCGCCATCCTGCATATTGACACCGGCATGGCCCGCCTCGGCCTGTCCGCGCCGGAACTGACCGCCTTGCGCGAAAATCCCGCGCTGCTGGACGGCCTGGCTATCGAATACGTCATGACCCACCTGGTCAGCGCCGAAAATCCGCAAGACCCGATGAACCAGCGCCAGGCTGAAAAATTCACCGCCGCGCTGCGCCAGTTCCCCGGCCAAAAAACCAGCTTCGCCAACTCCTCCGGCATGTTTCTGGGGCCAGCCTTCGCGAGCCACCTGGCCCGCCCGGGCGCCGCTTTGTACGGCATCCACCCGCAGCCGGAGACCGGCGCCAAAAACCCGATGCGCGCCGTCATCCGCCTGACCGCCCGCATCCTGCAAATCCACGAAATCGGCCCGGGCGAGACCGTCGGCTATAACGGCGTCTGGACCGCGGCGCGGCACAGCCGCATCGCCACCATCGCGGTCGGCTACGCGGACGGGTTTCTGCGCGCGCTGTCCAACCAGGCCACCGCGCATTTTGACGGTCACCCGGTCCCGCTGGTAGGCCGGGTCTCGATGGACCTGACCACCTTCGACGTGACCGACACGGCCGCCGGCCCCGGCGACATCCTCACCGTGATCGGCCCGGAGCATGACGTCGACGCCGCGGCCATTGAAGCCGGCACCAATGGCTACGAGATATTGACCTCACTGGGGCGCCGCTACCAGCGTCAATACCACGGAGCCGTCAGCCTCGCATGAACGCAATTTTGGGGTTTATCGCCGCGATCGGCGCGGCCGTGCTGGATGCTGTCGCTTATCTGGGCGAACTCACGATTTTCGGCTTGACCGGCCTGTCCCATATTTTCCGCCCGCCGTTTTATCCGCGCCTGATCGGCCGCAGCCTGATGGAAATCGGCTTTTTCTCGCTGCCCGTGGTGGCACTGACCGCTTTGTTCACCGGCATGGTGCTGGCGCTGCAATCCTATACCGGTTTCTCCCGCTTCAACGCGGAATCCGCGATCGCCAGCGTGGTGGTGCTGTCCGTCACGCGCGAGCTCGGCCCCGTCCTGGCCGGGCTGATGGTCTCCGGCCGCGCCGGCGCCGCCATGGCCGCGGAGCTCGGCACCATGCGGGTGACCGACCAGATTGACGCGCTCTCCACCCTCTCGACCGACCCGATGAAATATCTGGTGGCCCCCCGTCTGCTCGCCGGCATCATCGCGCTGCCGCTGCTGGTGGCGATCGCCGACATTCTTGGCGTTTGCGGCGGCTTCATCGTCGCCACCTGGCGGCTCGGGTTCAACCCTAGCACCTATCTGATCAATACATTCGCCAATCTGCGCGTGGAGGATGTTGTGTCCGGGCTGATCAAGGCCGGCGTGTTCGGCTTCGTCATCGCGCTGATGGGCTGTTTCAACGGCTACCGCTCGCGCGGCGGCGCGCAAGGCGTCGGTGCCGCGACCACTTCCGCCGTGGTCGCCGCCTCCATCCTGATCCTGGCTTTGGACTACGCTTTGACCCAGGTTTTGTTCATAAAATGAACCCTAAAATCAGGATCAGGGGTCTCAAGAAGGCCTTCGGCACCAAAATCGTGCTGGACGGCGTCGATCTGGACGTGCTGACCGGTACCGCCATGGTGGTGATCGGCGGCTCCGGCACCGGCAAATCGGTCCTCATCAAATCCATCCTCGGGCTGGTCACGCCGGATGCCGGCGTGATCGAAATTGACGGCGAGGACGTGCTGAAAGCCGGCCCCCGGCGGGCGCGACAATTGCGGGGGCAGATCGGCATGCTGTTCCAGAACGGCGCGTTGTTTGATTCCATCCCGGTCTGGGAAAACGTCGCCTTCGGGCTGCTGGCGGAGCGGAAAATCCGCCGCGCCGCCGCGCGGACGAAAGCGATCGAGGTGCTGGCGCAGGTCGGGCTGGCCGAAAACGTCGCCGATCTATCGCCCTCCGAGCTGTCCGGCGGCATGCAGAAACGCGTCGCCCTGGCCCGCGCCATCGCCTCCGAACCCGCCATCATGTTCTTTGACGAGCCGACCACCGGCCTCGATCCCATCATGGGCGCGGTGATCGACGAGCTGATCGTGGATTGCGTGAAGCGCCTGGGCAGCACCTCCATCGCCATCACCCATGACATGGCGAGCGCCCAGCGGATCGGTGACACCGCGGCGATGCTCTACAACGGCAAGATCACCTGGACCGGCCCCGCGCAAGGGCTGCTCACCAGCGACAACCCGGTGGTGGACCAGTTCACCCATGGCCGCAGCGCCGGCCCGATCCAGATGGCGCTCCGGCGCTGATTCATGCGTTGAACGGATAAGCGACGATACCG
>Ga0116230_10006618_pt1 | contig 11420 bp, 5 predicted proteins | sample S1TSphfallax_3_FD_88678 | JGI IMG/M metagenome (GOLD analysis project Ga0116230, IMG submission 88678) | Host-associated microbial communities from peat moss isolated from Minnesota, USA - S1T2_Fd - Sphagnum fallax MG | ecosystem: Host-associated > Plants > Peat moss > Unclassified | place: USA...
CGGAAAGTCCTCCAGCACGCCGTGGAAATCGGCGTGAATTTCATCGACACCGCCGATTCCTACGGCCCCGAAGTCAGCGAACGTCTGATAGGCGAAGCGCTCGCGCCCTACGCCCCCGGCGTCGTCATCGCAACCAAGGCCGGATTGACCCGCCAGGGCCCCAATAAATGGCTCCCCGTGGGCCGCCCTGAATATTTAACCCAGCAGGTGGAAATGAGCCTGCGTCACCTGAAAGTAGAGCGTATCGATCTGTGGCAATTGCACCGTATTGACCCAAAGGTGCCGGTCGAAGAATCGCTCGGCGCCATCAAGAAATTAGTGGATCAAGGCAAAATCCGGCACGTCGGCTTGAGCGAAGTAAAGCCGCACGAAATCGACCGCGCCCGCAAAGTTATCGACATCGTCAGCGTCCAGAACCGCTACAACATTGGCGACCGCGAACATGAAGACGTGGTGGACTACTGCACCCAGCACAACATCGCTTTCATTCCGTGGTTTCCCGTAGCCGCCGGAAAACTGGCGCAGCCGGGTGGAAAGCTGGACGCCGTTGCCAAAGAGCACGGCGCGACCGTAGCCCAACTGTCGCTCGCCTGGCTGCTCCGGAGATCCCCCGTTGTCCTGCCCATTCCAGGCACCACTTCCATCAAACATCTGGAAGAAAATCTGGCTTCCGCCCAGGTCACCTTGAACGACAGCGAGTGGAAGCAGATTGAAGAAGCGGCCCGTTAACACTCCGCCACACAGGACCCCCGGCTGAACACTGCGTTACAGTATTTCCATAGCGGAGATGCATGTCAAAATGGGGTCCTTGTTTAATTTATCGTTTTTCGATTTTCCTGGCTCTTCTGGTCCCGTTGGTTCTCGATGCAGCAGAGGCCCAAAGCAGGCTGTTATCGGCCATAGGCAATGATCAAACAGTTGTTGTAAGCGGCAATACCCCGCGCGTGATTGCCAGCGGTCTGGCCATTGACAAGGGTGCGGTGCCGCACGGCGAAATCCTCCCCCGCCTGTTTCTGCACTTCACCAGAACCGCCCAGCAGAACGCGCAACTGGCTCAGTTCCTGCAGGCCGTGCAGGATCGCCGCTCTCCGCAGTACCACAAGTTCCTCACCCCGGAACAATACGCCGACCGTTTCGGCCTCCCGGCTGCCGACATCGAAAAAATATCCCGCTGGCTCGAAAACAACGGCTTCCGCAGCCTGCAAGTGGCCCGCGGCCGCTCCTGGATCAGCTTTTCCGGAACCGCCGCGCAGGCCGAATCGGCATTCCACACCGCCATCCATCGCTATTCAATCCGGGGCGAAGATCACTGGTCCAACACCGCTGACCCGCGTGTCCCCAAAGCCATGGAAGGCCTGGTGGAGAGTATCCGTGGCCTGCACAACATCCCCTTGCGGCCCAGCCTGATCCATTTGCATCCCGCTTTCACCTCCAGCCTCAGCGGCAATAACTACCTGGCCCCCTACGACTGGGCCACCATCTACGACGTCCAACCCCTCTACACCGCCGGACTCGACGGCTCCGGCGTCAGCATTGCCATTATGGGCCAAAGCGACGTGGAGCTGTCCAACATCCAGACTTTCCGTTCTTTGGCCGGCCTTTCCGCCAATGCCCCGACTGTGATTGTGCCGCCGGGCGACACAGATCCCGGCTACCAATCCGCCAGCGGCGACGAAACGGAATCCTACCTGGATCTGGAATGGGCCGGAGGCATCGCGAAAAACGCCAGCATCATCTTCGTCACCGCCAGCGCCAACTCGGGGAACGGCGTGGAAGATTCCATAACCTACGCTATTGACAACAACATCGCGCCCATCGTCAGCGAATCCTATGGCCTGTGCGAACCGCAGGAAACCACTTCGGACTTCAATACCCAAACCAGCCTGTTTGAGCAGGGAAACGCGCAGGGCATGACAATTATTGCGTCATCAGGAGACGGCGGCGCAACTGCCTGCGATCAGGGAGTGACGGAAACCGCGGCCACACTGGGACTGGCCGTAAATTTCCCCGCTTCTTCGCCCTATGTGACCGGAATCGGCGGAACTACGTTCAACGATGGCGGCGGCAACTACTGGAGCGCCACAAACAACAGCAGCAACGGCTCCGCTCTCTCATACATTCCAGAGGTTGTCTGGAATGACGGATTTCAATACGCGAGCGGGGGCGGAGCCAGCACGCTGGTGACCACCAAACCCGCCTGGCAAACCGGCACGGGCGTCCCCAATGATGGAGTGCGCGACGTTCCTGATTTGGCCTTTGCCGCCTCTCCTGACCATGACGGCTATCTGATATGTGAAACCGGCTACTGCACGAACGGCTTCCGCAATTCCTCGAACAATCTGGACGTGATCGGCGGAACGTCGGCTGGCGCGCCCTCGTTCGCGGGCTTGCTGGCGCTGGTCATTCAGCAAAAGGGCGCAAGCACACGCCTGGGAAACATCAACCCCAACTTGTACTCGCTGGCGGCGATTTCGCCCGATGCCTTCCACGACATCACCTCCGGCAACAACGAACAGGCTTGCGCCACCGGAACGCCGAATTGCCCCGCTGGCACATCGCAGATTGGGTACTCCGCAGGCACCGGCTACGACCAGACAACCGGACTGGGTTCGCTCGACGGCTACAATTTCGCCCAGCAATGGTATGGCGACTTCCAGATTTCCGCCAGCCCGTCCACGGTCACGGTTCAGCCGGGCGCATCGGCCACCACGACGGTCAGCGTCGTTCCGCAGAATAATTTCAGCGGAAACGTGACCTTCTCTTGCTCTGTATCAAGCAATCTGATTGGCATCACTTGCTCAGTCCCGTCGACTCCCGTTGGGCCTTCGGGCAGCGCGGTTGTCACCATCAGCGCCTCGAATATCGCGCGTACGCCGCCCCGTCCGAAGCCCTTTTCGGGTAAGCCGCCACAACGGTGGCCGATGCTGCTTCTGACCGGTCTGATACTCACTCTGCTCCTGCCTGCAATTTCAAGAGGCCAGTGGGCTTTTCGTATCCGGCCGATATACGCTGGCAGCGCGGCCTCACTGCTCGTAGTTGCCTTCGGCGCGGTGAGTTGTGGCGGTGGTGGGGCAACATCGGTGACCTATGGAGGAGGCACGCCCACCCAGCAGACGCACGCGCTGACCATTTCCTGCACCGATCCTGCAACCGCCACTGTGGGAGTCGCCTATAGCGGTGCCTGCACCGCCAGCGGAGGAACCGCGCCATACACGTATACATCGAGCACCATCCCATACGGTCTGACCTTGAATGCGACTACGGGCGCAATTACAGGGACTTTTCAGTCCTACGGAACCTATACTCTGTCTGTCACGGTGACCGACAGCAGTTCCCCCGAACAATCCGCTCTCAGTTCGCCACAAACCATTGTGGCAAGCTACCCGCCCGCATCCGCCCTTACAATTTCGTGTTCATTGCCGCCCGCAACATCGGGAGTCGCCTATTACACGGGAGGAGCTTGCACCGCATCTGGAGGAAGCAGCCCCTACAATTTCTCCGTTGTCGCAGGAGCGTTGCCATCGGGCATGACATATTTCGACAACACATTTTCTGGCGTCCCTGCGACCGCCGGAACCAGTTCGTTCACGCTGCAAGTCACCGACGACGGTCCCCTTCTTGGGCTGCCCCAGCAGACAGCCACATTTGTCGTAAGCAATTTCGTTGTTCTACCAGGACCACTGAAGCTAAATTGCGGCGGCGTGGACAACGCTGAGATGCGAATCGCGTTTACAGGTGCCTGCAGTGGCACGGGTGGCACCTTGCCTTATAATTATTCCGTCAACGGCGGAAATTTCCCCCCTGGCCTTACGCTGAATCCGTCATCTGGAGCCATCACCGGGGTTCCTGCTTCAGCCGGCACCTATACGGATACAATACAGTTGACCGACAGCGGGTCGCCAGCTGAGATAACAACCCAGCAGCTTATTTTCATCGTGGCGCCATTTCAGCAGCTCGCTTGCGGCATTGCGCCTCCTATAGCGACTTCCAGCCCCCAAATTGGCATGTACTATCGTGGTTACCCCTGTTACGCGGTCGGGGGCATTGCGCCCTACAGTTACTCACTAACAGGAAACGTTCCGCCTGGGCTGTCCATCGATGCAGTATCTGGCATGGTAACCGGCACGCCGACGCAGGCCGGCACTTACTCGTTCAACGTGGTTGTCGCCGACAGCGAATCGCCGGTCGCCACCATAACCGACCCCGTTACTAACTTTGTTGTCAGTGGTGCTGAAACCGGAACCGTCACTATCACCGCCACCAGCGGCGGCATTACAAACACCACAACAATTACCGTGACCGTCCCTTAGCGCAAATTCAAAGTCTTGCTCACCGTGCCGCGTTCCTTCTGAATCTTCTCCTGCAGCAGCATCAGAGCATAAATCAACTGCTCCGGCCGCGGCGGGCATCCCGGCACAAACACATCCACCGGAATCACCTGGTTCACCGGCACCAAAGCATAATTGCTGAACACGCCCGTCGAAGTCGCGCAAGCGCCCATCGAAATCACCCATTTCGGCTCCGGCATCTGGCGGTACAGATGCCGAATCACCGGTGCCATCTTGTTCGACACCCGTCCGGCGATAATCATCAAATCCGACTGCCTCGGCGAGCCGCGAAACACCTCCGCCCCGAACCGCGCCGCGTCATAGCGCGACGCCATCATCGACATCATCTCAATGGCGCAGCACGCCAGCCCGAACGTCATGGGCCAAAGCGAATTCTTGCGCGCCCAATTCAGCGCGCTGTCCAGAGTGGTGGTGATAATGCTGTCGCCAACGTCCACTGCGGGACCATCGTCGATGCGTGCAAACAAATTAGCCGGCTGGCTGATTTCAAATTTTTCGGAGTCGCCCACAAACGGATTATCCCACGCTTTTCCTCAGGCCCCATCTAATAAGCCCCTTCGCGCCGAAAAACCGTCTTCACGGTGCGCAGCAGAATATATGTGTCGAACCAAACCGACCAGTTATGAACATAATATTCGTCCAGCTCGATCCGTTCATCATAGGTCGTGTTGTTGCGCCCGGAAACCTGCCAAAGTCCGGTAATCCCCGGCCGAACGCGGCTGTAAAGACCGAAGCGCCGACCATATTTTTCAATCTCGTCCTTCACAATCGGCCGCGGACCCACCAGGCTCATCTGTCCCGCCAGCACGTTCAACAACTGCGGCAGCTCATCCAGACTCAAACGCCGCAGCCAGCGTCCAATAGGCGTCACACGCGGGTCGTTCTTCAGCTTGTGATCCCGCTGCCATTCAAACAAATCTTCCGGGTGCGCCGCCAGATAATCCGCCAAAATACTGTCGGCGTTCGGCACCATGCTGCGAAATTTCCAGGCCCTGAAGAGGCTCCCGTTCTTGCCATAGCGAACCTGGCCGTAGCAGATCGGCCCCTTGGAACTGAGTTTCACCGCCGCCGCTAAGACCACAAACAAAGGCGAAAGCACCACAATTCCCGCCAGCGAGAACACAAAATCCAGACTCCGCTTGGCGATGGATGGCACCCGCTGAAACAGCCGCTGCGGCATTTCAAAGCCCACCTCGCCGCCCACTTCCCTGGGCGCAATCCCCAGACTGCAAACACCAGGCATATCCGGCATTAAAAGCACATGCCGGAAGCCGTAGCACCAGTCTTGAATCAGGTGCCGAATCTCCTGCGCCGGCCGCTGCGGCATGGCGATAATCGCGTAATGCGACAAGCGTCCCTTTGAAAATCCGGGTGCCGCGCTGATCGGGCCCAGCACCGGCGGCAGATCTGCCGGCCAGGCTACCGGCGGATCGTCGGAAAGCATCCCAATCACTTTCACTCCCCAGCGCCCGTCGCGCAGCGTCCGCGCCACCCTTTGTGCCGCCGCGCCCGAGCCCAGAATGACGGCGCTCACTCCCCACCACTCAAATCCCTTAAATCGTCTGCGCAAAAAATAGCGCACCAGCAGCACCATGGGCGCTCCTCCGGTCCAGGTCAGCAGGAAAACCGAACGCGAATAGTCCGCGCCCGTGCGCCATAAGAAAGTGGTGCAGGACATCAGCAAAAAAACAATCGTGATGGAGACGGTGATGCGCCGCATTTCTTCCGCCGGATGCAGCAGGACGCCCGGATAAAGCCCCTGCAGGAAGAAAGCGCCCATCACCATAATCATCAGCGGCACCAACTGGAAGTAAGAACTCAGGGGGTAGAGAGGGGAAAGATAATGCCGCCACAAAACCGCCAGCCCAAAAACCAGCGACAAAGTGAAAAAATCCGCCGCCGCCACGCACAGCGTGATCGCCAGCGATGAATTGCTGGCCGCCACCTCACGGCTGTTCACCTGCGGTGGCGAAGTTATGGCAAGAGGTTTTGCACTCATAAACGACGTGGCAAAAAAGAGCAGCGGAAGCCTGAATGTATTTCTGAAACATTACCAGCCTGGCGCTATCTATGGATTCCTATGAAATGAGAATGAACTAAGTTGTAGCACGCATTACGACTAATGCCAATACTTTGCTCCGCTTATGAGCGGGCTGATTTGGTAAGGGTGTTCACGTTTGAGTACGGTCTGGTACTTTGCGTTCTTTTTCCGGTAAATTTGAGCTGGCAATCGACCCGCAGTAGCCGTATCCTTGCCATCGAGGTAAGATCGATTCAATGTCCGGTCCTGTAACGATGTCATTGTGCATACCGATTCACCGCCCGGGTAATCAGCCATGTCTTCCTCAGACTCTCAAACTTCCGGAATCATGACCGACCAGGTTCTTCAGCGCGGAGTGTGGCTTGATTCAGCTCTCGACGAAATGCGCCGCGACCTCGAAGAGGATCGTTTTGTATCGGCCGTTGGACATTTTCGCGAAGCGCTGGGCCTGAGCCGGGGTTTGCCGCAGCTCAAGGCCCGGGTAAATGAACACGCCGAACTTCATTCCGAGGAGCTTCTTCCCCGGAATTGGCGTGTAGCGGAAGCCCTTTTGCAGGAAGCGGTCGCCACCGAACCGCCGCTTACCCCTGATCCCGAACTTCTTGAAAAAGTGAAGCAGGCGCGGCATGATGAACAGGTTTCTATTGCCCTCAACAAGGTCGACAAGCTCACCCTGGACGGCAAAACAGCCGAAGCCCGAGAGCGCCTTGCCGAGTTGCTGGCCGTTTACCCGACTGAAACGCGCATCAGACACCGTTTGCAGACGTTCGATCATCCCGAACAACCAGCCGAACCAGCAGCCCAGCCAGAACCGCAGGTCCAACCGGCGCTGGCCCACGTTCAACCCGTCCTTGCCGCAGCTCCGGCACCCGACGAGTTTGAAAGTGAAGCCGCGCTGCCAATCGCCGTACCCTCGTTTGCGCGGGAGCAACCCAATGCCTGGCCCACGAAAGTTCTAATTTCCAGTTCTGCCTGGAGTGCCATCAAGGATCTGGCGGCTGTCGTGGCTACCGCCGCCATGCTGGGAACGGCTGGCTTTCTAGTGTGGAAGCACTATTCAGAGCACCCTGCGGGATTGCGTTCGACTCATTCAGTGCAGCAGCCTCAGCCCCAGGAACAGGCAAACCTAGCACAAACTGCCCCGCCAGCTAAGATTGGGAACGCCGTTTTCCAGGACATCCCCATCCCTCCGTCCGATCAGGAAACCATCCTGCGAGCGGTCCGCGACTTCAGCCAGACAAGCGGGCGAAACATCGATAACGAGGTCGTTGACGAAGTCGATATCCAGGGAAAACAAGCCAAGGTCCATTTCCGTCCCAAGGGCAAATCTTCCGCTCCAAATCTGGTTTTTTCGCTTGTCAAGCAAACCGACGGGTGGAAAGTCCAGAAGGTGGAATAGCTCTATTTACAGTCGAATTCGAAACTGTTCACCAGATAAGTGAAAACCGCTTCAAAACGTTTGATCTGATCCGGCGGGCACTGCAATTCCATCCGGTACAGCTCACCCTTATGTCTGACAAAAATAACTTCTTCCATCCAGTGGGTGCGTTCCAGCGGGTCATAATACCGGCTTTTGGCAAACAGCGCTTTTGAATCCTGGAAAGCTAAGCTGTGCTGGTCTATCACTTCCAGGCGCTCCGCCCTGGCAAACTTTTGAAGACCGTCCAGATGTTCCTGCAGGGTTTCCTGTAAGTCCTGCTGCAAGGCTTCTTCACTCAAACCAGCCGGCTTCAGGCGCGCATCGGCGCTTGCGTCGTCGGAGTTCAGCGGCCCAATGTCAATCTCGCCGCTCGGCGTGGAAGAATTTTGCTTTCCAGTCTCCACAAATAACCCGGAACCGTCAAAAGCGCTCCCGCGGTACCAGCGTGATGGATAACTGACGCAATATCCAAGATTCGGATTCCGGTACCGCTTCCACGATCTGTCCATCCGTTCACTGGTCGGCTTAACGGCCTCCTGAAACGGATTGCCTGTGTCACCTGAGGCCCCAAATACTGAAGAGCAGCCGAGTAAACATAACAGCGCCCGGCCACAGAATTGAGAAAGTTTCACTGGGAGTCAGCATACAAGTAATCCCGGCGCTTTCCTAGTACTAATTCAGGACAAAAGTAACAATAGATGCACTTACTTTCGAAAAAGCCTAAGGTCGCCGAGCCGCCACACGCATTTCGGCGTACCTCCCTAGCCTGTTACCGCGACTCCAGCAAATGCAGAATCACCCTGAACGGAACGCCCGCAAATTCAGCCCGCGCTTCCATATCCGCCCGAATATCCAGCAAAGCCCGCTCCATCAGATAAGCGTCAATCAAAATCTGCTGATGCTCCCGAGCTTTTGGCATGAACGTCGCATCCGCTGCCGTCTCCCAATAACCCCTCAAAAATGCCGCGCTGACATGCGTAAACCAGAAACGGCCCCAGGCTCTATGCAAATCGGTGGACTCGCTGGAGAGCACTGCCACCTGCGTCGCGTAGGCGAAGGAAATGAGCATGCTTGCGACATCGCGAATGGGGCAGCGCTTAATTCGCCTTTCGCTGATATGCTGGGCCGGATCGCCGTCCAGATCAAACAATACGGCATCATCGTCCGCCACAAGAACATGCCCCAGATGCGCCCTTCCATGAAAGCGCGTGCGCTGGGAAGGAACGCGCTGCTCGAAAATGGCGTTGAGTTTCTGCAGAATGCCGGGTTGCCCGTTCAAAACCTTTTCAGCCTGCTCGCGCAGCGAAGGCTCCATGGCGGCATAGCGCTGGCGCAGAAACTCCAGCCGCCGTCCGGTCAGGCCAATAAATCCGTGATAAAGCCCTTGCCGGTAGAAATCGTTAAATGGCTCGGGTGCAAACGCCGGATCGCTGGTCAGGCTGGCCAGCTTCAGATGCAATTCCGCCAGCCGTTGCCCAATCCTCTGAGCGAAATCAAGGTAGCCGCCGACAAGTTTTTTGGTCTTCGCCGGCGGCTCAGCGAGTGCAAAAGTCAAATCAAATACGCTGGCGGGCAACGGATCCAGTTCCTTCGTTTCTGCACGCGCGAAACACCCCTTCAACTCGTCAATCGCTTTATCCCACGCATTGCCCTGATTCGGCACAAACCCATGCAGCATCGCCAGCACGGTCTTTTCGCCGCTTTTCGGCTGATACTCCAAATAGCCCACAAACGGCGCAACATGCTCGTTCAGCACCTCGCCCATTTCCACCCCGGGATGAATGCCGGCTTCAATATTCGCCAGCACCTTCATCACAAACCGGTCGCCAAAACGAATCGATGTCGCCACCTGCGCAATCGGCAGCGGAACCGGCGTCAGGTCCGGATGGCTCGATCCCCAAAGCTTCCGAAACACCTTATTACGTTCAGCCAGAATGGTGCCGTGCTGGCCGGCAAACCGCTTGCGCCGCGCAAACGCCTCCAACAAAGCCGTGTTGAAATCCGCGTTATCCGTGGCCGCGAATAGAATGGCGTATTTGTCGCCAGGGGCCTGAATCTGCGCCAGCAAAGTTCCAGGATGCCGCGCTTTCAGCTCTTCCAGATTGTCCCCGCTGGCGCAGCCCACCGGCAAAAGGTAAGTTTCCGGGTCTCCGGTGGCGTATTCGGCGCGCAGAAAAATGAATTGATACGTCTGTGCCTTAATCGGCACCACTTCCGTGATTTCCAGCGACCGGAAACGCCGACCGCTCGACCGGAACCATCTACAAGTTTGCAAATAGCGCGGCAAAATGGACGCAATGCTGGCGCGTATGCTCTCTTCCCAGATATTCGCCAGACTGGGAACAAACACCGTCGGCAGCCGCATCGCCGCTGTAGTGGTGGTCTGCGAAACCGTCTGTACCGGCGCTTCGTGCTTTTCCAGCGCAAACCAGAAAAATGAATTCGCGCCCAGCGTCAGCGTGTAAGCCGCTTCGGAAACCAGCGGAAAATCCGTCCGGCCAAACATTTCGACAGGCGTGTAGCCGGCAAATTCCGCCAGATCCAACTGCGCCGCCTGCGAGAAGCGCGACAAATTCGCCACCACCAGAATGACTTCTTCCTGATAGCGGCGAATATAGGCAATCACTCGCTGGTTCGCCGGCGCAAGGAATTCCAGCGTGCCGCGCCCAAACGCCTTATATTGCTTGCGCAGCGCAATCAGGCGCTTAGTCCAGTTCAGCAGCGAATTAGGATTCTCCGCCTGCGATTCTACGTTAATCGCTTCGTAATGGTAAGCCGGGTCAATGGTCACGGGCAGGTAAAGCTTTTGGGGATTGGCGCTGGAAAAACCGGCGTTGCGGTCCGGATTCCATTGCATGGGAGTACGCACGCCGTTGCGGTCGCCCAGATAAACGTTGTCGCCCATGCCAATTTCGTCGCCGTAATAAATCACCGGCGTTCCCGGCATGGAAAACAGCAGCGCGTTCATCACCTCAATGCGCGGCCGGTCATTGCCCAGCAGCGGCGCCAGCCGCCGCCGAATGCCCAAATTGATGCGCGCCCGCTGATCGGCCGCATACGACCGGTACATATAATCGCGCTCTTCATCCGTCACCATTTCCAGCGTCAGTTCGTCGTGATTGCGCAGGAACATGGCCCACTGGCAAGTTTCCGGAATCACCGGTGTGCGCTTCAGAATCTCCACAATCGGCAAACGGTCTTCCAGCCGCAGCGCCATGAAAAGCCGCGGCATCAGCGGAAAGTGGAACGACATCTGGCATTCATCGCCCGATTCGCCGAAATACGCAACCGCATCCTCCGGCCACATATTGGCTTCCGCCAGCAGCATGCGCCCCGGATGATTTTCATCCATATGCCGCCGCAGATCTTTCAGGAAATCATGCGTTTCCGTCAGGTTCTCGCAACTGGTGCCCTCGCGCTCAAACAGATACGGAATGGCGTCCAGCCGGAAACCGTCCACGCCCATCTCCGCCCAGTAATCCAGCGTGCGCATCACCGCGCGCCGCACCAGTGGATTGTCGAAATTCAAATCCGGCTGATGCGAAAAAAAGCGATGCCAGTAATAAGCCTTCGCCACCGGGTCCCAGCTCCAGTTGGAAGGCTCAAAATC
>Ga0116230_10006619_pt1 | contig 11418 bp, 13 predicted proteins | sample S1TSphfallax_3_FD_88678 | JGI IMG/M metagenome (GOLD analysis project Ga0116230, IMG submission 88678) | Host-associated microbial communities from peat moss isolated from Minnesota, USA - S1T2_Fd - Sphagnum fallax MG | ecosystem: Host-associated > Plants > Peat moss > Unclassified | place...
CGCCCCGCCTGCGGCAGCGTGCGGATGATCTCGAGCTCGTGCTCGGACAGGCCGAACCCGCCGCAATAGTCTTCGGCGCGGGCGCGCGGGTTGGGGGTAAAGATCATCGTCGCGGTCTGTTCGACCAGCGCGGCGGCGATCGAGCTGTCGAGCGCATCGCGCGCCGACTGCGTGGCAAAACCGACCAGCGCGTTGCGTTTGCGCAGCGTCTTGAGCCAGTCGCGGATGCGCATCGCAAACACCGGATCGTCGAGCGCTTTCCACCCTTCGTCGATCAGGATCATCGTCGGCGTGCCGTCGAGCCGTTCCTCGATGCGGTGGAACAAGTACATCATCGTCGCGGTGCGCAGCCGCGGCGCATCGAGCAGCGCGGTCATGTCGAACCCGAGCACGCGCTGCGACAGATCGAGGCGGTCAGCGGGATTGTCGAACAGCCAGCCGTGCGGCCCGCCGGCAATCCACGGATCGAGCCGGCTGGCCAGATCGCCCGGCACCGGGCGCCGCGTCCCCGCCAGCAATTCGCGAAAATGGGTGAGCCGCCGCAACCGCGCGTCGTGCGCATAGGCGGCATCGACCGCGGCGGCGATGATCGCCGCCTCGTCGGGCCCGCGCGCTTCGAGCAATACTCCCAGCCAGTCGCGCAGAAACGCGCGGGTGTCGGCGCTGTCGGGCAATGCGAGCGGGTTGAACCCGGTTTCGGCCCCCGGCACGATCCGTTCATAGCGCCCGCCGATCGCGCGGATGAACATTTCGGCGCCGCGATCCTTGTCGAACAGTACCGTGCGCGGGGCAAACCGCTGCGCCTGCGCGGCAAGGAAGTTGAGCACCACGGTCTTGCCGCTGCCAGACGGGCCGATCAGCGTGAAATTGCCCAGATCGCCCTGGTGCAGGCTGAGGAAAAACGGGGTGGCCGCGGTGGTCGCCAGCACGGTCACCGCATCGCCCCAGTGGTGGCCAGAGGCGCGGCCCATCGCGGCGCCGTGGCACGCGGCAAAACAGGCCATGTTGGCGCTGGAAATCAGCGCGCGGCGCACGATGTAGTCTTCGTTGCCGGGAAACTGGCCCCAGAAGCCGGGCTCGAGATTGACATCCTCGCGCACCGGGATCGCGCCGGCATCGGCGAGCGCGCCGGCGACCGCGGTCACCCCGGCATCGAGCGCGGGCAGCGTTGGCGCGCGCACCAGCACCGACAGGTGATGATCGCCATAGGCCGCCGCGCCCATCCCCAGCGCATCGCGCGCAGCGTGCAATTCGGCGCGTTCGGCCATCGCGTCCTCGTCCGCCGCGCGCAACCGGCGCAGCGCCAGATCGATGCGTTCGCGCGCGATCTGGCGATCGGCCGGCGCCCAGGTCTCGGTCAACACCAGTTCGGCATCGAGCGCCAGCAGCGGATCGAGCAGCCCGGGCGAGGTGGCCTCGGGATAGTCCTTCACACTGACCAGCGCGGCAAAGCTGGGCCCGGCCGGCCCGCGCAATTCGATCGCGTCGAGCCCGAAACTGGCGCGCACATAGGCCAGCATGTGGCCCACATCGGTCCCCTCAGCCGGGCGCCGTACCGGGCGCATTTCGCCGTTGTAGAGGCACGACAGCAATTCGAGCAACTCGTTGCAGGTGCCGCCCGATCCCTCGTAATCGCCCAGGATGCGCGCGCCCGCCGGTGCGAGCGTGGTCGCCAGCCCGGCCGCGGCCGCCATCAGCGCGCGCAGCTCGCCCGGATCGACGCCCGCCTCGCTGCCGCGCAAGCGCCGCCGCGCCGCTTCGATCCAGCCGGTCTTGCCGCGCGCCGGGCGGCGCAACAGCGTGATGAACTGGTCGTTGACATAGATGCTGCCGCCGGCGATCCGCTCGCGCCAGCGCGCATCGATATGCGCCGACAGCGGATCGTCGAACGCGCCGGCAAAATCGACCGCGACGCGCCGCCGCACGATATGGTGGCCAAACACGAACCGCGCATCGAGCCCGGCGCGCAGCCACAGATCGCGTTGCGCCGCATAGGCGTTGATTTCGGTGGCGAGCGCGGTTTCCGCCGGCCAGCCCGGCACGTGCAGCGCAACCAGCAGCGACCCGTCGCGCAAGGCAAGCACGTGGCTGCCGGCCAGGCTGGCATAAGGCAGCCGGTCGCCCGCGCGCGCCTCGCGCCGCCGCCAGCGCGCCATCGGCCCGCCGTCACGGGGCATAGGAATTGCACCCCCAGCGCCGCCAGTTGGGCACACGCGGGCAGCGGCGCACTTTGGTCAGCCACAGATCGAATATGCGCGGTTCGCGCAAGGCGGCGAGATAGCCCGCGCCGTGAACCAGCACCGCGACGCCAAGCGCCCAGAAGCTGCGCGTGATCAGGAACGCTTCGGTGGTGATCATCAGGTTGATCACGAAAAAGCTGTACGTCACCCCGGCAAACATCTGCGGCCGGGTCAGCGGCTTGCACAGACGGGGGCGGACGATCTCCATCTCAGCCGGCGGCCTGCCTGATGCCGGCGACAATCGCCGATGCGCCGAACAGGATGAAACAGCCCAGGATCACGGTCACCCCCATCCGCCAGTTGAGCCGCCCGGTCAGCATCATCAGCCCGACCGCCGCCACCGCCATGACCGCGACCGCGGTTGCGACATTGCCGAGCAGCGTGCCCTGCAGCCACAACAGCGCCGCCAGGATCGGCCCCGACCCTTGCGGATCGGCGGCGGCTTGCGCCAGCGCGCGGCCCGGCGCGAAAGCCATGGCCACGACCAGCGCGGGGGTGAAACGGGGCATTGCGGTCATCTCCTGTCATTGCTCTGCGCGGCCAGCCGGGCAAGGATCGCTGCGACATAGCGCCTTGTTTCGGCGATCGGCGGCACCCCGCCGGCGCGCGCCACGCGCGCCGGCCCGGCGTTGTACGCGGCCAATGCCGCTTCGAGATTGCCGTGGAACCCTACGAGCAGCCCATGCAGATAGCGCGCGCCGGCCGTGACATTCTGCACCGGGTCATCGGCATCGGCGCCCAGCGCGCGCGCGGTCTGCGGCATCAGCTGGGCCAGCCCGCGCGCGCCTTTGGGCGAGACGGCCCCCGCCTGCCAGCGGCTTTCCTGCCACACCAGCGCCTCGATCACCGCCGGCGCCAGGTCATACCGTTCGGCCAACAGGAGGATCGTGCCGCGCCAGGTGGCGGGCATGGTGACAACGCGCGGTGCGGCGTGATGCGCCACGCGCGGCTGCGCCGGGCCGCCGCTGATCCACGACGCCTGGCCATCGTCGATCGCCATCACATCGGCGCGCGCCGGCGCTGCCGAGACCAGACAGACGGTGATCAGCGCACCCACGGGAAATTTCATAGCCGCACGCATTGGCTATGCATGCCACAGGTTCGCCACGGGCGCGCAGTGCAAATTTGGGAAGCGGGCGATTTTTGCGTGGACAAGCCGGGGCGCGATGCGCCTGATAACGCAAGTGGGGCCGATTCTGGACGACGGGGACCAATGCCGATCACTTTGCGCGTAATGTTCGGCGCGCTGGCGCTGCTGCTGCTCGGCGTCGCGGGTCTGCGCGCGTTGTCCGGGCCGGCGCACCACGGCGTGGTGATCGGGTTCCAGACCGAAGTCGATCCGGGCAAGCTGGCTCAGGTGAGCGGGGCCTATGACCGCGCGCTGGGCCAGCCGGTGACCTGGCGCAAGTTTGACAGCGGCACAGATGTGATCACCGCGCTGGCGGCGGGCGATATCGATTTCGGCTATCTCGGATCGAGCCCGCTGGCGATCGCCGCGACGCGCCAGTTACCGATCACCACCGTGGTGCTGGCGAGCCGGCTCGGATCGAGCGAAGCGCTGGTGGTGCGCAACGGTGCCGGCATTGCGCAAGGCCGCGACCTGATCGGCAAGCGCGTCGCGGTGCCATTCGTGTCGACCAGCCATTACAGCCTGCTCGCCGCGCTGGCGCACTGGCATGTTCCGGCCGGCCGCGTGCAGATCATCAACTTGTCGCCGCCGCAGATCGCCGCCGCCTGGGCGCGTGGCGATATCGATGCGGCCTATGTCTGGGAACCGGCGCTGGGCGCAATCGAACGCAGCGGGCACGTGCTGGTCGGGTCCGACCAGGTCGCCGGCTGGGGCGCGCCGACGTATGACGCCTGGGTGGTGCGGCGCGAATTTGCCCGCGCCAGTCCGGCGCTGGTCGGCGCATTCGTGCGCGCAACGCTCGATGCGGCGCGGCAATGGCGGCAGCACCGCAGCGATGCGGCGGCAATGCGCGCGGTCTCTGCGCTTACCGGCGTGCCGGCCGACGCTGTCGCGGCGATGATGGCGCGCAACGATTACCCCGATGCGGCGGCACAGGCGGGGCCGGCATTGCTCGGCGGCGGGCTGGCGCGCGATCTGGCGGCGACCGCGAATTTTCTCGCCAGCCAGGGCAAAGTCGATCGCGTGCTGGTCGATTACCGGCCGTGGATCGACGCGCGCTGGGTGCGCGCGGTGGCGCAGGGGCGGCCATGACCGTGCTCTCCGCCGTCGAGGCCGGGGTGACCTATCGCAGCCGCAACGGCGCGGTGGATGCGCTGGCGGGGGTGTCGCTCGATATCCGGGCGGGCGAAATTGTCGTCGCGCTTGGCGCATCGGGGTGCGGCAAGTCGACGCTGCTCGGGCTGTTTGCCGGGTTTGTCCGGGCGACCACGGGCAGCGTGTGCAACGACGGGGTGCCGATCACCGGACCGGGGCCCGATCGCGCGGTGGTGTTTCAGGATGATGCGCTGATGCCCTGGCTGTCGGTGCAGGACAATGTCGCGTTCGGTCTGCGGCTGATGGGCCTGGGCCGGGCCGAACGCACGGCGCGGGCGCGCGATCTGCTGCGCCGGGTCGGGCTCGATGCATTTGCCGGCCATGCCATCCACGAAATGTCGGGCGGGATGCGCCAGCGAGTCGGGCTGGCGCGCGCGCTGGCGGTGACCCCGCGCTTTCTGCTGATGGACGAACCGCTCGGCGCGCTCGACGAATTGACTCGCGAACGCATGCAGGTGCTGCTGCTCCAGCTGTGGCAGGGCAGCGATCAGACGAACCGGATGGGTGTTTTCCTGATCACCCATTCGATCGAGGAAGCGCTGTTTCTGGCGACCGAACTGGTGCTGATGAGCCCGCGCCCGGGGCGCATCGCGCGGCGCTATCGCCCCGATTTTGCGCGGCGCTTGCTTGCCGGCGAAACCGTGCGCGCGATCAGGAGCGACCCCGCGTTCCTCGCCATGCGTGAAGAACTTGCCGAAGCGATCCTGGCCGAGGAGGGCGCAAGCCATGGATGACACCGCGCGCGGGGCAATGCTTGCCCGGTTCGGTACGTTGGCGGCGCTGCTGGTCGTGTGGTGGGCGGTTACCGCCAGCGGGCTGGTCGCGCCGCTGTTCCTGCCAGGGCCCGAAGATGTCGCGCTGCGGCTGGTCGACCTGGTGCGCCATGGCTTTGTCGGCGCGACCTTGCTGCAACATGCCGGCGCCAGTCTCGCCCGGGTCGGGCTGGCGATGCTGTTTGCGATCATCACTGCGATCCCGGTCGGCATCGCGATGGGGCTGTGGTCGCGCGTCAGCGCCGCGCTCGATCCGTTGATCGAATTCTATCGCCCGGTGCCCCCGCTTGCCTATCTGCCGCTGATCGTGATCTGGTTCGGCATTGGCGAGGTAACCAAAGTGGTTCTGATCACACTGGCGATCTTTGCCCCGCTGGCGATCGGCACCGCGAGCGGGGTGCGGCGGGTCGATGCCGACCGCGTGCGTGCGGCGCGTTCGCTCGGCGCGAGCCGCGACCAGGTGGTGTGGCTGGTGATTGTGCCCAGCGCCTTGCCCGATATTCTGGTCGCCTTGCGCATTGCCACAGGCGTCGGCTGGTCGACGCTGGTTGCGGCCGAACTGGTCGCTTCGACGCGCGGGCTGGGGTTCATGGTGCAATCGGCGTCGCAGATGCTGGTCACCGATGTGGTTGTCGCGGGCATCATTGTGATCGCGGCGATCGCGCTGGTGATCGAACTGGGTCTGCGCTGGATCGAGCGACGCTTTGCCGGCTGGGCCAAAGCGTGAATGCGGCATACGTCCAATGGCGACTGGCCAGCAGACGATGACCGGTGCCAATGGGGTGGCGCGCGCCGCGCATGGCTTGGGGGGCTGGCATGACGAACCTGCACGATTTTGCGGTCTGGCTGGCGCATTCGTGGCTTAACGGCGTGGTGACGTCGCGCGGGTGGATCGTGCCGGAAATCCAGATCGTGCATATCGTCGCGATCGCCGCGGTGGTAATTGCGGCGGTGCTGATCAATTTGCGCGCGCTCGGGCTGATCGAAACCGACCGGCCGCTGTCCGCGGTGGTGCGTGCCTGGTACCCGGTGATTGCGGTGGCGGTGGCGGTGCTGGCGCTGTCGGGGGTGCTGCTGATCGCCAGCGAACCCGGGCGCGCGCTGTTCCGCACGGTGTTCTGGGTCAAGCTGTCGCTGATCGTTGTCGCGCTGGCGGTGACCGGCGCACAAGGCCGCACCAGGCGGGTGTTCGCCGCGCGCGCGCTGGCGGTGCTGTCGCTGCTGCTGTGGCTGGGGGTGATCGTCGCCGGGCGCTGGATCGCCTATGCGCAAGGCTGGCCCGGGGCCTTTTCGTGAGAGTGGGCTGACATGACGCTCGACACTATCGCCAACAGCCTCGCCACCACCTGGCTGGCCGAGGAAATGACCGACAGCACCTGGCTGTTCGGCGCGGTCGAATCGGTCCACGTCATCGCGCTGACGCTGGTGTTCGGTTCGATCGCGCTGGTCGATCTGCATTTGCTTGGCCTGGCCGAACGCGGCCGCGACACCGGCGCGCTGATCCGCCGCCTGCTGCCGCTGACCTGGGCCGGCTTTGCGCTGGCCGCGGCGACCGGATGCACGCTGGTGTTCGCCAATCCGCAAGGCTATTTCGCCAACTTCGCCTTTCGCGCCAAGATCGTCGCGCTGGCGCTGGCCGGGATCAACGTGGTGGTTTTCCATTTTTTCGTCCAGCCGCGCGGCCACGCGCTGGCCGCCCGCGTGTCGGGCGGCGTTTCGCTGGCGCTATGGCTGACCATCGTCAGCCTCGGCCGCTGGATCGGCTTTACGATCTGATTATCCCGGTCGGGGCCTTCAATGCCCCCCGGCAGCTGCCTTTTCGATGGTGATCAGGCCGGCTTCATAGACCTTTCCGCTGTCGAGCAGCGTCACCTTGCGGAAACCGCCGCCGTGCTGGCCGTCGCGCAAGGGGTTGATGTCGACTGCGACGCGGTCGCCGGGTTTGAGCACCATGCGGTTCCAGCCGAGCCGGGTGAGATTGCCCGGGCTGGTCAGTTCGACCGACCACACCCCGGCTTGCGCGGGCGGGCCGGCGACATCGACAAACAGCGACACGTGCGGGTTGACCCAGCGGAATTCCTTGACCCGGCCTTGCAGCGTGACGACTTTGGCCGGGTCGAACATTGCAAAGCTGTGATGCGCGCGCGCGGCGGGGACCACGCCGACCATGCAGACGAGGATAAGGGCAAGCGCGAATCTGCGGAACATGGCGGCTCTCATGGTTTGGGCGGCAGGACATTGCCATCCTGCTGGCGCGTCGGGATATAGACCGGGTTGCCCCATTTGTCGCTGGCGGGCTCAAAATCGCCCTGGCGGCACACGCCTTCGACGATTTCAAAGCTGCGTTTGCGCGTGCGGTGGAACAGGCGGCGGGTCTGCCAGGCATGGGTCAGGATATGCGGCGCGGCGATCACCAGATCATCGGCGAGCGTGTCGGGCGCGATCAGATGGATGCGTTCGTGGATCGCCGCGTCGCCGCCGTTCGGGATGCCGACCGCCTCGCTGATCGCCAGGAACACTTGCGGCAGGATCGCCCTGGTTTCGACGACCAGCGTATCGCCCTGCCACGTCCCGACCGAATAGCCGTGGAAACTCGGGTCGGGGTCGGCGGGCATGGCGCGGCCGTCGGTCCAGATCCGCCGCAGCCGGTTGCCGTCGGATTCGCCGAGCAGCGTGACGCGGCCGGGAGTGAACAGCAATTCGATCGCATTGTGCGTGATCAGCATCAGACTGGGCATGCCGTGCGGCAGGCAATTGACCAGCAGCCCGCGCGGCCGCCCGGCGTCTTCCTCATGCGTCCAGTATTCGACCTGTCGGCGCACTTCGGGTGTCCACGGCACGGGATTGCTGCGGATCTGCGCGTCCTGGTCGCGCTGGTCGGGCACCCAGGTTCCGCTCCAGTCGGGCAAGCGCGCCAGCGCGGCCCAGTCGGCCGGCCCCGGCGCGGGGGTTACCGGATCATCGGGCGCGGCAAGCGCCGGCGTTGTCGCGATCAGCGCGGCCAGCGTCAGGGCGAAACACCGGCCTGGCCTATGTCGCAATGCTGTTGCCAATCACCGTGCCCCCGTGTTCGCGCGGTTCCGACCATAAGAGCCGCCCCGATCGCGCTCAACCGCACATCGCGGGCACACACCACCTTTGTTGTCTGCAATCAGGCCGATTGCGCGAGTGCCTCGACAATCGCCCCGGTGATCAGCGGGTCTTCGGGCGCCACCGCGGGCGCAAAGCGGGCGACCACGCGGCCGTCGCGCGCGATCAGGAATTTCTCGAAGTTCCACAGCACTTCGGGATCTTCGGTGGGGGTCATGCCATAGCCTTTGAGCCGTTCGCGAAATTCCGCCGCGGGGCCCTGCTTGGTCGGCAGCGCGGCGGTCAAAGCGGCATAGAGCGGCTGTTTGTCGGGACCCGACACCGGCGCCTTGGCAAACAGCGGAAAAGTCACCCCATAGTTCACTTTGCAGAATTCGACGATTTCATCGGCCGATCCGGGTTCCTGCGCGCCGAAATCGTTGGCGGGAAACCCGAGCACTTCAAACCCTTGTCCGCGATAGGTCTCATAGAGCTTTTCCAGCCCGTCGTATTGCGGCGTCAGTCCGCACTTGCTCGCGACATTGACCACCAGCAGCACGCTGCCGAGATGATTGGCCAGCGCATCTTCGGTGCCGTCGATGCGCGTGAGCGGGATTGCGGCAAAGTCAGTGGCCATCGGATTGCGCCTTTGTGCAAGGGGGTGTGCCGCCACGATAGCCACGATCGGCGACAAAGTCAGCGTTGAAACGCGCGCACGGTCGCTTCGACGCCTTGTTCAAAATCCGTAACATCGGACCAGAAACGCGCTTTCCACGCGCTCGCATCGACCTGGTAGGGCCGGTCCCACTGGAACCGCATTTCGCCCATTTCGCGCAGCGGTGGCATGACCAGCCCGAGCGCTGCGCGCAGCGGCGGCGGGATGACACGCAGCCGCAGCGGCACGCCGAGCGCGGCGGCACCCAGCGCAAGGATCGCGCGCGATGTGCGCGTCGGCGCGCACGGCATGTGCCACGCCCGGCCAAATGCATCGTCGCCGGCATCGAGCAGACTGACCATCGCGCGACCGATATCGGGCACATAGGCATAGTCGTGCGGCTGGTCGGGCGAAAACACGAACAGCGCCGGTTTGCCGCGCGCCAGCGCGGCCAGCCCGGTTTCACCCAGATGCGACAGCATGACACGGGGGCCATAGAAATCGGGCGCGCGCAACGCTGCCACGCGGACCCGCGCATCGTCCTGCCACATCCGCGTGATCGCCGCGCGCACCGCCGGCTTGCGGCCATGATCGGTCAGTGCCATCGTTTCGACTAGCGGCGCGCGCTGCGGCCCGAGCATGTAGAGATTGTCGAGAAACACCATCCGCGCGCCATGCGCCGCACAGCCATCGAGCAGATGGCGCATCGCGATCGGCCAGACGCGTTCCCACACCGCGCCCGAATAAGTGAACCCGATCGCGACCGCGACGTGCGCTGCCCCGGCAAAGGCGGTGTGCACCGATTGCGCATCGAGCACGTCGCAGCGGGTAAAGCCCACGCCGTCGGGCAGATCGGCGGGGCGCGTGCGCTGCGCCACGCGCACGCGCCGGCCCTGCGCCAGCAATTTCGCCACCGTGGCGCGTCCGACCGGGCCATAGCCCAGCATCACAATGTCGTCGGTCATGGTCAGTCTCCTTGGTGTGCGACGGCCAATACGCCGGGCTTGACCATGTGTGAAATGCAAGTTCATTATGCCAACCATGCACAATAAGCATCTTCGCGCGATCGATCTCAACTTGCTGCCGGTGCTCGATGCGCTGCTGCGCCATCGCAACGCGACTCGCGCGGGTGATGAAATCGGATTGAGCCAGCCGGCGATGAGCCGCGCACTCGGCCGCCTGCGCGCGCTGCTCGCCGATCCGCTGCTGGTGCGCGGGCCGGGCGGCACGATGCTGTCACCGCGCGCGGAAAGTCTGCGCCAGCCGCTGGCGGTGCTGCTGGCGCAATTGCAGGGGCTGCTGGTCGAACCGCCGTTCGATCCGGCCGCCGAACAGCGCGTGCTGCGCCTGGCGATGACCGATGGCCTGGCCGAAGCGCTGCTGGCGCCGCTGGTGCGGCAGGTGGCGATCGAGGCGCCCGGCGTGGTGCTCGAATGGGTCCCGGTCGGGCCCGGGCTGGTCGAACGGATGCGCGCCAGCGAAATCGATCTGGCCTTTGCGCTCGACACCACCCCGCTGCCGCGCGGCGCGATGTCCGAACCGTTGCTCGAAGACCGGCTCTGCGTGGTCACGCGCGAAGGTCATCCGTGCGGCCGGAGCTGGACGATCACCGATTACGCGCGCTATCCCAGCGTGGTGATTGCGCTGCTGGGCGACAGCGCGTCCGAAATCGATGCCGAACTCGCCGCCGCCGGGGTCACCCGCGCGATCACCGCGATCGTGCCGACATTCCGCGCCGCGGCCGAAATTGTCGCGCAGACCGACAGCGTAACGACGATTTCGCGCGCCTTTGCCACACGGCTCGCGGGCACCTTGCGGTTGCAGCTGGCCGAACCGCCGTTGCGCCAGGTCCGGCTGGGCGTGGTCACGGTGTGGGCCGAACATCGCGGCAACGATCCGGTGCTGGTCTGGCTGCGCCAGGTGCTCCATCGTGTCGCGACAGCCAGTGGAGACTATTGACGTGCCCGATTCGCCCCCATCGGCGCTGACGCAGGCGTTGCGCACCAGCAAGACCCCCGGTGTCCGTCGCGCCGGCGCCACGCAGGCCTGGCACCAGGATATCTATCATCGCCTGATCATGGCGAACTGGCCGGTGTTCTTTGCCGGCTTCGCGCTGGGGTTCATCGGCATCAACCTGCTGTTTGCCGGGCTCTATGCGCTCGATCCGGCGGGTGTGTTGCAGAACGGCGAACACCAGCATGACAGCGTGCTGTTCCGCAGTTTCCTGTTCAGCGTGCACACGATTGCCACGGTCGGCTATGGCAATCTCTATCCGGATTCGACGTATGTGAATTGTGTCGTGGTGGTCGAAATCGCCATCGGCGTGCTGGTGTTTGCGCTGACCTCGGGGCTGGTGTTCGCGCGCTTTTCGATCCCGCGCGCGCGCATCATGTTTTC
>Ga0116230_10006620_pt1 | contig 11417 bp, 4 predicted proteins | sample S1TSphfallax_3_FD_88678 | JGI IMG/M metagenome (GOLD analysis project Ga0116230, IMG submission 88678) | Host-associated microbial communities from peat moss isolated from Minnesota, USA - S1T2_Fd - Sphagnum fallax MG | ecosystem: Host-associated > Plants > Peat moss > Unclassified | place: USA...
TAGAAAATTTGTCTAAAATCTTTATATTTTTATCATTGAGTGGATTGTAAATGGGGCATGGGTTAACACATTAACAATGAATTTTATGAAGATTTGTTGACCACTAAAAAAGAGGGGGAGGAGGTGGGGGGTAATCAAAAGGACCTAAAAACATATATTTTGTCTTTTGGTGCTAACAATGTCAATGCTTTCCAAGGTTTAAGAAGGGGTGTGTATAGCGACCCTAGTCTTAGGCTTGCAACCAAAATTAAGGCATCAAAAGGAAAGTGGGCTAAAAAATAGCATGAAATTCAAAACACATTCCCACAAAATTAGGAAAGTGAATCCCAACATCCTTAAATGGTTTTTCCATTTTGGAATTGAATCTTGTAGTGTCTTTAGTTTTTGGGACAAAAAGTGCCAAAAAAATGGTGTTCAAATCAAAATGGTCTTAAGGAGCCTATAGTTTTCATTTGGAGATTTGAAGCCCAAGTTCTAAACAAAAGAAAAGCTAAAAGTCCACTAAAACCCAAGAAATATGGTCAAATGAATTACAAATTGAGCATGTGGTATAGCTAAAAAAGGCCTTTTCAAGAATTACGACTTTGCCTTTCAAAGTTCTTTAATCAAAGTTCATATGTGAGAGTTATGAATTTACAAATATGTGAGTTTCATAATTTATGAAAAATCAAGAATTTTCAAGACTTCCTGGCATGAATCATAGGATTCTTTTCCACTTTGATGTAGCTCCCATTTTCAATCACAAAATATAGTATAAGGAAGAAAGTGTGAATTCCTCCCAAGTTTGGGGCATGGTGTGTCATATGAGTTGAATTACATGTGATTTATTTGTGCAATATTTTGACTTTAATTTTCCCTAATCACCTTTTTTTTGGGTTGTGCATATTGATTTCACCTTTCACCTCATCATGTTTACAAGTTCATTTTAATTCAATCTTGGAGTTCTTACACCTTACTTTCATGGTTGGAACTAAGGATCACACCTTGAGTTTGTATTTTGTTGTATAATTAAAAATGGTAGGGTTTTTAAAATCTATGATATCATTTGACAAACCTAAAGGTGCATTAGTGTGAATTTCCATCTATAATAAAAACATGTGTTTTCTAGTTAAGGTCAATTATATAGCCCATTGCACCAATCTAGTTATACAAGCTTTAAGCAATTCATGCATTATAAACAAGTTGGAATCTTTAGTTCTAATTATGTATGTTTATATTTGTATGAACTAAAAGTTACATTCCAAGTTTCAAAATTTTGTAAAATAGTTACAAATCAAACATAATAAAATTTTGAAATTTGTGCAAATTAAATGGATTAATATGCTTAGTCATGCCATTATAGGACTCCAACGATCAAAGATGGCATTGGACATATGTTTGAACCAAGAGAAGCCTTGAATTTTAACATATTATTTGACATTGAACTTTTGTTTGGCTTTATCTTGTGCTTGTTATATGCATTACCTTTGTTGAAGTCTATGTGTTCATTAATGAGAAATTTTCAACTCCAAGACACTTTTGCATGTGATTTCATCTCTACTATTAAAGCCTACCAGGGAACTTATATGGGATGTACATAGATTCTACTATTGTTCACATATGTTTTCAATTTAGGGAGTTCACAATCTTGGGACTTTATTAACCTTTGTGTTGATCACTAACATTGCCACTTCCCTTGACCATCTTGCATTTGGTTGTAATGGGAAACACATATGGGCCAACACACATAATTTTTTATTATGGGAATGCACCCACCATGAGGCTATAACTTAAGTTATAACTCCATTCATAGTCCAATGAAGGGCAAATGCATGGTTTGAATTAAAATCATCATATTTTGGATATCTTGGGAGTTTTATGGAGTTAATGGCCTTACTTGAAGTTTCATTTAGTTGTTCCCAATGGTCTTTCCAATGCATATATAGATACAGAAGTGTCCCAAAAGCTTGGTCACATCAGCAAGAAATTGTAAATGTTGAACACTGGGGATTTTAATTGACAATGTGGCATTCAATTATTTGTGTATGTGATTAGGTTTGTGGCATTTGAAGCAACATTTGAAACGTTGTGCATAAAGAGAAATTCATACTAGACCATCTATCATCCTAAGCCAACTTTTTTCCATGGTGCATAATATGGACTTTCTCTTTTGCTTTCATATCACCTCATCCCTTCCTCCTAAATTAAAACAAATTAGTTGTGTTACTAAAGCTACTTATACATTCCCACATTTTTCCAAAATGTTAATCTTCACATAACTATGGAACACTATATTCTCAAATCCGTTGTTCTTGCTTGTATGTTCAATTGTAGATTTCTTCAAATTAGTACCCATTCTTGCTTGTATGTTCAATTGTAAATTTCTCCAAATTAGTACCCATTATCACTTTCAATCATGTTTGTAAGAAAATTTCAAAACTTCTTCTTGGTTGTATGTTCAATTGTAAATTTCTTCAAATTAGTACACATTATCACTTGCATTCATGTTTGTAAGAGAATTTCAAAGCTTACATATCCAGGTGAATGACGTACAAGGATGGGATGGATGAAGTGCAAAACAAGCTGACTAAAGCCAAGTTAACTATTACACCTACTACTAGACTTCATCTAGTAAAAACACATGGGATACTCAAGACAAGCTCGGCCATGAAGTATATATCCCATCTTACTATTTCATTTTCACTTTCCTTATGCCGTTTTTCCCATATTTTGTTTTGCATTCACTTTTCTTCTTTATTCTTTACACCATTTTAGGATGCACTTTTCCTTTCATGATTTATCTCCATTCTTTTGAGAATGGCCTCAAGCAAAACACTTGTGGGGATATTCAAGACATGCCCAGCCACAAAGTATAAATCCCATCTTACTATTCATTTTTCTCTTTCCTTCTATTTTGTATTTTGTTTTGCATTCAATTTTCTTCTTTCTCCTTTACACCATTGTAGGATACACTTTTCTTCTCATGATTATCTCTATTCTTTTGAGAGTGCCCTTTCCCTCTTTTGCTTTTGGGGAAAGGAAACAAGGTCAAAACCTTTATAGTAGTTTAAAAAGTTACACACAAAATAGGCATCCCATTTGTTGCCCCCACAACCATGTTGTCATTCTACCTTTGCCCTATTCCAATCCTTGCCAATCCAAAAGAGTGTGAAGTGTATACAACACCACAACAACAAAAATTCGGCGTCTTATGTTTCAGCTTCTTTCCATAAGTTTAGCCAAAATTTATATACCTTATCACAGCCAACACTAATTAATTTTTAAGAGGGCCAGCTAAAAAAATAAAAATAAAAATGAAGAACAATTTGCCAAAATTCTAGAAAATTGAAACCAGTTCAAAAACACAAGATAATTTTGAAACTTACTTAAATTATCTTGTGTTATCATACTTTAAAAATATTGTTGAAATTCTGAAATATTGAGATTGAGGCTACCATTCACTTTCTTTTCAAAAAATTAATTATTTCAACAAGATTTGCCAAATGTTAATTGTAGGTATGGTATTAACATACCAAGTAAGGCATTTAATGTATTGCTGCTTAATATTTATTAAATAGTGGAAAAGTATATTAGGCAAATGTATTTGGAATTTCAGTCAAATTAAGCATTTAGGATTTTACTTGTTTTTGAACTAAGATAATCAATTGATGGCAAGTGGAATCAACCTACAGGACTTCGAGTTTTAGGGTTTTGCATATATACTGAATTTTGTCATCAGCATTCTTAGGAGTTAAGTATGGCATCCATTCCTGCTATTTTGTTGAAGTTTGAAGGGTTGTGCCCAGATGGTAGTATTTAAAAAAAAACTTATTATGTTTTACAATTCATGCATAGACTAAAGTTGCCAATGTGCACTATTTATTCATTGTTCTTGCTTTGAAGTTACTCTAGTTTATTAGAGAATAATAAAGCCCCCCCTCCTCCCCCCTTTGTCATTTCATGATTTTTGAAATAATGGAGCAAAAGCTATTGAATTTTAAATGATATTCATATTTGGAATGGGTTAATTTTTTTTTAAAATGATATTTTCACAGTTAAGCCTGCTTTGACTGGATCAGTATTGGGATGGGTGACCTTACAGGAGGTTAAATCCATGAGTCCAAGTTTTAAAATTTCCTTCGGGTGGTACGTAGGCCCTAAAGAATCCTACTCAAGAAAGTGAAGGTACCAGAGAAGGTGCCAGCCACGCCCCATGGCTAGGCTTCAAACCAGTTAAAGACCCAGACCAGGGAACCTCAGTTACCAGGGAGTCTTGAGCATTGCTTAGGCATAGAGCCTGAATGACTCTCCTCGGAGGATCACGTCCTTTGGTAGAGACCTAAGCAAAGAAGCTAAGGTCCTTGGGTAGAGTCCTAAGCAGGTAGATTCCAGACTCCAGTCACTCAAATTTAACTCCTCAAAATTTTCCAAACACTGCTTAGCCAATAGATTCTAATTGGTTACTCTTGGGGCCCTGAGCAATTGACCCAAGTACAGTAAACCTCCCTGTAAGGTGGTCAATCCCAATAATATATGCAAGTACAAAGTGGGCTTAATTTCAAAATTCTTATGGAACACCTTGCTAAATTAAATTTAAAACTGATTTCCAAAGACAAAAAAGCTAGTTTCCAGAGATGAAAAATCACTCTAAACTCGGTAGCTTTTGCTCCCTTGGTTTGAAAATTGTGAACTGACAATCATGACACAGGCCCCACTGTTCGAGAGAGTGATGATTTACAATGTGGCCACATCCAAAGGAAACAAAACAAACAAACACCTATCTTGATATGTACATAGAATTTCTCTAAGTCATGTACTAGGTCAGCCAAAACAAATAAAACGGTACTCTGTGGATGTGTCCCTATACCTATACTTATGTAGTGGCGGTGCGCCTAAGTACTTAGCCATAAACACAACTGCATCATAAGGTCAGAGGAAGATTACAAGGCCACCTGCTATCTCAAGAAAGAAAGAAAGAAATAACCCAAAATACCCATTTCTCAAGAAATTGTAAACACTAATGATTTGTCTCGAAGGACAAATCCAAAAAACCCTTTCTCTCCCACACAACCAAATAACTGAAAAACCACTCCACAGAATTGAGATTCAAACCACTCCAGAGCTTTTCAAGCCTTGCATTGCCCTTGCCCAAGCCTTCTTGACTTTCCCAAACAAAAAGAGAAAGATTGACACAAGAACCCAAACACTAGTTTAATGTACACCATATTTTACAAAAGCCTGCAAAGAAAATTTTGCTTCAGAGGAGTAGTAGTACTTAAGACTCTAGAGTAATTTTGATATCACTGCGGCAGCAGATTTTTAAAATGTAAGCCAGGGGAAGAAAACTAACTTGCTTAGTTTTGAAGAACTTCGCAAGCCCTTCTTGCTTGTGAAAGCGACTCAGAGAGCTTTGCTGCGGCTCTTGGTTGCTTCTCTCCCCACCAAGAAGACTGTCTTCTTTGATTCCACTAATAATAACTACCTCTACTCTGTATTTATACAGCAGCGAAAACGATCGATCTGCGACGTAAGAAGAGCGTTCCTTCTTTCGTTTCTTTTGGAGTACTCTAACGACGCTCTTGCCACACCGCACAAATCAGCCTCGCGACTTCTACTTTGGTCGTGACTTGTGATCCCCTTCCCTCCTCCCCCGCGCAAAGTTCTTTTCACCAAAACAGCATCAAATTCTCGGCTGATTCATGTCCAGAAACGCGCTTTGCGTGATTACTACCTGGGTGGCTTGCTTCTCTTCCAACAGGCACGAATTACTGAGGAAAGCAATCTCCCTGAACAAAAACAACAACTACTACTCCGTACTGTGAAGAACTTGGCTGCGTAAACGGGAATTTACATGGAGAAGATCGATGCATCAAAGCTTGAAGAAAGTCGTACTCTCCTCGCTCGAATCGCCTTTCTCTGTCGTTCTTACTGCTGCAATTCTCTCTCCCTAATGTTGCAAGATTGACGTTGCGGAGTTTTTCGGCAGATGAAAGGGAGGACTAGATGGCAGATTCAATGCCGGATTAAGTATCCGTCGTGTCTCCCACACCAGCGGAGGAGGAGGAGAGTGACTGGCACTGCGTGTGCTGGTGCCGAGAGGAGAGGGAGAGACAGGCCTGGGCGTCGACGTCGCACTTGTGATTAGATCCTCCGCTTGAGAAGAAGCAGCAGCAGCGAGATGGCTTGACACAAACCTATCCGTTGGAGGATCCAGCGACTCTCTCACATCCTCCGCAAGAAACCGATCTTCAACGCGCAGCCGTAGCACACAGCTGTGGAGGACAGGGGATTCGCTTTCCGGAATTTTTAGTACAGAGACTCCCTTGTTGATCTTCCTTGACGCTACTCGGCTGCCGCTGTTAGGACGAGCTGCTCCAGAGGCTGAAGACGTCGTATGAAGAAGAAGAAAACTCGGGACTCCGGATCCCCCGTCGCCTTGCGTGACCGTCTGCTGAGGTTGTTGTTCTCCTGACGCCATGGCTTGTAGATGAAAGACAGAAGCGTGACTGGCCCCCAAAACAAAAACAGAAATACAGTGATCTCTCTGCCACTATGCTTTTGCAATTCCAAACTGACTGTAGAAATTCTGTGAGTGAGTGAGATCTTCTCTGGAAAACACAGAGAAATGAACTCTACTTTCGCACTCCAAACTATAGCCTACAATTCATTAATTCTCAAACGATCTATCGCTACGAACATGATAGTAATCTCCAATTCCTAACAAACAAACCGCCGTTCATCTCTAGTTCGTGCACAAGCAGGGGAAAAATAAATACAAACCACGCTGTAGGACAAAACGAAAAAAGAAAAAGAAAAAAGAAAACTGCACAGAAGAGAAATCCAGATTCAAACGATACTTAATTACTCCCCAGTGAACGCAAACACTTCGTTTCTTGGCGTTTCCTGATAGCAGCAACAATGAACAAACCCCGCATGCAAGAAGAGAAGGAAAAACAAAAACGAAACAAAAACTGCACAGAAAGAGAAATCCAGATTCAAACGATACTTAATGACTCCCGAGCGACCGCAACGACTTCGTTTCTTGGAGTGTCTTGACAGGCTAGCAGCAACGACGAACAAATCCCGGTTGAGAGAAGAAACAACGCCTGAAGGCCACAGGTGTGCCGGTGGGAACAGGAGGTGGGGGAGAATTGTGCAGACACGGCAAGCAAGCAAACAAGAAAGAAAGATAGACGATGGTGCAGCAGCAGCGGAAAGAAAAGAAAGGCTGTTTGTGTATGGGATTCTTTTCAAGTTTGAACGGCATGCGGAAAAGACAGGAAATTAAGAACACAAACAAGAGCATAACCGACAACTACTTAGGACGAACGGTAATAACCTAGTTAGGGTTTTCTTTTTTCTTTTTTTTCCCAAATTCCTCAAGTAAGTGCACTGGCGAGAATCCCCAGCATTAATTAGCATTAACTGGCGACTCTAGGAACTCACTGTCTAAATCTGGCGACTTCTAAAATTTCCTCAAAATATGTCAAAATATGCAGACTTTTTGTATATATATATTTTTTCAAAAACCCATTGTGGAATTCGCACTGGCCTTTCAAAAATTCGCCCAGAAAAAAACACTGGCCATGGCAGTAGTACCTTTTCAGGTTGGACAGTAATTAAATTATTTTTAAATGTGCATTTTAAAAGAAATTTCTACGGAGGGAAAAATACAAAATTTGGTGGAAACCTAGGTTTTTGCCATAAATTTCTGAAATAAATAAGTAAAATAATTATTTGGCACCTGAGTGCTGAACCTGAAAAGTTACCACGGTACCAACATAACGCAGTAATGAAGCTGGAACCTGCAAGTGGGGGAGCTCTCAAGTACATAGAGGAAATGATTTATTGGGTGGAATGTTTTTGCCATTTTGCCAAAAATATTTTCAATAAAAAATCTGTTACAAATTCGCTGCCATGGTGAAAAATCGCCAAAATTGCTTATCATGAAAGGGGTGCTTAAGATTTTATAACTTTTTTTTATTTCGAATATCAACATATTTGGCTAACTATAATTATGGACTATCACCACTTGAGCAACATCACCAAAAAAAAAATTAAGAAAAAGAAATTGCTTAGAGGAAGTGTTGTTTTTTGGTGACAAAATGTCACACTTGGCGATTTTTATTTTTCAGAAAATTAAAAAAAAGGCATGAAATTTTTGTGATTTTGGGGGATTTGTTTTCACCATTTAGCCACATCTAGACCTAGGCACTTCCTGGTTCATAGTGGCCATTTTGCAAAAAAGCTATAAGCCACCCAGGATAGTCGCCATTTAATGCTAACAATGCTGGATCCTCACCGGGTGGACCTACTTGAGGAATTTCAAAAACATTAACCTTATTGAGAGGTGCTTTCTTTTAGGGTTTTTTTTGTTTGTAGCTAAAGTGGCCATCATCCATAGAACTTGTAGTGTGTTTTTCTGGATGCGAATTTTTGTCAAAATGTGAAAAATACAAATAAATAAAAATTTTGTTTTTAAGAAAAATTATGGAATTTTTTGGGCCAAATGTCAGGAAAAATAACATTTGGGAAGTTTTTTTTGCCACATTTGCAATATCGTCAAATTTGGTTAAATATGCTTATGGATGGTGGCTATTTGAGCAACATCACAAAACTGAAAAAAAAAATCACTGAGAGGAAGATGGGGAAAAAAAAATGGCAACCATCCATAAGAAGATTTAGCCAAAATCTGGCAATAAATCAGAACTAAGGTACAAATCTTTAATCATCTTTCTATATTTTTGGCTACGCAGTGAAAACCAGAGATACAAATATGGTGATTTTTGTAATTAAAAAAACCCTAACTTCTGGCGACTGAAAACCACTAAAACCACTTTATTTTCAAAAAAACTATTTTTAATTTCTCTTTTTGGTGAATGTATTTTCTGTCAATAAAAAGAAGGGCTGGTACTGCTTAGTATATTTTGACTGGGGGTAGGCTTGTGAGCTTTTTGGCAATCATCCCAGACACGTTCCCTACAGAACAAGCAATGCTCCAATCACTTCTCCGGTCCTGTAGACATGATTACAAGTCATTGATGATTAGGTCATTGTGGGTTTGGATTCCAGTTTTTTTGGGGGCACTTGCCAAACAACCTTAGTTTTGGGCGGTCGGGGTCTCTGGGGAGGGGCCCATTAAAAACTTCTGAGATTTTCCTAAGTGTATGTTTCTAAAAACGGAAATGTTCACAGGAATTCTACAAAGGAGGGGCAAGAACTCAACAACTATCTTTCAGGATCTTGTGAAATGAAAGAAATCTTCCATGGTGGAAGGTAACACATCTTCTGAAAATAAGGGTGGGTTTTTACACTGGAGAAGGGTAGGGCTGTTGGCTCTACGCTTCTTCTATAAACAAAATGCATGTGAGCATTTAGTTTTCCAAAATACCTAATGGGCACTTCACTTCCTGAACTCCCCACTCCAAGGGTATTATCAAGTGTAAAAATCAATGCATTCTTGACGTTTGGTAACACCCTCCTCAGAGTGGTGGTGGGAGGGGGGGAGTTCTGGAAGTGGAGTTGAAAGGCACTTACTTCCAAAACTCCCCACTCTGAGGCCATTACCTTATACTTTAACTATGGCCAAAGTGAACCCAGAGTCACCAGCACACCATCCTTGCAAAGCCTGCTATGATCGGGTTGTGGGATGAACCCTGACTGAATTGTGAGGTGCTCTTATTGGCTCGACGATTCCGTAACTGAAGACTGATAGCATTTTCCATAATTTCTCTTTGTTCAACCTTTTTTCATCCACATAAAGAGCAATTATGAAATTGAGAACTCAATTCTGATGGCGAATGGTTATGCCCAGTAATTGGTGAGAGGCTGCTGTTTATTGCAAATAGTGGACACATGTGTACCTTCACTATTTTTTTTGAGAAGGCCTTTTTTGCTCAATAAAGCCGTTGGCCACAAGAGTTACCAGACTCGAACCCATTCTTCACTTAAGCCTTTATTCTGGTTTAACTCAAGAATGGGTTCAAGTCTGGTAACTCTTGTGGACTTACCCCCACACGTAAACCCCCATTATGTTTTTCTCCATGTGACATACAGACATTGGAGATATCCACAAGTAATGAAAACAAAGTACCAGTGCGCCCAATTTGGTCATAAAGGGAGTCAGATTTCTGAAAAATAATGAAAAAAGTACATTAGGCTTCAACAGGGAATAAAAATTCAGATTATCACCAAAGTATGTGAAATTTGAATTGTTTTTTTTCACGATTGCCTTCAATCAATCATTGTTGTGTGTACTGCACCTCGAAATTAATACTTTCGAACCTCGTGCATTGAATGATGAGTCCCAGCATATTTCATATCCAATATCCAATAAAAATTTCATTACTTTGCAAATGACTGCGTTTAAAGGTTGAAAGAAAGGTTTAGAGATGAAGGAAGGGCCCAAAAGGGGGGCGTCAGTTTACAGATATCTCAATTCTACCCAAATATTTACAGGGTCAAATAGACAATCTCTGCAAAGGTAACCAACACTTGGAACAAAAAAAGTGGTCTGCACTCACATGGGCGAGAGAAAATTCAAACGGTGATTTCTTTCTTTTGCTTTTTTGAAAATATTTTATACTCATCAATGTAGGGTATAATTGTATGTTGGGCTCAAAATATAAGATAGCTAGAGGTGCCTCGTTTTTCAAATCCCTGCAAGTGTATCATAAAGTTTGAGGAGTGGGCCATTCCCAAAGGATTGGGCGGAGGACTTTGAGAATATTCCTCATCCTTTGGCTTTACACAAGGGAAAGCACAAGGAAAAAGTTATCATGAACTTAAAGAGATGTAAACCCCAAGGCATAAGAGTGCAAACAGTTCCTAGATGTCCTTAAGATTGGGAGGTACGTTATGTTTACTCAAACATATCAGTGTAGAGTAACCCTTGAGAAGAGCGGTCACCTGAGTTGGAGTCAAAGGGTGCTTTACTTCGACAACTCCCTCATTTTCAAAGATGTTATGGAGTGTAGAAACGACAAATTATTTATTATCATTATTGTTTTTTGTGTTGCCCAGTAGGTCGTACAAAAAAAACGAGGAAAACGATGCTGGGCATTTGGTTTTCTGAAGTGGTCGTCTCTTACACTCAACTCATTATCTACTAGGGATATTCATAAATATAAGGTGCCATCCAAATATACTAGGAAGTGCTTCAACAAGGGTATTATGCTCTGAACTCAAATACTGTGTGGTCAATTGCAAGCATGGCCACAAACAAGTCATATATTGCAGACATTCAACTAGGTAGCAATTTGTGCTACATCACCCTTTTTAAAAGCTGTATTGTACACTTGACCTCCATCTTAAAATCAAAGGTTAATTTACAGTCCTTGTTATTTCTTGTTATGCCACCAGTTAAATGTCAAAATTTGGAGTCTGAGGAAGTGATTTTATTGGTGGGAAATTCTCAACATTATGAAATTTTCTAAAAA
>Ga0116230_10006621_pt1 | contig 11417 bp, 8 predicted proteins | sample S1TSphfallax_3_FD_88678 | JGI IMG/M metagenome (GOLD analysis project Ga0116230, IMG submission 88678) | Host-associated microbial communities from peat moss isolated from Minnesota, USA - S1T2_Fd - Sphagnum fallax MG | ecosystem: Host-associated > Plants > Peat moss > Unclassified | place: USA...
AGAAGACACACCTCATTCTTTTTCAAGTAGGGTTTTTCTTCAATATTTATAAGTTTTATTTTTTCTTATTTTTTACTCTTTATTTGGTTTCTTCAGTTTTGGAATTTTTTTTTTAAAATTATTTCACTATATTTCCCTTTCCTTGTTTCATTTGTTTCCATTCCTTTTGTATAGTTTTTGCGTTTTTACTTTTTTTTTGGTTTATGTTTGTTTCATGTTTTTATTTTTTCTATTATTATTTTGTCTATCTTCATTTTTTTCTATTTTTATGTATTTATTTATTTATTTATTTTGTTTCTATTTTCTTTTTCAAAAAGATTTGAGTTTTTTTAATATGTTCTCACGCGCGAGGGAAAAGAGACGTAAGCGGGAGAGGAGAGCAAGAAGAAAACGTTTGCACTACAAGAAGACCACCCAGACGGTTGCTGCGGGCCACCAGCAGGTCTAGTGGGCAAGTGTCTGCCCTGGCCGCCTTGCCCTGCCCTGTTTGTCACCACAGACAGACAGACACCATTATTGCTTTTATATATAAGATTAATTGAATTTTTAACCTGAAATTTTTTATTTCAAATTTAAATCACAATAATAAAAATTCCTATATGTCACGAGAATTTATTTCAAATGAAGGCAAGGCATGTTATTAGTCAAATAAACAATCACATTTCAAATTCTTATGCAAAGACAAAATTACCTTGAATGATAAGAACTATGAATGATAAGAACTAAAAGGATGACAATCATACACATCATCAATTATAAACCCCAAAGGCCCTCCTCTTTCTTGCCTTTTACACACTATTTTCAACTTGTTTCACCAAAACATAATCATAAGAAACAACACAAAACTGTTAGTATAAATTGAACAATTTTTCCAACTTGTTTTATGCAATCAAGAATTCACATCAAATTTCATTTCTCCTCAACTCTTTGAACAATTTAGAAAAATATTCACCCAATCTTATTTACATTCACACCCATTGCAACCAACAAATTGCAATCACATAACATTACTATAATTTGTTGGGTTTTTTATTTCAATGCATGAAACTTTTATCCAACTCGAGCTTCATGTTGCTATGAAATATTAATGATTATGAATTTATTTATTTATTTTTATGTTCCCCTATGGTCTCCAATAGTTCAAAATCATGTCAAATTTAATTTAAAATAACATAAAGACCATGGACATGAAAAGGCACATGTTAATTTTTGTTTTCATATCCATGTTGTGGGTAAGGAAAAGGAATGAAGTAGTTATAAACATAGGATGTAATTTTTAAGAAAAAAAACAAGGTAGTTACGTTTGGAAATGAAGTAGGTATCAAGTGTTTATAGAATTGTCCAATGATGACCATACAAAAGATTAAGGAAAATCTCTCATATTCATTCTTTTAATTTTTTGTCATTAGAATTGAACTCTTATACAAATGTTCAACTAGTGTTACATTCAAGTAATAAGTAAGCACCACTATTGAGAAACCTTGTTCATGGAAATTGTGATCATAAAAGGCATACAAATAACAAAAAAATCACATTGACCAAATATTCAAGTATTACTTTTAAAATGTAATTTTGCCCCCTAGACCTCACCCTTTCATCTCACAACATCACCCTAAAAGTTGTTTCCATTGGTTATTCATAACTACTAGGTTTATATATATAACATAAAAAAAATTCCAAATTTGAACAAATCAAAGATTTGAAAAACTATTAAAATTTGATTTCCATCATCTTTAAAGATTTATAGAACATCATTAAAATTAAACCATTGTTCAAACCTTTTCTTCTAAACAAAAAACCCATCTTAGATCAAACACGTGTGGATGAAAAATGCACACATGGAATTCTAATTCATGTTCTTTTATCCATCAAATTTATAATGTTGAGGAGAATTACATTATCATTGTAATAATTAATTGGCTATTGTGTCATGAGCCCAAGTATATTAAACCTCCTTTTAGGTCACCCATTCCAATACTATTTTGGTCAAAGTAGGTTTAATTTCAAAGTTCTTATGAAAAAATCAATTTGAAAAAAAACATCTATCTTGTTGTATAAATATTAAGATAATTTTTTTTAAATGTCTTTAAGGTTTTAAAGCATTTCAAACTTTCTAGAAAATCCTTTCAAGGTTTTAAGATACATGACTTCCCAAAAACATCAATAATGAACAAGTTATATATATATAAATTTATTTATTTATTTAATTTTTCTTGATGTCAAAATCATTTTAAACTCCTTAATTTTTTCCTTTTCAATTAAAAACAAATAAAAACAACAACAACAACAACAACAAATGTGCACACTACCTTGTTGAAGGTTTTCCAATGGTACCAAAAGTGTAACAAAAGCCTACATGGTTGAAAGGGTTAAGGCATGGTCACAAAACAAATGAAATAAAAAAAAACATTTTTAAAAATATATAAATGTATGATCTAAATTTCATTAAGAAAAAAAATAACACTCAAGTTTGGCATCTTGCCTATATATTATACATTTGTTTTAATGCATAGGTTAGTCATTTTTCTTGTTGGGAAAAAGCATTTCAAAAAATAAAAAATACGTAAAAATATAACATGTGTGTAAGAAAAAATCATCAATAATAAAAAGGAAAATTTCAAAACATTTCATTAAATGTGTTGCACAATCTTTGGGCCCAAACGTGTATGAACAAGTTTGTTGTGAATAAGCTATTTCACAATGTCAATACAACCATCATTTTTAGATTATTCCTTCATATGCATCCATCCATTTGCCTTTGACATGCATATGCATGGACATAACACACACAATAAATCAATTAGCAAATAATGCATCAAGATATACTTCGTTTAATAACACACAATTAATTACTTGCAAATACAATTTTATTTCACATAACACATACACACAATCCCATAATGTGCGTCCACATTAACCAACATTGTGATTTAGGCAAATTCTCATCTTAGAATATTTTAAAAATAATCAAATTGTAAATTGAGACAAATCATTAAAAAAATGATCTAAAACTATGTTACATTCTTTTTTTTGTAAAGATTTTGAATATTCTATCCCCATTAGATTCATTCCAAATCATACCACATGTTTTAATAATGTATTAAAACATTTTCATGTAAACACATTAAAGATTTGCATCAAATTACTACAATTTTTAGCACTAAAATGTAAAAAACTAAGCATTGTTACACTTGTTCTAATTCATGTTAATGTGGTTGCACCCAACAAATTCAATGTCAAACACTTAACATGATTCACTAAATGATTACATCACAAAACAATTAACACATGTACATAAAACAACAACAAAGCAAAAAAAATTCAAAATATAAGAACATAATATGTTATACACAAGGAATTACCAATAAACAATTACTCATCATGCTACAAAAGTATCACATTTACATGATGATTTACAAAATTAAAGCCTACAATTAGGAAACCTAGAACAAAATGAAAATTAACAAATATGATGAATTTTTTAAATGTAAGGTAAAACCTTAAGGTGGGTGCATTCCAAAAATAAAAGTATCAAATTATCACCCCATGTTTTGAAAAATGTCCCTTGTGCATGTGCTTTAACCATCATAAAGAACATTGAATATCATCATGACCTAAACATGTGTATATCAAGCTATGACATTGTTGGCACTACACCAAAACATGATTTTTGCAACTAATTATTTTGGATTATACTCAAATTGAACTTGTCATTTTTAGTTTTTGTTTAGTCATCAATGCCATTAGGTGTATAACATTAGTCATGGATGCCATGTTTTGGCATAATGTGAGATCTTGCACCTATATGGAATGTGGTCCAACATCTTACATTTATTTATAAGTGTAAGATCTCTCACAATCTCAAGGAGTAGGTGTAATATTTATGCATATTTATAGCATTTCCATCGAAACTTCGTATATGTATCATATCACCAATATGGTAAAGTTGTGGATTTTCCATTTTCAATTTGTGGTAAATAATAATCATGCTATTACTATTACATTTCGAGTCCCACAAATAATATTTTTTCCCATGTGGAAAGTAAATGTTTTGGCATTTTTACAAAACCTCGAAACTTTTAACATGTGCCATCAAACTTGATACATAGTTTGATTCGTGGCTCCTTTGGTTGGGGTTTTGTTCTTGAAATGCATCCCAAAGAGGTCAAAACTTGATTGGTTTACAAATGAGTAATAAATTCATGAAGTGCTTGATTTTCGTAATCAAGATTCTTAAGGACAACAAGGGCTTCTTCCAAAAATGTAGACATGATTATGAACACCATGAAATATGACACCAACAAGAAGTGGGTAATCCACAACCTTAGTCAACAAAAAATGGGTAATCCGCAACTTTTTGGAAAAAATTCCTTTGAAGAAAAAGGGTAAACCACACTCAACTCCAAAAGGAATTTAGCTCCTAAATGACTTATAAATCCAAAATAAACTGTAAACTTGATAGAATTTGTTCAAACTATCAAGGACACGAAGATTCATAAAAACAAAGGATAAAATAAATGTCTAAGTCTAACTTTCAAACAAAGAACAAGATAAGATTATGCAATTCGAAAAGAAGAACACAATAACTAAAAATAAGAACACAAGATGTGCAAAACAAACATGAAATGGATTTTTATTATGATAACATATGCAAACATGACAAGGTTATGGTGTAAGATCATGCTTAAAATTAATGTTGAACAAACTAAAGGAAATGATGGGTCCTATTTCTATGTTTATACCCCTTTGGGAACCTAGTTCAGGGAATCTTCCAACGAGGCTTTTATGTGTGCATTGAGTAAATAAACTTTTTGAAAATCTTCCTAATTAAAAATCAATTATGAATTAGCTAAAAGTTAATTAGAACTTAGCTAGGACTCAACTAGGAGTTAACTAAAATTAATTAATATTTAACTTTATATTTACTAAGACTTAATTGGGACTTCATTCGAAATCCATTAGGAGTTAATTGGGAATTAACTAAAAGTCAATTAGAAGTGAACTATAAATTAAGTGGAAGTGAACTATAACTTAATTAAAAATTAATTAACAACAAATTGAAATTAAATTAAAATTAGGTACATGGATGAACATTCAAATGAATGAATTCTAGAACATTAGCATCCATGATAGGTGGAGGAAAAATACGGCCCCAAGTTTGGTTCAAAAAAGTTGAAGGTAAATTGGATCTAAAACAAAAAAATTAGCCCAACATGTCATATGGTGTTTTTGCTCAAAACTAGTTCATAGGCATAAATATAAGTTAAGGTATAAGGGCTTAGGCTCATACAAATTATATTTTTTTGTTTTTATGTGTGTGTGTTTTTATAACTACACCCATTAATGAATTCCTTGAGTTTATCCTTTATGACACATTCAAATGAACAACAATTTAAATAATAAAAATATTCAAAAAATGGATTAAATGTTCAAACAATTAAACTTAGTGAATACAATATTTTTGAAAATATGGAGCAAATGTATCTAACCCTAATGGTAAATTCTAAAACTAAATGTTAATTCCCACATTTGAATTTTTAGTTGTTCCATTTTTGTGTTACCTATTCTTGAAATTTAATGTGTTTGAAGGGGGAGGGGATTTAGGGTTTAAGGTTTAAGAACAACTCAAAATTCAAGTGTGGAAACAAACACTGGAGTATCATCTTGAGTATTATGAAATGACAAAAATGGCTTTACCTTGAATGTGAAATCAATGGGCCTCATAAAACCTAAGGTGAACTCAAAAACCAACAACTCAAAAACTTAGACTTGATCACAAAACTGATGAGTTTTAGTTTTTGAAAATAAATGTAAACCTAAGATTAATGGGTCATCAATTTTTGCAAAACATAAGACCTAGCCCTACCAATTCCTTTAGAAAACCTTGACCTAGCCAACATTGGTTTTGAACACTAGTTGGAAATATTAATTGACATTACTTCATCCAAAGCAAAGTTGTAGCTCTCATCGAGAGTTTTCCAACGATATGTTACACACCACATGCACACAAAGAAATCAAAGTGATTATGGACTTTTAGTGGTCAATAGTCAAATTTGACTCCTAACCCTTCTTTTGGCCATAACTTGTGTTTGAAATGTCCAAATGGGTCATGCGAGCCCATTTTAGACATCTACATTCCAAGAAATTTCCAATGATATAAGGATTTCCTTAATCTACTGAGTTTTCACCTTTACAATCGTTCTCTAAAAATTTAAGAGTCCACCAGGACTCTAATTCCCAAAGTGAGAATTCCCTTGGAAGTGTGAGGGTTCATTCCTTCACACTCTCCTACATTCCCGGGAGCATGAAATGCGATTCCTGGGCTTCCTTTTTGGCCCGCACCTTTGCAAGCCCTTGCCTTGGTTGTGAGCCCAAGGTTAAGGTTGTGACAAGAAATGTGATTAATCATGTGTTTTAAATAAAAGGTTGATTAAAAAAATTCTTATAAGCCAATAGGTTGTATGTATTGTAAATCACATGTTACAAACTAAATCCACTAGAGTTGATATTCCTTATATCCAAAATTTTAATATTTCAATTCATTGGTTTCAATGGCTTCCTATATTTACATTTTGACAAGGTGGTGTAACATAATGCATGTGCCATCTTATTGAATGACTATTGTTAACCAACATTGTTGCATAAACATTTTGTACATGGTATGGCCCCAACTATGATTTTTCCACCAATGTTACCTTTGGAATAAACTACAAAACATAATCCAAAACCGAAAACCACCTTTTTTTTTATAGCATGTTAGATTAATGACTTGACTCCCTTGGGAAAATTCAATCATAAATATCACCTTTCCAACTTTCCAAGTTCAACACATGTGATTGTTTTCCACTTTGGATTTTTTGACTTTATGAAATATCAAATGTTTGTTTCATATGAATTCCTATAATTGTTTTGTTATTAATTCCGACATTTGATAAAACAACATTCCTCAAATACTTGACCATTATAGTGTTCAATTAATCTTTGTCTAACTCATTTTCTTGAGCAAAATGACTTGTAGTTTTTGATGTGTTATCCATTTTGAATACCAAATTTCATCCAATGACCATGATGGGTGATTTTCCATTTGTACATATGTGTCATCATTATCCTTTACTCTCACCATTGTAGCTAGCAAAGGCAAAAATAAATAAATAAACACATGCCAATTTATTTTGCCATATCCAAATATAGGATCCAATTGAGCAAATTTGTGATTGCTTGCAACTTCAATTTACTACCCTACACAAGCTTATTATTCATTTTTTGAAATTTTGGGTTTATCAATAAACCCATGATAATGTTAAACAAAAAAATTCATCATTAATTTTTTTTTCCATAACAATATCCTTTAATATTAATTAAATATTGTATGTTATCGTGTGAACTATTTTATATCACTCTTGAAAGTGCATTTACTAATGAAAATCACATTCATCCACAAGCACAAAAACTTATACAAATCTTGTATTTTTGCACCTTTGAAATGAAATTTATTTCAATTTTGGAGGTTGTTATCTTTTAAACTATGTAAGTTATTAACTTGACTTATTTTATTTAGAATTTGATAAGTCAGAATCTTTAAATAAATAAAACTTGATTTTTTCCTTAAAAAGTTTACATGTAATAACTTATAATGCCAAATGTTATAATTATCAACTTCAAAAGCTCAAATTTGTTTTAATGTACATGTATGCAATTTTAACTTATTGTGTTAATTTAAATTTATCATGTTTTTTAACAACCCATACTTGAATATCTTTTTTTAATTTTGAGCAATAAAACATCTAGAAGGTTATGTTTGTATGTTCAACTCCATTTCTCATCTTAATTGAAGGTATGCATGCAAAGTTATGGGCCCCAAAGTCATGAGAGTTTGAGTTGTGGGAATTCCGAGACTCCCACTTGGCATTCTTGGGACAAAATGACATTTGAGTGATGGTCATGTGACCAAGCACATAGTATACTATAAAGGGGGAAGGTGGTGGTTTCCCCCAAGTCTGGGCCATGGTGAGTCTTGTGAATCTGTGTTTGCCCATGGCTCGTTCGTGCACCAATGTGCTATAACTACGCACTAACCAATTTATTATTTGGTTTGTGCAGGTCTGTGTGAGTAAGTGAAGTGCTTGTCAACCTTCCTAATCTCATCCCAGAGTTCCAGCACACCCCTTAAAGTGTTATAAGCCATGGAACGCGCTCAACTTTTTTTCCTTCCGTTGTTTTCACCTTTTGACTCGCAATTGAGTCCATCAAGGAGCTTCGGGTGCATCATTACTAGTTCATAAAAGATTTAGTATTATTCAATGCAAAATCCTATTAACCTTTGAACCTTATAAAATGTTGGTGGTTTCATGGCTATAATTTGCATCAGATTTGAATGGTATTTCCATTGCACATGGTGTCACATAAATGTTGCCATACATGTTGGTCACATAAAAACCTATGTGAATGCCATTGGAACTTTCAATCTTTGGATCAAAAAATGTGATAAAAAACACTTTCATTTTAGTGATAACTTCTTGACACTTGTTTGCCAACATATTTTTATCAATATTTTTCAAGCAAAATATATAGTTGGAATAGAGTTGGTTGTTCAACTTACACAAATTTGGATAAGTTTGTTGTAACAAAGAAGGTTTTTTTATTACATCAAGGATGAAGGGTCAACTTTGGGCGGAAACATGATGAAATATACTTTAAAAGTAGACGAACTAAAAGTGTTTTTGGAAATGATACAATTTTTGACATAAGACAAGAAAATAGATTCAAAATTCACTATGCCAAAACATGGAAAAAACAACTTGTCCAATTTGACTACATGACTATAAAATGGAATAAATGACAAGTCCAATTCAATTACATAGTCATATGTTTTAGTCACGAATAACATGTTTTAGTGTATTGATTTATTTAAGTTTCATTATGAAACCATTGTGTTCAATCAAATTTATGATGAATTGAATGCAAATTTTGAGAAACTTTGAAATAATAAAAACAACAAACAAATATTTTTGAAATAAACTATTCAATATGGTTTCCAATTTAATATTTTTCATTATAAAACTTCATGAAATATATATGTATCAAATTAGGATATTCAAATCCTTATATATTCAAATATGTCATTAGACTTTTATACTTTCAATTTGTTAAAACATATTTGAAACAAATGTTATGTACACTACAAAAAATAAATTTCAAAATTTATTTTCATTTTAAAATACCTATTTTCAATTTACTTTTATAATGCATTTAAAAACTAACACACAATAATGAAAAATTATCTTGTCTTTGTTCATTCAAGTACAAACATTGAATGTATAATGATTTTATTATGGGTTTTACTACTATTTTTTATTGACATGACAAGTAAACTGTCAAAATAGTTTGGTCTACTTCATCTCGTTCACACACATTTGTAAAATCCTACACAAATATTAAAATTTGTTATTAGATGTGAAAGCTTGAACATTGTATTATGATTTGAATGTGCACACTTTAATCCTACTTTTATTAAATCAATTTAATACGCAATAGGTAGTAATAAGGTTTGTATTGGATTGCCTTGTTCTATCATCAAGATTCACAATAATCTATGTAATCATGCGACATTTGGTTAAAGACAAGTAGAAAAGGGCATTTAACATGGATCCAAACATGAATTAATGGTTTGTGTTCACAAAGTTGAACGCAACAATGATAACATGATTTGCATATAAGTTATATAAGTCTAGGATGTTTTTCAATTCAAGAAGGCCATATGTTGGTGTTACAATAATGAGAACACAACTTTGCAAATGCACATTCTTACTTTCACCACCCAAATTGTTGTTGAAGTAGTTGTTTCAACATTATTTGATGTGGTTTTTGGTGTGTTTTGAACTAATAAAATAGATATTGGTTACATGTTAAATGCATGACATTATAATTGAGGTGGTTGTAAGTTCCATACAACAAAGTTGGTTATATGTACTTCCACATTAGTATTAATATCGACTTGTGAAGAAATTAAGTGCATGTATGGGAAGGGAGGTTATTTGAATGTTGACATCATTGGTTAGTTGTGTAAGATGTTACATATCTTTTAATGAACTTTGTTTACGTATCATAACAATGTGAGAAAATACAAAATTATGTGCAACACCTTATGCAAAGCCTCATGGTTATATTATAAGGTTTGACTATCATAGGTTTAGTTTTAAATGAAATAAAACAAGGCAAATCTTGCTTTCAATGCACAAAATTATGCTACTAATAAAATATTTTGCTATTTCTTGCAAGGTTGTAGGTTTGAATTTGCTATATGGCATTGTAAAACATGTGGAACATAACAATTCAAAATTTTGGGGCCTTCACAACAAGTATAATTGTGCAATTGTGCACAATGCATAGAAAAACAAGTTCATGCAAAAGTGTACATGGCACAAAAGCAAAAGCCCCGGTAAAGCTCGTTAGGGCGTTTTAAGTTTTTTGCATTATTCATTGTTACAGGAACACAATATGATTGTTTTGATTCTATACCCTCAACACAACTTATGGATTTATTATTAGGAGGGTGATGATGCAACAAAATCTATCTTGAATGCGAAAGATGACAAGCTTTTCCTTTGTTTTTTTTTCAATATACAAAAAACAAAATTTATGTGCACCTATACCAATTGCAAATACAACTATGCTTCCAACAAATGTGGTTTTCAAAGTTCACCTCTTTAAATGTTGAACAACAATGGAACAACTAACTTGTGATTTATATGAAAATATTTAATGCAAATTTTGACCTTTTCAATGTGATTAAATTTGTAGCATATATATTGAATTCTATCATAGCAAGCATCCTTGTCTATGGCAAGTTTTGTGTAACTATGGTGTTCAATACTTAATTTCATTTTTTACAATTAAATAGGCTAGTGTATAAATTTCATTATCAATTTGCTGCCTACCAACATTTTGTTTGATGAAGCTAAGTTTGTAGTTATAATGCAAAATATTGTCATGTCATTGAATGTTCAAGGATGACTTGTACAAATAAAATATGAGTTTTTGAAGTTTGCTAGTCGATGTTCATGCAAGTATGATGCAAGAATCCACTTGGATGGTGGACGGATCATGAATGACATGTCCATTATGATGGTGGCAATAAATGCTTTTGATAATTAAACTTCATATATTCTTAACATCATTTTGAGTTTTCTTATTTTGAATGCAAGTTTTGGTTTTGAAGATATATATGTTCCATTCTTCATGGTTTCCTTTGTGTTTGTGTTGTAAACTCCTTACACTACCTTATGATTTCATAAGGGAAGAGATGTGTTGCAAAATAATACGTTGGGTTACATAATTTAGCAAAGAAACAAAATATAGTTGTTGATGATCCAATGCATCTTTTCTCCATACATAACAAATAACAACCTTTGACAAA
>Ga0116230_10006622_pt1 | contig 11417 bp, 7 predicted proteins | sample S1TSphfallax_3_FD_88678 | JGI IMG/M metagenome (GOLD analysis project Ga0116230, IMG submission 88678) | Host-associated microbial communities from peat moss isolated from Minnesota, USA - S1T2_Fd - Sphagnum fallax MG | ecosystem: Host-associated > Plants > Peat moss > Unclassified | place: USA...
TAGCTAAATTTTACTAAACTTGATTAAAATATGTTATTTAAATTAAAGTTGACAAAAGTCGACAAAACTTGGTTAATTCAGGATATTTAGAGTAAACTAAGCTAGTTTAATTCATTTTGTTAAAATTTTGTTCAACTAAATTATCTAGACAAAATCGAAGCAAAATTAGGTTATTTGCTAAATTAAATTAAACAAATGTACTTAAAGTAAACAGAACTACTTGGATTAAATAAGGTTACTTAAACTAAATTTATAAATTAAATTTAATGGAAATTAATCTCAAAAGCTAAACTAAGACATTAAACTTAGAGGTTTAAATTCAATCAAATTAAATATAAAGATTAAAACAGATTAAACCAAAGTCAAACCTAGATTAAATGGAAATTTATATTAAATTTAAACACATGTTCATATTTATTTATTTATTTATAGTTGGTCAAACAAAATCAACCATAATCAACATGACTACTAATTGTGTAGTTGTAATTTATAGTCATATAATTACCTATAATTATATTTATGTAGTCCTAATAACAATTATAATAAAAAAAACTTAATAATAACTAAAATCCAAATATAATTACATCACTATAATTAACAACAGTCACAACTTGTTTTAGTCATGAAAATCATGTTTTGGCATAGTGTATATTATAAACTTTGAAATTTATAATTCAATTATGCTTATTCAATTAAATGCCCAATAAATAATCAAATAAATAATTTTAAAAACCACAAACCTTTTGTGGAAAGTGTTCTTGACCCAAAAACAAATTCAAGGAAAGTAACCACTATAACATTTTTGAAACTTTTTCAAATATAATGAATAAGAACATCAAAGTTTTGGAAAAACAAATATTTATCATCAAAGTTTCAAAGTCTTGGTTAAGGTCAAGGCCTGCCTATTCAGCCCTTGGTTAAAGTCAAGGCTCGCCTATCTAGCCCTTGCCTAAAGTCAAGGCTTGCCTATCCAGCCCTTTTTTGACTCCTTATTGTTGGAGAATTGACCTAGTTTGCCAATTTTGTGGCTAGAGCCTAGAGCATTTTGCAGCATTCCCCCCTCACACTAAACAGTCTTCAACACTCCAACAATGTTCCCAACCTTTTTAATGCAAAAGGGTGGGCTTGTAGATGATGGATTTTATCAGGTGTGCACACCCCCATACTTGCCCTACCTAATGTTGATTGTCATTGGGTAGCCACGAGTCCTCTTTGCATAAGGTCTTTTACCTGATTTTTGTTGATTTTTGTTGATTGTTTGCTTTTGTTTTTTCTTTGGATTGTGTCTACTTGTGTTCTCATTTGCTATTGTCCTTGATTTTTATTTACAAGGTTTTTCTACCTAATGAGCTTGCCTAGGTCAATTACTTGGCAAAATGCACCATCTACAGCCTACTCTCTAGTACATAGTTAGGCAGGAGGGGCCACCTCGCGCTCAAATTGGTTGTTGACTGGACATGGGTTATAACTCAATTTAAACCCATGTGTGCCGTGTTGCTTGATTGGTTGAGCTGATAAATCTTGTATCGAGGTTGGTGGGTGAAGGCACAAGTGGTGATGCTTATAACCGACACCACATTCGCTTCCCAGGAGTGCACAACATTGGCCCAGTATTTCTACTATGACCAGTGATGGGGGAGCAACCGCCCGCACCTTCAACACCCCTCAATCAACCATGAGTTCTGGACTACGTAACCCGCTCGAGCAGCCCAGTTAACAGAAAAAAACGAGCCGTGGGAGTACCCGGTTTTTTTTCATCCAAGAACTGGGCTACTCGAGCCACGTTATGGGACATAATCAGTGATGCAACGGACTGGATTTCACCCACCCGTGACAAGGTCGGGTGTCTGGGATGAATGCTGTTTTCACTGTCCACATAACCCCCATGTGCCCATCTGGCTGACCCAGTATGCAGCCAACAGAGTTGTAACCCCAGACCTATCCACCAATGGGGTGATGCCACACCACCGATTTCCATGGAGGAATCAATTATGTCCAGTAACCAGGCTCCTCTTGCCAGTAACCTAGTCCATAATGGGCAGGGGCTTGACCATTACATGGTATCAGTGTTTTTTTTTCTGCAAAATTTCGCCAACTGGAGACCCCCAAAAAAAAAAAGCCCAGTGTTACCTCTACAAAAGGGTTTTTTTTGAAAATTTTCAAAAAATTCGCCATATTTTTTAGAAAACAAAGAAAGAATTCGCCAGATTTAGACAGTGAGTCCATGTAGCTCGCCTAGATTTAGGCAGGATTTAGGAGAAACTTTACTGTCCGCCTAGGACAGTCGCCATTTAATGCGAATTAAAGCTGGGGATCCTCGCCAGTGCACCTACCTACCCGAAGAATTTGAGAAAAAAAAACCCGGCATGCGTGCTATATTTTAGCCAAGAAATATGATATTCATAAGTACAAGGCAGCAACGAAAAACTGAAGTAGTAGTAGTAGTAGGCTAGTCGCTGAATCCATGTCCGGATGGAATGCGCGAGCGACAAGTAGGCGACGAGTGAGAGTCCCTACGTCTGTGATTCAGAGGTTAGTTGGAGGTGCAGCCGCCGAATAAGCGGGTGAGAGAAGGAACCCAAAAACAAAACCCAAAAAAATAAAAATAAAAGGAAAATATCTAATAGAGCTTGGTACGTTAAAAAAAAAACAAGTGTGCCGGAAAACCTGCTTGCCGTCTGCCACTTTTGTGGCCACATGTTGACGACGATTGCCCTTGAGCTAAGCCCCAAATTCAAGGGTTCTGTGGTTTGCTTGCTGCTGTAGTTTCAGTTTGTTTTCTGTTTTATTGTTTTTTTTTTTTGTTCCCGCTTTCCCCGCCTCCCCCCCCCTCTTTTGTGTTCAATGTTCATTCTCTTCTTATGGTCCTTCTGTAGGTCTAGGTCGAATCTATTTATTTATTTATTATTATGAGTTCCAAGGCCAGACTTCGTTGAACTTCATCTTCTCAATTTTGTGTGCAGAATCTTCGTGTGAAATTTTAGGGCGCAAAAAACTATATTACGTTGGTCGGTGCGAACTTGCATGATCTACAAGTTAAGGAGCTGCGAGACTTGCGGTGCAATTCTTTCTTTGTTTCTGTAAATTTCGCAGGTGAATGGGAAATTAATGATGCACTAGTTGTTTTGCCAGGCGGCTGCGAAGTTTGTATGGAGAGAGCAGGATGAGAGGGTGAGAGAGAGAGAGATATATAAATTCAGCCATACAGAGAATCTTGCAGTTAGTCGAACTGGATTGTGCGAGTATGGTACTCGGCAAGAAGTGGGTATTCAGCAAAGGAGAAGAAGAAGATCAGTGAACGTAAGTGTATATACCTGGGCGACGAGTCCTTGGGTGGTTGTTGCGTAATCCAGCCGGAACTGCTGGTTTTAGGTTTTTTGTTTTCACGAAGGTGTGCAAAGATTCTAGAAGGGTCTAGAAGTCGTCGACGGCTCTCTAGAGATGTGTCCCCAACGTAGGTTATATATGATGATGAATTCCGCTTATTGTATGAATCTCTAGATTGGGAATATTGGCATTTCACCATGGCCGCAACAACGTCGGCAACAGCGTCGGCGAATCCCACTTCTTCTATCGTATTATCGCCTGCCGGTAGTGGGAGCACGCTTGCTGCAGTGAAGAAGACAAGATTTGTGGATCATGGCGGCTTGCAACGACGATTGCAGGACGTTGATGGTGCAGGTCCAGTAGCTGCTGCTGGTTGTAACCTAGACATGGTCGACGGTCTCATGGGACGCTCGCTGGTCATTCAGTTCGCAGCTGCTGCTGCAGACGACGGGGGACAAAGTCTTCGTCCAAGAAAGTATGTGCCGTACTTCTCTCCACATGGGTCTGCAATTCTGGACTTGGGATCCTAATAAATCCAGGACCGGCAATTACAGGCTGAGGAATCATGTTACAGTGCATGATCCATGGATTTCATCTTGTCTCAGAAACTCTACTGAATGAATGTGGTAGCGATCATGTAGGGATTCTGATGCCCATTGCCTTTTTTCTATAAATGTTGTTGTTTCTGAGACTGCTATGGTCTTGGCGGTACAGCAGCAGCACGTATGATTTTTTCTTGATTTTTTTTTTATAATTTTTTTTGTTCTTTCAGAGACAATTTTTCTCGTGAATCTGTTGCCCACGACCTCATATTAAGGGGAGTGAGCAGACATGCATGTACATTTTCTTTTCAAGATTTGGAAAATGGGTGGGTGTCGTCCGAGGGATTGATTGATTTCAACTGTAATTCTAATCTGCCACTTTCAGGCTGCGTGATGAACTCTTGGGTACGGAGAATTCGGGGTGGTCAAGACCTGCTGGTCTTATAATCGACCCAGTACGAGAGTCACCACCACAGGAAGCTGCTGAAGCCGGGCTTTGCTCATCATCTGCAAAACCCCATCATGACACGTACAGAGGATTACTCGCGAGTGCAAGTGCTTTGGATAATTATAATCGGCGGAAAAAAGATGATGATGGTGATGATGATGTTGCAAGAGCCGCGCTTGCGGGGAAATTGAGTGATGCTGCAGCTGCAGGAGGTCGAGTCCCTAAGGAAGAAGCTGAAGGGGAGTTGCAAAACGAAGCAGCTAGCGCCGGACTCGTCCGGAAGTCTATTGAATGCACTACTACTCATGCCCCAGGTGCAGAAGAAACCCGTGACTGTCCACGAGCTGCTGTGGGCACGGAGGACAACGCCGCTCTGCTGGCTGCCGGAGCGCTTCTGGATTTGAGCAGTTCGTTGGTAGACGAGGGATATAACACCAGTAGCATTGGGAGCTCCACTGGTAATGTGATCGAGTCTGAAAAACACCCGCGGCGAAAACAAGATGGAGCCGGAGAATTTGGATCATTGGAACCCGAGACTTCGGGTAGCAACGACGAAGACAAAAAGGGAAGAAGTTGTACGAAGCTGAAGACGTCCGACGAACCTAAGCTTGCACAGCAGCAGACTGAGAAACGCAGGCGCATCAGGACAGCATGGGCAGACTTCGAGACCGATGTGTCGGCGGCTAAGAAACGCAGAAAGTCTCGAGAATCTAACAAGGCCATCATCAACATGGCATCAGCAGCAGCACAGGCAGCCAACCCATTTGTCCTTCTCGGACCTACTCAAGGTAGAAAGTCAGGAGAAGGTAAGAAGAAGAAGAGCAGCATCGTCATGGATGTACAAGAGACATCTGTTCTTCCCAGACCTGCTCACAGAAAACGCTACAGACCCATTGAGCAATTGATGCAAGAGACCCCAGTGGTTGATGCAGTTTACAGCGAAGAAGAAGAAGAAGAGTAAACCCTAAACCTCTGTACAACACTACTGTAAATGTATCATAAGGAAAATGATGGATCCCAGTTCCAAAATTTCTAAGATCTTCAAAATCAAAGATGGATGCTTCCTCCATTTCTCAATGCACCTGCAAGTTTCTCTGTACAGCCTTTGAAGGATGAAGAATTAGTAAAGCTTTCGGTCCAAACTGGTTCCCTTATTGTGGTGAGTTTCTTCATGCAGAGAAAAGCATATAAGACAGTGATGTGCAATGCCATCAAGTCCAAAAAACTGTTTTAGAAAAGCTGCCCATCTTTCAAAAGCAAAGGTGGAGCATCTGTTAGATGTAAATAGAATGCAAAAAGAACCTTGACATCCAAAGAAGAATGGAGTGCAGGTGAAACTCCTGCCCAGCCATCTACCAATGAGCTTGACTCAGGGGTGCCAACAGATTCTCAAGTCAGGTCTGCTGTTGTGCTTCAAAAGAAAAAGAAAAAAAAGTGTGAAGAATGGATTAGGGTTTAGGGTAGTACACTTCTTAAAAGAAACAGGATTGGAGCAGCAACATAGAGGAAAGAGTCAGAAGACTGTTCACTGCCACTGCCTCCATGTTCTTGACCTTGTTTTGAATCCAAAGCAGCAGACTAGTTTCTTGAACACAACTCTTTCACCAATGTGTTCCACTGGAACTAACCCTTCACTATGAAGGGGGGAGCCAGAGTAAATGCCCAAGGAAGACCACAACTGACATTGATTGAATGATCACCTACCATCTTATAGTGAGATAGAAAAGTTGAAATAACACTACTATTTTCTTCTCTCCTTGCCAGCCAGCACTATAATTTAACAGCAATACGTTCCTTGCCAAGCTGTCAAACTCTAGTTCCTATGATCATCATATATTTGCAAAGAGGGTGTCAACCTTGTGCCTTGGATTCAGCCCTCAAAAAACTCTCTTGTTCACAATTAACTGTGGAGAGTAGTGTGGTTTCCAGTAGCACATTCTTCAGCTACAATGGTACCCTTCTGTAAAATCAAGGTGACATACTATTGACAGACATTTTCTGGGTGCTGTCACCTGGATTTTCAATCATCTACATTCCAGGTATTTTGATATAAAGCATACTGGGTTGTCAGCCAGCACGCACACTGAGTGTCAGGTGACCTTAAATCACCAGCATTCCAGTTTTTGATGAAAAGCACACTGGGTACTTCAATGCATTGGAAAAATCTCCAGTGCGCATGGCTCTGATCTCATTTTCTCCCACTTGTGGCAAGCCGAGCCTTTGCTTTCACTTCCGTGTCCTATCATGGCAACATCATCAAACATCAACTAACAGTATTGTCTACGAGATTCCATGGAAAATGTACAATAACACTTTGAAAGACACCATGGTCACTAGTGTGAGTTCCACCAAACCCAAAACTAACACAATAAGGATGAATGGGTTCATAACCATGTAAGTATCAATGACAAGGCATCAAACCATCACCTTCATCATGAATATCAGTGATGAGCTGATGCAACTACCCACAAATTTCATCACATCAATCAAAAAGAACATATCCAGTGCAGGAACTGCAGAAAAGTCTTTTTATAGTGCAGACTTGGGCATATCAACACTAAAAGAATTGTTTGCTCTCCCCTTGTTTCTATCCACTTTCCTTTTTTCTTGCATTCCGCACAGGGCGCAAATGAATGACTAGTTCAAAAAGTTCAAATTGCCTGGAAAAAAAGTACCTGAGTTGGATGGAGAAGGATGAAGTTTTGAGCTTGTGCAGGTGTGTGATTCTCTGCCCCCTTACTCCAGTCATAGCTAACCTGCACCGGCCTTTCACAATCAGCTACCTCTATCATTCATGGTTATTTCCAACCACAATCTTCCTCTACAGCCAGGGAGCTTTCACATCATATTTATCAGGACCAAAGCTCATCCACAGGTTGTAGGTCATACACAGGTCACCATGAACATAATAGTGAGAAAAACTCTCACCGCATAGGCAAAAATGGTACCATCATGATTGAATGCACTGCATGGAATTGGCTGATTACACCTCTGCAGAGCCTGTCACCATGAACACTTATCCAAGAATGTTGAGGAGTCCATATCCCACCCACTGTCTTGCCAAAATTTCCATCTTTCAACATTAAAAAAACACACCTTTTAAACTGTGGTTCAAAAGCAGTGCAAGTTCAGCATTCATCTAGGAGACCAAACAATGCTCTCAGATTTCTCAAACTAAAGAGAGAACTCAGAAATCCTGCTGAAACAAAAATAAATAAAATACCTTCAGTCTTTGTCTGCTGTCTTTATCCCAGAAATTGTAAGCACCATCAGATCCTGAAGTTGCAAATGTTGCATGGACCTGCACAAGATCAACATGTATATCAACTCATAATACTCCAAAGAACACCTTCAAGCTTTTGGGCATGCTAATTTGGCAATAGCCTTCCTTCATACTTACAGGATGGAAGCTAATGGCATTGACAGCATAGATGTCATTGTTATCCCTGTGGCACTTGAAGGTAAAGTTCTTCGACTGCTGTGCCTCATCAATATGCTGGACTGCAACTCTTCCTTCAATAGAACCCACCTGCCATGCACAAAGCACCATGATGCACTGACACAAAAAAACAAGTCACCAAGACTTAATAAAACAATTCATCTTTCATCCACTCCTCTTCTGGTCATCACTTCTCCCTCTCTATGCACATAAGCCAGGACCATGCCCATAATTCAGTAACTACAAAACCATAACTGCATCATTTTAGTGACCCTCACTTTGGGAGAAATCCCTGCACAGGTAAGAGACAGTATATACTCCACTTTGTGTGAACTAAAATTCATGGACAGATTTGGGCACATTTTTGAGAGATTACCAAAAACCCTTGCTTGTCAGGAAAAGTTGCAACACACCGTGTCTGGTACTTCAGGGGTGACAGTATTCTCTTAAACTCTGTCTGTCCCACATTGCTAATACAGGGTCAGTGCCTTGCAAATCCTCACTTAACCTCTCACAAACTTTGATGGTTCATAACCTCAAAAACCAGTCTAACTTGCAATCAATTACAAGACTATATAGTCAGCATAAAACTTTTTGGTAACTTAGAAATCTATATTTTATGATCTTCTGTGTACACCGGACCTCACTGTCCAAGGTTCTCTCAACCAACATCCTAAGCCTGATTAGGAGTTAGCAGTCAATAGACTTCAGCAACAACATTTTACCTGAGGATTGGCAAGATTGTAAACTACAATGTTGCGATCAGCAGTGGCCACAACCATGAGAGGGTGGCGTACACTCATGGCATAGCACCGTTCTGGCAACTGCTGTGTATGAGCTGGGTTCTGTTGCCGGGTGTCCCAATACCTGCACTCCTTCAAACTAACAATCAGCACAGGAAATAGAACTGCAATCAATGTTAGTGCCAACAGTAGTTCATGATCAAACCACTGCATTGGTTGGCAGATGGCAGCAATGTAGCTGATTACTGGTTCATTCACATAAGCATAATTAACAAAGAGGTTTTCTATTTAAAAATTATGCCACAACATGTCTTCAAAAAGCTCTATTCTTGCAAGTATGTCTTGACATCTCATCCGCAATAACAAGTTCAAACAAATAAAGCCTTCAGTCCAAGCTCAAATCCAAAAGTGGACCTAGAAGGAAAACAAGGAGATTACATCAACCCATTTCCTCCTGACCACTGGATTATCACTAGAATGTGGAAGCTGCTATCTCCATGGAAACAATGTGTAACCACTGCCAATCTCAGGCAAATATGACAGTCAATATCTCCATCAAGAAAGACTTACTTGACAGTTTTGTCCCAGCTGCTTGTAACCAATAGATTCATTTCAGGAACCCAAGCAATGTCCTTAATAGGCGCATCATGCATGCCCACTTGCACAGGCTGCCCTCCTGACAATATGGGCCACATCTTTGCCTGCTTGTCACACCCAGCTGAAAAGACAGTGCTTCCATCATCCTTCCATGCTGTGCATAGTACCTGAACAGCATGCCCTTCTTTGTTATCCATCTCAAAGGACAAGATAACCTGGAAGTAATGCTTAAATTCTGTCCATTAAACCTTTCAGTTGAAACAGATCCAAAACCCAGATTCAGAAAACGCACAATCACCCATCAATCTCCATTTCTGCCAAAAATAGCTTTAGCATCCATCACCCACACACAGTGACCTCTTTTCACATTTGAGTTGGATACTGTTTTTGCTTGAAAAGAATTCAGGTAATCATGAAGAATTTTTTTTAATCTTACAGGATGATCATGTGAGATGGCTGCTTTAGGGACACTGCCACCATTTGACTGAATCTCCCAGCACCGCACCTGCATATTCCATATACCCAAATACAGATAGCATGTGACATGTGCCAAATGTGCAACATCCGACAAATTTTTTGCAACCTCGTAAAAAAACATCACTTTCACCCAAGAAAGCTTTGCTGATTTGGCACAAAATGCCAACCATCTCAAAATGTGCAATATTGTCCATTTTGAACCTAGTACACTGCCCATGAGTTCTATTAATGTGAATAAACCACAAGCAGTACCTGATTGTCCCAAGATGAAGCCACAAGGTAATTCGCCTTGGAGCTGAAACTGAGACTTGATATGCCATCAGTGGGAGGAGAGACCACCTGCTCAAAAGAATTGACAGAATCACAGCTGAGTTAGGCGAGCTGCTGTTCCACAGATGCTTTACACAGATGCAATCAGTTCCACTCACACATGAACCATAAACCCTTGGTCAGAGCACCTATTCAGCTAGGGTTTAGGGTTTAGGGCTTTAGGGTTTAAACCCTAAACCCTAGACCTGAGCTTGTGGCATCTGTTCAGGATTATTTACTATTTATTTGAAAAAATCAGCATGACCGTGATGCATTCTCAAGAGTAAGATCGAGAAGACACCCTAGACCCTAAACCCTACGTCCCAATCATCTCAATCCAAGAGTTCACTTATGACCCACTCACAAAGAATAAGCCTACATTTGTGGCTTGCTAAGAAAAAAGGATCCCACCTTACCTCAAAAGACTTGTTGGGGTTGTGTTGCTGAGTAGTCGTTACCGTCCCAAACGTTGCCATCGCCTACTAGTGGCCCACCAAACTCAGACGATATCAAAACCCCAAATTCACCAGAAGAAATTTGCTTGGGAGAACTTTGCACTGCTCGAGATTTTCACAACACAAACCACGCCTACTTTCACACCGTTGCCCAGCCTCCGCTATCGATCAAAACCCCATGTCCCCACGACTCTAGACAAACCTCGCAATGCACCAAATTACAGTTTCAAAACCTTGGAGAAACTTCATTGAGGGGGGTAAAAAAAAAAGCAGCAGCATTTGGATACGGATTTGCAATGACAAGCAGGCTGAAAATCAACAATGTGCGCAAACCCCGCCATTTTGCAAAATTCTCGCACAAGACAACCCTCTCGCTCACTCCCTCCCTCCCTCCCTGCCGTGCCTAACAAGTGTCACCTGGCACGCAAAAAGAGAATTAGGGTTTGACTCCCTTCTCCTGTGTGAAAACCTAGTACCTACGTTAACCCTAGACTCAGTTTTTGTCATTAAATAATCTTTTAAATGAATTTTCAAGAAAATATTAAAAACCCATCATAATTAGGTATTGTAGGCTACAATATGAATAATTTCACTCCTCGTATGACACATGTCATAGCATGTGTCATACAAGGAGTAATTAAAAAAGTAATAATTTCATATTCTCTAATAAAAGAGTTTTTTTTGGAAAAAAACTAATTTGATCGATGTTGGAAACTGACCCTAGGCTACGGTTAACTTAAAATGGTTAGGTACATTATTATTTTCTTGGATTAATTGGGTAAGGTTTGGAAATTCTATACCTAGTTGTATTTTCAATAGGAATGAATGAAACTTGTACACAATAAAAATAAAAAAACTTTTTCAAAATGCCTAATCTTACAAGGGTTTCATTTTTTGAGACGCCCACTAAAAAGTTACCCTAAACAAGGTGCCCTCCAACCACAATAAATATTTGGAGCAAATTTTTACTAGTGTTAGATCGATCTATAATTTTTAACCTAAGTATGTAGTCATGTTATGTTAGATCAATATATAGGTTTTAACTTGGGTATCTAATAATGTTATGGTACTAGTATCACA
>Ga0116230_10006624_pt1 | contig 11416 bp, 8 predicted proteins | sample S1TSphfallax_3_FD_88678 | JGI IMG/M metagenome (GOLD analysis project Ga0116230, IMG submission 88678) | Host-associated microbial communities from peat moss isolated from Minnesota, USA - S1T2_Fd - Sphagnum fallax MG | ecosystem: Host-associated > Plants > Peat moss > Unclassified | place: USA...
AAAAAATGATTATCATAAACAAAAAATGAAATACATGATTTTGTGGTTGTTCATACACATGTAACTATTTTGCCATTTGGAGCCATTCTACCATGTCATCAACCATGCCACATGGCATTCCCAAGGTCAAAATTGCAACAAATTAAATGCCTCCAATATGTGTACTATGCAATTCCAATATTTAGATTACACATCAGTTAATATACTTACCTATTTAAATTGTTCACAAGATGGTTTAATTACTCTCACTACATAATTAAAGATATATTTTACATCTTAAAATCGAGTGAAACTTGGAAACTTGATGTGAAGGTCGAAGTAAGACTACAGTGAAATATAAAAGTACTATTGGCTAGAGGCCATACAATGGACACATGGCATGTAAACAAGAATCTCAACCAAAAATGACATTAACCAACATCAAACCTAAGGAGCAATAAAGTGTTCATAATTACTTAATTACCCATAAAATGTATGATAGGATTCGGAAACATATTTTTTAGTTCTTAAAGAATTTCTAGTTGTTTTGCCATTTGTAAACGTTCTAAAATCGCCAGTCCTATGGGTCAAAATATGGTTGGGGTACTAAAAAGGACCGTCTCCTTTTGTATCCAATGGACCCCCTCACTTAAAACATGTTGTATAACTTAATGGCACATTCATATTGAAATTTTGATTTTCTTCATGGATAGATACATTACTAAGATAACATGTCATAACATGTCAAATTTGAAAAAGTTTCAGGATTCCTACCAAGTCTTGGAAAAAATATTTTAATGTTCATGAAAGTTTGGTTCTAGGTTATAAATCCTTGATTACATGAGTGGTTAGCCCAAGGAACTTGTATTCTAACACATGCATCATAAGTACTTGGAGACTTTGAGAATCTAGGACACAAGTACTTACAAAATGGCAAGTTAAGAAGCTTCAAATTTCAAGGTACAAACTTCTTACCTCGAGAATGGATAGACCAAGATTTCCCGACCTATGTTTTAACAAGAAAGTTGTTAATTTTTGTTTGGCACTTCACTTGGCTTTTGTGGTTAGTTGTTATGCCAAATTGTTACTAGAAGGAACAATTTTGCTACAAAAGTTGGGATGCATGCTATGTGTGCTAGTACAACCAGAAACTGCCACAAAAGGCTTAGAGTCATTTGAAAGGAACGGCAGCACTACCTGCCTAAGGCAGAAGGTGCCATCCTCTACTGCTTTTGCCATAATTTTTGTTACTTGACATAAAGGAATTATCAAAAAATATCTTTACAAAACTTAATAGTCGTGATGCAATTAGTTGATCCCTTTTGGGACCTGGAATGGAGGTAGGCCTAGCGCCCAATATTATGAAAGGTATTAATATTTTTACTACCGATGTAATTAAGGATTTTTCATATAATTATGATAGAATAATTCAAATGTTGTGAAAGAAAGGCAATAAGGAAAATATATATATTTTGAAAATGTTTGAAATGATGCCACATGGCACTTTGAAATTTCAGATTACATTTTGAGCCCTTAGGCCTACCTCCGCTAACAATAAATAACAAGAATTAGTAATAGTTTTTCATGTTTGAAATAAAAACTGATAGAATTTTGCAATGCAATTGATAATGACATTTTGTGGGATTGCAAATGAAAACAACAATAGCCCACAATATAGAATAAAAATGACATTTGTTTTAAGAACACAAGAAAGGAAGGGAATGCCATGATTTCCACACCCAATTGTGCAACATCAAAATTTTTGATGGATTCATAACAAACAAAAGAACAATAGCCTCCTTTAAAATGATGCATGTCAATGTCGCAATTGTAAATATGTGAATTGTTGTGCCATCACTCCACTAGCACATGGGATTAGCTCACAAAACAAGCAGAATCTATTATTTGCCATCTATTACGCCCCTCATAGGAGTAATGCGGTAGACACAATTACTATGACTTAAGCTAGCTTCACCTAAAATTGATGAAATCCTCTCAAGCTAAAATTTACACCTTCATTGCATCACTCTGTTGAATTACTAGCCCAACACATTCCACTTGTTAAAGAAATAATGATCCACATGCACCCTAGAAACCACAATAGAACAATTAGTCAAAAACCCTCACCTTGTTAAATTCTTTGTAGATTTTGGATAGACATTGATCCTACCCACAATGGAGCCCTATTTCCAAACTATTCACGGATGTACAATGATGCACCACATCAAGGAGGTTCTAAAACTTGAAACACATTCAAGCTCCTTCTTTCATGGCATAACAACACTTCTAAACCAACTGTAGAAACCATCGCTTTTGAAGTTATGGAACAAGTGTCATTGCAAATAATTTCAATAGCAATACCACATGCCAAATCAAAGAGGAGAGGCCCATTGAAAGTGTGAGTTTTATTGAGAAATGTTCTATCTAATCAATCCATAATTAAGGCAATGAACAACAATGATAAAGCCACATTGTGACCTAAAAGGGCCCTAAAATGGATGGCTTAGATCTTTCAAGATTGATTGCTAAAAATAAAAATGTAGAAAATGGATTTTGGACTAAATGAAAAGTGCCAAGACGAAGATTATACTTTTTCATCCACAATTGGATGAATATACTAAGTTAAAAACTAGCCATTCGTACCTTAGAACTAGGTTAGTTAGATTGGATGGCTAGGACTAACTATATTTACAATCCAATGGTCAAAAATAAACTCTTAATTTCAACAATTGCAATTTTGCAGAAAATATAACACCTTAGGGTCTACACCATTTAATAAATTATCTAAAGTAGTGGCTAGGATTTATTTAGTTCCAAGTCTTATGGTTAGATTTGTTAGATAATTCAATGGTTAAAAGGTGTTGAAAAGAAGACATTAATTGATCTTGACTATTAAATCAATTTAGATCGAATATTTCCCATTTACTTATTTTGAACCATTACTATAAAAATATCCTAATTGACATGTGTAGGGTGAAGATCCCATTGACCATAAAAAAACAATGGAGACCCCACCAACCTTTGGAGATCCCATCAACCATTGAATTATGGTGACAATCCCACCAAAGATAATCTACGGTGGATCACTAATCTTGGAAACCCTAAAGCTACCTATCACTAAGCAATGTTATGACCATTCATATCAACAATAAAAGTTTCCCACCATTGACAATTATGATGCATGATTTGGATGGTGTAAATTTGCCAAATGTTCCTATAAAACCATGGGCTTAACATAGAGTGTTCCTCTTTTTGCATCATGTTATTAACTACTCCTTGTAGTGAAGCTTTGCTTTTTCTTTTCACCATGCCAAAGGTGCTTTATGCAATGAAGATCTATCAAATTTTTTGTTGCATCAAATGTTTTCTTTGTAATGGAGCTCTACTAAATCAATGGCACTTTTCGTTCTTAGTAAAAAAAAATTCATTTGCTCTTACTTTGCTATCATCTTTTATTTTATTTTTGCTTGTTTCATTCACATTTTTATTGTTCATTCCATTACAAGTATCAAGATCTACAATATGTCCGGTTCGCAATCCTTCTTTTCAAGTCGATTCTACATATTGACATTTGTCGATGGCATCCTTTGGGAATTGCTTATTATTTTCAAATTTTTTTTTGTAATTGATGGTTTCTTGTGTTTTTTGTTTCATTTGTTTCTTGGTACTTATTCTTATCTTATATTTCTTGTGTTTTGTAGGTGGTGATCCCATGCTATTGACTTAGTCTTGTTGTAATTGGGTGTTATTATGATGGATTTTGTAGATAGTCAATTCATTGTTGATGTAAATGAAGTTGTTGTCAATGATATTGAATGTGAAGAGTTAGATAATGTTTGTGGAGATGACCTCCTTCTTGAAGACATTTTGATGTAGTCAAAGGTCTTTTCAACTTGTTTGTTCAAAAGGATTACCTTGATCCTTATGCTTACGACGAAACTATCAACAAGGAAGTGAATTTTGATGTTGATTGTGACGATGACAAGGAGATTAACAATGGTTTCATGGGTTATAAAAGTACACATATGATTGCATTTGTAATCATATGTACCAAATGTGACTACATGATTATATAATCCAAACATTCATGTCATTTATGTCATGAGTTCCTCCAGGAAAAAAATAATTCAAAGATTCATAAAGAATGTTTAAAAACATTTTTTTGGCCAAAGATTCTTACCACAAACACCTTAGGTACTAATGTATATAGAATGTATGAATGTGACAAAAACCAAGTGCCCTATTGTAATGTAAAAAGTTTCAAAAAGTGATTTTTTTTGGGAATTTTGGGCCATTGATAGAACGTAGCCCACATTGGATAAATTTTACTATTATTATTTTCATAAGTGAAAAAAGTAGATATTATAGATGCCTATATAAAATTTGGAACAAAATTATTTCATTTGACATGACAAAAAAAAGGGAAATCAAAGAAAGGTCATAGGAAAAATGAAAAAAAAGGTGAATTTGAGTCTTTAGTGTTCATGAGGGGCTACCCCAATCGTGTTTTGACCCCCATACAAATAGTCCAATAGAAATTAAACAAGTTTCAAAAGGCCATTGAATGTAGAAATTGAATAACAACCTTATAAAATTATCTCTTTTGGGAGATGTTTACAACTATGTATGATTGAATGAATAAAATTTAATTTCTTTCCATAAGCATCTAGGCAGTAATGAGTAACTGTATTCGTAGTTCATTGGCACCATGTCACAATATCCATATTTAAAGCATTTTTGCCAAATGCCATGAGATTTGGAATTGCACCAATTTATAGAAACAAAATAGTTCAAAACTATAAATGTAAAGTTCTAAGTAATGGTTGGGTATGGGGCATATTCTAACCACTTGCAGGATTACAAGATATATGGGATAATGATAAAAAAAAAGTTTTTTAAAGTTTCTAAATAATTTGTGACAACCTTCTAAAGATAATTTTTCACAAACACCACCATCACCCATTTCTTGCATCATCGCTTACACCAACACAATTACTTACATCATCATTTGCATCATTGTTAACTCTCAATGAACTCCCAATTCACTTTTAGTTAATTCTTAATTAAATTTTAGTTAACTTTCAATTAATTCTTAATTAAATCCCAATTACATCCTAGTTAACTTCATCCTAGTCTTAGTTAAATCCTAGTTAACTTTGAGTTAACCCTTAGTTAAAATTTAATTGACTTTTAGTTGACTATTAGTTCATGTATCAAAAAGTTTCTTTTGTTTTCATATTTTATCAGAATAAAGTTATGTTTGAATCATCTTTTAGCATATATTGTGTTCTTGCTTTGTGTCTTTGTGTTTTTAGTTTTGGATTAAACTTAGGCTTACATTTTTTATGATTTGTTTTTCTTATTGTGTTTTTGGCTTAGTATTTGTTCTTGTAGTTTTTTGTGCATGTGATAGTTTGAATAGACTCCCATCAAGCCTATGTCTATTGAGATTGAGATTGTGAACCACCCACCTTTTGTCAAAATTTTGATTACATATTTCTTTGGCCATGTCCATTTCAAAAAAAGAAATAGTTCTGTCCATGGAAAAAGTTATTGTTGCCTTTAGGCATATGCAACAAGAAAATCAATCTCTTCATGAGTCCATTGCACACTTATAAAGAAACCAAACATCAACAACATTTGGAAGCACTTTGAAAAAGCCACAAATCAGCATGCCAGAGAAGTTTAACGACACACACTCAAAATTTCGAGGTTTTGTCAACCAAGTATGTCTCATCATCCAACTTCATTGACATCGTTATCCAAATGACTAGACCCAAAGTTGGATTCATTGGCACCTTATTATCAGGAAAAACTTGAACATGGTTTGCACCATTTTTAGAACGTTAATCTCCTCCTCTAAACAACTTTGAAACATTTTTTTAAAGAATTTGGTTTTTTTTTTAGGAATTCAGACAAAGAACGTATTGCAACAAATAAGTTACAAACTCTTTGCCAAGGATCACACCCAACTTCTATGTATGCTTCTGAATTCATGTAATTAACATATGACATTTCAAGGGACAAAGCTGCGTTCATGAACCAATTTTAGTTTGAACTGCATGGAGACGTGAAGGACCTTTTGATGACCATGCTTAATCCCACGACCTTGAGTCAAACAATTGTACAAATTATGCATTGTGATAATTGACTTTGAACATCAACAAGAAAAACGTTGGGAACCATCACCAACATTGAGGCAATTCACACCACCCATGTTAAAACCCAAACATATGGCGAATGCACCCAATGACGACCCCATGCAAATTGACAAAACATGATTCGAACCACTCACAAAATAGAAGAAACAACATCGACATGTAAACAATCTCGGGTTGTACTATGGAAAATCAAGCCACGTAGCTAGTGCTTGTCCAAAGAAACGTGTTCAACATGCAACACATGCCACAACTTCTACCATCACCCAAGGGCTAAAAAAGAAGGGAAACAAAAACATCTAGTCTTAATAGGGACTGTGACACTAAACCTTGATACATCATGCATTCAAAATAGTCCTACCTTGTTTTCGAAACCAACACCTTGTTTTTTGTTGCCCATCATGATCAAATGTAATAAATCTATGATTATGTGAACCCAAACACTTTTTGATTTAAGGGCATCTACATGTTTCATTAACAAGGAGTTGGTATGACAACATAACTTGGCATTGGTGGAGAAAATGACACCATTGGTGGTCGAAGTGATTGATGGTCATAACCTTTCTTCAAAACTTATAACACATGAGACCAAAACATTGATAATAATAATTGGGTCACATTGTAGCAAAGTTGTTTTCAATGTCATCTCATCTCCAACAAACCCTATCATCATTGGGTTATCATGGCTCATTTTGCATAATCGTCAAATGGATTGGAAGATGAAGTGTCTTCATTTTGAATCAATAAATGAAACTACACCAAAATATGAAACTTTTCCAACGAGCACATTGGACTCTGAACATGATTATGCACATGAAAACACAAGAAGAACTAGTCAACGCATATAAAAATTCAACTGTGAAGGAGATATTGGGGGTAACCAAAGATCCAAACATTTCAAGCCTTTGTTTGTGGGAGCAAAAGCATTCAAACAAGTAGCAAAAAAAGGAAATTCATTTTTTATGTATGCCATTCCAACCCTTGATCTTGGGACGTAACAACATGACATCCTTATTTAATACCAAGATTATAAAGATGTATTTGAAAAGAAAAATGCAGACACATTACTTGAACATTGGCCATATGATTGTGAAATTGATTTGAAGGAAGGAGCATAACCCTTGTTTGGACCCATTTATAACTTGTTGTAGGATGAACTCTTGGCACTTCGAGAACACATCGACGAAAATTTCAAGAAAGGGTTCATTTGACACTCCAAGTCTCCAGTTGGTGCTCCAATCCTATTTGTCAAAAAAAAGGATGGTTCTATACACATGTGTGTCAATTATCATGGACTAACCATCATGAACTAGTACCCTTTACCCTTGATCTCAGGAATGTTGGACCAACTTAGTCATGCCAAAGTGTACACCAAGATTGACCTACATGGAACATACAACTTGGTGTGCATTCAAGAAGGTGATGAATGGGAGACGAGATTTAGAAAGTGTTACGACCATTTTGAATATGTTATGATGCATTTTTGCTTTACCAATGCACCTGTTGTTTTTCAACATATGATGAATGATGTTTTTCATGAATATTTGGATGATTTTGTGGTTTATTACATTGATGACATCTTCATTTTCTCAAAAAAATGGCAAACCATGAATGCCATGTATGTTTTGTTTTAGAAAAGTTTTGAGAAGTTGGTATTTATGCCAAATTAGGGAATTGTGGATTCCATCAATCTAAGGTGGAATTCTTGGGTTATATTATTTCTAGAGATGGCATTCACATGGACCCTCGTAAGGTTCAAACCATTGTGGATTGGGCTACCCCAACTTCTGTTCAGGATGTTTAATGTTTTTTAGGTTCCCCAATTTTTATCGACAATTCATTACACATTATTCCATGATAGTGACCCCTTTTACTTGTCTAATTCGAAAGGATCAACCTTTTTCTTGGGGAGTTAAAGCTGAAAATGTTTTTCAATCTTTAAAGGCCTCCTTCATAATTACCCCACTTTTGATTCATGTAGACCCTTCCAAACCTTTTGTCTGGGAGACGAATGCTTTGACTTTGCATTAGGTGCTGTACTTTCACAACTTGAAGAAGATAATCTTCTTTGTCCAATTGGTTTATGTTTTTGTAAGTTTTTTTCTTCCCAAAATTAACTAGGAGATTCATGACAAATAACTATTGACCATTGTGGATGCCTTTAAGGAGTGGCATCATCTACTTGAAGGAGCTAAACACGAAATCATTGTGTATTCTCATCATAAAAAATTTCAATATTTGATGATGACTCGTGTGTTGAACAAACATCAAGTTCAATGGGCATTCACTAGTGGAAATATTGTTGCATGCGACTATTATTTGCAATTAATTTTTAGTTGCAAACGACATTTGTGACTAAATTGGTTATAGTAACAAATGACAAGTCATATGTGAAAACTAATCACATGTGATAGATGAAATATTTTTTCATCAAATATGTATATGGTCATTGTATAATTGATTTATAAATGAATAATTTTGCAACTAAAATTGCAATTATATTAATGACTAATTGCATTTTGCCACATGGCATCCATTTGACCTATGCCACATGGCACCTATATAACTTATGTGGCACATGTTTAAACCTATATGCCACGTGACATTTAGTTTATTTAGGTCGACACATATGCCATGCGGCACCTAGGTGTAAACATATGCCATGTGCCACTTTTAGGCCTAGATTTAAGCCATGTGACACGCATGTTAGGTCTAAAGCTACACCACTTAGGCTAGGCCTTGACTTAAAACACATTGCATCTATTAAAAATATCATATTTCTTTTTGGGTTTAATTAAGGTTGAACCTTTTTTATTGGCTCATCTCAAAATGTAATTGCATTTTAATTTGTACATTGTGCTCCTAGGGCACCTCCTTATGTAATTAACAAAATTAAAATAATAAGCAAAACATATGGAATTAATTTTGTAGTTGCAATCTATTTGCAACTAATTGTGCAACTACTTGGGCTACTAGTGATTACCTAGTTTAACCTATTACTTTAAACCTAACTTACAACTTATTAACCTAACTTATTAATTAACACATTTTATGATGTGACACCTAGTTTAATCATGTTGCCATGCGGTGTGGAAAAAATGTTAATTAGGTGCCACATGACATGACTTAAACCTAACCTATGTGTTATGTGGCATGTCCTCACATAGCCTAGGTGCCACATGGCATGTCATATATAGTTGCCACATGGCATGACTTAAACCTTGTCTATTTGCCATATGGCATGTCCTAGACCTAACATATGTACCATGTGGCATGGCATAGCCTAGCCTAAATGATGCATGGCATGGCATAGGCTTAGCCTAGGTGCCACATGGCATGGATAAATATGGTTTTGGTGCCACATGGCATGTTTTAGCCTAACATAAATGCCACATGGCATATCCTAGCCTAATTTAGGTGCCACATGGCATGTTTTAGCCTAGCCTAGGTGCCACATGGCATGGCCTAAATTAGGCTAAATGTTGTGTGACATGTAATAAGTTTCATGTGGCATGGTTGAAGCTTAACATATGTGACATGTGACATCTCTTATGCCATGCTTAGGTGCCATGTGAGATGACTTAAACCTAGCCTATGTGCCAGATGGCATGGCCTAGGTGTAACATATGTGGCATGCCATATGTCCTATTTAGATGCCACATGGCATGGCTTAGACCTGACATATGTGCCATGTGACATGTCATAACCTAGCATATGTGTCATGTGGCATGGTTTGGGCCAATCATATGTGCCATGTGGCATGTTTTATGTTATGCTTAAATGCCATGTGAGATGGCTTAAACCTAGCTTATGTGCCACATGGCATGGCCTAGGCCTAAGATATGTGGCATGTTTATGCTTTGTTTAAATGCCATATGGCATGGCCTAACATATATATGTGCCATGTGGCATGTCATAACCTAGGTTAGGTGCCACATGGTATGGCCTAAGCCTAACATGAATGCCATGTGGCATGGCTTAGGCCTAACATACGTGCCATGTGGCATGGCTTAGGCCTAACATACGTGCCATGTGGCATGGCTTAGGCCTAACATACGTGCCATATGGCATAGCCTAAGCCTAAACTATGTTCCACATGTCATGTCTAGGTCTATATGTAAACATAGGCAATGCCACATGTCACCAAGCTTAGGCTAGGTACCATGTGGCTTAGGCTATAAGTAGGTAGGTAGGTATGTATATATATATCTAGGTACATCTTTGCTAGTTAGGTAGCTTAAATATTTTATATAACTAACATGTGATTATCTTGGTTACATTTGTAATTAAATGGATATATAATGTTGAAAAAAATACAAAGCCATTATAAAAAATAACACAATTTAAGGATGAAATAGGTCATAGTCGTAACTTAGTTGAAAAGAAAACCAAATTTCATCCAAATTTGAAAAATAGTTACATAAGCAAACATTTGTAGTCATAAGTAACATTTGGTTCCATGTAATCACATAAGGAATAATTACAAATGACAATATTTCTAATAATCATTATCCATGTATTGATTTCGGTTTGTGATTACCTACCATCTACAGTGGCAACAAGGGACACCAGATGAGTTATCCCATCGCTCATACCTTGTGCCCAAGGAGGGGGATGCCGCTTACAATCAACAATGTGACACCATTTTCAAACTTGAAAACCTTCAATTTCAAGATTATCACTAAATATTGAGGATAAGACCCTCCTTTAGCGCATTCATGAAAATTTAGTTCATGATTTTCTTATCATTGTTGTTAGAAGTCGTCGAAAAAACCCTTCTAATGACTTCAACAAATTTGAATGTCATGATGGTCTATTGTATCATGACAAACTATTATACCTACCAGAAGGCCTCGTGCAACTTCAAATTTCTTTAAAAAAGACACGACACATTGGTTGTTGGCCATTTTGGATTCAACAAGACCATGGAGTTAATATCTCATGACTATTGGTGGCCTAAAGTTCGTGAAAAAATTTGTGGGCTCATGTGATGTTTATGCTTGTGCAAAAAATACTCGTCATCATCTTCATGGACTTCTTTAACCATTACTGGTCTTTGATCTCCATGGATTTCATCATGGATTTTCCACAATCTAACTCATTTGATTCCATTTTAGTGATGGTGGATCATTTCATGAAGATGGTTCATTTTATTCATTGTAACAAATCAGTAACTGACGAAAAGACAACTAAGTTATTCCTTGATCATGTTTTTTGCTATCATGGACTTCCTAAAGAGTCACTGGGAATATTTTGACTAACATACAACAGAGACAACA
>Ga0116230_10006625_pt1 | contig 11414 bp, 6 predicted proteins | sample S1TSphfallax_3_FD_88678 | JGI IMG/M metagenome (GOLD analysis project Ga0116230, IMG submission 88678) | Host-associated microbial communities from peat moss isolated from Minnesota, USA - S1T2_Fd - Sphagnum fallax MG | ecosystem: Host-associated > Plants > Peat moss > Unclassified | place: USA...
AAATTGAAATCAATGGATATTAAAAAAAATGATATCTACCCAACATTGTTCAAAACTCTAGACATGGTGACAAAATCATTTGTACTAAAACATTATTTCAATAACATTCAAGTAGTTGTAAGATAGGGTGACTCATTTTTTGTGTCACATAGGGACTTTTTGTAAAATGTACTTTATTTAAACAAATGGTAAAATTATCAATGTTGCAAAAAAGTTTATGGATTAAGATTGCCAACTTCAATAAAAATATGTACATGATGATGAAATTCAATAAATATAACCAAGCTTATAGTAATGGACTTTTAAAATGAAATCATCAATTATAGTATACAATTATTTGAAAATTTGAATGAACTTTTCAATATCATTTTGTCTCAAAATCTCTTATATGGACTCAATATGTGATACATTTTAGAAAACAAAACACAAATTGCAAAAAAAAAAATACAAAAATGTGAACCAACAAATGGCTATGAACTTTGGAATGACCAAATTTGGACCTTAGTTTCAAAAGCCCTATCTCAATCATTTTTTGTTGTCCATATGTATGTCAAAGAGTTGTTTAGTTGAATTCTTATTCATCTAAACGATTTTAGTTCCTTAATTGTCACATAATTCACATTTAATATTGGTTTTAAAATGTTCTCCCATTTTAATGTTAAAATATGACTTTTGGGAGTGTTGCATCCACCAAAATTGAATCGTCACATCTTGCGACCATGTTGATGATGGGAGGTCATTAAAGTTGCCTATTTGTCCATGTTTTCTAGTTTTGAAAATAGTTTCTTTTGAGGCTTCATCATTTGGCATAACTAATGAAGTGATTTGCATGCTTCAACACAATGACCCTATATTGGTTTTTATTTGCCTAGGTGGATTACCACCTATATCCCCTCAGATAAAAAAAGACTATCACATTGTCAAGGTGTTTGATAAAACACCAACACAGAAAGGAATAAAAAACAAAACTATGAGCTTAGTCATAAATGTCAAGATAGTTAGGTGTCACAAATTCCATGGGCTAAGATGTTACAAGGTGGTGATGGTGAAATTGAACATGCCCATTGTTTAATATGTAGTGTAATGTATAGAAAGGAAAATTTGTTAAGAACCAATATTGATAACCTTGCAAAACATTATAAAAAAAGGTAGGCAAAGAAAAACTTGCCATTGTTGGGTGTTAAGAAGACCAATGGTACATAAACATGAGGTGTGGCCACCTAAAGAACATGCCCATTTACACATATTAGAAACAATAAATGATTTTGTAGCAAGTTCAAGACACCAAATGTGAAAGGGTCACAAGAAACAACAATTTGCCACCATATTCCACCTTTTCCAAGTTCCAACATGGTATGCTAATGATGTTAGAACATGAAACTTTGGAGTCTCTTTTCAATTTTTTTGGTATTCTAAAATTGGCCAAGAAACAATGGTTAGACAACATTGGTTGGATGATGGCAAAACTTATGCACAAGAAGTCTAGAAAAGTTATTGGAAATGCAAAATTTCTTGCATTAATATGTGATGAAGGTATCACATTTGATACATAATGCTAGCACTACTAGGAAACATGAGTTTAGTTCATTAACCCATTTCATTATGATGTTTTAAACATGAAATGTGTTCATTAACTAATGTTTTAGCTTAGTGTGATTTCACCATGGGTGAAATCATTTACGCCTAATTCATTAATTTAATTTTTTTTGCTATTCATTATTTATAAATTAATAAAAAATATATTTACTGAATGTAAATGTTTATTAATGTATTAGGACTCAAGAGATTTGGTACTCATACAATTTTTAAAAACATGTTATAGTTTGTTATAAATTTATTTTCATAAATGAAAAAACCTTTCTAAAAAAATTGATGAAAATATTATGTGTATAAACTAATAATTAAATTTTTTACATATAACGTTAGTACTTTACATAATGTTAATAATTTATACAACATTATATAGTATTCAAAATAACATTATATTATGTGTTTAATAAATTAAAAATCATGTTTAAGCTAATTATTAAATTTTAATTGTTTAAGAAAATAATCCAATAATTTTAATTAATATAATATATTTCTATGAAAAAGTTATTTATTAAATATATGCTTAAATTTTCATCAATGATCAAATATTTTCTATAAATAAATAAATAAGAATTATGCTTATTCACAAAATATGTTATTTGGAAGATTTCTTCAAAACATATTAAATAAATAAATTCAAATGCATTTTCAGTCAACTTAGTTGATTTTTCTTTTGTTAAAAATTTTACATTTGTGAAAATTTTGGAAAAATATATAGAGTGGATTTTATTTTTCTTTTGGAAAAAGGATGAGGAAGATAATAATGGTTAAAGAAATAAAAATCTTCAAGACACCATTGCTAAAAGGTATTTAATTGCAATTTTCAAATGTATTTTTAGTCAAATTAGGTATTTTTTTTCCTTTAAAATATTAAAGATGTGTACATCTTGGAAAAATAGTTTAAAATGAAGTTTAAATGTGTTCATTTGGACATGGTATAATTCATGAAAAAGATAACAATAATTGAAGTTGGTTTTTGCAAAACATTTGGAATAAATAATATAGTAAATTCAATCATCACCCCACTTATTTTATATCAAATGAGGTGGTTGGATGGCAATAACAATGAGCTAACACCTTAGAATCCAACGTTCAAATCTTGGTAAATATTTTTATGTTGTCAAGGGTGTATGTTGATTGTATAATCCACATCATATGTTGACCACATGTACATAAAATGATAATTTAAAAATAAAATTAATATTACATAGAAATAAAAAAATAAACTAAAATTAATTTAATTTAATTTAAAGAATAAATCCCCTAAGGAAAGTTTTTATTTGATTAATTCTTAGTGAATTTGCTTGTCTATACCAACTCACCACCAATCACTAAAAGATGTGGTGAATTCACAAGATTTTTAATTGAATGAATTAATGGTGATTTTTACCTAAATCATTAATAAAACCCCAATGAACTAGGGACACATCCCTACTAATGTAGATAAGTTTACATGCATATGTTGTTAAGGATTAGATATGCATTTTGATGTTTGGTTTGGAACTTATTGCCCAAAATGGTGGTAGCATCAAATTGACCAAAATTATAATGCATGCTTTCATAAACAACAATGGAGTATTTTTTATTGATGTTCCCAAGAGGTTATTCTCCTTTGGAACTAATGGAGTAAATGTTTTCTAGGTTTAAAGAATTATTTAATTTATTGAAATGTGTATTTTTTTTCTTTTTCCCCATATATATGTGATGTTATTTCCATGTCTAGGTCTTAACTATGTTGTGTGGCAAGGTGCATGTAATGGAGTTACACATCAAATACACATTCAATAATCTCTTCATATAAATAGGATCCATTGTTTTGCACATTGCACCAACTTAGTAATGTGGGTTTTGAATCATTGCATGTGGTATCTCATATTTAGTTATTGTTACATTTTTAGTACACATTCTTCAATCATAATCCAGAAAGGCATGTTAAGTTTACCAAATTTGTTACATTTCTATAAATGAATGGAAACAAGATCTTGCAAAATGTTAAAACCCACTAGATTTCTATGTTCTCACTTGCCAAGATAGTCATGTTAGAATACAAGCCACTTTTAGTGAAAATCGATTGGGACAATGCAAAATTGGCTACAAGAATTTTGATTTGATACTTGATGTCCATTTGATTGTCAACCTAGCTTGTTTACTACCATTGCTTGAAATTGTCCATGTTTTGATTAAAATCTCTCAAAGATGGGTTGTTTTTGTGTGTGACTATAATATTGTTGTAAAGGTTTGTCAATCACAATTGCATTCTTTGTATGATACCCTTGAGACTACCTTAATTTTTTATTATTTTAAGGAGTTCAAGGATCTTGTGGCTTAAACACATGCTATTGGCTTACAGTGGATATCACCAATGATAAACATGGAGGATTCACTTATGGAATATCTTGCTTTTTTTTTTTCTATAAACACACATTTTTTGTAATTTACACTTCATTAGATTCAAGCATTGCTTGCCCAATCAACTGAAATGTTTTAAGGCTCATATTACATGACATTGCCAAATTTGTTTGCATTGGTATATTTTACTCACCAAGTTTCATTCTTCTACTTTGAATTTTGGATATGTTGCAATGGTTTTATGATTTATATGCCATGTCACTTTCCATTTACTTTGTGATGTGATTCCATTTTTTATTTTTTTATGTGATTTATCTTATGATGCCAATGCCATTTTAACTTAGGCTACTTCCATAGTTATAATTTTTGGTATTGATGGCCTAGGTTATTGACATGTGTGGTGCCCACATAATGACATGGCTACATGATATTGGTGTAGGTGTTGTAGATGCACTCACAAATGAACTAATTAAATAATTTCCAATTAGGTTTCTTATGGATGCCATGGGCATTTGTTATTCACAATATTGACTCTATTGACTCGATTGTGAAAAGAATCTCACTCATCATTTGGTATACATTGAGGTTCATTATGCTCATGAACATACATTTGGGTCTACTACTTCTCCCCCTATTTTGTCTTTATTCAACTTGGACATTCAAGTTAATATTTTCAAAATCTCAACAAAAGTCACTTTTCCAATTGCTATGAAACCTCTTTTTGCATCTTTGGAGAATGCTTTACATTTCTTCCATTTTGAAAAGTCACATTCCTAATTATTTTGAATTTGCTAAAATTGCCACAATGCAAGTGTTGGCATCTGTGGAAGATGAAATAATAGGTTCAACATTGTTTTTCATGAAAAAAAATTACGAAATTGACTTACAAACCACCTACAAACTAGTGGGGTGAAAGCATAGTCAAGTAGACTAATTAGTGTACTTTTTTGGGTTGAATTACAAAGTAATTAAAAATAAATCATGAAATTATCAAACATGTAATTTGGTTGGGTAGAGAGATTGAAGTGAATGTGGTTCTTGATTTTATGTGAAAATATATGATAAAAGCACATTTAATCAATAGTTAAGTAAGATTATAGTGAATGAAAGTAGGTGCAACTAAATGTCATATTTCATAAAAGTAGGTGCAAGTAGATTAAAACAATGTCTAAATCAAAAAAAAAAAAATGGAAGCTTTAAAGTATAGCATGGATTTTGTGAAAACATGTAATTTAGAAATATATATTTGGTTTTTGGAAATGAAGTAAGTTTAAGACATTTAATTTTTTTTATTTTCAATTACATTATTTATACACTTTTATGATGCAATTTTTTTTCATTCTTATGAAATTTACATTCTTATGATGTCAATTGAGACTTCATGGTTTTGCATTATGATAGGACGAGTTTTTGAGCTATTTTCATACTTAGATGTGAAAATCAATATTTTTGAATTAGAAAAGACTACTTTTGCGTTCTACTTGATTGTATTTTCACCCATGTCAAATGTACTTTCAATTATTCTACATTTTATAAATTTTTTTTCCTTATGATGTTTATTATGAGTAGTGGTTGGAGGCCAAAAATCATTGTCTTGAGGTTAAATAGTGACCATGACTTGTTAATGTTTCAACTTAACAAATTTGCTATGATTTGCTGAATCTTTGAATGATTATAATGCGATCATTTTTATTTTCAAGGATTTCCATCTTGAATTCTAACCTTTCTCTTGCAAGGAATAAATCTATTTTTTCTTTGCTTCACACCATTTTGATTGAATTGTGGGTATTTGGAGGTGTGGGGAGTCGAGAAAATTGTAGTTTGTTTGAATAGGGGAAGATCAAAAAATGATTGAAATGTTGTTTAGACCCATTAATTATTTGATGTGATAAGCCCAATGAACACCAAAGCTTATGTTGGTGAATTTTTTTTGGTTTCAAAATGAACTCGTTAACTTGGTTTTCAAAGTTCAAGTTTTTCATTTATAGCCAATAAACTATATTTTAAATTAGATACATATGAAAATTATATTAATATATTTTCATTTGTCATATTTGCATTGGGAAAATTCCATTTGTCATCAATTAGTGCTATGTTTTTGTAATGACATATAACCGTATTGTAGTTTTTAAAAAAATTCTTTGGTGCTTGTAATCTAAAATTTAAGTCAATAGTTAGTAAAAAAAACTTAAATTTTAATTGTCAATGTTCACCACACACTTGAACAAAAAATCACCCATACTAGCCATCCTTTCAAGTTTTTTGGAAAAACTTAATAAAAAAGTTCCAATGCTTGGTGACATACATAATCAAAAAGCAACATTAAAAAACAAGCAAAATTCTATTCAACAATTTTCATAAAATCCAAAAGTAAATAACATGTTTTGCCATCATTGTCACATGAACATAAAAGGTTGGGACTTTTTTATCCTTGCTCCTTAGAGTGTTATTACACCACCACATGGAACTCAATCCTTCAACTTCATTGACTTTCAATCCCCAAGGTCGTGTAATTACTAATTTTTAATGTTGGTTCGGTATCATGTATCTGTTTTACTAATTTGGTCTTGGTATATGAGTGTGTGCAAAAATGTTACTTGACTAAAAAACTAATACTAGAAGACCACTAGGAATTTCATAGTAATATGATTTTTATAACACGTGCATCATGAATTTGAATTGTGTTGGTATGTTTATTATTACATATCAATTGTTATACATAATGAAACAAGTATTGATAAAAAGTTCAACCAAGTATTTATCAATGTTTCATATTTTAAGGTCATGTATGACATCCAATAGAAGGTTAAGGGGATAAACTTGAGCCCAAAAAATTAATGAAAAATGCATTGGAACAAAAAAAAAATACTAAAATACCATTATACATCAAAACTCAAAACCCAATCTATATATGTATGCCAAGGTTAATGGCTACAAATTACAAACACATTAGCCTTTATGCCGATGGTGTAATCTAATATTTTTAACAATTTTTTACAAGATGGAATACATTAAAATGCAAGTATTATCTCCAACATGACCCTTTACAATTCATGCACACTTATAAATAAATATTTATATGGTTTCTTGTTGCAATCCCCACCTCAAGCTACCACCATCATTTTACATGCCAAGGAGAGACTCCTTGGTATAAATACTAAGCTTGGTATTTAAACTTTTATATCAAATAGTTATAATTTTTCCCAATTTTTTTCCCAATGCCTTTCATGGGTCTAGTTAATATTAAGCCATGTATTTTCACAACAAATATGAACATGGTTTGATTTTCAATGTAGCAATATTGATACCATTGTTGATACCAATTTTAAATGTATATACCATAACATCGTTGGTAATTACAACAAAAACATCATTGCGAATTAAAATTCAATAGGTTACAAAACCAACAGTGGAAAGGTTGAAGTCATTTTCCAAAAACTATGATTGACATGTGACATTCATGTGTTGGTCTATTATTTCAAATTTTGCATTTTTTGTACCCATTTACAATTGCGTGTTAAAAAGAATTTTTTTTGACAACATCTTGGTCCTATATCCTTATGTATCCACACATTTTAGCACATACAAATTAATAGCTTTCTCTTAAATAAATATCTTCAAATTTCATAATTCCAAGGCCAAAAATGTGTTTGAATCAAAAGTTCCAAAGTGTGTCAAGTCAATAAAAAATTCACCAATTTCAACTCATGTTGTTATTTTAATTATCAACATTATTGAAAAGGAATGGTGCACATTTGATATGAAAAGAAAATGTTTGGACAAGAAGGATTATCCACAATATGGTTTTGAGTGATTTAGACATGCAAAAGGACTTTTGAAACATGATCATTAATTTTCATCAAATTTTTATCATTGACATTTTGCAAATAATGGAACACTTGAAAAAATAAATTCATCCAAATTATTGTGCTCCCCTTGGGATTTTGTTGCAACAATATGACATTGTATCAATGAATGAAGGGGGAGGGGGACTCTAATCAATTTGGTTGTTTTGTCAGAGCTTGAATGCATTTTGTAGTTGCCTACAGATATCAAGTTTCTAGCTAGGTTTGAATTGTTCCCCTTCTTTTGTTTTGTAGTTTAATGAAATATTGTTCTTTTAAAATTATGGTACATGGTGATCAAATTTATTTTACAAGCCTTGAAGGAATGTGAATTTAACATGTTGAAATTGGTGTCACCATTACTCAGGTTGTTGCATTGTTGTGTGCCTAAAAGGCACATAAGTTAAATTCTTTTTAAAAAGGCCAAGAAATCTCACCATACATATTGTCAATTCATTTGCTCTAACTTCTAAAATTACTTATAATATGTAGGAATTTGTATGCACATAATATCTCTTTAAATTGATTATTGTGAATTGTATTATAACCAGAAAATTACATGTAAATGGGTATGATGGTCTATGTAACTATACATATTTTTGTTATCTAGTAATTTACATATAGCACCTAATGAGGACATATTCAACCTCAATGCTTGAAATTTGCCTTTGTAATGTAGTTACATTTTGTGAGAACCTTGATCAAATTGCGTTATTAATTCCACATTATGTGATTGACAATACAATGATTTATGTGATAAGGTCTAACTAGTACACTTATCATTGAACTTTGAGATCTTTTAAGTTATTTTGACCCTACAAATCCTTGTTAATATTCATTAATATTTTAATATTTTTTGCTTTGTAATATGATTACATTGGGTAAACACAAGGACCGAATTGTGTTATTCATTCACCTTATGTTACAACATATGGTTGTTCTGTAATAAAGTTTACCTACCAATGCCATTGAACTTTCATTGAACCTTTTAAGCTATTCCTTCCAACATCTAGTTAGTAAATACTTTGCAACACTTACAACGAATTTATAACTTGACTACATTGTGTGAAAACCAAAATGTAATACCATTTTCCTAGTTCCATCATATGTACAACATGATAACTATTGTAATAGGGATGAAATAAACATGCCATTGTAGTTTTAAAACTCTCAACTTCTTTTGTAATTTGCATTTGCAACATGTTCATACATTTAGATGTAAAATCCAACATTAAACCATGTGCACATGTAACTTTCATGTAAAATTCACAATCTTAATTGGCTTTGAGTCTCCCTTGCACCATTTAGGTCTTTATTTTGTACCCATTAATTTTTATTGTAGATATGCCATTCCAAAATAAAATCAAAACATGTGCATAACCATTTCCCAAACAAATATGTAGACCCAAATGTCATTTATCTTATTTATTCTTCACATTTTGCACACATAGTCAACTATTATATATTTTTAGATCAACCTCAGCATGCATTATCACCACTTTAAAAACAAATACAATTATCATTAGATTTTCAACCTGCTTCACAAAATAAACTCAAATACATATTTTCCCAATCACCCAAATACAATTGGTACACATGTACAACAAATTTCAACAAATTTTGTGCACTTCAATCAATGTGTCTCTAAATCCTAAAATAAATCATGGCATAGGCTCCCCAACATGTAATTACACAACAACAATTGATAGAATTAGTTGTCACATATCAAAACTGTATATTTTATTTCTAAACCCTTAAAATGCACAAAATTCAAACATTTTCCCCAAATCTCCACAATATGATTTCACAAGTCACAAGGTCACGTGTGATCAAGTGCACAAGTATTCAACTCAACCTAAATCATTAATCAATAGTCTTAAAAAGACCTTTAGACCCATTCCATGCTTACAACATTTCCTATATCTTGAAATTAATACACATATTTATATGTCACTCAATTTCTTGCAAATGTTTGTGCGCAAAATGTTCTCACTAACCCAATCTTGATTAGAACCATGGCACTTCCTTGTTATGTCATCATGTTCAAACCATTCTTCTTTTTATTACTGGATACCTTGTAATTACTAAACAATCTTGTGTAGCAAAAGTTCTAAGGCTATTAGCCAACTACAATGCATATGCCGACACGCCTTCAATTGATTTAATTATAACTTCAACATCAACACATTTTGTTTGTTTGCTCCAAACACACACACTTCACCACTTTGCAATAGCATCACAATATTAATATTTACATATTGTACATGCAACATTAAGTTCATTACCATTTGTAGCACGTCAAGTGTTCCAAAAACATCAAACAATTATTTGCAAAACACAAGTAAATAAACAAAAACCTTTAAAATGTAGTCCCTTTCACATGATGATTCGAGTTCTAGAACTTTTTAAAAGCTCAAATTGCTTTTTCCAAAAGTAAATGTTGACATCAAAACCCTAAACTAATTTACTTTCACATGTAAGTTGCCATTTGGGGTCACATGACACTTCTTATGGTTTTCTTTCACTATTAGGTTCTCTAAAAACTTGTATTTATCAAAGCGCCGCCCAAGATGTTTGTCTTAGAATTATTTTTTCTTTTCATGTAGATTGTGGCACTTTTTATGGTAGGATGAAAAGAAACATAGACATAATTTTTGCTTCTTTCTTTCATGACTTAGACGTATAAAATGATTTTTTCATGAAAACTCTAAAGTTAAGATCACTTTGACTTGAATAATATTGAGATTGATGACTTTAGAAGAGGTTTATTGTATTTTGGCCTACCAATAGGTAATAAATTGAGCTTGAGGTCCCAAAATGTATATTCATGTTTTGGAGTTTTTGAACTAAATAGTTTGATTAAATGTTTTGACATTGCTTTTTGACAAAGAATGATTATTGTCCTTTCCTCAAATTCGAAATTGGCAATTTTTCATTGAGAATACACATTTCATGTTCGCAAAACATGATCTTCCAATTTTTTTCTTTAAATTGTTGTAAATCATAAAATTTGCCACCTTAAATATCAATGAAAACAACACACCATGATAATTTGATTGTAGTTGAATTACAATATTGGTTTTATTAATCCCACATCAATCTATTTGTCTTGTTGTATCTTTTGTCAAATATTAAAAAAAATCAAAATCAATCTTAATCCAAAACAGTCACATTCAAAAGTATTACACAAATAAATAATTTCTAGTGAAAGTTCAATGGGACATAATGAACTAGATTGTGTAATGAACTCAACTTATTACAAAAGTCATTTTGTATATGATAGCTAAATGTGCAATGTTTGCATTGAAACATCCTTAACATTCATTGCAAAAAAATATAAACCATGTTGGAAGATTTTTATATAGGTACTTGAGTAATGCAACTTGTCTTCGATCTCTTTTGCCCAAAAGGGGGGAAAAAATTGGAGAAAATTTGAATACTTTTGAATTGGTTTACAACCAACCCTAAAGTTTGACCAATTCATTTCATACCCATCCAATTGTGTTGTGATGTAAAAAATCGTGGTATGTCCCAACATTGAATATTTCAAATCACCACAACCCTCCCTCTTGTGCCCAACCAATATTATTACCGAAACTAATAAACTCTTTGCATTCGAAACTATGAAGA
>Ga0116230_10006629_pt1 | contig 11410 bp, 14 predicted proteins | sample S1TSphfallax_3_FD_88678 | JGI IMG/M metagenome (GOLD analysis project Ga0116230, IMG submission 88678) | Host-associated microbial communities from peat moss isolated from Minnesota, USA - S1T2_Fd - Sphagnum fallax MG | ecosystem: Host-associated > Plants > Peat moss > Unclassified | place...
ACATGCGCGTCGCCTTCCGCCAGGCCCGCGAACTTCGCCGGGTCCAGGCGCGCATCCATGCAGGTGAGAATGGCGAAGCGCCGCTTGGGCGGCATCGCCAGCTTGCCCAGTTCACCAAATTCTTTGGTGTACGCTTCGTTTGCGTTCAGGACTTCATCCAGAATTTTCGACGTGCTCAGCATCTCAACACGATTCTCCCACCAAATTACTCAGGCCGCGTCATGCCTCCGCGGCTTGATATCTTACTGCATTTGTTTCCAGCCCGCTCGGCGGGCCGTCTGCAAATCGAACTCCTTTTGCAGACCCGTCCAAAAAGCGGCGCTCATGCCAAGATAGCGTTCCAGCCGCAGCGCAGTGTCGGCGGTAATCCCGCGCCGCTCATTGACAATCTCGCTGATACGCGTCGCCGGAACCCGCAACTCCATGGCAAGACGGTTTGTGGAAAGCCCCAGGGGAACAAGAAACTCCTCGCGCAGCATCTCACCGGGATGCACAGGTTCTCGCCTGATGTTCCATCCATTTGCCGGTCTTTGTATGCTCATCACCTTTTCGCCCCTTTCAGTGATTGTCAACAATCTCCACATTATGTGGCCCGTCTGTCTTCCAGGTAAAACAAATACGGAACTGATAGTTGATTCTAATGCTGTGCTGGCCCGTTCGGTCGCGTGCCAGCGCTTCCAAAAAATTCCCTGGGGGAATTTTTAAATCGTCCAAAGCCGACGCTACGTCAAGCTGGGTCAGCTTTCGGACGCCAACGCGGCTAAACGATGACAAATCGCCGGCTCTTGCCAGTCTCAAACAATTCCCTGGATTCCTTGTCTTCGAAAGAATGAATCAAGCCCTGAACAGAGCATAACGCTCCGCGTTATACGGCGAAAAGCACGCCTCACTCAGCCCGCACCGCAATCCCAAGCGGCACCCAGACACAGGAAACAGCGCCACGCTTTTCGCAAACGCTCGGATCGGCGTGCATTCGTTTTGTAAACTCGTTCATTCCTGGCATTGTTTTTGATGCCGCGATTGCCATGTTGTGGTCCGCCTGGCTGCTGCGGACGAAATAGATCAGGCGGATATGGCGGTATCCTTTCGGCAGAGCGAACGGCAGGGCCGGGGCACGTTCTTCGGTGGTCTTCTTTCCGTCTCTGGTTGTGTCGGCCGACAGAAACCGCAAGCGAACTCGCTGGTCAGCCTTTCCCTCAATGGCAAAATGCGACACCTGAACGCCGATCAGGTCCGGTGCGGACATGGTCAACACGCCGTTCTCCTCCGTCGCGGGACCGGCCAGTGTGACGTAACCGCCGGACTTCAAATACGGCACAACAACGCTGATCCGGTTGCCCGCCGTCAGATCCCGATATTCGTTGTCCGCTGGTGGGGCACTGGGAACAGGAACACTTCGCTCGCGACAGCCTGAACTCAGCAGGAAAACGGCCACGAGGAACAGAGTGTTAGCGAGTCTCAATTTTCAGATTCTTGAAATCCCCGGTTTCATCGAAGGAACCAATCCCCACCTTGCCTTCCTGCAAGCTCAGATCCACCGCATGCAAAGCTGGCACCGCAACGCCATCAACAAATCCCTGCACTTCCCCGGTTGTTCCGTCCCATTGCACCTTGAGATGGAACCATTGATTGATTCCTGAAAATGCGGCTGGACCCGTGGCCGCGCTAATCCTGACGCGCTCGCCTCCATACACATGGAACACGCCATTGTGGACGGGCTGCTTCATGGCGGTGTCGGTTGAAAAATGCACATAATCAAAATGCGCTGCGTCCTGATAGGCATAGACAATCATCAACGACCGCTTCGTGGGCCGGACATCGGCTTCGAGAACGATGTGCTGAGCAGGAGGCATTTCCATGAGCGCAAACTGTCCCGGCCTGCGCGGCCCAGGCAGCGGTTCGCGTCCTACTAACAACTGGAGCATAGGCGTCCCGGCGTCGTCAGAAATTTTCCAATCCTGCTCCTGCGGCACCGTCCAGTTGTGGCCAAAAACAGTCAGGACCAGCAACAAAAGGCGAGCGGTCACAGCATCTCCTCGTACACCTTCATAATGGCTCGCAAGTCTTCACGATCCTTCGCGCGGCACGCGCTGAGCGGCGGTCTCACCGGACCCGCCGTCATCCCCAGCATTTCCATCCCCTCTTTGACTGTGGCCACTTCATAACCCTTCATCCGCTCGCGCAGCGCATAAAAAGGATTGACATAGCGTCTCATCAATTCAGCCAGCCGCCCAAAATTCTGCGCCATCCCGGCTTCCGCCAGCGCCAGCGACAGCTTAGGAGCCACATTCGAAATGCTCGACGTGTAAGCCTGCACCCCAATAGCGAAATAACCCGGCACGCAATCATCTCCCAAGCCGCCGAACCACGCGAGCCGGTCGCCCACAGCTTCCATGATGCGCTGATACTGGCGGATATTGCCTTGCCCATCTTTCCAAGCAACCAGCGTGGGAACACGATCCGCCAGCCGCGCCACCATGTCTGGCGTAAACACAGCCCAATCGCGGCTATAAACCATCAGCGGCAGATCCGTCGCCTTTCCGATCACTTCGTAATAGGCAAACAGTCCTTCTTCCGGCGCATTGATGTAATAAGGCGGCAGCGCCAGAATCATCTCCGCGCCCGCGCCTGCAGCACGTTTCGCAATCTCGGCGCCCGTCACCGCATTGAAACCGGTTCCCGCCACGACGGGCATTTTGCCCGCAGCCGCTTTCACGCTGCTGGCAACAACTGCTTCCACTTCCTGCGGAGTCAACGAATATAACTCACCCGTGCCGCCCGCCGCCACCAGCGCGCAAAACGGATGACAAACCATGGCCGCCAGGTTGCGCTCCAGCGCCTCCAGATCAAGCGACAAATCCGGCTTGAAGGGAGTGACCGGAAACCCAAACACGCCACGCAACTGTCTGACAGTTTCTCGAGCCTTTTCGTTCACCGCTCACGCTCCAGCCGATTGCATGCGCTCACACATCATTTCAGCCGCAGCGGCGTGCAAACTCACGGCCAGACTCGAAAATATTCGCCGCTTCATTTTCCCAGCAGCTCGGCGACCTTTTCCAGATACTTCTTGGTGTTCAAAAACGGCTGGTTATGGCCCACCAGCAGAGCCAAATCTTTGGTCATGAAGCCCGACTCCACGGCTTCGACAGTGGCTTTTTCCAGGCGGTCGGCAAAGGCAACCACGTCGGGTGTGTTGTCGAACTGACCGCGATAGCGCAGCCCGGACGACCAGGCAAAAATGGAAGCGATGGGATTGGTGGAAGTTTCCTTGCCCTTCTGGTATTCGCGGTAATGGCGCGTCACGGTGCCGTGCGCCGCTTCTGTTTCGACAGTGCTGCCGTCGGGCGTAATCAAAACGGAAGTCATCAGGCCCAGCGATCCAAAGCCTTGCGCCACCACATCTGATTGCACGTCGCCGTCGTAGTTCTTGCAAGCCCAGACGAAACCGCCGTCGGATTTAATGGCATACGCCACCAGATCGTCAATCAGGCGGTGTTCATAGCTCAGGTTCGCGGCCTGAAACTTAGCCTGAAATTCGCTCTCGAAAATCGATTGAAACAGGTCCTTGAAGCGGCCATCGTATTTTTTGAGAATCGTGTTTTTGGTGGACAGGTAAACCGGCAGATGGCGTGAAAGGCCATAGTTGAAGCAGGCGCGCGCGAATCCAATAATAGATTCATCCAAGTTGTACATGGACAGCGCGACACCGGGCGACTTGAATTCGAACACATCCAGCGCCGTGGCGGGCGCGCCGCTGGCTGGCGTGAACGTTAGCGTCAGCTTGCCGGGTTCCTTCACCAGCATGTCCGTGGCGCGGTACTGGTCTCCAAACGCATGACGTCCCACCACAATCGGCTTCACCCAGCCAGGAACGTAGCGCGGCACGTTCTTGCAAATAATAGGCTCGCGGAAAATGGTGCCGTCCAGAATATTGCGGATGGTGCCGTTGGGCGACTTCCACATTTGCTTCAGGCTGAATTCTTTCACGCGCGCTTCGTCCGGCGTGATGGTGGCGCACTTGACGCCCACGCCGTATTTTTTGATGGCGAGCGCGGAATCCACCGTGACCTGATCATCGGTGGCGTCGCGATGCTCAATGGAAAGATCGAAATATTTTAAATCGACATCCAGGTACGGCGTGATCAGCATTTCTTTGATTTGCGCCCAGATGATGCGCGTCATCTCGTCGCCGTCGAGTTCGACAAGGGGTGTTTTTACCGAAATTTTTGCCATAGGACGTAACGATTAAGACTCTAACATCCTGGCCGCATTCAGGCGGCTGTAGACTGACAATTGAAGCTATGGCAGCGGCGACGGATCGGGCGAAAAAAATTCCAATGACGGCAGTGGTAATCGGCGTTTTGGCCGTGGCCGTGCTGGCGGGCGGGTTGTTTTATCTGAACCGTCCTGCGACGCCGGCGGCACAAAACAATGAAGCCTCAGCGGAGGCAAAGGCGTATCTAAAAAACCTGCAATTAAGCGACGTCAACATGCAGGCGACCGAAAACTTCATGCACCAGCAGGTGGTGGAAATACAGGGCAAAATCGGCAACAAAGGCCCGCGCAAGCTGGCGCTTATTGAAGTCTATTGCCTGTTCTACGGGCTGGACGGAAAAGAAATTCACCGTGAACGGCTGACGATTGCGCGCGCGCTGCCGCCGGGCGAGACACGCGCCTTTCGCTTGCCGTTCGACAGTTTGCCGGAGGGCTGGAATCAGGCGATGCCAAAGATGGTAATTGCCCAGATAGCGTTTTCAAATTGACATGAAGCTGCTGCTGGCCGATGACGATGCCGATCAACTGGAACTGCGAAGCATGACGCTGAGCAATGCCGGGTATGAAATTTGCGCGGCGACAGACGTGCCCACAGCGCTGCGGCTGGCTTCCGAACGATGCCCGGAGGCGGCGGTGGTGGACTTGCGGCTGCCCACGCAAGATTTAGGACTGCATCTGATTCGCGGGCTGAAAAAACTGAACTCGCGGCTGCGCGTGATTGTGCTCACCGGCATTGATCCAAAGCAATTTGAGAAATTGCCCGAACGCGCGCTGGTGGAGGCGGTGTTTTCCAAAGGCGGCGCGTCGCGCCTGCTGCTGGCATATCTGAAAGAAAGCACAGGCTTCGAATTGCGCCGAAAACTGGCGGCGGACGGGCAGTTGACGCTGGATGTCAAAGTGATTCCGCGCTCTTCGCAGAGCGAGATTCTGGAATTTCTGCCCGATGGCGGCCTGAAAGTGAAACTGGCGGCAGTGCCGGAGCGCGGCCAGGCCAATGCAGAGCTGATTGGCGTTCTGGCCGCTTACTTCGACGTTCGAAAAGAAGCGGTTGCGCTGGTGGCGGGCGAGACTTCGCAGCGCAAGCGGGTTCAGATTCGCGCGGCTACTTGACGGTGACCGATGTCTCTGGCCTGGGTGCGACTGATCCTGGTTCGGCCATGCGCTTTTGCCGTTCGTAATCGAGCGTAATCTGGCGCGCAATGCGGGCGGCGACGTCGGCGCTGGCGCCGTGAAATTTAGCGCCCAGGCTTTCCTGGGTGGTGGACCAGAGCACGTCCCCGTCTTTGTTGCACAGGCGCACGGCGGCGTAAGCTTCGTGCTTGCGGTCCCTCATGTGCGTGGTTTCGTCCACCGAGCCGCCATTGGCAACAGTAACCGTAGACCCGCGGATGTAAGCCGTGCCTCCGCTGGTTTTTCCCAGTTGCTCGTGATAGCTGGTCTCATCGTTTTTGTCCAGCGAGTCGGTGAATGTTTTGTCGTCGGCCGCGCCTTTGAGAATGGCGTCGGCGCGCTCGGGATTTTCGGTGAGAATGAAGAGCTTGGTGTTCACCAGGCTGGCGATGATGAGACTGCGCAGCGCGTCCGCCTGCGCTCCGCCGTCCAGCGGCTGCACGTAGATGCGTTTCACCTGCAAGATATTTTCGACGCCGACATCGGCACCGGTCTTCTGCGCATTCAGCAAGGCGCAGCTAAAACAAATGGTTATGAAAAACTTCATCCTTTACCTGCAATTCTGGCTTCCTGATCCTGGAACTTGACCTCTTGTCCGGTGCGTGCTTCCAGCGCCACCAGCGTCAGGCGCACATCGTTTTTGTCGACGCGAAAGACCATGGCTTGCTGCTGGCCATCGTCATCCTGAAAACCGACGGTGAGAAAATGCTCGCGTTTCTTGGCGGCCATCAGCAGCGGATTAATCACCACCGCCGCCAGATAACGGTGGCTTACTTTCTGGCCGTATTCCAGCAGGTTAATGCGTTCGTAAGGAATGCGGACCTGCGTTTTCTTCGAGGTGAAGACCAGATAGATTCGGTCTGTCATTTGGATATAGCCGTCGTTTTTGTCTGGAATATCGGGCCGGGTTCCCCCGATGTATTCGGCGTGGCTGCCGGCATGTCCCGCAAAGGCAGGCGCCACGGCAAGGACACAGAATAAGACGAGTGCTCGCATATTTCAACAGAAGTGTAGCCGAAAAAGGCGGCAAATCTAGGTCAGAGTTTGCTTAAGGAATGTGTTCAATTTGAACATCGTTCCAGTGCTGCTGGAGGTATTCCGCCACCAGACGGCGGTGGCAATGGTGCGGCTTTTCTTCGCTGCACAGGAGGCACCCGCCGTCCAGAAGTTCGCGCGGCGTGGTGATCTCAATTTGCCTGGAACGCATCAGGTCGAGAAACTGCCGCTCATACAGCTGCCAATCGCCGTTTCTTACTTTTTTGTAGGGATCGAGAATTTCAGCCGTGGGCGCGAGTTCGGGGAGATGAATGTAGTCGATTTGGCAGATGGTTTTGGTGAAATAGCGAAGGTCGTCTTTTTTGGCGAAGCCTGCCAGTTGAGAAACGTTGTTCAGGCGCACATCGACCAGGCGGCGGACACCAGCCTCTTTGAGGCGCGTGAAAAATGTTTCAGCGGATTTCTTGGTGAAGCCGATGGTGAACAGTTTCATCCGGCAGCGCGCTTGACGGCGGGTTCGGTCAGTTCATAAGCGATGCGGTGTTCCTGCTGGCGGTAGATTTCGTCTATCAGTTCCTCATGCGTATGAAACAAATCGTATTCCGGAAGGTGCAGCATCAAAGCCAGGCGCGTGAGAGCACTGGCGTGAGACTCCAGGGTGCCGTCGGGGTGAATGTGTTCTACATTCAAGCCGAGCGCGGCCAGATGGCGGGCGACTAAAATGCTGCGGTGGCATTCGAGTGGTTCTTTTTCGGCGCACATCAGGGCGATTTTGAAGTTTTGTTTGGTTCCCTGCTGTACGCGCTTGAGGCCGGCTTGAAAGAGCGCGGTTCTGGCCAGGCGACTGTACTGCACAGTGCCGTCGATGTAGCAGGTTTCGTCATCGCTGCGGGCTCCAAGTTCTTTGCCCAGAAAGCGATAGGCGATGCCGTGGTTTTCCAGAGCTTGCTGCAGGGCTTCGTGGTTGAATTGCGGATTCATGCGGCTGTACGGCTTGGAGCGCACATCGCAGACGGCGGTGATTTCGTGCTGGTGAAGAAGGGCGATGAAGTGGTCCAGCAGATGGTTGGAGTGGCCAATGGTGAAGATGGTGTTATTCATGTTCAATCACCGAGGCCACTAATTTGTGGCAGCGGCCGTCGAGTTCGTAGGGCTGGGTTAGGCTTACGCAGATATAGCCGCCCGTTAGCGGGTAGGCGCCTTCGTCTTTTGATGAGAACGCACCGATAACAGCAGGATCTGTCAGGCTTAAATTGTAGCGGGCGAGGTTGTATTGAAACGTGGCCCTGCAAATCTTGTTGTTCTTCCAGGGCCGGGAAACCACTTCGATATTCAAATCGGCGGGCGCGATGAATGCCAGGGAGTGTTGAAAACCCCAAGCTTCGGTTTTGCTCAGACAGTCATTACAGCCCTTCTGCGTGTGGTCGGTATTCAGCCAAAGGGCGGGTGGGTGGTCTTGCAGTTGCGAAAGCCCGCGCGGATTGAACTCACCCACTTTGGCCCAGCTTGCGGCGGCATCAATCAGATGGTTCTCGGTTTGATGATGTCGCGCAGCGGCTCTTAGCATAGGGATTTCGATGATGTCCAGGGGCTTCGGCAATGTGCCGTCAGCATAGCGGCCTTGCTCCAGCGAGATTTCTCCCGTAGGGCTGGTGCTGACAGGCCGCAGCCAGTCGCCGACCTGGTCTCCCAGCAGTTCCTTGCCGGCATAACAGCGGCCCTCGCACTTGTAAGAACTGGCGAGGCAGACCATACGTTTGAAGTAGGCCACTCATATCAAGCATATCGGCATTAAGTGACTTTTTGTACAGGGGTTCCCAGACGGCAAAGCTCGCAGGAGGCGGCGTCCTTGTAATAAACCGCGTCCATTTTGGCCAAATAAAACAGCGGCAGATTGCCAAAATCAGCAATGTCGGGATTGGGCTGATAGACAGCGACGGCGATGCCGACAACATGCGCGCCTTTCTCTTCCAGCAGTTTGCGCAGTTCGGTCAAGCGTCGACCGGTGCGCAAAATATCGTCCACCAGCAACACCTTTTCGCCTTTAGACGGCTCCACGAACGGCCGGAAGCGCAGCGGCGAGGATTCGGAATCTTTTTCGGCCCAATAAACTTGATTAGTTCGCAGGGCTTCGGAAACGCCATATGCCACAGGCAGACCGGCTGTGTTGTCGGGACAAACCAGCGAAAGTTCTTTCAGCATGGCGCGGATTTCAGTATCGGCGCGCAGACGCCGGCTCAGACCGACGCTCAATAATTTGGCGTGCTCGAAATAGCGGAAGGCCAGCGCTACCTGAAGATATTCATTGGCGTGCATGCCGTTGGCATATTCAAAATGCCCGTCGCGCAGCGCGCCTGTGCGCCGCAGCAAAGCAATGACTTCGTCGTTCGTGGGAACCAGATTCATTAGTGAGCGCCCCGCCCCGCGATCACCTGCGGGATCGTCTTCAGGATAATCGACCAGTCCAGCCCCAGCGACCAGTTTTCGATATACGAGATGTCCAGGCGCATCCAGGAATTGAAATCCACCTTGTCGCGGCCAGCGATAGCCCAGAGGCAAGTGAGGCCGGGGCGCATACGCAAGCGGCGGCGCTGCCAGGGCTGATAACGCTCGGCTTCTTCAAGCAATGGCGGGCGCGGGCCCACCACCGACATGTCGCCGCGCAGAATGTTGATCAGTTGCGGCAGTTCGTCGATGGAGAACTTACGCAGCCAGCGGCCCACCGGGGTGACGCGGGGATCGTTAGAGATCTTGAAAGCGATTTCGCGCTCGTTCAGATGCGCCAACTCGCCGCGCATGGCGTGCGCGTTGTCCACCATCGACCGGAATTTGAGCAGGGTGAACTGGCGGCCATTTAGCCCGCAGCGCCGCTGGCGAAAGATGACCGGCCCGGGCGAAGTGAGCTTGATCAGCAGCGCGGCCAGCGCCATGAGAGGCGAAAATATGATAAGAGCGGTGGCGGAGGTGACGATGTCGAAGACGCGCTTCAGCACCAGACGCAGGTCATCCAAAGGCGCGGCTGAAAAGGTGAGCAGCGGCGCGCCGCCGACGCGGTCGAGCGTGATTTCGCTGTTCACGTGCGGAAAGAAATCGATAGCCACGCGCGTCCGAACACCTTGTTCGTCGCAAATGAGAAAGGTGTCTTCCAGGCGGCTGAGCGCGGCGCTGTCGACCGCGAAGATGACCTCATCGACGACGCTGCGCTGCAACAGTTCGGGCAGTTTGCCGGCGCAATCGGCATCGTCCATGCAGGCGGTCACTTCAATTCGAAAGGGCGTGTCGCGGCGGACCAGATCGGCAAACGCGCGAGTGCGCGCTTCAGTGCCCACCAGCACCAGATGATAAGGCGCGCCGAAGCCGCGCTGGAAATGCGACACCAGGCGTGGCGAAATGCGGCGAAAAGCGGCCAGTAGACTGAGATTGCAAAGCAGAAAGACCAGCAGGAAACTGCGGCTCAGGTCCAGACGCAGCACGTATTGAACCACGACAATGGCGGTAACGCCCAGAATGGCCTGGCGAATGGTGTTTTTCAGCATCCGAAGCAGATTCGACGAATAGAGAAATTCGTAAATGCGATGAAGAAAACCCAGACTCACCCAGACCAGTGAGCAGAAGCAAAGCAGGAACGCATGAACTTCCGGAGGCAGGAAGAAAACACGGTCCAGAGGAAGTTCGGTGCGCGTGGCGTAAGCAATTTCAAAGGCCGCGATGGTCAGCAGCACGTCGGCAATCGCGAATAGAAGTTGCAGCTTCTTGCGTTGATGCGCGAACATTTTTCAAGCGGACGTTAGCGCGGCATCCAGATCGGCCTTAATATCTTCCAGCGCTTCGATGCCGGCGGAAATCCGTACCAGATTATCGCGAATGCCCATGCGCTCGCGCAGCTTCGGCGCAACGTCGCGGTGCGAAGCGATCACCGGGTAGAGCAGCAGCGTGTGAACGTCGCCCAGCGACGTGCCGGGAACAATCATTTTCAGCCGGTTCATGAACTGCATGACGGCTGCGCGGTCCGCGCCTTTGATTTCGAAGCTGAGAATGCCGCCGTAAAGGCCGGGCGCGAACGATTTTTTGATGACAGCCGCGTCGGGGTGATTGGGGTCGCCGCAGTAGTTGACTTTTTCGACCATCGGATGGCTGCAAAGCCATTCGGCCAGGGCGGCGGCATTCTGGCACTGGCGCTCAAAACGCAGCGCCAGCGTCTTGATGCCGCGCATGGTGAGATAGCTCTCAAACGGTCCCAGCGTTCCGCCCACCACTCGCGAAACCATGCGCACGGTTTCGTGATGTTCCTGGTCGCTGACAATGATTCCGCCCAGCACGTCGCCATGTCCGGCGAAATATTTGGTGGCGCTGTGAACCACCATGTTTGCGCCTTCGGTCAGCGGCTTTTGCAGCATGGGCGTGGAAAACGTGCTGTCCACAATCAAAGTCGCGCCGTTTTCCTTGGCGATTTTGGCGATTTCTGAAATATCGCCCACGCGCAGGACGGGGTTTGAAATGCTCTCCATGAAGATGCACCCCGGTTTCACTTTTTCCACTGTCGCCTTGACGGCGGCTAAGTCGGAGATGTCGACGTAGGTGGTCTCGATATTGAACGGCGTCAGAATGATGTCCAGCATCTTCATGGTTGCGCCGTAAATGGCGCTGGCGCTGACAATGCGCGGCGCTTTGTCCATCAGCGCGGCCTGGAACGCCAGTTGCAGCGCCGTCATGCCGGAACTGGTGGCCAGTGAGCCATAACCTTCTTCCAGAGCGGTGGTGAGTTCTTCCAGCGCTTCGTTGGTGGGGTTGCTGTAGCGCAAATAGCTGGGGCCTTCTTCTTCGTGGCCGAAAATGCGGTCGAGCGTTTCGGACGTGTCGTAGAAATAGGTGGAAGCCAGATAGATGGGTGTGGTGGATGGCGTGGCTTTTTGCGGCGCACGTTTGCGGTCACCGCTGTGGACCACCTTGGTTTCGAATTTCATTTTCT
>Ga0116230_10006630_pt1 | contig 11410 bp, 12 predicted proteins | sample S1TSphfallax_3_FD_88678 | JGI IMG/M metagenome (GOLD analysis project Ga0116230, IMG submission 88678) | Host-associated microbial communities from peat moss isolated from Minnesota, USA - S1T2_Fd - Sphagnum fallax MG | ecosystem: Host-associated > Plants > Peat moss > Unclassified | place...
ATGACGTAGGGGACTTTCTGCTTCACCAGCGGCCACACATTGAAGAAGTTCTTATATTTATTCTGAACAGCAGCCACCTTACCGGTGTATCCCAGCCACAAAACAGCATCGGGATTGGCACTGGTGAATAGCTTCCAAGTTAGAGATGGTGTCGCCGCCTCTTTGCCCAGCAGCCGCTTGGAGAACTCCTTGGTCTCCTTCTCCAATGCATCAATCTCTTTCACAAATCCCTGACGTGGGAACATCCGCTTCAGGTTTGAAACTTCCTTCGGAGCTAGCTTCGCCGTGACCAAGCCAAAATTGGCCGCTGATATGTCAGGGTAAACGCCCTGCGTATTCAACTGCGCCATCACACCGTAAAGTTCCTCTAGTCCCTTGGCATTCGCTTTTGCCGCAGTCCACGCCGGATACAGCTTCTTCATCCAGCCTTCCGCCTCAAAAGCACGCACTACACGCAGCGGCTCATCTTCGTGGATGATCTCTTCCAATTCATAGCCGCGACTGAAACTGGTAAGTGAATCGATGTAGTTCTCAGTCTTGGCATTTTCATAGCGCGCCTGCGTCTTCTCTTCCAGCGTCCATCCCATGCGAGCTTGAAACCGTGTGGCGCGCAGGCTACGGGCGGGGTCCTCATAAAAGCCATAGTTGCTGACTAGGCGGAGCTGGCGGGCCTCAATATCGGCGATACCGTTCATGGGATCGATGAGTAAACCGTAGGAGCCTTCGTTCAGCGAGAGGGCCATAGCGTTGGCGGTGAAGTCGCGGCGGTAAAGGTCCTCCTTAATTCCAGAGGGTCTATAAACCGGTTTGCCAGGCTTGGGATAAGTTTCCGTGCGGGTGCTGGTGAGTTCGAGGCGAACGCCGCCGGGAAATTTGAAGTAAAGGGTCTGCGATGGCTCATACTCGCCAGCCAGCGAACCGCCCAGTTTCTCTATATCTTTCAACAACTTAATGGCATTTCCCTGGACAGAAATATCGAGGTCACGAACAGCGGAGCCGCTAGTGAGGTCGCGCACAGCACCGCCAGCCAAAAAGACCGTCATGCCCTTGGCGCGGGCGGCATCTGTAACTAATTGCAGGGCTTTGAACTGTGCCGGAGATAGCCGGTTCTGTAGTAAGTAGATATAATCGGCCATGCCGGGATTGGACTCCAGTTGAGGCAGCGGACGCAGGATGTCGGCTGACTGATCGCCATAAGCGACTGAAAATAAACAGCTTGCGCCGCACTACACAACGCGCACAAACATAACTGTAACATAATATTGGCGGTTTTGGCTACCCCTTTGCACAATTTCCGCCGCATGTGGCTGTGCCATGCGAGAATGTCCGCAGGGGACGCAGTAATTATTTGGCTAACCTGCTGATTTATAGACCTTTAGAAGACGGAAATAGCATGTCATCGGGCCGCAAAAAAGTCGTGGTGCGCCGGTTTAGCCGGGACTGGGTCGCAGGCTTCGTTGACCTAGGTAACTTGTTGACTGGAAATGGTTTAGAGGCGCGCCTTGAGCTTTTGGACCAGGATGGGCGGCTTTCCAGTTTGCCGCTGAATGAGGTGAAATGGGTGTCCTTTGTCCGTGATTTCGAGGGTAGCTCCACGGTGAGTCATGGAGCGGGCACTGGACCGCATGGACTAAATCGAGGCCCCGCCGGTGGGTCTGCTGGTGGATCCGGTGGTGGGTCTGCTGGTGGACCGGAGCGGCTGGTGAGGCGGACCTTTAGCGGTCGACCGAGGACCGAGGGCATCTGGCTGAGGATGACCTTCCGCGACAATGATGTCTTGGAAGGGATCGCCGCAAATGACATTTCCCTGATCGAGTTGCAGGGGGTGCAGGTGACCCCGCCAGACCTTCGTTCCAACACCCAACGCATCTATGTCCCACGCCTCGCGCTGACCGAGCTGGTGGTGCTGGGAGTGATTGCTGCCCCGGGGGCTGGTGGGCGGCGGAAGGCTGTGCTGGCCGAGGATGAGACTTCGCTGGATTTGTTTTCGGATTTGCCGACAAATACGCGGCCGAATTAGTAGTCTATAAACTACAATTCTGATATGATGGAAATCAAACAGACCGAGACGTTTCGTAAATGGCTCTTTCGAGTGAGAGATTCGCACACGAGAGCAATCATTACTTCACGCCTTGATCGTTTGGAATCAGGACATGCTGGGGATATAAAACCTGTGGGAGAAGGCATCAGCGAACTTCGCATCCACCATGGCCCGGGCTTTAGAATTTATTTTCGCAGGCACGGCAACACGATCATTATTCTGCTGTGCGGCGGCGATAAGAGTACGCAGGCGAAAGACATAGCGATGGCAAAACGTCTGGCAAATGAATGGAGTGAATCCAATGGCTGAAAAATTTACTAAATTTGATCCGGCTGAATATCTCACGTCGAAGGAAGCAATTGCTGTCTTTATGGACGAGGCTTTCAAGACCAATGATGCGGCTTATATATCCCATGCGCTTGGGGTGGTTTCGCGGGCGAAGGGCATGGCCAAGATTGCGGCGAAGACGGGGTTGTCGCGGGAGCAGCTATATCGCTCGTTCAGCAAAAAAGGAAACCCAACGCTGAAGACTACGATTGCGGTGATGAAGGCCTTGGGCATCAAGCTGTCTGCGAAAATTCCTTCTGCTGCGTGATCTTATTCGGCGAACTGGCGGGTGAGTAGGTATCCTGCTCTCTGATCCCCCCAATTTTTCTATTGCGATATTGGCTATAACTTGTACTGTTGTTGTGAGAACCTCTATGACAGAACTCGCAATTACATATGATCCTTTGCGCTTAGCAAATGAGTTGCGGGAACAGCTGGCCTCAGGCAAACGTCGAATAGGTTTTTTATTCGGCGCTGGCACCTCAATGACTTCAGGACTGCCTGATCTCAAGACTCTAACTGCTGATGTTGGATTAGCACTGTCTGATGAGTTTCGACTTCAATTCAACGCGATACGAACCTCATTAGGAGATGCATCCACTCTTGAAGACATTCTTAACCGAATCCGTGCGATGCACGAGATTCTCGACGGCGTCAATACATTCAGTGACCTCAATAAAAATCAGGTCAAAAAGTTGGATGCGGCCATTTGCAAAGTTGTTTATGAGCGTTTGCATAGTATTGCGTTGCCAGTGTCCGCAGCGCATCATGGCTTAGCGCACTGGATTCAACATTGCCACCCAGAGGAGGCTGTAGAGGTTTTCACAACTAACTACGACCTTCTCTTTGAAACATCGTTCGAGATGGTGGGACTCCCCTATTTCGACGGATTTGTGGGTGCGGTACAGCCCTTCTTCTTGCCACAGGCTGTCGATCCCCCTAGCGACTTGGATTCAATGATAAGCGTGCCGCCCAAGTCCTGGGCTCGGATATGGAAGCTGCATGGCTCTGTCGGCTGGCGTATAGCTATAGACGCAGTGACAGGGGGGCGCCGAATTATACGAGTCTCCGACACGAAGCCAAATGAAGGAGAAGAGGTTGTAATATATCCAACTCGTGACAAATATGTCGATTCGCGAAGATTTCCATACCTCACATATATGGACAGATTGCGCCGCTTCCTATCGACGGGGGAACGATCTCTAATTGTCTGCGGTTTTTCCTTTGGAGATGAGCATATTGAAGAGATTCTTCGCAACGCCCTACTCTGCAATAATCGTCTCGCAATTACAGCGCTGTTCTTTGCTGATCCTCCTGATCACGTTAAAAAAACTCGCTGAAAGACATACAAACCTTTCAGTTCTTGGGCCTAACGGCTTCGTCCTTGGTTCTCGGCATGGAACCTGGGCAAAGCCAGGTCGCGTTCAAGATGCAAACGAACTCTCGAGTTTTTGGGATAACGAGAAATCTCATTTCACATTAGGAGACTTCAAAGCATTAGGAGAATTTCTCGGTGGCATGACAGGAGTGTGGCATCTTCGGCAACCGCTTCCTGGGGCTGCTGCTAAACCGGCGGATTCACTGTGAGATCAGACGCAACATATCTCGGTTCTGTTTTACGCGTCACCGGGTCAGCGGTGCTAATAGAACTATCTCGTGATTTGCCTTCGGCGGCTCCTGTTATTGGAGGGCACCTTCACAGAATTGGGCAAATCGGATCATTTGTTCGAATCCCAGTCGGCCTGATTTCCTTGTACGCCATAGTATCGATGGTAGGCGTTTCAGAGTCGCTTCCCCAGCAGCAAGAAGTTGGCATATTTCCGGTAGTTGGACGTAGGTGGATGGAAGCTCAACTGATTGGGGAGACAGCCGGCACACTTCCGTTCCAACGCGGTACAAGTATTACACCCACGATTGACGATGAAGTTCATGTCATCACCCAACACGATCTGGAACGAATATATACAAATCCGGGTTCAGCTCCAGTGACAATAGGATTCCATGCAAGCTCGGACGGCCTGGAAGCGACTATAGACGTGGAAAAGATTGTCACTAGACATGCTGGAATTTTCGGATCAACAGGTAGTGGAAAGTCTAATAGTGTTGCCGCATTATTACGAGCCATCAGCAAAGGAGCTTATCCCAATGCTCGAATCGTAATATTTGACCCTCACGGTGAATACGGGACGGCATTAGGTGATATTAGTCGTGTAATGAAAATCGGGGATACAACTAACCCCCTCATCATTCCTTATTGGGCATTGCCTTATGACGAGTTTGCATGGTTTTTTACTGACAAGAAAAGCTCTGACACCGGCGCTGATCTTGCACTAAGAGAATATATATTCGACGAAAAACTCAAGGCTGCTAAGAGTATCCCAGGCCTGAATGATCCCTCGGTTCAGATCACTATTGATTCGCCTGTGCCATTTGATTTGAAAAAAGCATGGTTTGACCTTGACTGGAGAGAACGGGCTACTTTTAAGACCAACGAGTGTAAACCAGGGGATGAAGATGTAATAGATAAGGGTGATGCGTCGAAAGTTATATCGGCAAAATTCAAACCGCCTGGTCTTGGCTCTGCGAGTCCCTTTAAGAATAAAGCCACCCAGAATATGGCTCCTCAACTAGGCCGAATGGCTACTAGACTTCGGGATAGACGGTTTTCATTTCTCTGTAATCCTGAAGGATATGCTCTCAACAGAAAGGACCTTCCTGATCTTCTTAATCAATGGCTAGCTCATAATTCTCCTATAACCATTTTTGACTTGGGCGGTGTTCCAACAGAAGTCATTGATCTCATCGTGGCAACAGTCACGCGTATACTTTTTGAGGTGAGCTTTTGGGGGAGAGATGATCGTGGCGTCGGCAGAGAAGGACCGATTCTTCTGATATATGAAGAAGCTCATTCGTACCTACCTAAACAGGGGCCGCAAACATTCATCGAGGGCTTTGCACGCAAAGCCGTACAGCGGGTTTTCAAAGAAGGCCGAAAGTACGGGTTAGGGGCGGTCGTTGTCAGCCAGCGTCCTTCGGAATTAGACGATACAGTAATGTCCCAATGTGGCACTATGTGTGCACTGCGTTTATCTAATTCCCAAGATCAAGCGAGCATCAAAGCAGTTGTGCCGGATGCAATGGCTGGCATTCTGGACATTTTGCCGTCTCTTAGGACAGGTGAGGCTCTAGTGCTAGGCGAAGCTATTGCCATACCTTCGAGAATCAGGTTGCCCCTTATTGAGCCAAGGCCAAAGAGCGATGATCCAAAGGTCAAGGAAAGATGGCAAGACGCCAGAGAACTCAAGCCAGAATTTCAGGAAGCTGTATACTCGTGGCGCACACAAAATTCATCAAAATCGTCAGCTAAAAAATAGAGGAGCACTGTAATGGACAGACAGGCGGTATCATCCTCAAATTTGGCCTCAGTCGGCTATGATCCAAATTCCAATACACTTGAAATTCAATTTCATTCAGGTGGCATATACCAGTACACCGGCGTCCCAGAATATGTTTACGAGGAATTGATGTCTGCGTCTTCATTAGGTTCTTTCTTTGCGCGTAGCATCAAGAATTCATATCCATATCAACAGGTCTAAATCAAAATGTTTAAGGTGGTCGCAGTATATCTATCCACAATAGCCTGAGTTTATTCGTCAGATTAGCGGCACTTCTCCATATCTGATTGGCTTAAGGTTTCAGGGTCTTTAGGGTTTCAGGGATTTTAGGTCTAGGACGAAGCGGTATTTTACGTCGCCCTTGATCACTCGGTCCCAGGCTTGGGGGAGTTGGTCGAAGGTGGTGAGTTCGATGTCTGCGGTGATGTTGTGGTCGGCGCAGAGGTCGAGCATCTCCTGGACCTGCGGGTTGCCGCCTACCATGGAGCCGGCAAACGACCGGCGGTTGGTGACGATGGAGAACGGATGGATGCTGACGGGCTTATCGGGCAGGCCGACCATGCAGTAGGTGCCATTCAGTTTCACAACGCTGAGCATTTGGTCGAGGTCGTGCGGTGCGGCCACGGCGTCGAGGACGAAGTCGAGCTTGCCTTTTTGCGCGGCCATTTCGTCGGGATTTTTGCTGATGACGACTTCGTCGGCACCGAGGCGTTTTGCGTCCGCGGCCTTGTTGGGCGACGTGGTAAACAGGACAACGTGGGCACCGAAGTGGTGGGCGAACTTGAGGGCCATGTGGCCGAGTCCGCCGAGTCCGACGATGCCGACCTTCATGCCGGGGCCGACCTTCCAGTGGCGGAGCGGGCTGTAGGTGGTGATGCCGGCGCAGAGGAGAGGCGCGACGGCGGCGGGGTCGAGTGACGCGGCGAAGGTGTAGGCGAAGTCCTCCTTGACGACGATGTTGTTGGAGTAGCCGCCGTAGGTGGGGTTGCCGGAGTAATCTTTGGCGTTGTAGGTGCCGATGGCGCCCTGCTCGCAATAGGGCTGCTCCAGCGCGAGGCAGTTGGGACACTTGCCGCAGCTATCGACGAAGACGCCGACGGCGGCGCGGTCGCCTTCTTTAAACTTCTTTACCGCTGCGCCCGCTTTGGCAACGTGGCCAACAATTTCATGGCCGGGCACCATGGGGTAGATGGAACCACCCCACTCATCTCGCGCCTGATGAATATCTGAATGGCAGATGCCGGCGTAGTCGATGTCGATGAGGATGTCGTGCGGGCCGGGGTCGCGGCGATTGAACTTGAAGGCGCTGAGCGGGGAGGTGGAATCGTGGGCGGCGTATCCGTGTGAAGCAATCATGGGGACCTCATGAGCAATTTCGCGAGCAAATAGTGTTGCAGTCAGTGATGCAGGTTGGCGTACAGGATTATGGTAACGGAAAAGTTGCGCACGCATGAACGGCTTGGGATGAAGCAACACTTTTTCAGTAGCGTCTACTACAATCCGAAGTATGAAGCTTGCAGAGTTGGCAAAACATTTGAATGCTGTGCTTGAAGGCGATGGGGAAATTGAGATCACCGGCGTGGCGAGTATCAAGCAGGCGAGCGCTGGGCAACTGACGTTTATTGCAGACCCGAAATATGCCCCGCTGGCACAGACCACGCAGGCGAGTGTGGTGATTGTCGAACCGGAGTTCCCTGCCATTGCGACGGCGACGCTACGGATAAAAAATCCGTATCTCGCGTTTGCACGCGCGTTGGAGTTGTTTTATGAGGCACCGAAATATGCGCCGGGCATTCATGCAACGGCAGTGGTGGATACGAAGGCCAGGCTGGGCGCAAACTGCCATGTTGGAGCGTACGTAGTGATTGGTGCGGATGTGGTGATTGGCGATGATGCGGTGTTGCTGCCGCATGTGGTGGTCTATGAAGGCGCGAAGATTGGCGCGAAGTTTTTTGCCCACGCCCACGCCGTAGTGCGCGAGCATTGCAAGCTGGGCGATAACGTGACTCTGCAAAACGGAGCGGTGATTGGTGCGGATGGTTTTGGGTTTGCGAAGGACGCGAAGGGCTGGCACAAGATTCCGCAGTCTGGCTGGGTGGCGATGGGGCATGATGTGGAGGTGCAGGCCAATGCCTGTATTGACCGCGCCACGCTGGGCGAAACGCGCGTGGCTGATGGCGTGAAGATCGACAACCTGGTGCAGGTGGGGCATGGGTCAGAGATTGGCGAGCGCAGTTTGTTGTGCTCTCAGGTGGGGCTGGCGGGGTCAACAATTTTGGGCAAGGACGTGGTTCTGGCCGGGCAGGTGGGCGCGGGCGCACACTGCACCATTGGCGATGGCGTGATTGCAACCGGGCAAAGCGGGATCAAGAATGACATTGCTCCGGGGCTGACGGTGACTGGCTATTATGCGGTGGAGAGCAAGCAATGGCTGCGGTCGCTGGCGCTGTTTTATAAACTGCCAGAGATTGTGAAGGAGTTGAGGAAGGCATCGCGCAAGTCGTAACTTTTCTGCTGGTCATGAATCACATGGGCAGAGGTGAAATGTTTTCCCATGCGACAGATACTCTCCTTTGCAAGTGTCCCTGTAGTAATGGTGATGGTAGTGTTGGCTCTTAGCTGGAATACTGCGAGAGTCCGAGCAGCGGCAATGCATACTGCGGGTGCGCCGCGTCCGGTGTTGGTGGAACTGTTTACCTCTGAGGGATGCTCAAGCTGCCCGCCCGCAGATGCACTGCTGCGCAAGCTGGATGGAACGCGCACAGCACAGGGGCAATTGATTGTTGGTATCAGCGAGCATGTGACCTACTGGAATAATCTGGGATGGGCTGATCCCTATTCAAACGACGTTTATACCCAAAGGCAATATGCATACGGCCGTCATTTCGGTGGCGAGGGTGTTTATACTCCGCAGATGGTGGTAAACGGCGTGTCGCAGATGGTTGGCAGCGATAGTGGTGCGGTGCTGCGGGCAGTACGCGCGGAAGACCGTGCCTCCGCAATAGACTTGCGAATCGTTTCGATGAAACACGCTGGCAGCGGACAAGATGGCAAGCTGACAGTCACCTACACCGTGAGTGGGGAGATGAATGGGCGGGGCGCAGACATCTATGCAGTGATTGCGGATGACAGCGCTGCATCGAATGTGGCGCGCGGAGAAAACTCTGGGCGTTTGCTGACGCATGTATCGGTGGCTCGGAGTATGAGTCGCGTGGCGTTGGTAAAGAATGCTGGGACAATGACGGTGGCGCTGGAAGGGCCGTCAACAAGTATATCTGCAGGGCCACAGCATTTGATTCTATTTGCGCAGGCGCCGGGCCAGGGCCGCGTGTATGCAGTCGACAGTAAGCCGATTGAGGATGCACGGTAGCGTTTGCAATTGGATACACTGGCATAGTGATGAAACATCCTAATGGAATTGCGGTGTTGGTGGCTGGCCTGACGGCGGGCTGGGCAATGGTTTTATTGGTTGGGTGCCATGGTGCAGTGGTCAACGCCACGATTGCGAATGCGAGCGGTGCGCCAATTAAAGAGGTCGAGGTAGATTATCCAAGTGCGAGCTTTGGCGTCAATGCGATTGCGCCGGGTGCGGTATATCCCTACCACTTTGAAGTGCATGGCAGTGGCAAGCTGCACATCAGCTATACCGATGCTGCGGGCGCACAGCATGAAGCCGATGGCCCCCTGATGCATGACGGCGAGCAGGGTGCGCTGCGCATCACCGTCGGGCCAGGTGCAAAGGTGGAGTGGAAGCGATAGACGCAGAGGTGGATGGGAACTGCGTATTCACTGGGTAAATTGGCGGCCACACAACGCGCTGGCGGTAACGCACATCTGACCTAGTATGACGACTCCAATCCGTAAAGACAGCAATGTAATACCCTTTGACAGAATTTTAGCGATTAATCCGAGTATGCAGATCAGTCGAGATGCCTCGCCGCCGCTGCCCGCTTATGCAAAATTTAGTTTGCGTGCAGACCCCGATGAGAGTAAAGGCGCGGTGGAAGATGATGCTCCAAAGCAGAAGGGCATTGTGAATGAGAGCAACAGCTCGCTGGCAGGACAGATGGGGCACCGCAACAAGCCGGATGAAATTGGCGATTCGGACACGGACTATCCAGAGCCGGATGCGAGTGGCGAGCATAGCGGCGAGAAGAAATAAAAGAGGGCAGCCTGATGGCTGCCCTCTTTTATAGGAATAAACTACATCCAAAAAGTGCTTTTACTTGACCACGGTTTGGAAGAGGTTGGAGGAAAGCAAGTTGGAAAATTGCGAATCGCTGGATTCGTACTTGGCGGTGAGTATGTCGCCGTTGGCATCGACTGAAGTGGAGTTGAGCGCCTGTTTTTCAACATCGCTACCACTGGCCTTTTTGAAGAGCACTGCACCCTGCAACAGCGTGGACATTGCGGCAGCGGTGATGGGATCACCCGTGATGACTTCCATCTTGAAGCGCACACCGTTGGTGAACTCCATCGTATAACGCGCACCCTGAAGGTGGTCCTTCACGGTCTGGAAGTCAGCAAGTCCGGCAGCATCACCCAACAGTGAGCGCAGCACAACCTGCGAGCCTTTGGCATCCAGCAGACTCCAGATAGCTTCGCTGTCGACAGAGGCCATTGAGTCCATCAGGCCGTTGTTGTTAAGCAGACTTTGTTGCAGGCCGTCACGAGCGTCAAGCGCTGCGGTGATGGCGGCCTTCTCGCCGAAGATCATTGTGGTCTGATTGAGGAAGGCGACCTGCAGGCCGGAACTGCCCATGGGATACACACTGACTCCGCGAATGGCGAAGGGCTTTACTTTTTGCTTGGTAAAGTTGGCGGCAATTGCACGAGTGGCAAACTGGCCCTGGGCAATGCCGAGGGTGTGCGTGGCATCGCTGCTGCCGGATTTACTGCGGAAAGCCGCGAAGACCAGTACATCCACATCTTTGCTGACATCAAGGCCGGAATGGTTCAGCGCGGTCTCAAAGGTCTTTAGCTCTGGAGGCATAATGCGGTCCTTCATGCTCATGGCAACGGGAGAGTTTTCCATCGCCCGATAGTCAATGGCGATAAGCTGCTGCACATCGCGGGGAATGGAGGCCTTGGCGTCCGGGCTAAGCTGCGCGGCGTTGGCTGTGGCGGCCCCGGTCAATACGATGGCGAGTGCGGTGGTGAGTTTGCTGAAATTCATTGTTATATATGACCTCTCTGTTGCTGACCCTGTGCCAGAGATAAAGATGTGGCACATCTAAATTTTACTTACAGCCAACGGCTGCTGCCAGAGTATTGGCTGGCGGAAGCCGCTGACTGCCTGATTAAAATCAAAATGAAACTACTGCATTCACTCCGGCCAGGGCAGCGGATGATCGAGCATGCGCTCCAACACTTTGCGCTCTGGATCAAAACTGGTGGCCGCAGTAAGTGACTCAGTGGTTAGACGCGCCCATTCGCTGTCCGGCTCATAGGCATCGGCGGGAATTAGACCAATTAATTCGCAATTGGCAATCGCCGCGCCCTCATCGGCGGCCAACTGCTTCACGCGCGCGAAGACATCCCGAATGGGCGTGGCGCGATAATCTGTAATATTCATGCTGACCTGTGCCCTGCCCTGCGCCAGCACTCCCATGGCTTTTACTCCGGCCATGCCACCAGCAGAAGCGCG
>Ga0116230_10006631_pt1 | contig 11409 bp, 5 predicted proteins | sample S1TSphfallax_3_FD_88678 | JGI IMG/M metagenome (GOLD analysis project Ga0116230, IMG submission 88678) | Host-associated microbial communities from peat moss isolated from Minnesota, USA - S1T2_Fd - Sphagnum fallax MG | ecosystem: Host-associated > Plants > Peat moss > Unclassified | place: USA...
ATTGGATGAATTATGAACCCCATTACCAAAGAAAAATAGCCTAGGTTTTATTGCTCTAGTTTAAAAACTTCAAAACGTTGAAAAGATGAAAAGCAATACAATTTGGTATTATGTATGGTATTATCATGTTGTCAATTAATCAAAAAATGGGAAAAGTGCATGTTAAAAAGTTTAATATATTTCACTTGGGTTGGGCAACTTTGGATCTTGTGTTGGTAGTTTAATAACATCTTGTAATTTACATTGCAAAAACCATGAAGTTACCATGATTATAGTAACTAGGGTAGATGGATATCTACTAATTCAATGTTGGGATTCAAATTGATACTTAGTTCGAAAAGCTTTAAAACCTTACTGAGGATGAACATTTATGCAACGTGCACCTCACAACCTACCACAACTAACCTTGAATGATTAATATTGCCAATTTGAAAAACCTCATGATGCAAATTCCCAAGTGGAATTCAATTTTTTATTTCCAATTCCAAAAGGTATTGAACTCTTGACAACCCCAATATTAGCAATCACTAGAGTTAGAAAGGAGGTTCTTGCTAAAGAAGTACAAAAAAATTTCAAAAATTACTTGTGTAGAGTTGTACATGTAGTTATGAACAATAGCTTTACAAGTAGGTGCGAAAGTAGATGAGGATGTTGCAATTGCAAAAATAAAAAACCTTTCTTTATCATGATCTTTAATTAAGATCCGATAGTAGGAATTACAAGGGTGTATTTTTAAGTGGTAGGAGGATGATATTAAAGAAATAAACTTTGAAATTTTGAACTTCTATAAATTCAGTAGTGATTAGACTACCAAATTGGAAAGTGGACTAGATAATATTTTTAGGACAGAAATTAGGGTAAGTTTTGACAATGACATCTTGAAGAATCATTGGAAATTTGGTAAGGTTTCGACTAGCCTTAAAAGGTTGGCATTGGCCCCCTATTTGATAGCTCTTTAATTAAGCATGTCACCAACTTAAAAACAATATTTAAAAACTAATATTGTTTATGAAAGAATCTTTTCTTTCATTTTTAAAAAGTGTTTTAGGAAAGATCTAATTCTATCTGTCTCCTTGTCAACTCTTGTTGTAAAACCTACAATTTGCACCAAGGTTCCTTCAACACAAATGAAAGAAAGTGAAACAAGTTTAGAACATTTTTTTATCTTTCTAAAAGCTTGAAATCTCTTCCAATTGTGGTTGTTTAGAATTTGTGCTCTAAATGTTTCGAAAACAAAAATTGAGTTCTTCAATTGGGCTATGGTGTGTAATCCTTTTGTAATGGATGTAACATGATTTTACCCAAGATCCACTATATGAATCAGTGCATTTATGATTATTATAAATTAAGATACTATCAACTTACAAAAAGTTGAACCCAAAATAATTTCCTAGTCATAGTTTTGTTCCATTTTCATGCATAATCTACATCAAAGGTGGTTGTTACAATACATGATTTTTTTTAGAAATCATCAACCCATTGAAAGCATTAGCAATGCCATGGTAAGTGTGTGTAACATTTAATGTGCAATACCAATTTAAAGAGTTTTTTAAGAACCCAAATTTGGGTTAGGTTCTGTAACCTTCTTTGATTTTTTTGTTGTTGTGGCTTTCCTTGAGTATCTATTGATATGCTATGACTTCATGAAAGTTAGAAATTTAAACATGTAAAGTGAAATGGTAGGCAAGTCTTAAAACCTTTAAAATCATTTGCCTAATCAATTGACTCAAAATCAAGGCATTATCACACCATATCCCCTACAAATTTTGTAACATCAAAATTAAGGTATCATCAATGGCCATAATAATAAGTAAGTCTTAAAACCTTTAAATCGCTTGCCTTATCATTTGACTCAAAATCTAGACATTATCACACCATATTCCTTGCAAATTTTACAACAACAAAATTAAGGTAGTAACCTCATCAATGGCCATAATTAATGGGTTGTAGTCCAAATGAGTTGTGAGTCAAATTCTTCAATTACAATTACAAAATTTCAAAGTGGAAAGTGAAAATAGTGCACCATGAAACCAATACATAAATTATGTAAGTTGTTTCTAATCCAAGGATTTTTGAATTTTGTGACAAAGTATTGGCAATGAGATTTATAATTTGTATTGGATGTAACCTTCGGCTCCTCCATATTAGGTAATGTCCCACATTAGTTGTACAACATACACACAACTATCATGCTTCTTTTGACTAGTAAGCAAACAAGACACACAATGCAATACACATTATAGTGGGTATGACTAGACAATGTGGGTGATGGTGTAGAAGAAAATTAAGTCCTTCCCTACAATGCAAGTTTTCTTAGAATCAAGTGTGTTTTTTTTGAGAGCTCAAATTGAACTCTAATTTTCAAAAATATTTTCTTTGTGATTTTTGTGAATTTTTATCTATTTTTTGTGAGCATGAAGATCAAATGGTCATTTGTTGATTATAAACAATGTTTTTGTTTTTTGCTTTAGACACATTTGAAGAAGCACATTGGATATTTGTTAAGATGAACATTCTTTAAAGTTGTGGATGTAAGCGTAGACATAGGATGAATTGTTAGCTACAATAGAAGCTCGTAGCCAAAGTTTTCAAATTGACTATAGTGTCAACACTAACCAAGCTAGCCAACCTAATTTAGCATAAGTAAAAGGCTAGTAGGTTATTTGTTATGTAACTTAATTAACTAACTAGTAACCTAGCCTACGTGTACCTAGTAGGCTACTTACATAATGTAGGCCTATTATGTAGTTTATTTGCTAGTGTAGGCCTTCTAAGTTGGTATTTTAGATGGTCTAGGTAGGTATTCAAGGTGGTCTAGCTTACTAAGTAAACCTACTAGCTCTGTAGGTAGTTTACTAACCTAGGCTACCTAGGCTTACTAAGTAGGTACCTTAACCTATTAAGTAGGTAGTTTACTAATGAACATATTAGGCTTAAGTTTATAAATAAGTAGCCTAGGTCCTAGACCTCCCTACCTACCTAGATATCTAGGTAAAATTAAAAGGTAAGGCCTACTTAATTAGGCTACACTAAGGTAGATAGGTAGGACTCACTTACATTACATACCTATTTACCTACCTATTTCGGTGGGTAGAAAAACATGTCCTACTTAGGTAGGTAAGTAGGAAAGTAAATCTAATATGTAAATGAGGTAAAAAGTAGTGATGTAAATATTTTTATTTATGGTTTGCTATAAAACCAAAATTATATGTTCATATCACATAATTATATACATTTGAATTATATAATATTGGCTTAAATATTAGTCCACATATATGTTCTTCAAAACATATCAAGTAATACATTATATGTATTTAATAATACTATAAAATTATAATGTTGATTCATTTTAATTCATATAATATTTTAATGTTTATCTAAAATAGGATAATAATTTATTTTAAATTATATTAAATGTAAATTTATCTATATATACCCATTATTATGTATAATGTAATTTCTTTATGAAAAATGTTTTTTTAAAGACTATTTAAAATTTCCAAAAGATAAGTTATTATGATTTTTTATTTTATTGATGCATTTAATTGAATATTATTTTAATGTAATATGAAATTTAGTCTATAACATATCAAATAATTGCATATATGATCAATGCATTTCTAATAGTTTAATCTCTATTCCTTTTTGTATTTTTAATTTTCTTAATGAAAAAAAAAAGATTTATTTGAATAAATGAATGGTTACATATGATTCATATATATATATATATGTTGCATAAATATTTATTTTTATTTTTAAAAAATATTTTAATTGAATTCTGAAATATAAGTACCTAATATGATGTACCTATATTTAATCATTATAATTTATAGAACTATATGTAAAATTTAGTTTACAATACATCAAATAATGATATACTTTGTTAATTAATGTGTGGATTTATTAAAATAAATCATTCTTATACATATAATATCTTAATAATTATTTTATGTTGGAAATTTTAAATAATCATTAAATAAAATTGAGAGACATTTTCAAACTCATAAATGATAATAATTATTTAATGGACCAATGCAAAATTGTTGATATATGTAAATGAGGGTATTGCAATATTGGCCACATTGATGGTATAAGGTTTGTTTTAAGAAAGTTTTGAAATGCAACAACATTGCATTCACTTTAGTGATAATTTCATTACCTTTTACCATCAATGTGATCATACTTTCATTTACTTGAATCAATATGTATGGCATGATATATTGGGCATGGAATAGATAATTTATAAAATATTCTTTTGTTTATGAATTTGAAAATGTCTTTCAACAATATTTAATGTTTAAGTCAAATTTCTAGCAATTTAAAATAGTTATTAATATATTAAATGTATAGGAATGAAACAATAATAATAATTCCATACATTAATTAATTAAGTATACCATTATTTGATATATCATAAATTAAGGTTCATTATATATTGGGTGGATATCAAATACTTAAATTCTTTCTTATGTTTCATGTTTCATATTTAAGGAAATTATCACAATAAGATGTAAGTATTACATTTAAAACTTCATAACTTTGTTCAAGTTATACCTTTTACCATTAATGTGACCAATTTTTCATAACCTTTATGTTATACATGTTACAAAGAATTCTGAAAACATGAATTTTATGATATGTTGCGGGGGGATCAACTATTCAAAAGACATTATTATGTTTTATGGTGAGTGCAAATATCATGCAAGTATTGCATTAAAACTCTATAATTTTATTCAAGTAACCTTTTACCATCAACGTGAACAACTTTGCAATGCCTTCATTTACTTGAATCGATATGTTTAGGATGTTATAGTGAGCACAAAATAAATATTAAAAAAACATTATTTTATTTCATGGTTTACAATATTATTGCAAAATGATGTGAGTATTACTTTCCTTCTAAGTTTTGCAAGGGTTATGCAATACCCCTCCAAATTCGAAAAATATGTTATGGAACCCAAAAGATTTATGGGATACCTTGAAAGGGGTAGTGCATGTGAATTCAATAGTTTTGGGCATCAACAATACCCTTCCATAAACCCAAATTAAAATAATTGAACCCATGGTGTTTGTAGATTACCCCAATGAAGGCATTGCTTTCCTTTTAAGTTTTGGTATTGATATGCAATACCCTTCCATGTTTCAATATATATGTGATAGAACCCAAAGGATTTTTGATATACCCTAAGAGAGGTATTACACATGCATTGAATTTTTTTGAACATAAGCAATACCCCTCCAATAGCTTGGACCAAAATAATTTAGTCCATGGTGTTTATAGAATATCCTCATAAGGGTATTGTTTTCTTTCTAGATTTTGGTATGGCTATGCAATACCCCTCCAAGATTCAATAAATATGGAGACCAAATGATTTATAATATATTTTAATAGAGTTATTGAATAATAATTCTTGGCATGAGCAATACCCTTCCAATAGCTTGGACCAAGAAAATTTCACCCATGGTGTTTATAGAATATCTTCATAAGGGTATTGGTTTCCTTCTAGGTTTGAGCTTTTAATTTTTGGGAGTAAAAAAAGGTTTTTTAATTTGAGAACAAGACTAGAATCATTTTTTTGATAATTTCATCAAACATACATATAGGAATATGTGAAAATGTATGTCTAACCATTAATAAAATATGATATAAAAATTAAAATGAAAGTAAAATGCCTTAAATAAATAAAAAAAAGTGATTACAAAGATGTGCCAAAAATGTTCAAGTCCAAAACAAACCCACCTTAAAATGGGGAACATGTCATAATGGTAAGTATGTGGTTACTTCAAAAACAAATTGTTACCTTGACATCTTGAAGTCCAAAACAACACCCTAATCAAAATGGGAATAAATTATGGGCTATCTATGTCATTATTGGTGTGGGATGGGATCTCATTGGCCCTCCTATATCACATTTGATGCAGCCTTTGCATCTTGGGCATGTCAACGCGTAAATACCCCACAATTGGCCAATGTTACTTTTGACACAACATTAGCCACAAACACCTCCCTAATGATGTTTCAATCCCTAAAACAAACAACACAATATAATAAGTATAGCATATGAAACCTAAAACCTAGAATTCAAATAAAATTGAGTATGGCATTGTTAGAATTTATCGACCATGAATCATTTCTAATTCATGGTAAAAATGTCATTTTCCTTACATTGCATCATCTTATTAAATGTAGATTTTTAGTCTCATTCCATCCAAATGTGTTTGAACACCTTTGTATACCGGAGTCAAATTGTTCGAATCACAATTGTAAGGTCTTCATTGTGCTCCACCTTGGCCTACATGTTGAAAAGGATAGACCCCACACCCCATGTAGCATGCCAAGAAGATGAAGAATATGGATAGAGGCTAGCTTAACAAATGTGGGTTTAGAAACCTTAGGTGTGTCTCACAACTTGGAACCTATTCCACCCTAGGTTTGTGTGCCTCCTAATTGTAACAATTGCCTTCTATTCATTGTGACAAAACTGTGCTAGAGGGTTGCTCAAAACTTGTGCATTCATGGCCATATGATCTTGATGGTTCGGGCCATCCTCCCCAGTAGATGAGTGTTTAAACTTGCATGGCTCCTTAATCACATTGTGTTAAATTGCAAATGTTGTATTAAGTTATACTTGGTGGTGAAGGTCACTTTGCATTCAAAAACTTTACAAGCAAACTTTGCACCATCCCTTGCCCACCTTCTAGGGCAACCAAGGGAGGGGCAATCACATTTGAAACCAAAATAACAAAAGCAAAAAAAACCTAATCTGAAAATTAACATTTTGGATGAAATTTAGCCCATACATTATGAAGGATTGCATAAAGAAATCAAATATCAAAAATAAAGATGAAGGTATTGCACAAAGATATACAAAATTAAAAACACAAGATGAGGGTATTGCAAAAACTCAATGTTCAAAATTGCACAAAATGAAGTTAACTTTAGAAAAAACAATATGACTTACAAAGCCTTCAGGTATTTCCTAATTACTTTGAGCAAAAGAAATGCCCCACCCACCTTCTCGCATGGAAAAGGAAGGTGGGGCAAAGGTTTAAGGACCACAATTAATGAGGGTATTACAATCACAAATTTTCAAAAAATCAATACATACATTGCAAAAAATGTTCACATGTTGAGACTCCCCATTTTCTAATGGGTTCACACTTGGGCCAATAACACATGCCAGTTTTAACTATGATAGAATATCACAAAAAAAACTTGGGCTTATGTTGCTATGCACAACCATTTACACATACCCATTCATTCTATCCACATGTTTTTCATTATCATAATAATGTAATATATATATGTATAGAGGGGGAAGGGAGGGAGAGATATGACATTAAAAGTATAACATGCCAAAACAGTGGTATTGAAAGGTGTGTATATAGAATATTAAAAAAGGAGTTCAAAAGTTACTTTGTGAAGACTTACATGTGTGGGATTAAGGTAGTCACATTTTCTGTAACTCAATTGTTGGGTTCACTATTTTCAAAATACTGATTCACTTGCAAAATTAATCACATAATTATAATTAGTGAGTACAACATGTAAAGAACAACAATAGTAGGGGATTGTTGTTGGGAATGCCTAAACCCTAAACCCCTTACAATAGGCCATAATAGACTAATACCACAAATGAAAGTCATCTTTATATTGGATGACATTCATAAATTTGAAAGTAAAGATTATACATACTTTTTACCATAATACATATAGATTGTGTAGACAAATACAATTGAAAAATGGATGAATGAAATTCATTTTTGATGTCATTCAAATGTTCATCAATATCATCCATTCATAGCTGAAATACATTCAACCAAAAAAGTTTTACAAAAGTGATTGCAAAAACATGCAATGTACATGAAAAATAAAAAAAGAAAATTCAAGAACAAAAAAAAAAAAACCAATTGTTTTGTTTTCCAATAATTGTGATCTAATGGTTATTTATTCTTCTTAAAACAAAACCTCTGCATTAATGAGACATTTAACCTTATATATGATACAATACACTTGGTTGTTTTATTTGTATTCACATTTGTCCCTTCAAACTGTGTTGGAATGTGGTGAAATTTTCTCAAATCTTCTTTTCTCCAAATCTCAGATATCCATAGAGCTCCTTATTTAATAAACTATATATGTATTCCAGGCCATATATGTGGACACATATCCCAGGGCCCTTATTTATAATGGTTGAAGTCCACGAGGTGAGGGCCATTCCCAAAATGCAGGGCTGCCCTTGTCTATCGCCTCGTCCAGGTCCCCTTATTTTGAGACTGCCCCCAACCTGGGACTTGTTGCTTTACCCTGCATGAATGTCTTATGTGTAGGGTAAAGCCGCTAGGGTGGGGGCATTCTCAAAATAAGGTGCCTAGGATTAGGCGATAGCCGAGTCCAGCCCCGCCCTTTGGGAATGTCCCCCACCCATGGGCTTTACCTATCATAATGACAAGGCAAAATTTATCATGAACCAAACCTATGTTGATCACTAGGTGTATGATGGGACGGTTCTCATGCCTACTCCTCAATAGCATGTACCCTACACTTGCACTTTACCTCGGTTCTTGTCACTTATTGTGTATCCCTTTGAATATAGTCGGTGTACAATTTATTTACTTGGCACTTGTTCAATGTGATTGAAGTTTCCTTCTCTTACAATTCTCTTCATAGCTTTTTCATACCAAAAAATGGTAATTTATAGGTTGTATGAACCTGTTGTCTGTGGAAGGTGGTCCCCATCTCCTCACATTCTAGAATGGATTGTACAACAAGCTTGAATCGGCGCAACTTAGGCGCATGCTCTGTGTATGATGGTTATTGCAGTGGAACAGGCTTTAAGCCCATCCAAACCTCACTACTCTTCATGAGATTGCTTATGAACCTGCAAGTCAAGCCCCCTTTGTGTTCATGTTTGTGTAGCCTTCATTCACCAAGGAACATATCAAGGAACTAATCTCGATGGAATCTTTGGTGTTCAGCCCACTCCCAGATGACTGCTTTTTGTGGCAGTGTTTGACTTGATGTTGTTCCTTTTAAATCTCAAGATAAGGTCAATTAGGAGGTATCCTTGTGTCTCTGGCATTTCTGTTAGTCTCTTAGGCTAGAGGTGTCAAGTGTCAAAGCTCTTGAGGGTTGCAATCAGCAGTTTTGCTTGCTGAATCATTGTGGCAACAAACCTCAAAAACCACCCAATTTGGAGAATGTCCATGGTCCTGCAAGACTACAAACAATATACACAACTGATCTTTGCAAGACTATTGAGGCGGTCTTCATCGGACACTTGTTTAAAAAGCACCACCAGGAATCATTGTGCCACTCCAGCTCACTGCAACAAACAATGTTTTGCTAATGTTGCTGTCCATGTGACCAATGACAATCATTGGTATGGTGGTTTATTCCAACCCAACCTGTATTATGCATTTAATTGGAGTAGAAACTTCATGCTAATAACATGGAATCCATTTGGCTTATGATGATCGATCAAATCTCCATTTGACTCCACCAAGAGAAAAGAAATACCAATGACTGATTCTATTTTCCGCAAGAAAACAAAACAGATTTCAGTAAATTTTGGCATGAGAATGTAAATTCAGTGCACAATTTGCAAACACGAGACACATAGAAATTGTCATCCCAATGATATACTATAAGGAATCTTTAAACTGCCACCTAGGAGATAATCTTTTTCACTTTCTCTTCCAGATGGGCCTCATGATCTTCCAGACGGCCTACAATTGATCCATTCTCCCACCGCACAAGAGTTGGCACTCCTGTTAACTTGAAGCGCTTGTCTGTGCGTAAAGCATGATCTGGAGTCCGCCAAGTCGTGCGGTCACCCACATAAACTCGCACTAATGTGATTGGTTTTTCTGCCTCATTCACCACCTTGTAAATAACTGGTTCTGCCCTGACACAATCTTTTCCACATAATGAAAACTATTAGTGACTTTCTTTGCTTCTTTTGATGTGATGTAGCTCATCACATGAACCATGGATTTGTTTGCCTGTTTGTTTGCCCCAGACAAGTGGTTCAACATATCCTTGCCAGCATGATTCTTTCAAAAACCAGGTGAACTGGATTCCTAAGTTGCCCCAAATTTTGGTCAGGTCATCCAGCATCAGCATTTGTGTATGGAGAAGCCCTATCAAATTCAAGGAGCTGTCATAGCAATCTTTTTGGTGATGAGAACAATTCCTCTACACTCGTCATCCTAAGACATTCAATGCAAGAAATGACTTGACTTCAGAACTTTACAGGCTCCTGAATCACCTTTAGCTGGTCCACTACTAGACATATCTATGAAATTGCAGAGAAATCTCCACAAACAACAACAATGAATGTATGCAGTCATAACCCTATCAGAGTCCCTCACAAAGTGTGAGACCATCGCCTTCATCACAAATAGCAGTGATGAACTGCCATGACTACCCCCACCGACTTCATCACCTCATGAAGGTGGGTGTAGATGAGTATAGATTAATCCATAAAGCACTCAGAGAAATTTCTTATTGTATTTGGAGGGCATCTTATATCTGAGAATATCCCTTGAAAAAAGGAGGGCTATTATACCTACTACTTATGAGTGCAAGTGATCTTATGCCTATAAGAAGTAGCCATCAGGTCCCTTCCACTCTTAAGAGTAGGCGAAAGAACCCTTCCCCCTCCATCACCTTGTAATCTACATACTGAACCAGGTGCAAGATTGCACAACAACAGACAGAAGACATACATACATCCAACCAGAAAAGAAAACTCCAACTCTCAAATTAAAGATGGAGAGGACAAGGAAGATTTATACCAGGACACCAGCTCTTCCCCACCGAAGAGATGCGATCTCCAAGGAAGAGGAGCAACAAAATCCCAGGTCCCTGCAATTCCGCCGTCTACAATTCGGAACCCCAGACCACGCTAAAGTAAGATACAACAGCTCAAGGATTTCTTGACACAAAATTGAGTGAAGACAAAGGCATATGTTACAAAGATGATTTGTTTTCACTGAGCAGTAGATCCCACACCAAAAACAACCTGGAGCAGAAGCAAAAACCCTACCAAATGAAAGAAATTCTGAATAAAAATACACACACACACACACACACACAAACTCTAGACATGAAATCGAGCGTCTTTTGAAAAAACTAAAGTGGGTGGTGAATTGGACACACTCCTTTGTGAAGGATGCGAAATTCTTCCACATCAGAACCCTACATCTTCCTTGGTGTCGTGGACTAGAGGAAAAAAAGGGCCAACCTTGAGAGCAGTGTCGAAATCGTGAACTTGCGTATCCACCATAGCAGCTGGCATCTTGGCCTTTTTCTGAGCTCAACTACTTACGCTTTCTTTGGAAGACTCACAAACCGTTTCCAACTTTACAGACCTCTCTCACACCACACTCGATGGCGCCTTTCTC
>Ga0116230_10006633_pt1 | contig 11408 bp, 12 predicted proteins | sample S1TSphfallax_3_FD_88678 | JGI IMG/M metagenome (GOLD analysis project Ga0116230, IMG submission 88678) | Host-associated microbial communities from peat moss isolated from Minnesota, USA - S1T2_Fd - Sphagnum fallax MG | ecosystem: Host-associated > Plants > Peat moss > Unclassified | place...
GATGCGTCTGCACAAGGGCTCGACTGGGCATCGCACGGGCGGAACCATCTTTGTGGTTGGTATGATTTGTATGACGGTCAGTGCGATCCCTCTGGGGCTTCTCAAAGCGCAGACCCTCAATGCGCTGGTGGGCGCGCTTACCTGCTATCTCGTGGCAAGCGGCTGGGTTGCCGGCTACCGCAATCGAATTCCGGATGCGCGAATCGTGACTGCGGCTCTCGGTCTGGTGGCCTTGGCCGTCGGGGCACTCTTGGTGAAGTTCGGAATCGACGCTCTTGGTGCTGATTTTCATGGTTTTTTGGCTGTGGCGCGTACTTGCAAGCAGGCGTGGTGGGAGCGCCTTTACCAGCGTCTTTGTCCGCTAAAGGTCCCGAGGGACCGGCACTACAGTCCCCGCGCTCACACATTGAGTTGCTACAGCGTCATGTTAAATACGAATCATTCTTATTTGTAAATACGAATGGTTCTTGTTAGAGTTTATCGACTCTAGCCACATTGGGATCTCGAATGCCGATCAAGCCGCTGCTGCCATTGGAAACGACCACTGCGTTCCCCTCGGGCGCACTCGGTCGTCTGACTGCAGCGGGAGTTGCCATCAGCGCGGCGCTAACTGCCAATGCACGTGCGGACGTCGAAGTTACCGCGCCGGGCGAACAGCAACCCACACTCCCCAGTGTGGAAGTTACCGGCACCGCGATTCACTCGCCTCTCGATACGTCACAATCCGTCGATACCATCGACAACCAGGAATTGGCCGAGCAAAACCTTTCTCTCGTTCAAGATGCGCTGCGCAACGTCCCCGGCATCACCTTGAATTCCGGCGAAGGCGGCTCTCATGGGGACTCGGTGAATCTGCGGGGTCTGTCGATTCCCGACAGCTTCTTTCTCGATGGCGTGCGCGACATCGGGCAATACCAGCGCGACACCTTCAACTCGGAGGCGATTTCGGTGCTGTTGGGCCCCGCCTCTGCGGTGTTCGGCCGAGGGTCCACGGCTGGCGTCATCAACTCCATCAGCAAGCAACCTATGTTGACGCCTTTGGCAGCCATCAGCGCATCAGGCGGTATGGGCGACTACTGGCGCGGCACGGGCGATTTCAATTTGCCGTTGAGCGACACCGCCGCGGCGCGCGTCACGGTGATGGATCAGCGCAACGAAGTGGTCGATCGTGACCAGGTCGTTTATCGCCGCTATGGTGTTGCGCCAACCCTCTCACTCGGCCTCGGCACACCGACCCGCTTGACTTTGAGCTACTTCAAGGAGGAGGAAAATAATCTGCCCGATTATGGCATCCCCTTCATTGATGGCGTGCCGGCCGCCGTCAATCGGAGCAACTACTACGGCCTCGTCAATTACGACAGCACCCGCACCAATACCAATATCGGAACCATCCGCTTCGAGCACGATTTCGGTGACGACATCACCCTGAGCGACAGTGCGCGGTACGGCAACTATGGTTTCCGGTACCTGGTAAGCGGCCCCTTCCTCGGCAATGACTACGTCGCGCCTCCGCCGCCAGGAACTCCCTATGCTGACATCGAGGTGTCGCGCGACCAGCCGAGCAGCGCCGGGACCACGAGTCTCGCGATCAATCGCACCGACCTGACGTCGAAGTTCGACATTGCCGGTTTCACGAATGTCCTCACCACCGGTCTCGAACTCAGCAAGGAGCAATCGAACGTCAGCCGCTTCGACAACGGGCTCGATGATATTCCCGCGACCCCGTTGCTCAACCCCAACGGCTTTGGCATACCGCCGACGCCGCTCACCACCTACTCGAATCCCAAGGGTCGGGGCAACGATGTCAGTGTGTACGCCCTCGACAGCATCGCACTCGGGTCCCATTGGGATGTGGACTTAGGGTTGCGTCGGGATCGTTTCGCATCGAGTTTCAGCGACTCGAACCCGGCAGTCGGGCCGGTGAGCTTCTCGAGAACCGACACGTTCTTAAGTCCGCGCGCTGCGGTGATCTTCAAACCGGACGACGCCCAGAGTTATTTCCTCTCTTATGGCACCTCCTACAATCCCGCGGTCGAGTACCTCATCATCGCCCCTTCCGACCAAAGTCTATCGCCGGAAAAGACCAGCAATCTCGAACTGGGCGCCAAGATCAAGATATTGGGCGGGAAGGCCGCATTGACCGGCTCTTTGTTCGATACCCAAGTCAAGAATGCCCGTAATTCCGACCCGGATGACCCGACGATCCAGGATGCGCCGTTCGATCAGCGGGTGAAGGGCATCGAGGTGGGCATCAATGGCTACGTGATGGAAGAGTGGGAGGTCGCTGCCAACTACACACACTTGGACGACAAGATCACGGCGACCGCCGATCCACTGTCGCTCGGCAAATGGTCACCGAATACCCCGCACGATGCTGCCAACGTATGGACCACAGTCGAGCCCACCGAGGCCTGGACGATCGGGGCCGGCATGACCGCGGTCAGCCATCGGTATGCGGACACCGATAACACGGCCAGCGTGCCCGCCTATGTCTTCTTCAATGCGATGACGTCGTACACCGTCAACGCGCACCTGAAGTTACAGCTGAATCTCAACAACGTAACCAACAAGCTCTATTTCACCGGGGTCTATTACTCGGGTGTGGATGAAAACCATGCGCTCCCGAGCGCCGGTCGAACGTTGATTGGGCTGGCGAGCTACCGGTTTTGAGACCGTCGATGACCGGTATGCGCACGATCTCGATCGTGTCGCTGCTCGGCACGATGAGCCAAGTACGGCGCCAGGCGTTGTTCTCCCAGGATCCTGCGCGCGCGGCGCCGTGGATTTACGCGGTGGCCGTCGAGGGAGTGCCTCAGGCTCAAGTGTCCTATGGCCGACTGTTGCTCGAGGGAACCGGTGTCGACAAGGATGCCGTGGCGGCCCTCTACTGGTTCCAACGGGCCGCGGGACAGGGCGATACGGACGGCTTGAACATGGTCGGTCGCTGCTATGACAATGGTTGGGGCACGCCGGAGAATCCCGCAATGGCCGCCGAGTACTACGTTCGGGCCGCCGCTGACGGCCACGATTGGGCGCAATACAATCTCGGCCATCTCTATCTGAATGGGCGGGGCGTTGCACGTGATGCCGCCAAGGCCTATGAGCTTTACCGACGGGCGGCGGATCAGGGGCATGAGCGAGCCATGAACCTGGTGGGGCGATGCACGGAGGAAGGCTGGGGCACCTCACGAGATCCAATTGCCGCGGCAGAGTGGTACCGCCGATCTGCGTACGCCGGCTATTTTCGCGGCCAGTACAACTGGGCGACGGTGTTGCTGAACTCAGGTCATACCGAGGAAGCAGCAATCTGGCTTGAGCGTGCGGCCGCTGGGGGAACCCCGCAAGTACGCCGCAACGCGCTGGCACTCGCCAATGAGCTCGCATGTTCGTACATATTCCACAGGTCCTGACTCCGGACCAGCTGGCCGCAATCCGTGCCGCTCTCGATGGCGATACGTCACCCTGGGTCGACGGGCGCATCACCGCGGGCCACCAGGGCGCGTTGGTCAAGCGCAATCAGCAGCTCGACGAAGGCAGCGCCATGGCGAGCGAGTTGGGCACATTGATCGTCGCGCAGTTGGAACGCAATCCTTTATTCATCAGCGCCGCATTACCCCATCGAGTGTATCCGCCGATGTTCAATCGCTACGCTGCCGGGATGCACTTCGGAACCCACGTGGATGGTGCGATTCGTCAGATCCCAGGTACCGGCCAGAAACTGCGTACGGATCTATCCGCCACGCTATTTCTGACATCGCCGGATTCATACGAGGGGGGCGAGCTGGTGATCGACAGTGATGTCGGCAGCCAACAAGCCAAGTTCGCCGCGGGTGATCTCGTTGTCTACACCGCGACCTTGCGCCACCGCATCAATGTCGTGACCCGAGGACACCGGCTCGCCAGTGTCTTTTGGATCCAAAGCTTGATCCGCGATGACATGCACCGAGAACAGCTCTTCGAACTCGATCGGACGATCCAACAGCTGACGCAACGCGCGGTCGACCCGGAGTCGTTGGTACGTCTGACGGGGCATTATCACAGCCTGCTGCGCCTGTGGAGCGACGTCTAAATCGGCGCGAATGGCGGATGACCGAGAATCCCAAATTGGCGCGTTGCGCATTAGCGCGAGCACGACCATTGGCAACCACCTCGTCCGGGGAGTCTTGGCAGGATTTCGCGACCGCCTTTAATCGTCTCTTGACTGCTTTCGAGCTTTGGGTTAGAACGCGAGTCGAGTGGCAGCGCGACGTTTGCGTGTCCACTTTTTTGTTTCGCACAACCCTTAAGGACGAGGAGAAAAAAATGTTTCGGATTGGAAAGAGCCTTGTGACATTGTCGCTGTTGGGAGTGATTACAATCGCTTTGGCCCCGACTGCGGGGAAAGCTTCAACCGCCGGTGATATCTCATATTTGAACGTCTTGAACACGTCACCGCTATGGGCCGACTCTGCGAGCTATCATGCCTGCAACGTCGTAAATGTTTCGACTTCGACCGTGTCCGTTTCTATCGAGCTAATAGAGGCTGGCGGTGGCGTGATTAACTCGGTAACAAATGCCGCTATTGCTGCCGGCACTTCATATGAGTTGCTAGAGGCTTCCGGTAACGGATTCGCGCGTTGCCGCTTTACGCTTCAGGATAATCCAGCAGTGATTCGCGCAAACTTGACTATCTTCCGTCCTGTTAGTGGCACATTTCAAACGTACGCAACTTCTGAGGCACGCTGAGCATTTCGCTTGGGTTGAGGTCACCCCGGCCCCTAAGACGCACCGCCATGTCGAGGGGTCGGAGTGACGAAGCGAATGGGATACGGAACCTCGGAAGCAATCAAGCGAGCCGCGGCGGCCGGAATCGGAATCACGTGCCTCTCACGGCTGGCTCGCTTGTCGCTCCGGCGACGGAGCTACCGCGGCTCAACCGTCAATTTCATGTCGCGCCTTCAAGGCCGCATGCTTTGCAATCCGTCGCTTTCGCTCATAGAAACGCAGATGCTCGCGAGCGTCCGTTCCTCTTCGTACGGCCAGGGCAAACCACGGTGCACGGTGGCACGCTCATCCCAGATCAGCACATCGCCGGGCTGCCATGCGTGAGTATAGATCCTTCCCGGACGAGTTATGAATGCCATCAACTCGTCGATGAATGCTTGGCTCGAACGCTCATCGAGGCCGTCGACCGCGCAGACGTGGGAAGCGATGTACAACGCCTCCTCCCCATTGACGGGATTGCGCCACACGGCCTTCCACATCTGATCTTTCCAGCGCGTAAATTTCTCGCCAGTGGCAAGCTCGGGCGAGATCTTCGCCCGCGAGTGGGCCAATCGGTGCCGGAACACCGCCGACCGCGCCCGATCTCGTAGTTCCTGGGGTAGTTCACGCCAGGCAACGCGCGTGGAGGCAAGCTCGGTCTCGCCGCCGCGCGAGCTTAAGACCCTCGCGGCCAGGATGTTCGCGAGCGCAGGTATCGGGAGGAACGTGCTATCCGTATGCCAGAGCTGGTTGGCCATTAGGTCCAGCGTGTGTGCGCTGTCGGGCGCGGAAATCGATCCGCTCTCAAGGCGGTTGGAGACGTTGGACATTCGCGGCCTTGGCCCATCGACGCCCATGGAGCGATCTTCAATGGGGCCGAACAGGGCGCCGAGCGCCAGATGAGCCTCATCGTCGAGCGTTTGCCGGCGAAACAACAGCAAAGAATGCTCCTCAAACGCGGCGCGAATCTCCGGATAGCCCGAGGTCGGTCGCAGTACGCGCAGATCGAGGTCATGGACCTCGACCCCGAACAGCGGGTGTAGGGGAGTCAAATGCATGCGGTATCACCTCGTTAACATCTTTGTGCCTCCCCCGCAATCCCGCCATGACGATGGACCGTGTCGTTATGGGACGGCCATCAAGCATTCCGACGGATTCGGTGGGCACCCCTCCTTTCACACACAATCCACAAGATGGAAAACTGCCAGTCGTTGAAACACGCCTATGCGAGCATCCGATGGCAGTCCACCCCAAGAAATCGCCCCGCGCGAGTCTCATTACACGCCTCCGCGCCAATCTGGTGCTCGGATTCTTTATGCTGGCCGTCGCGCTGTCGTCAGTCTACGCGATCTTTGAGTTTTGCCACCCGACGGCCATCGAAAGCGACACCTACGTGCCAGTCCGCGGCGCAAATGGAGCAGAACTCGTCATCAAGACCGACTAGCGTGCCGAACGCTCCATTGACACATATTGCCCGGACGCTTGTATCTGTCCAACGACTAGCACATCGATGTTGCCCTACATCCCGTAATCTTCGACCGTGTATCCTTTGCGTCTTCAGAGAGGAAATCGCAGTGACCAGGAACTCGAAGCGTGAATTGGCGCTGCTCGTCATCCTGTGGGCCGCGGGCCTTGCACAGGCGGCGGAGATGAACATGCGCGTCGTTCAAATCAACGATCATCTCCTGGGCTTCTATGACGGCAGACCGCCCGAACCGGCGACCCCGCCGACCGACCATAACTGGGCCGACTTCGGCGCCTTCAACGTCGGCGTCGCCACCTACGTGATTCATCGTGGCATGAACGCCCTGGTTTACGACACGTATCCGAATACAGGGGACGCGCAATGGGTCAGGGATTACCTCGAGAAACTCGGCATCCGCCGCTTCACGGTCGTGAACAGCCACTGGCACCTGGACCACGTGGGCGGAAACGCGGTGTATTCGGACTCCGATCGGATCGCGACTCTAGCGACTATTAGGCGGCTTCAAGAAAAAAAGGACGTCATCGAATCCGCGGCGGAGTGGGGACCGCCCGCGATCAAGCCGCTCGTGTTGCCGAACATCGGTATCTCGGCCGATACGACCTACTACGTTGGCGACATCGAAGTCACGCTGCGACCCGTCAACATCCATTCCGCCGATGGATTGGTCGCCTACCTGCCTGCCGACCGCATTCTGCTCGCCGGCGATACGCTCGAGGATACGCTGACTTTCATTGCTGAACCGGACGCGATCCCGACTCAAATCCGGAATTTGCAAAAAATGCGTCGCTGGAACATCGAACGGATCTTTCCGAATCACGGGAAGCCCGATGTCATTGCGAACGGCGGTTATCACATTACGCTCATCGATGCGACCCTGGAGTATTTACACCGCATCGTCGCCCGGGCGCATGACCCGAATTTCGCCGACGGCTCGATCGAGTCCTACGTCGGCGAATCGGTCGCCAAGGGCTGGGTCAGTTACTGGTGGGCTTATCGGGAGGCACATAAAAGGAATCTGGACCTCGTGGGCAAGGCCTATAAGGACCGGCCTTTGCCGGCCCTGCCTTAGCTTGCTCGCACCGCCGGCGATGAACGTTCCTTCAGCGCCTTCCATACCGGAATCCCACGCAAACCTCGCCTGGGCACTGCGGATGAGTTTCTAAGGCGCTGATCCGCGAAGTTAGGGGTGCGGCGGACTCCCTGGGGAGGGCGTCGATCCCGGGGGTGTTCCAGGAGCACTGGGGGTGCCAGGAGTCCCCGGATTACCGGGAGTACCGGGAACGCCGGAATTACCGGGCGTTCCCGGCGCACTTGGCGTACCGGGAGTGCCGGGCTTGGGCGAAGTGCCGGGCATTCCCGGAGTGCCAGGATTACTCGGCGTGCCGGAGCCAGGGGAGCCGGGATTTCCCGGGGCACCTGGGCTTCCGGGAGAACTGGGTGTACCGCCCGGGCTGGGCGCGCTCTGCGACCACGCATTTGTCATTGTCAGCAGGCTCATTGAGAGAACCGCGACCCCGAATTTCATCTGCATGTGATATCTCCTCACTTTGTAACCGTTAAAAACACAACCATGGGCGATGGTTTACTAACCAGCCGCAGCCGCCTGCGGCATATTGCAGGCGTGCTCAGGCGAGCACTACCGGCGGCCTACCGGAGTTATAGACAGAGGGTTCTGATCCGAGTCCGATCGAGGATTGCGATACTCGGACGATGCCCTTGCCTGCCCGCAAAGAACTTGCCACCCCGGCATCACATCCGGCTGTTCGGCGTCTGTCTTCCCTATCTGGTTCAATTGGCCCAGCAATCGGCCGGCATGAATTCGTATCCAAGGCAGGTAAGCCAGCACCATCAAGTATTCGCCCATTTAAATGCCCTCCCTCAAACTGCGAAGCAGACGTTAAGATTACCCAAGGCAGAATGATGTGCGATTAGGACGTTGTCGGCTCCTGTTGTAGGGAAGGCGCGAACCCGTGTGTCGTTCGCTGTAACTGCTTTTTTGGCTCTGATTCCCTGACCCGTATCGATCACGCGCAGTTCCAGGTGCGAATCACACGAGCGCCTATCAGTCGTGAGCGACGGAATTTGTTGTGCGTTGAGCGGCTAGCGGCTATGCAGGCGCTCACCGACAGGGGAACCGATATCCGGCCTACATTCAAACAGAGGGTTTCGTCTATCTTTGAGAGGCCGACGGTTGACCATCAAGAGGAACTATGGAAATTCGAAATACTGTCAACCGACCCGCTGGACGCGCGGCACCATCCCCGAGGGGAAACGAGCACGTCGATTCCGTGATGCCGGTACCGGGTTCGCTCGCAACAGGTGGTCCAGCCATATTCGCTATGCTCCTGGTCAGCGGGGCACTTATAACGGCCTGTGCGCCCGCGACTCATGTTTTGGTAGGGCAGGCGCGACCGCCGATTACGCCGGATCAGGTTCGGATCTATTCGCAGCCGCCAGCCACACCGTTCGTCGAAATCGCGACGCTCGACGCATCAAGCAAGAGTGCGTTCGGCACCGGCGGTCAAAAGTCGGTGGACAAAGTGATCGAACGCCTCAAGATCGAAGCCGCGAAGCTCGGTGCTAACGGTGTGATCTTGGAAGGCTTCACCGATGCCGAGACTGGTTCCATAGGCACCGGCGTCGGCTCCGATTCCTATGGCAACCACTCGGCTGTTGGGGTCGGCGTGGGTGGCTCGCTAGGCATTTACAAGAAAACCGGACACGGCGACGCCATTTACGTTCCACCCGCCGGGATGTAGTTGTTTCGTAAAGCCGCCGCCATCAAGGCGTCAACGTCACCCCGAGTATCGTCACGTAAGGTGTTCCGGGCAGCTTGATCGATTGAATCTGCTTTGTCTGATCGAGCGCGCTGGAATATCCACGAACCGTGGTGCCGTCCATCCAAACCGCCGTCGACAATCGCGGAACCCGGAGTGCCGATCGCCGGCACGTTGCTCGCGGCGGTCAGATCCACCGTCACCGGTCCCGATCTCGATCACTGCAGGAGGCGACTGGGCGGCAGCGGGGTTTACTGCCACCAGGCCAACGATGCTCGCGGCTGCGTCAGGTCTCTGCCAGCAACTCGGGGCCGTGGGGCACACACCTTGCAGGCGGCGGGATCTCCGCTGGACCGGGCTGTATTTCTGTTCCCTCAGCGGCGTCGATCGCATCACCCACCACTTCAGCCATTTCCGCCGAACTGGTAATGCCCTGTGCGAAGGGATGCTGCCCCAATACGAACGGCAGACTCAGACAGAACAAGCGATGAGACGGCACAATGGCGGAAAGCGGATGATAGGCGTCGTCCATCGCGATGCCCCGGCGGACCCGTGCGTCGCCGTGCGTCTCCGTATCCTGGATAACTCCCTGGCGACGTAACGACGGGAACGGGAAGTCCTTTGCGCTGGCCACCTTCTGTCCGGTGGCTTCAATGAAGGCAGGGAAATGAATACGCTGGTTCCCACTCACTATCGTTGCGCCCGCACTTGAGGACGTCGTATCGACACGCACTCCATCTTCAAGTTTGATGACTCTAAGCTTTCCCGCGGCATGCAGCGCGAGTAGCCGTCGAACCGAGTCATGGGGTACCGTGGCGTAGTTGTCTGCGAACACCGCCTTTAATTCCGCGAACCGCATAAAGTCTGCATCGCTGAGATGGGGCACAAGAAGGCCGAACACCTCGTGCATACGCAAGATCGCATAACGCCATGGCACCGTGACTTGACGCTCCGCGTTCGCAATTGCCTCCGCCAAATTGCGCCGTGCCCAAACGAACGGGTCCACCTGTGAACGCACCTCGAAGTAGGCATTGCAAAATTCTTCCGGCGTTTCTCGATGTAGGGCCAACGTCGCGGCGTAGTCGGGATCCGCCATCGTGAGTTCTCGCAGAAAGAGCGCGAACGCCTTGTCGAGCAAACCCTGTGATCCGTGCTCGGCAATCAGCTGCTCGATCCCCGCCGTGTTGCAAACCGTCAGCGGCTCATAGGGAATGGGATGGTAGAAGTCTGCCTCCGGCAAAACGCCCCTGCGGGAGAACATGGTGATCGAGAATTCCTCATTCGCCGTTGTGGGTCGATAAAGGAGTTCGGTGCCCTCGGAGACGAACGCTCCGTGGTGACTGGCGAGCGCGACGGAGGCATCGATGGCGCTCAACGATGAGCCACGGATTCCCACGGGACAATTATGAATGCGTGCCAGAGTGCTCGCGGGCCACGGGCTCGAAAAATATCCCGGACGTATCTCCGGATCGGCTGGCCATTGATGCCCGGTGGCGAGAATGACGTAATCGAAACGGGCAGTCGTTTCAATTTTGCGGGAATCCTTGATGGTCAGATTGATATGTTCGCCGCAGATGCGAACGTCGCTCACCGTGGACTGTGTGCGTACCACCACGGGGATGCCCATTGAACGAGCTTCGTTCACGAGCGTTGAAAACTGAGCGGCGAGATATTCACCGAGAACGAGCCGCGGATAAAATGCTCGCTCGTCAATGTCTTCCCGGCTGATACCCCAGAAGGCCAGGCGTGCGTCCGTTTCGCTTCTGAGCCAGTCGACCAATCGCTGAGGCAGCGGAGGGATTTCGATACTCGCGATGTTCGCGAGCATGATGGGATCGGCCCAGTTAACACTGTAGGGGGTTCCCTGCCCCGCCCGTCGTTGACGTTCATAAATGGTGATGGACGCAGGCCGTGACGCGCACGCCAGGAGTGCTTGAACACAGTAAATCGCGGTAGGTCCTGCTCCGACCATAGCCAGGTGGTAACTCATGGATGTCGAAATTACATGGAAATATCTGAGCGCCACATAGGACTGCGCCGCGGGGGCGCGTTGCGGCAGTCCTACATTTCATGCCGCCAACACCCGGATATCTGAGTTTAACCGCGTACCGATGACGCATGCAGCGGACGTCGGCGCACAGTGCCGCGACCTCGCAATAGCTGCGGTATTACGCGCAGCCTTTGTCGCCCTTCCTCGTAGGCGAGCATTACAGCGTACTGCGCGAACACGGCGTCGATCGTGTCAACGCGCACGGTCCCCGCCGCGGATCCATTCCACCGCCACGGTGGATTCGGCACAGATCGCTCGCTTCACCCACCGTACCCGAGAAACACTCGAAGACCTCGCCCGCGCCTTCGAGCATCTGCCGTGCGACGCCAACTGCCCACCGCGCTGAGACGCA
>Ga0116230_10006635_pt1 | contig 11408 bp, 10 predicted proteins | sample S1TSphfallax_3_FD_88678 | JGI IMG/M metagenome (GOLD analysis project Ga0116230, IMG submission 88678) | Host-associated microbial communities from peat moss isolated from Minnesota, USA - S1T2_Fd - Sphagnum fallax MG | ecosystem: Host-associated > Plants > Peat moss > Unclassified | place...
AAAATAATCTAATTTATGCTGAAACTGTTCAGGTATTATAGTATTATGACCACAACAACCTAATGGAAAGTCATTGACATAAGGCCTTGTTTCTTTTTGTGGGGACAATCACTTTGCATTGGAAAATTGCAAGTGGGTTCAAAATATGTATTTAATAATGTTAAGAACTTTAGGAATACATGTTTTCATGAAAAAAAAGGGACCGATGTCATTGCATGGTGAATCAAATCCAAGTCATAAGTCTCATAGTTCTTACAATCGGTCAATGATTAACTAGTAGAGTTATGAAATCAATATGATGGCAACTAGTAGACAAAATTTAATGGAAAGTTATGATGATCACAATATCCTTATGTTTTTATCACAAGAGCATGTTGGGGATTGTAAGGAAGACGTTATATAAGCAAAAGGTCATTGTTGCAAGTATTTCCTACTTTTTCTTTCCTCATCTGCCCTTGGTTTGATTCATCCCTTTTTTTTTCTAAAAGATGAATGATGGCCAAACACATTTTGGTACTACTCACTATACACTTTGTGTCCTATTGTGCACATTTTGGGCCTACAATAGACATGTGGCAAGATATTCGTCCATGTCATCAAATATTCCCTTGATGTGATGAGGTATATTTTTTAAATATTTTATTTATGTGACCAAAAATATTTTTTAAATATTCATTTAGGTTCACATGTTCATGGTCACTTACTTGCCACTTATGCTCATATGTTCACGAGTTAATGTTGTTGGCAACTAATTACAGAAATTATTGATTTCAAATCTTGGGTGCAAGGTTATTTCAAGGATGGCCTTGAAATATTGGTCAAATATTTTTATTTTTATTTTTGGGTTTTTCTAGGTGGCTAGTGAAACAATACAAGGTGTCATCAATTGATTTGATGTGTAATCCCAAATATGACCTTGCAATTTGATTGTGGAAGTCTGATGATCAAGGTCACCCCATGCTATTAAGCAAAGTTTTGAAACTTATTCCATTTTGTGTTATTTGGGATAACAACGTTTTAATTTCAATTGAAAAGGAAAGATCCATCAATAGTGGAATTTCAGAGTATTTGGAGTTTTGGAAGTTGAACATTATGAAAGATGATATGTATACAAAAGCCATGGGCTATATTGAATATTGGGAAGGTATTTTAAAATCTTGTCAAAAGCACTTCCATGCCAAAGTCTAATATTGTTGGAAGGTTTATGGTTATCTAACAATTGGAAGGCTAATCATTTATAATTTTATTTTCTAAGTATATTTATCATTTAAGATAATTAGGAAAATCCACTTATCCCTCCATATTGTGGGCCTTAAAAAGTGAAACCTTCATCCAGTGCATCAACTTACAAGATTTACATGAAGAGATTTTATTCTTACACAATCGTTCAATCTCAAAAATGTACCCATTATGGATGAGAAAAATGCACAATGATGTTGTCAAGGGTGAGAACAATGGGCATTATAGAATAGTGCATGTTCAATGGTGGGTGCCTTTGAAAAAAGGAGCACATAACAATGCAAAGTTATACCAAGACTATTGGCAAGGAAAGTGGAAATGCAACTTAATAAAGCCAATGCAATAGGTGCACATTGATTCAATTGCATTTTTTTGTACCTACTAGGAAAAATACAACCATGAACAACATCATAACAATTAGTGATGTGCGTGGTAGTTCAATTAAATCAAACATTGGTGTGGCTAATGAAGTTAATCACATATAATACATTAAGTGCTAGCCATCATGGCAATTAAAATGATTTATTTCTTGATTAATACCTTAGTGTTGTGCAATTTAGTGAATAAACTTCCAATGACAAACTTTATGGGTGGATACCCTAATATCTGTAAAAAACAATTTATGAGTTTTTAGGTTGTATGTACTTAACGAATATATTTCCAAAATGAAATGAATTTTAATTTTTTGAAAGTTACTAAGTTTTAAAATAATATTTCAACATCTATGAATTAAACTTTATAATACTAATATTTGGTGGCCACTAGTTACTAGTGTAATACCATAATGACTTCAAATATTGGATTTTAAAAATTGAATAAGTTTATTTCAACATCTTTGAATCAAATTTTAATATAATTTGAATAAACACTCAACACCTTAAACTCTTAGATTCAAAAGTAGTCTTCCCATTTTGTTGTTGCATGCATTCCTACCTTCTTCTTTATGATCATGATCTTGTTCATGTTTTTGTTTGTAATCATGACTATGTATGCTCATTATGTTCACAAGTTTGTTCATGCTTGTGTCCCTATTTATGGTTGTGATAATGCTCATAGTGCCCAACCACTCACTAGTGACCAATGTTCCTTTTTGTTCTTCACATTCGATGCTTCAAAATCCTATTTGTGTGTGTTTTTTTTTAAATGTAGGTGCAAGGGATCCCTTCTACTTATCCTATTCATGCTCCTCCCTATTACTAATCAAGTTCATGGCCCTTTTAACCATGTTCCTACTCTTTTGTTTTCATACTGGTATTTTAAATGCACAATTTTTGTTACATATAATGGTAGTGTTCCTCCCCATCCATCATTTTGTTTATGGTCTTCTTATGTTTGTGATCCTCCTCTTTGTGTTTATATTCATGATCTCCTTTTTCACATGACCTTTTTCTTCACGTTCATGTTCATTCATTTTATCATAAAAAGGATGTAACCTTGTTGTAACATGCCTTGTTACTTGCATTTTGGTTCTTGCCCTTTATTTGTCATTATCTTTAAATTTATGTTGTGATTCCAAGGTTAACACGTTTGTAACTTAGTGGGTGAACTCATAAACTTACATATTTAAAATTATGATTTGAGAATGGTCATTTGCCTCCTTAAGACTATTACAAACTGGGTTGATATGAATTTTGTTTTTACATGTTGATCAATGGATTTTTGAATTACACATTCAACCATGTTAAGGTTATTTTCCATTAGGATGTTTATATGTTACTTGTAACACTTTAAATTGTTTAAAATGAATAAGAAATCAAAAAGTTATGAGGCTTGAAAGTAAGAAGGGTCCAAAGAAAAAGGAAAGGAAAAAATGTTTGTTTTGTAAGTTGGAAAGTTTATTTCTCTTTTTGTTATTTTTTCATTACTCCTTTTCCTTTACATTTCAAAGGTGATTTCTAAAGCTTGAGGTAGAGTTCGAGCATAACATTTTAAATCACTAAAAATAGAAACACATATGTTGAATATATACATAATTAATGGATATGTATATTTATTAATTTATAAGTACTTGCATTATAGTCATAACATAGTTGAATGATAATATTTTAATAGTGGTGCATTAATGGTTGTACTAATTATATAAATGGGAATAATAATTGAAAACTAATTGCAAATGTATTCCATAATGGGCGGTGGAAATGTGGACATGTGGCATGATCACATGTATGTACATTGTACTTAGTTGCAACATAGTTGTTGTTTTAGTGGGACATTTATAATAATCTAAAGTTGTTGCCACATGCACCTATAATACAACTCTTGAAAAAGTCAAACGTGGTTGATTACATGTGTATGTACAATGTGTATAAATTATTGTAGAGAAGACCCATTTTCAACTCACTTGCAATTATAATATAACTAATTGATTATCTAACATGGCAATTTATTTATTAATATATCGCATTTTTAGGGGGATAGTTGCACACTAGTTGTAATACCCAAGAGATAGTTGCATAATAGTTGCATATGAGTTGTTTTTTGTGTTTTAGTTGTAAGGTAGTGTGGTTTTGATGGACACAATTTCTTATACTGCAAGTTTAGTAATTTTCAAAAAGATGACCATTAAGATGTAAACTTTTGAAGGATATGTAGAAATTGCTTACAATATAGGGAAAACAATGGTGGTTCCTCCCAAGTTTGGGGCCATGATGAGTCTTGTCATTTCATGTTAACCTATGGTTTATCCATGCATCATTTTGGATCCAAACTCATTAATCACCCTCTCTTTTTGTTTTGAGTAATTTGACATGATTAAAAGTTTAACTTAGGAACTTGTTATAATATGTTTTAAAAACTTTCACATGCCCTTCATATCCAAATGTTACATCAAATTAGTAAGCATGCCCAAGGTTTCTAAGTCTTTTATAAGCATTGTACTAGAAATTTTACTTCAATACCCAATGGCCAACATATGGGGGAAAATTCATTTTGTTTACCCACTTAGCTAAAGTAATCTTGTTAATTCAATACTATATAATTACTTTTAATTATAATCCCATCTCCATATTTTTGAAATGTTATTAAGCAAAAAAACTTGAAGATGTGGTCATAATAAATGGAACTATTAGCAACAAGATCAAAATCCTTGCCAAAGACTACATTGTATACATAACCTTCATGTATTAGTTTATTAAATTACCAAGAATATATTTTAAATTCAATTTTAAAAAAAAATAGTTTGTTGGATTTTATATTGAAACCAAATTATATATATAAAGTTTTACATTATAATCAAATTTACAACTTCAATTTTAACCACAATCACAAACTATGAATTATTATAATCATTGAGGACGTTCAAAATCAAAATCAACAACACCATGTACATGATTCAATAAATGTGCATTTAAAAGGATTAACACATGTAATGACACGCCCCCAAGTTCCTTGTTAGACCCAAAGAGGGTTCAACTATGATAAAGAGCGGAAGTAGCTAGTTGAAACTTGGTGCCACTCCTAGCTTCCAGCACTAAAGGGGCTGAGAGGGGCGTGTTGAGAGCTTCAGTACTAGACTAGGAAGAGGGCCGACTATTTAGTTACTTGGTCCTGCATCAAAACCAACCACAAGTTGGTTAGTTCACGTTCGGAAACATTTTTGGTGTTGGAACAAGCCACGGGCAACACAAACTCACTTGACTCACCACGGCCCGGACTCGGGGGAAGCCACCACCTTCCCCCATATAGTATTCTCTGCGTTGCTCCGCCACATCCGCATCCAAATGGCTTTTATTCCCGGGACTCCCAAGGAGGAGTCCCGAATTGTCCCAATTTGGACTCTCGGGACTTTGGGAGCTCATAATTCCCAGCTCAAACCTCGGATTGGGATGAGGTCTGAATCAAATTTGTAGCTCTCCTCAAGAGCTTTCCAACGGTGTGTTGCACTCCATCTGCACACACCGAGATCGGGTCGATTCCTGACTTTTGTGGTCGGGAGTCAAATTGCTAATTTGACTCTCGGCCCTTCTTTTGACCATAACTTTTGCTGCAAATGTCCGAATGGCTCATGTGAGGCCATTTTTGACATCTACACTTCAAGGCCTTTCCAACGGTTTAAAGAACACCTCAAGGCAAGGTGTTTTGACCTCTGCAATTGAGCTCTGAAGTTGCAAGAGTCTCGAAGGACTCCAAGTTCCCACTTTTGGGAGTGTGAGTCTCATCCTCACATTTGCCTCAAAGTGGGGTTGCGACATGTAACCTTTTTTATGAAGTATGTTAGAACCCACAATAAATTTGAGAGCATTTGATGAAGGTTTAAGTAACTTAAAACATGTTCAAATTTTAGATCGTTAAAAAAATTATGTCAACAATTGTTTTGTGTAGGAAAAAAGATTAATTTAATATAATAAAAATGATTTCAAATTCATGAAATTTCAATTTCATGAGTAAACAAACATAACTTTAAAATATGGATAATTATTTCATTAAATACAATAGATGGTTGTTTTTCAAAGTAGTGTAAGTATAAGTTTTCACTATAGTCAACAAATGTTTTAGCTCCTTTTATTAGATTGCACCTTAAAGTAACTAGAAACATTTAGGGGTTAAAAAACATATGATATTTATGAAGCCAACATGATCATATGCAATCCAAACTATTGTGCTTATTTTATTACATAAAAAGTAACATGCTAACCATGGCCATCAATAATTAATAAATGATGGTCGGTTTGGGAATTTAAACTTGGAAGGAACTTTTTTAAAAGAACAAGAAATCTTTGAATACAAAATAAGTTATCAAAGCTTTCTTTTGCATGGCCACATTGTCCTTGATTTGTTAATTTTAATGTAAGACCATATTGCAATCTTCCACCTTTAAAAATATAAAACCTTGACAAAACCCCGTTCACTACATTTACAACATATTTCATAGTTACTATTCTTTAGACTTGGTGATGATGTTGTGAGCTTGATTTGAAACTTTTTACCAAAACATAATCATTAGATTGTTACCTTATTTGAATTTTTGTTTCATTTAAATTTTAAATATGATTTGCATTTAAATTGTGTTGATCGTACAACATTGCCATGGATTATTAAAATGAGTTGTAAGAATTTCTAATCAAACCTTTGAAGTTTGTAGACTTGGATTCCTTGTGCTTGTCAAATATTTAATTTTGAATGATGATGCTTGAACTAGTATTAACCAATTGTTCCTTGATGATTAATTCATAAATGGCATGGGCTTAGTTTGTGTGAGCTCTACCACCTTCATCTTGGAGTGCTGTAGGGTAATTGACAATTTTCATTTTCAAATAACTAAAGTCCAAACAACCATAGTTACATTTAGTCATGTGATAACACACTTTCTAGGTTGATTTTCCTAGATTAAGTCTTGCCATTAATATAACTCGTGATCCCTTTTGGGACCTAGAATGGAGGTAGGCCTAGTGCCCAATATTATGAAATGTATTAATATTTTTATTGCCAATGTAATTAAGGATTTTCCATATAATTGTGATAGAATAATTCAAGTGTTGTGAAAGAAAGGCAACAAGAAAAAAAATCTTTACTTTGAAAGTGTTTGAAATGATGCCACATGGCATTTTAAAATTTTAGATTGCGTTTTGAGCCCTTAGGCTTACCTCCACTAACAAATAATGGAATTAGGGTATTTTTTGATAACTTGAGCCTACACTACTCTTCAATTTCAATGTTGTCCCTCTTTCTTTCTTCTAATGATTCATTTGTCCATGTTTCTCCCACTTATTAAGCCTTGGCGCTTTGTGTATTGTTCCTAGTCTAGGTTCAAGTTAGACATTCTCTTTGTCCATAACTAGTTGATTGAAAGCATGCCACTTTGTCATCTACGAAGCGCATTCAACATCATGGCAACTACAATACTTTTGGCCACAACCTTGAACAAGTAAGGGGGTCCACGTTCTATCCCTACAAGACATATGTCCTTCTCCTTCTTATACATGTAACAAGGAATCAAAAAATGTGTTTATGTCAAGGTATGTTAGAAGTGCACATGTGTTTCTAAGTTCCAATATAAGAAATAATAGTATAGAAGTGTGAAAAGTCCTCCCACATCAAAAATTGATGTGTAAATTGTGGCTATAGATCTCAATGTGCAATGCCTTGGAGCTTGCTAGAATCTTCTTTTTAAATTCCTTAACTACTATAGGGTGTGGAACTATAGACTGTTGGACCCAACAATAGAATAGAAACTTCTTGAACTTCTCATTGTAAACCTTGTTTAAGTAAGTTGTTCTTATATGATCATTTATTTTCAGTTTTAATTTCCTTTCTTCTAACTATACTTTCAAGCCTAATTTCTTCTTTTTTACATCTTTGAATTTTAGATCTAATGGTTAGTTGCATATTACAATTGTTTAGCAATCATAGTCATTGATTGTTTTGGATTTGAACAATATTGTTGCATAGAATTTTTAACTCATCTTAGATATAAGAAAAGGGGACCCACTTATGCAAAGTTAACACATTAATTATTTCAAAATTGAAAAAAAACCCAACCAAACCCATGAATGTTCAATGAGTTATGGACTTTACAATCTTGACAAAATAGACTGTTGCAAAGCTTGGATATGGATTTTTATCTCACAATGTGTTTATTCAATAGATGTGAAAATTTAAGATATTTCATGATGCAAGTTTAGGACATTAAAACTTCATTTTGTGAATGAAACATGGTTCCAACTTTGTGTTCCATGACATCAAATATGCAACACTTGATTATTGTGCAAAGTCCATATTGGCATAAAAACTATTGATTTTTGAAGTTTTTTTTAAGAAAGGAGTTTTGAATGCATTTTAAAATGGTCAACTTTAAATCAAACTTGAAAAAAAAAAACTTAAACTATGAATGTCATATGGTCAAATTTAAGCTATATTCAAATACATTGGCAATGGACTCTCAAAAGGGAATTCAAATACATTGGCAATAAATTTGATTTGCCATTTTTGCTCCAATTTAATGTGCTTTTACCATGAGTTTTGATCTTCAACTTTAGTTTTCAACACTCTTACAATAGGAACTAGGACTTTTAACAAGGATTGAAATTCATCTCTCACACTACTTGGTAAGGAGGATATGTTGATATATTTGGAAAGAGTATAAATTAATGAATTTAGGGTTCATGTTCAATTGTAATTAACTTTTCTCCAACAACTTGTAAATGTGATGTTTTGTTTTGGTAGGAATGCAATATGCATAAAATTAGGGGGGGTTATACAAGGTGTGAGCTCCTCTATAGGTTGTGAACATTAATGTCTCAATTTTTAATATTCATCCAATTAAAATAAGGCTAATTTGCTACTATCTTTAATTGCCTTAGGTCATATTTGTGAATTGGAGCATAGAATTTTGCACATTTTTGTTCAATTGCAAGTGGTCTACTATGACAAACCAACTCCACGAAATAGTATTTGCACAACTTACTTGGGCTTCTTGAGAATTGCCCCAGATCACACCCATAACCAAACACTAAAAGTAATAGCCCTCCTAATATTTTCTTACATTTATAGTCAATTGTACACACTTTTGTATTCAAATCACCTCCCATCACCAAACATTACCATAGCATAAAGGTCGGCTTGCAAGTTTTTTATATTTGCCCATATTTACACCCGTAGTTGAATACAAAAGACATCATCTCAAGGTTAGGTGTGGGAAAAATTATTAACACAAATCATGTTTCAATATTGGGTGTTCAATCATAAGACATCTTTTGAATGATGGCAAGGTCATTTGTGTTCTTTAATAGGCTTGGACTTGCACTATTTGGATAGTTAGTTGTAAGCCTATGTTTGGTGATGGGTTTGGTTACCTTAATATTTCTACAATTTAGATTAGGTTTACAAAATATAAAGTAGTTGCAATTGCATCCAAATTAACATCTTCACAATCAACCCATATTTAAACAAGTTGTTGGTCAAAGCTTCTTTTTGCACCCATCACAATCAATTTGAAAGGCATAAAAACATTTCTCCCATAATAAGAAATGTAGTGAATAAAAACCAATGTCACATGGAAAAGAAAAATGGAAATTAGTTCATCGAAAAAATGTAATAGAAAGTTACACCTATCATTAGACGATGGGATAAAATGAACCAACGCCTACATTGGTACCTTCACCTTTTTTTAGCAACCATGATTTAGTGTAATGGTATTTATATTATTTAGAAGCAACCTGAAAAGTATTTTGTGTTTTTAGCTTTTATCATGAATCATTGTAGCTACTACTAATTAGTTCACCCAAGGCCTAAATGAGATTAGGGAAACGTTTTTTAATAAGTTATTAGTAAGTTGTGAATTAAGATGAATATTTTTTATTATTCCTCAAACCTCAACAAAATGCTATTAAGAGTCATTTGCAAACTTCATCGATAAAATGAAATTGGAAAATTTGGATGCTTTGATATGAATGTCATTATGTGGCATAAAATTAGAGAATATGAATTAGAGGATGGTGTTTGAAGTGTGACACAACATGAAAAATTGAAGATTTTTTAGTTTGAATTAACTATAAGAAGTTCACATTTTTCCTTCAATTAAATGTTTTTGATATGCATTGGTGTTCACATTTCGTAAAAAAGGTCAAAATTTTGTCAACTTGTCATGTAAAATACATTTGTTAAAATTGCCCACCACTTTGAAATGCAAAAATGTAAACCAAGTTGTCACAGCAAAAAAAAAAAAGTAAACTCACCAAAATACACCATTGTTCTTATTAACCCATTTAACAATCATGACCTTTTTTGGCCAACTTGAAAGTTGAATGAGGTGCAAAAAAATGTTATCTTGAAATTGAACTACACAAAAACATGATGCCATTATATTTTTTGTGTTGGTCCAACCCATATTTGTTCATATGTGTGGTACAATGTCCTTTAAATGTGGATGGAGGCTACTTCCTTCTTTGATGGAAATGTGAAATATATCTATGAAGTATTGAAAGCAACTTTGTACGTGTTTAGAATGTGACCTTGCAAATTAAAAGTGGATGAAGAAAAATCAAAACATGTTGGTTTGGCCCAAACAATTGGTTGAGGTTAATAAAAGTCATATCAAATTGTAACACTTGCCGAAAGAAAAGTGTAATAAATATGATTTGACCGCTATTCCATGTTTGTGATTAACCAATTATAATGATCAATTGGTTTAGATAGGTGGTTTGCTATTAGTAGTGGGGTAAAAAATTGTTAGGTGATTTTGACATTTTGAAAAGTCTATATCTTACACTATTTTTTTTATTACAACAATTATCAAATTGTAAACCTTATAATTTTATTATATTTTTGGTAAAAAATATTGGTAGGCCACCTTATAGATATCATTACACACATGATTGGTTTAATGTTAAAAATTGAAGATTTCAATGTGAAATGGAAAAACAATGATGAAATCATAACATTAATATTTTTTAAAATTGTAATTTCTTGTATTAGAATTTTTTTCATGTATCTTATTTTTAAACTTCTCATTTGCTGATGACATTTTCTTCTTTAAAATTTTTTTTGACACTACAATGACATTTGTTGAGTTCACATTTTCTATTTTATATGCATGACAAACATAGTGTCATCATTTCAAAAGTTCATGTCCAATCTTTTCTTAGAACTCATTCATATTTTTCAATGTGATTTTCACTAAACTTGTCTATTGCAATATGGATAATTAAAAAAATTAACAATATCAATGTTGAATATAGCTTTACATTTTATATTTATCAATAATTTCTAAAAATGTGATTATAATATTCAAATAGTCCCTTACTCACCCAATCTCCCACCTATTTGCAATCTCAGTTTTAGTTTTAAGGGTGGGTTGGAAAAAAGTAAAGAACTAAACTTGGATGTGAGAAATAATTTTGTAAAGCCACCTATTGAACTGTGCAGGAAATGCTCTAAGTTAAGTAGGTCTATGGTTTTTAATACATTTTTTTGCATTGAGACTCCTTCATTTGGCAACTTAAACTAGGTGCAAAAGAATGTTTTTTTATCAAATTGGACTCCACAAAACTATGATGGTATAATCCTTCTTTTTCTTTTTTTTGCAATCCCATCCATATGTGTTCCATGTGTCCTATGGGAGGATATCTACTACCTTAATTGGATGTATTAAGAAGGTCATGATTTTCACAACTTTCTTTGCAATGAGACCCCACTTTGTGCTAACTTGAACTAGGTGCAAAAGAATGTTTTTC
>Ga0116230_10006636_pt1 | contig 11407 bp, 9 predicted proteins | sample S1TSphfallax_3_FD_88678 | JGI IMG/M metagenome (GOLD analysis project Ga0116230, IMG submission 88678) | Host-associated microbial communities from peat moss isolated from Minnesota, USA - S1T2_Fd - Sphagnum fallax MG | ecosystem: Host-associated > Plants > Peat moss > Unclassified | place: USA...
CGCCTGATCCGCGAGCGCATGACCTTCGAGACCCAGAACGACACCGAGGTTGCCGCCGGCTATCTCAGCTGGAAACTCCGCTCCGGCGTCAAGCTCGACGAAGCCTTGACCTCCGCCCTCGACACGCTGGACGGCTTCTACACCTTCGTGGTCGGCACCGAGACCGGTTTTGGCGTGCTGCGCGACCCGGTCGCCTGCAAGCCGGCGGTGATGGCCGAAACCGATGACTACGTGGCCTTCGGCTCCGAATACCGCGCTTTGGTCGATCTGCCCGGAATATCGAAAGCCCATCTGTTCGAACCGGAACCGGCCAAGGTCTATTTCTGGGAAAGGGAGCCGGTGGCATGAGCGTCGCAATGGTCCCAAAAATCGCCGCCGCCGATCCGGTGATTTTCGATCTCGCCGCCACCCCGCTGCGGGAATTGAACGCCACGCTGCAGGCTTTGCCGGCCGACAGCAATGAGACGTCGTGGACCGTGCGCAACCCGCGCGGTGCGCATGCAATCGCGGTCGGCATCACCGCACCCATCGCCATCACCATCGACGGCCATGCCGGCTATTACTGCGCCGGCATGAATTCCGGCGCCAGCGTCACCATCAACGGCAATGCCGGCACCGGGGTGGCGGAAAACATGATGTCCGGCAGCGTGCATGTGCGCGGCGATGCCAGCCAGTCCGCCGGCGCCACCGCCCATGGCGGCCTGCTGGTCATCGACGGCAATGCCAGCGCCCGCTGCGGCATTTCAATGAAGGGCGTCGATATCGTGGTCAAAGGCTCGGTCGGCCATATGAGCGCCTTCATGGCGCAATCGGGCAACCTCGTCATCCTCGGCGATGCCGGCGAAGCCCTGGGCGACAGCCTGTACGAAGCCAAAATCTATCTGCGCGGCAGCGCCGCCAGCCTCGGCGCGGATTGCGAGGAAAAACCGATGACGCCGGAGCATAAATCCGCACTTGCCGAGCTGCTGCGCCGGGCCGGGGCCAGCGCCAATCCGAACGACTTCCGGCGCTACGGCTCGGCCCGCGCCTTATATCAATTCCATGTCGACAATGCAGGTGCGTACTGACCATGAACGAGCATTCCGGCCCCCATATTCCGCGCACGCCGCCGCGCCGTTCCGCCACCTTCGATGAATTCGCCATCGCCGAAATCCAGCGCGCCGCGGCAACCGGCATCTACGATATCCGCGGCGGCGGCTCGAAACGCAAACTGCCGCATTTCGACGATTTGCTGTTTCTCGGCGCCTCGGTCTCCCGCTACCCGCTGGAAGGCTACCGTGAACGCTGCGGCACCGATGTCGTGCTCGGCACCCGCTTCGCCAAAAAGCCGATCCACTTGAAAATTCCGGTCACCATCGCCGGCATGAGCTTCGGCGCCCTGTCCGGCCAGGCGAAGGAGGCCTTGGGCCGCGGCGCCACTGCGGTTGGCACCTCCACCACCACCGGCGATGGCGGCATGACAGCGGAGGAGCGCGGCCATAGCGCCACCCTCATCTACCAATACCTGCCCTCGCGCTACGGCATGAATCTCGAAGATTTGCGCAAGGCCGACGCCATCGAGGTGGTGATCGGGCAGGGGGCCAAGCCCGGCGGCGGCGGCATGCTGCTCGGCCAGAAAATCTCGCCGCGCGTCGCCGCCATGCGCAACCTGCCGGAAGGCATCGATCAGCGCTCTGCCTGCCGGCATCCGGATTGGACCGGCCCCGATGACCTGGAGATCAAAATCCTCGAACTGCGCGAACTCACCAGCTGGGAGAAGCCGATCTACATCAAAATCGGCGCCAGCCGCCCCTATTACGATACCGCGCTCGCGATCAAATCCGGCGCCGACGTGGTGGTGCTGGACGGCATGCAAGGCGGCACCGCGGCGACCCAGGAAGTCTTCATCGAACATGTCGGCCTGCCGATCCTGGCCGCCATCCGCCCGGCGGTGCAGGCGCTGCAGGATCTCGGCCTGCATCGCAAAGTCCAATTGATCGTCTCCGGCGGCATCCGCAACGGCGCCGATGTCGCCAAGGCTTTGGCCCTCGGCGCCGATGCGGTGGCCATCGGCACCGCCGCCCTGATCGCGCTTGGCGACAACGCCCCGGAATGGGAATCCGAGTATCAAAAACTCGGCACCACCGCTGGCGCCTATGACGACTGGCAGGATGGCCGCGACCCGGCCGGCATCACCACCCAGGACGCAGCACTCGCCGCCCGGCTGGACCCGGTGAAAGCCGGCCGCCGCCTGGCGAATTACCTCTCGGTGCTGACCTTAGAGGCGCAAGCCATCGCGCGCGCCTGCGGCAAAAGCCATTTGCACAATCTGGAACCGGAAGACCTGGTTGCGCTGACCATCGAAGCCGCGGCGATGGCGCAGGTGCCGCTGGCCGGCACCGGCTGGATACCCGGAAAAACCTTCTGAAATGATGCAACAGCGTAACCAGGGTAGAATGGAATAATGGCAACCGACCTCGCAAAGATCGCGCAAGATCGCGGCATCAAATATTTCTTGATCTCCTATACCGATCTGTTCGGCAGCCAGCGCGCCAAGCTGGTGCCGGCCTCGGCGATTGCCGGCATGCAGAAAAACGGCGCCGGCTTCGCCGGCTTCGCCACCTGGCTCGACCTCTCCCCCGCCGATCCCGACATGTTCGCGATGCCGGACCCGGAAAGCCTGATCCAACTGCCCTGGAAACCGGAAGTGGGCTGGCTCGCCTCCGATGTCTGGATGGACGGCAAACCGGTGGAACAGGCGCCGCGGGTGGTGCTGAAGCGCGTGATGGCCGCGGCCGCCAAACTCGGCTACGTCATGAAATCCGGCGTCGAATGCGAATTCTTTTTGACCAACCCGGACGGCACCGCAATCGCCGACGCCGCCGACACCGCCACCAAACCCTGCTACGATCAATCCGCCTTGATGCGGCGCTACGAAGTCATCACCGAGATCTGTGACGCGATGCTGGGGCTCGGCTGGGAGCCCTATCAGAACGACCACGAAGACGCCAACGGCCAGTTCGAGATGAACTGGACCTATGACGACGCAACCCTGACCGCCGACCGCCACGTATTTTTCAAATTCATGGCCAAATCCATCGCCGAGAAACACGGGCTGCGCGCCACCTTCATGCCGAAACCCTTTCTGGCCTTAACCGGCAGCGGCTGCCATTCGCATGTGTCCATCTGGCAAGGCGAACGGAACGCTTTTGAAGATCCCAACGGCGAACTCGGTGTTTCCAAACTCGGCTATAACTTCATCGGCGGCATCATCGAGCATGCGCAGGCGCTCTGCGCCTTGCTCAACCCGACCGTGAATTCCTACAAGCGCATCAACGCGCCCCGCACCGCTTCGGGCGCCACCTGGGCGCCCAACACCATCACCTATACCGGCAATAACCGCACCCATATGATCCGCATTCCCGAACCCGGCCGGTTCGAGATGCGGCTCGCCGATGGTGCCGCCAACCCCTATCTGCTGCAGGCCGGCATTCTCGCCGCCGGATTGGACGGCATCACCAAAGCAATCGATCCCGGTCCGCGCCTCGACATCAACATGTACACCGACGGCCACACGGTGAAAGACGCCAAACGCCTGCCGCTGAACCTGCTGGACGCGCTGCGCGCCCTCGAATCCTCCAGCACCCTGCAGGCCGCCTTGGGCACCGGCTTCATCGCCGCCTACGCCAAGCTGAAACACGCCGAATGGAATGACTACGCCAGCCACCTGACCGAATGGGAACGCCAGGCGACATTGGATTGTTGATAAGCAAGCAGTTCTTTTTCTGAAGAAAAAGAACCAAAAAGACTTTGTTATTCTGGGCCATGGGCTGTGGGGCGCCAACGCCCGGGAACCGGTAAAACAAAAGTTTTTGCGGAGCTTTTTTCTAAAAAGCGACCTCTTTCAAGACCGTGCCAATAGCTCCCGCATCGCTTGCTCGATAAACACCGTCGCGGGTGAGATGAAACCGGGTGCGCCGGCGGCGTGGCCATAGGGAGACAGGATCGGACGCAGCTCCGCGTTCGGAATCTGCGCCGCCTCGATGCCTGCATCCTCCATCGGAACAAACAGGTCGTGGTCACACGGCATGTAGATCGTCTTGGCGCGGATATCCTTCAAACTCGGCATCTCCCGACTCGAATTTTTATAAGTGCGCAGGATTGCCAGAAGGTCGTTGGCGTCTTTTTCGAGGTAACAATTCTCAAGGAAGACCGATAAAGCTTCGATGGTCTCGAAGCCGATATTGCGGTAGAGTTCGTTGCGAAAAAAGCTGGCGGAATACGTCCATCCGATAAAGATCCGCGCGACGGCGCGCAATCCTGCCGCCGGCACAAGATTATAATTGCCGCTTCGAAAATTCGAATCGGCTGTAAGTGCGGCGATTGCCGAGGACATGATGATGTCGTTCATCGACCAGTTTTTCGCCACGCCGCAAACCACAATCAGCCGCTGCACCATTTCCGGGTGGGTGGCAGCCCAGCTGCAGGCTTGCAGGGCGGCCATCGAGAAGCCATAGGACAGTTTGATCTGCCGCACATTCAATTTCTCGGTCAACAGCCGGTATTGCAGCTCAACATTATCGGCGATGCTGACCTCGGGAAACCCGTTGCCGTGAAACGGCGCTGCCATATTGCTCGGCGAGGTTGAAATGCCGTTGCAAAGCGCGTTGATCACCACGATGAAATATCGGGCCGGGTTCAATGCCCGCGCCCGGCCGATCATCCTGGCGTAGGCGGTGTGATTGGCCGTCAGGCCAGTCTGCAATAAAATGCAGTTATCGCCGGCATCATTCAGGTTCCCATAGGTTTTATAGGCCAGGTCCACATAAGGCAGCGTTGTCCCGCTTTGCAAGGCGACGTTCTCGAAGCGTGTCTTTTGCAGCAATCCGGTACACCTCACAAAAACGTAATTGTCGCCTGCACTTCAGGTTGAGCCTTGTGCAGCTCCGATGGCGCGTTCATCCCCGGCTCGGCTAAACGCCATGCCATAAAGTTACGGCAGCATAACTTAACCGCATATGCAATTGAAACAAAAAAAGCCGCCTCCTTACGGAAGCGGCTCTTTTGTTTGGCTGCGGCTTACCCGACCGGGCTTACCGCGCGATCGGTCAAGGTCCGGTCACTCGGCCGGGCTGAAACCCTCCATGTCATGCTCGATACCGAGCAGGGTTTGCGGCGCCCTGGTTTTGAGAATCCAGAACCAGGCCAGACCGATCAGCATGTAGATCACGAAGCCGTAGGGGAAGTAGTTGAACGGTGCGGCAGGTACCGGATAGACGCTGCCGAAGAAGGCGAGCGCCATGCAGATGGCGCCGGCGCCACCCAGAATCACGTCCCCGGCCTTCAGCTTGCCTTCCCGGTAGATCAGGATCGGCGCGCAGAGCGAGCAGAGGAAGTACACGGTCAGAAATCCGAAGGTTGCGATGGTGCCGAAATAACCCACGCAGTTGACCTCGCCAGCACCGGAGCAGGCGATGCAGATGATCGCATTGAGCGCGGTACCGACCAAGATCGCCATATGCGGGGTGCCATGATGTTTGTGCACCATGCCCATCGAGTTATGCACGAACTGGTAACGGCCGAGCGAGAACAGCATGCGGGCAAAGGCGGTCAACTGGCCGAGCGAGCAGGCAAAGCAGCTGATCGCGGCGGCGAAGTAGATGAAGGTGGAAACCCAGCTTGCCATGCCGGTGGTCAGGTCGTTCAAAGGTGCGGCGCTGGCGCCGAGTTTTGAGGCGCTGTCGCCAAAGCCCTGCACCACGATATAGGTGGTGAAGATGAAGAACACGCCGACGATGATGCAGGTGGCGACGATCGCCCGCGGCACCACCTTTTCCGGGTCCTTGATTTCCTTGGCCAGCGTCGCGGCACTCTCAAAGCCGACCCAGGAGAAAATGGCGAACACGATCGGCGGCCCGATGGTGCTGAACGAAGCGCCGCTCAAATGGACCTGCGCCGGATCGATCTTGAAGCCGAATTTATGCCAGATGACGAAGCAGGTGATCAAAATCGCCGTCACCGAGAGCACTTCCAATGTCAGGCCAAACCGGACGGACAGCCTCACATCCCGGTAAGCCAGCACGAATATCAGCGCCGAGACCGCGATATAGATAACGAAATTCGGCACCATGGACTTCACCCCGATGGCCAGGAAGAAATCCTTGATGAAGATCGAGGTTGCCGCGGTCAGCGCGACCGCGGTGAACAGGTAGGCGAGCAGCATCGCCCAGCCGGAGAGTAGCCCCCAGCTCGGGCCCAGCGTGCGCGAAATATACAGGAAGAACGAGCCGGCGGCGGGAATGCGCTTGGCCAGCTTGCCGATATTGATGCCGACGATCACCAGGCTGATGGTCGCCAGCGTATAGACCAGCCAGGAGACCGAGCCGGCCATCCCGCCGACCACGGCGACGCCCAGCGCCGGCGTGAAGGTCGGCGAAAGGCTGCACACCGATTGCCCGATTGCTTCGACGATTGAGAGATTCTTTTTCAACTCAGCCATGGCGGCCCCTTCTGTTCAAACCAGGAAAAACGATCGCGAAATTCACCTGACAGTCGCCAAAACTTGACCGTCTCACCAATCCCACAGCAGACCCCGCCAGAACTGAACCAGCGGATCGAACGGAAACCTTTCAGAGAAAGTTCCATAAGATTAAATATTATGCTTATAGTGAACTAAAATCAGCTTTACAAGAAACTTTTATTCTTTTTGATAACTTTTTTGCGCATCGCAAAACGGCCCGCCGGCACCGCCCGGCATTGCCTGGCCTGGCCGGCCGGCGCAGGATCGCCCGGGTCTGTTTGGGGGAGCCGCGTGGGAAATATTACGATTCTTGGGTTGCTGGCGCTGGCCGCGGTGTTTGAAGCGGGCGGCGATGCATTGGTGCGCGCCGGGCTGCACGCGCCGGCGCTGCCGGTTCGTATCGGCTTTATGGCCGCCGGCGCCTTGGTGCTGTTCATCTATGGCGTTTCGGTCAACCTGCCGCCCTGGGATTTCGGGCGGCTGCTCGGTGTCTATGTCGCGTTGTTCTTCCTGGTGGCGCAGCTGATCAACCGGCTCGCCTTCGGCATCAATCCAACGCCGCCCATCTATGTCGGCGGATTGCTGATCATCGCCGGCGGCATGGTCATCACCTTCTGGCGCGCCTAATCGACCCAATCGAACGACTTGCGCACCGCCTTGTTCCAGGCAGCATAATATTTGTCCCGTAACGCCTGCTGCATCGCCGGCTGCCAGATTTTATCCGGCGCCCAATTTTCCCGCATCTCATCGGTATCCCGCCAATACCCCACGGCGAGCCCGGCGGCATAGGCGGCGCCCAAAGCTGTGGTCTCCGTCACTTGCGGGCGAATCACCGGGGCGCCGAGAATATCCGCCTGGAACTGCATCAAAAAATCATTGCCGACCATGCCGCCATCGGATTTCAATTCGCGCAACGCAATGCCGCTATCATTCTGCATCGCCTCAACCACGTCGCGGACCTGATAGGCCGTCGCCTCCAACGCGGCGCGCGCGATATGGCCTTTATGCGAAAACCGGGTCAGCCCGGCGATCAGCCCGCGCGCATCGGCCCGCCAATACGGCGCGAACAGACCGGAAAACGCCGGCACGATATAGACATCGCCATTATTCTCCACACTGCGCGCCAGCGCCTCGATCTCGCCGGACTTGCCGATCAGGCCGAGATTGTCCCGCAGCCATTGCACCAGCGCGCCGGTAATCGCGATTGCCCCCTCCAGCGCGTAATGCGGCTTCTGGCCGCCGAATTGATAGGCCAAAGTGGTCAGCAATCCGGCCTGCGAGACCACCGGCGACGTGCCGGTATTCATCAACAGAAAACTGCCGGTGCCATAAGTATTTTTTGCCTCGCCGGGGTCGAAGCAATTCTGTCCCACAAGCGCTGCCTGCTGGTCGCCCAATATGCCCGCCAGCTTCACCCCCTGCAGCGGCGCATGCCGGATCTGGCCATAGACCATGGAGGACGGACAGATTTTCGGCAGGCAGGCGCGCGGAATATCGAAAGCCGCCAGCAATTCCTCATCCCAGTCGCAGGACGACAAATTCATCAACTGCGTCCGGCTGGCATTCGTCACATCGGTGATGTGCAACCCGGCCGTCAGGTTCCAGACCAGCCAGCTATCGATGGTGCCGAACAACGCCTCGCCGGCCTCGGCTTTTTGCCGCGCGCCGGGAATGTTGCGCAGCATCCAGCGCAATTTCAGCGCCGAGAAATAACTCGCCAGCGGCAGGCCGGTCTGCCCGCGAAAACGGTCCTGGCCGCCGTCACGCGCATAGTCCGCCACCATCGCATCGACCCGCGTATCCTGCCAGACAATCGCATGATGCAGCGGCGCGCCACTCGCCTTGTCCCACAGCACGGCCGTCTCGCGCTGATTGGTGATCCCGACGGCGGCGATATCGCCGGCGCTCAAATTGCGCCGCGCCAGCGCCGCGCCGATCATCTCAAAGCTGTTGCCCAGGATTTCCAGCGGATCATGCTCGACCCAGCCGGGCTTCGGGAAAATCTGCCGATGCTCCTTCTGCGCCATCGAAATCACCTGGCCGGCCTTATCGAATACGATGAACCGTGTGCTGCTCGTGCCCTGGTCGATCGCGCCGATATATTGGGGCAAGCGCTATCCCGCCCGCAATGCGGCCAAAGCCTGCTCCAGATCCGCGATCAAATCGCCGACATCCTCAAGCCCGATATGCAAGCGCGCGATCTCGCCCTCGAACACGCCGCTGCCGGCGCTGCGCGTGATGGTGCCGGTGGTCGGCAGCACCAGGCTTTCATAGCCGCCCCAGCTGGCGCCGATGCCAAACAGGTGCAGCGCATCGATCATCGCCACCACCGCGGCGGCCGAGAAACGCGGCTGGAACACGACCCCGAACAACCCGCAACCGCCGGTGAAATCACGCGTGAAAAATTCATGGCCGGGGCAGGAGGGCAGCGCCGGATGCAGCACCCTTGCCACCTCCTCGCGCCCGGCCAGCCAGTTTGCAATCTCCAGCCCGGCGGCATATTGCGCCCGCAGCCGCACCCCCAGCGTCCGCAACCCCCGCAATGCCAGCCAGCAATCATCCGGCGAGGCATATTGCCCAAGCTCCTGCATGCCCTTGCGCAGCCAGGCCCAATTGGCATCGGAATTGACCGTGACCGACCCCAGAATCAAATCCGAATGACCGCCGATATATTTGGTCAAGGCCTGGATCGAAACATCAACGCCATGCGCAAACGGCTGAAAATGATAAATGCCCCAGGTATTATCCATGAAAACTTTTATCCCGCGCGCATGTGCAACTCGCGCCAGCAGCGGAATATCCTGCACCTCGAACGTATGGCTGCCGGGGCTTTCGGTGAACACCACCCGCGTATTGGGCCGCAACAAGGCAGTGAATTCCGCCTCGCTCGCCAGCGGCGCATAGTAACGGGTCACCACCCCGAAGCGCGCCAGCACGGTATCGCAAAAATTCCGGGTCGGGCCGTAGACGGAATCCGGCACCAGCAGGTCATCGCCGGCCTGCAGATAGATCAGCAAGGGCATGACGCAGGCGGCCAGGCCAGACCCGACGATCTGGCAATGGCTGCCGCCTTCAATCTCCGCCACCGCCCGTTCGAGCGCGAAATGCGTCTCCGTCCCGTACAGCCCGTAAAGTTCGATCTGCTCCAGCCGGCGCTTGCCCAGCGCCCGCTTGGTGGCCATATCCGGATAGAGCACGGTGGACCCGCGCACCAGTTTCGGATTGACATACCCATGCGCCTTGGTGCCGGCGCGGCCGGTCTGCACCAGCCTTGTATCGAATTTATCTGCCATGTCGCGCGATGATAGGTGAATCGCCCGAGCGAATATAGGGTGCGATCCGACCCGCTCGATGCCGCCCTAAACCTCGACCGGCGTATCGCCCCGGCTGCCCCATTCCGCCCAGGAACCGTCATACAGCGCCGGTTCGGGCAGGCCCGCCAGCACCATTCCAAGCGTCAGCACCGCTGCCGTCACCCCCGATCCGCAGCTGGTCACCACCGGCGCCGAGCCGTCGATGCCGGCTTGCGCGAAACGCTCGCGCAATTGCTGCGCCGGCAGCATGCGCCCGTCATCCAGAATCTCGGCAATCGGCAGCGATCGCGCGCCGGGGATATGGCCGCTCCTCATGCCCGCCCGCGGCTCGGGAACCGCGCCGCTGAACCGCCCCGCCGGCCGCGCATCCAGGACGATGGCGGATGGCGCCGCGAGGTTGCGCCGCATGGCGTCGATATCGCGCACCATATCCGGCCGAAAGGCGGGAATAAAGCTTCCCGCCACGGCCGCCGGCGCAACGCCGGAAGCCAGGCGCCCGCCTGATTTCACCCAGCCGGGCAAGCCGCCATCCAGCACCGCGACATCGTCATGGCCAAACACCCGAAACATCCACCAGACCCGGGCGCTGGAAAATATCCCGCGCTGATCATACACCACCACCTTGCTGCTGTTGCTGACCCCCAGCGCCGCCACCCTCCAGGCAAAATCCGCCGGCGCGGGCAGCATATGCGGCAAATCCGTCGCCTGATCGGAGATGGCGTCGATATCAAGGAACACGGCCCCCGGAATATGCCCGGCCTCGAACAGTTCCTTGGCGTCCTTCGCCTCATTCGGCAGATAGAAACTCGCATCCAGCAGCACCAATCCCGGCCCATCCAGCGCCGATGCCAGCCAATCCGGTGATACCAGATTGTCCACCTATTCGCCGCGGGCGGCGGCGATCATGGCTCTTACCCGCTCCGCCGCCGCAGCACCCTTCAAAGCCTCGCGCCAGGCACCCTCGGCGACCCGCTGATGCGCCACCACCGCATCCTCGGCGCTGGTGATCATGGCAACACCGGTCTGCGCCGAAGGCGGCGCATCCGGACTGAACGGATTGATCGCGAGGATCGCCCGCTCGCGTGAGCGCAGCAGGGTGAACGGCCCGTTCGGCTCGCCATTCGCCATCAGCCCCAATTGCAGGCCGATCGGCTCGCTTTCCATCAGTTTGGCGATCAATTCCATCTCATGCGCCGCCACCTCTTTCGCCGATTGCCGCAGCCGCTCGGAGGCCGGGATGGTGCCAGCAACCCCCTCGGCCAAAAATTTCTGGATCGAGCTGATCGTGAGGATGCCGATGATCGACGGTTTCCTCGAGGCGAACATGCGCTTGCGGGCATCCATCACGCCCAGCAACTGCTCAGCCGCGGCCCGCGCCATGCCGCGCTCGGCACCCATCTGATCGGCCGCTTCCTCAAAAAACTGCGCCAGCAACCCGTCGAACCGGTCCGAGGCGATCAAATAGCAAATCGGACCGAAGACCTGCAAAATCTGGTCGGAGGTTTCCTCGATCTGCCGCACCCGCTCCATGAAGCCGACCGGTTTGGTGTAATATTCCACCCCGATCCCCAAAAGGGTCAGCGGCGAAATCTTC
>Ga0116230_10006637_pt1 | contig 11407 bp, 7 predicted proteins | sample S1TSphfallax_3_FD_88678 | JGI IMG/M metagenome (GOLD analysis project Ga0116230, IMG submission 88678) | Host-associated microbial communities from peat moss isolated from Minnesota, USA - S1T2_Fd - Sphagnum fallax MG | ecosystem: Host-associated > Plants > Peat moss > Unclassified | place: USA...
CAATTAACCATTGATTTTTATTTTTAATTAATAAATTCATAATCGAGCTATAATAGAGAGATCCATTTTCAAAATTTGTCAAGCTCTATCATGTCGACCATTTCACTATCTTGATTAACCTTGTTTATGAATGGATGAACGTTGGAAAATTTGATGAATGAAATAATTTTTGTGTTTTCCATTATAGTTCAACTCTCATTTGACTTTAGGTTCAACTTAATTGCGACTTTTTTACAACTTTGTTGTGACTAATTTCTAACTTTGGTAAATTTTAAACCCCTTAATTTTGAAGTCAATAATTTTCATTACACTGCACCTTGCCACTATAAACCCTAAGTTTGTTGGAATTTTTTTTGTTTCATGGTGTCCAAATGTGATAGAACATCAAAAGTGGGAGAACACAAACCTCTTCGTCTAAAGTCATTGGGCATGGTATTGGAGTGGTTAAAAAATGTGGAACATTAAGTTGACATGTCCTTGATTATTGAACTAAACGTCTACCTCCTAGAATTTCTTCCTTGGGATTATCTTTCAAGGTTAAGTTGATGTGATTCATTAAGTAATAGTGATTCCTCCCTAGAGACGAGTATTGCACCAACATTATTTGGAGTGGTTGGTGCATTTGGCATTGCCCCTTGTGCATCCAACACACTTTCGTACTCATTTGTGTTAATGTACTCCCCATAGGTGTTCAAGAACATACGTTTGCCCCATGGCTCCTTATGCAATATAACCTTCCACCATGGGTTGGAATAATCATCTAAATAGAAAACTTGTTGGACTTGTGATGGGAAGACAAACAATTCATTGCCATTCACCAACATATGCCAAAAGTTGGCCATTAAAAATTTGGCTTCGTCTCACTTTTAAGTTGGATTACCCCAATTATATAATTATGGTTAATAACTAATAAATATTAAGTTAATAATTAATTAATAGAATAATTAACTATTCATGACTTAAATTATGTAATTAATATTAATGATTAATTAAAATAATTTAGTATCTACAAATTAACTCAAACTAAAGAGGTTAAAAGTTTGTTTTTTCAAAGCATTTCAAACCAAATATCATAGTTTTGGATTTTGAAATTAAATTATTTTTTATTGTTTTACTGTATTTGAAGTTCAAAATGATATTGTAAATCACTAATTGGTGCACCCATAGCTTTTTAAATCACTCAAAACGAACTTATAATGAAAAAGATCTGAGGATTCAAACTAAAAAGGTTTTAAGTTTGTTTCAAAATATTTCAAACAAAATATCACAGTTTTGGAATATGAGATTATACTATTTTCTCAATGTTTTGTTGCATTTGAAGATCAAAGAAATATTGTAGATCGTTAGTTGGCATACCCATAGCTTTTTAGATCACTAAAAATGGACCTAAAATGAAAAAGATATGAGGTTTCAAACTAGAGAGGTTTAAAGTTTTTTTTCCAAAACATTTGAAACAAAATATCACAATTTCAGGTTTTGGGATTAAATTCTTTTCTCACTACTTTGTTGCATTTGGAGTTCAAAGAAGTACTGTAAATCACTAGTTGGCACACCCATAGCTTTTTAGATCACTCAAAATGAATTTAAAATGAAAAAGATATAGGGTTTCAAACTAAAAAGGGTTTTAAAAAATTTCTTCAAAACATTTGAGACAAAATATCAACTAGAGTGCAACTATAATTTTTATCCCATATGGTTTATCATATCTTCCAAGTTTGTAAACTACATAATGAAGTTGGTGCACCGAGTGTTTTCAAAAGGTGAAGTTGGCACCTAGAACAAACTAATAAAAAAGGTTTGACCTTAAAGGTCACGTGGTGAAAAAAAGGAGAATTTGAAGCCTATTTATCTACCCCAAGCCTAAGTAGCACTATGGTTTATTTATTTAGCTAAGCCTACCTACCTACCTACATAGGTTTAACTCAGGGAGGTCTATATAAATAGGTAGGCTTAATAGGTAGATACCTACCTACTTTTTAAAAGTGGACCTACATACTTAGAGCTAAACCTACATATAATTTTAGGTAGGGACATGTGTTAACAAACTATTGCTTAATTTTTTTGCCTAGACAACACTCTAAGTAGGACAATTCATGAAATTGGAAAATAGTTGAAAGTTCAACTTTGAAATTTGGATGAAGGTGAATGAGTTTCATCAAAAAGTCAAAAATGTTATGTCGATTAAAATAATTTGTTACTTTCAACTAAAATCTTGTCACCTCAATGTTGGTTGAAAAATTGACACGTGTAGGAGGGTTTTGATTGTGTTGTGGGTTCGACTCAACATTGTTGACTATTTTGGTAGGCAATTGAAAATGTCATTTTGAGTTTTTTTTTTAAATTACAATTGGAAGTGACATTTTCAACTTCAAAATGTAGTTGAAATGTAGTTGAAAACCCTGGTTTTTCTCCTAGTGATGTGCTCATGAAAAGGGAAAAAAAGGTTCCTTTCACACCTTATCGTGAAGTATGGTTTTCTATAGAACCTAGGAGAACCAAAATATTGGGTTTTTTGCCTTTGGGATTCATCTAAGTACCACGTATCTAATGATAAAAGTTAATTATAATATGAAGACCATCAACAACTTCTAGTATAACTACTTAGACTATGTATATATATTTATGTCATTGAGAAACACACCATCACCATTTCCATTTCAAACATATTATTGGTCCTGCACACAACACACACACATTGGGAAGAAAATCATTTTATTATCTTGCATACAATGTTTTTTATTACAATCATGTCCTTTTTCAATTCCCAACTTTTTAATTTATATGGGTCTTAAGACAATTATGTCGTATGGTTAACCAGTTATTGTAATACCCTATGTTATATTCTTTTATTGGCTTATCAATGATGATCAATTAAATACCCAAATTATGGCATGTGTTTGCTTACAAATTGACATGTATATCTTTATGCTACTTGGCTTGTTAATTAATTGGTTTAGGATTACCCACATTCTAGCTTGCCATTCAAATGTTTACACTTTCACCTACTTTCAATTCGAGCCCCTTGTTAACACTTATCCCCTCCTTCAGTGGTATTAACAAAGTAAAAAAAAATTATAAATCTCAATATGAAATGTTGAAACTCAACATTTAATACATGAAGTTTGAAAGTAATTATAATACTTGTGCAAATATGAACAATGAAAATATATGTAGCAATAATGGATGCCTTTAAGGAAAAGGGAAAAACAAATCCTTTCACTCATTATCCCTTCTTTCAATGGTATTAACAAAGTAAAGAAATTTTATTAAATGTCACTATGAAATGTTGAAATTTAACATTTAATGCACAAGATCCAAGATTAATTACAATAGTTATACAAGTAAGAACAATGAAAATATATGTACTAGTAGTGGAGGTGTTTAGGAAATAAAGATCGGATGAAATCAATTTACCACAAAATTAATGGTTATCTAAGTTGCACCCCCTTAATGCTCACTTACAAAAACCACCTTTGAATATTGGCATATCTAAAATGTGTGAAACTCAATATTTTGAAACCCATGCAAAAATATTTTTCTCAAAATTTTGAAATCATGCCCATGTTTCTTGATAAATAATTTCAAAATGAATTAAAGAATCATAGTGGGTCTTATAAAAACTTATGAAACCTAGACCCGGAAGGTTTAAAAAAAACATGAGATTTGCCCAACATTGGTAAAAACCACCCATGTACACAACTTGAATTTACTATTTGTCCTTCCTACTAAATTACACAAGGCACACACTAAAGGTTTAAAGTTGACAAGCTCTTTCACCTTCAAAAAAACTTTGAAACATTCAATATTCATGCTTCATTTGAGTACATATGGTTTTCATTAACAACTTTACCATCCATCTAAGTTATTCCTTCATAAATCAAAACATATAATCACTTTCCTAAAGTTGCCTATATTTTAACATACTTCATCCTTAAGTATATAAAATAAAACAATTCATTCATACACTCACAACATTTTTTTTACCCCTAAATCAATATACATTCCCAAATAGTGAATCAAACAACTGATGAAGCTCTATTGACAACACTCCAAGTACATCAAAAAAATGGGAGTAAGAAGCACATAAGAGAAGACAAAGGAAAATCTCCTCCCACACAAGAAGAAGAAGACCCTTCCCCCCTATTCATCCTTTCTTTCTTTTCTAAATTCTTTTAGATTTCTCCTAGACTTCTTTTCTTCCTTTTTATTCCTCCAAAAATCCCTACTTGCTTACTTTCTTGCCCTCCTTCCCTTGAATAATATTTTTCATGAAAATGACCTTGAATTGTTGCCACCACCCACCTTGGCTACCATGATGCCTCCATCTTCACACCAAGTTTGATTCCTCTTGAACTTACTTTGAAGATTTAATATTTCATGAATGAACAACCTCCACCCACTTGCTTGTTCATGGTGTGCTTAAACACCTTGAAATTTTCACAATTCCTCCATCATGTTTCACTTTTCACTCAAAAGTTTCATGTGTGTTCCAACATCATCAAAAACTCACAAAAGGTCAACAATACTAAACTTGACAAAGAAATCACAACCTATTCTAACTTACCCTAGTAGACCTACCTATAAAAAGGATCCTAGAAACTACATTCCCCTTACTACCCTTTTTATCTAATGCAATAATCAATTAATAAAACAATCCTCATCATGTCCAACGTTAGCCAATTCACACACCCTCTCTTATCAATGCCATCCCCCACCTTGCCCCCTTGGAATCCAAGTGGGACAAGACATCCTAGCCTTCCAAGATTGTGGGGGTTCCCCAAAAACTCCTACACAATTTAGTGAAGAAGGGGTTATCTTTTTTTAACCCCTTCTTCACTAAATTGTGGAGAACAATAGACCATCAAATTGTTAAGGAGTTAAATGAAAGTTTTATGAACATGTATGAAACTTTCATTAATGTAGTTTTAAAATGAATGATAGAAACAAGTTGAAGGTTGAAAAAATGAATGAGTTGGATAAGTTTTGAGCATATGTTTATTGTAAAGGTATGTTTTATAATCATGGCATTGTGAATTCAAGGCAAGCTTGTGCTTGTGTGTGATTTTAAATTTTTGAAAGCCAAGAAAAGGAATTATTAGTTACAAGTAAAGGCCTAATCATGGTTTCATTATCATCTTCAAAAGCCAACGGAATAGATCTATCCATCTTGTTGGTTTTTGGTTCAACTATGTTTTTATTTACAACATGCCATTATTTGATCAAGTATTATATATATAATTATTTAATGATAACAATTGAGCTACTATTATGACGCTTAATAATATGCTTTTTTTTAAACATGTTTTTGGAGTGGGTGAAAGTGAGGGGCAACTCCTAATTTGAACCTAATATTTTTCTTTAATTGTTGTCACAAGTAATGTCAAGGATAGGAGTGATAAAAACAATTAGTATTTTTATGAAGAGACGAAGCTACAATAGTTGAACAATGATGCATTCATGAATGAATGGAATACATTGATGTCAACATTGATTTTACTCTAATTTATATATATATTTACAAACATTACACATTTGATTCATAATGAAAACCATTGTGAATTGTGGTGAAAGGTTGGGTTTTCAAAGGTCTTTGTTTCAAGGTTGTTAATGTTTACATATATAATAAATTGCATGAAGTTTGTGTGGAGCACACATTGATTAGTATAGTGTGAAACACACAAGAAAATTGCAAGTTATACATGAGAGAATTTGATTTTCTTTATCTCTTCTCTCTTGTGTTCATCCTCTTTTAATCCATAAGGGACATTATCATTTACTACTATTACAACTAATTCTCCTTGGTTTTCTATAATCCATCATCAAACATTAAAGAAATACCATTTTTTGGCATGATTTGAAGAAGAAAAAGAGAAAGGTGAACTAGGCTTTTGTGAAAAAGTTATAGCAAGCAAACCCATTTCCTTCATTGAATTTAGAAGCTTGTATATTTGTGTTTTTGAATGATTATTCAAGTGTTAAAAAACAATAAGGAGGGGGATTAGGTGAAGCAAAAGAGATTTGAGATGCATATCATGTGTTTTTCTTTATCTTGTTTTGTTTTTCAATTCTAATGGAATTCCAAGAGCACAAATTGCATATTCACAAATTGCATCACTTAGATGAAAAAAATTAAAAAATTAAAAGATTTGTTGAATTTTTGTTGTATGCACCTGAGTTTTTAGTAATCAATTGAGGTTTTGATGTGCATATATAAATAATGTGTTGGATTGAATGGGTCAAGCACCAATAGACTTGAATTTATAAACATTTATGGTCACCATGGTTTGTTTCCTTTAATCATTGTTTTGCTTTATGCATCTTTAGCCGCGTAACCTTGTTGCACCATGTGAATGATGGTGCAAATGGAACATGTAGTGTTATAAACATTAATTCTCAAAGTTAATCCTTAATTTAAACCCTAAACCTTAACCTTAAATCTTAATCCTTCAACCTTAAAACTTCAATTTTATAATTGGAATCCTAAAACTCTACAACTTGGACCCTCAAATTGAACCTTATGAAAACCTCAAACCTATAACTTTTACCTTGAATCCTTAACATTCTTGTCTATCGTAGGATAAAGTTAAGAAGTTTCTTGAAGGGGTGAATTTCTAAACACAACATTTTGTGCTTATTGAATACAAAAGCCTCACATTCATTTGTAATATCACAAGTTGTGGAAAGGATGGAACTTCCCTTTGGTGGAATTGAAGCCACCCATGATTTTCATTTTGCAAATGGAGCCCCACACCCAATTCCTTGGTAGGCTAGGAATATATAAAGTTGTTATCAAAATGATGTGTGAAACACATGATGGGAAATATTCACAATAGGGTGTGTAACAATTTATAATAGTATTGTTATTGTCAAGTATATGTTGTAAGACATGAATTCGTTTTTTTTGTAGGGGCTCATTTGTTGTTGGAAATTATTTTAAATTGAATGTGATTTTTATTTTTTTTAATGTTTGGGGGGTTTATCCTAAGGGTGTGGGTATGGAGTTTCATCTTTCATGTTTGGAAATTCCAAAGCATAGTTCAATAGAACATGAAGTTATCAATTTGACATCAAAGGTATGTTTGTTTTGAACTTGGATTCCCATAGTTTGTAAACATGAGTTTTAATGTGTGTGAATTTGTTAGTTTCAATAATGTTGGGTGCCGATCCAATAGTGCATGACACTATGAAGTTTTTTCAAAGTGTACTTATTGTTTACCATGGTTATTTAGTAAATCAAATTTCCCAATAATGGGTAGGAGTGGTTGAAATAAAAATAAAGTCTAAGTTGACTTGGAATTTTTTTGAAAGGATTTGTTGGAGGTAGGTGAATGAATCATCACTCTTATAGGTGGAAGTAGGAGGCCCATTAAACCTACTTAAAAGGATTGTTTTTGAGAGTGTGGAACATATCTTTGGAGGTTTGTGATTGTGGAAGAACATAAATTGGTGTTACTTTTAAATTAGTTTTGTTGTTGTTTTGTAGATTTGTAATGGAGTATGAGGTAGCATATGAAGGCATAATGCAACAAGAACTAACAAATTTATAATCTTTACCTTCTACCTTCATATTCACATGTGTCTAGGAGATGTAATTGGAAAGTTTGGAATATAAGTGTGCATTTTTGGTTTTGGAGGAAAAATCCAATGAACATTTCTTGTGTGTTTCTTTCTACTAGAAAGGAGGTACAATAACAATACACGGAGGTAACTATGACCCACATATGTTTGGTTTATTCTTTGTCTTTTTAAAACAAAATAGAGGAAGTCTTTTCTAAAGCTACAATAACAACTTGGGAGGTAATTACCATCCCCTTAGAATTATGGTTTATTTATTGTTTATTTTTTTTTGTGATTATTTTGTAGGTTTGAAAGATATTAAACCAAAAGGTTTGTCAATTTGTATTTCATTGAACTTTTTTACATATCAATTATCATTTGATGTTTAATTCGTAATTATTACGTCTTTTGGTACGTGGTATTCATAAAAACTTGAGGACCCATGATTCGAGCTTGAACAAATGTCTTTTTTCTTTCAATGGAAGCACCCTAAACACATCACCAAAAAATCACATGTGTTAATGTTGGTTAAAGAACATGTCATGTTCCAATAAGAGAATTGTTAAAATAACTTTCTTCAAGGGGTTGATGAACATCATCCAATAGTGAACTATTACATTTCAAATGTTGTGTCCATATATATATTGTCACGATGGAACATAGACCTTAGTTTTTAGATCTTAGACTACACCATTTGTTCTTAACTCTTCTAATGAAGTTTTTGAATGCAATTGAAAAAAATATGATTCATGAAAATGCTAGTTGGAAGAAAACATTGTTTCTTCTCAACAAGTAACTTATTGAATACATCCCTAACTTTAAATGTAAAAATGTCACAAATAAAACAAGTCATGGTGTTGCCATTACAAGCATGACAAAGGTAATTGTTTCAACAAAGTATGATTTGAAAATATTTGGGCATAAGGACCCAAAGAGCTATACTTAAAATAACCCTTTTTATTTGTGTTTTTTTAAGAAGTTACAAGATTTTACATACATGTTTTGTATGGTTTTTTTTGTTGTAGATATGACTAAATTGATCATAAAATTAAAAGTCAAGCAATGCAAAAAATTGTTTCCAATGGGGTAATAAACAATCACACTTTAACATATGTGAAACCGTTGAATGCAAAACTAGAATCATTTAAAAAGTTCAAGGTATAATTATTCAATTCAAAGTTTTTTTATAATTAAATTCCTACAATATTTTCTTGACATTTTTTTGTAGCTTCTATTTTATTTATTTCTCCTATGTATTTTGGTATTCCCATAGTAAGTTTTTTTTTGCAAGCGTTAAATGTTAGATGTGCCTTGTTAGTATTGTTGGCCATTATTCGAACACATAAAATGAACTATTTGCTAAACAATTGAACTTTGTAGCTTCTTCAAACCTCATTCTAGATTTAGTGACATTGTTTACAAGGGAATTGACGATGGTCAAGATGTTTTGTATTGGAACTCATTCAAGGATCATTTATTTTGACAAACATGATGGTCATATCTTACAATTGTGACATTTATGTAGGTGGGCATCATTTATATAATCTTACAAATTATAATATTACCTTTTCAATATCTAACATGCACATTATAGCTAGTTTAATTCATAGTATGCAACATTCATCCATGGATTGACATTTTTTGGTATTTCATTATCTATTTTGTGGTCTTGATTTTATTTTACATTCTTTTGGTGAATTCATGGATTTAAATACCATTTGTATGTTCCTAGATTTTAATAAACTTTGAAACAAATTTGTTTCAAATTTGTATTAATTTGACATTTTATCACTTTTATTTCATTTAAACACTTGTACCTTTGACTTATATGCATTTTATTTCTTTGAAAACTTTATTAATCTCAATTTGTAAAATTTTGTTTTGAAACTTGTATTATGCAATTTTGATCTTCTTCAAATTGTATATGATATTTTTCTAATTATAAATGAAGCAAAAAATGGACTTATTTAACGTTTTATATTAGTGTAGGATAAGGATATATTTTGGATGTAAATAATGGGAAATTCTAAATTTAACAATCTTGTTGAAAAATTTCTTCCCTCATAGATGGGAAGGAAATCATGTTTCATAAAATTTATTCAAATAACATTAGAAAATTTCGTTTAGTTCTTTATGAAAAGAGGAAGGAGTCATGTGGTCAAGGCTTCCCTTGGTGGGCAATAATTTAATATTTTTTCTTGTAGACATTGTTCATTTTGTAATTTCCAAGTTCCAAATATTTCAAATAATCGACCAATTTCAATTCCTTAAGAATTAAAGATTTATACAAACTAGATGGTTCCACATGTTTAAAATATTGGAAGGGCAATTCTCTTGATTTGAGATAAACCCGTTAATCAAATGAAATGATTATCATACAAAGCTCTTAACCCAAATACATCTATCCAATTTCTTAATTCATGGGGTGGTTATTTAAGTTTTGGAATAAACCTAGATGATTATAGTCTCAAATTTTAAGTACAACACTTGATTGATTACATTGTTTTAGTTATCATATAAGCAAAATCTTGTTATTTCAATTATGAGCTTCTGCCTCTGATATGATTTTTAAAAATGTGCACTTGCATTGCATAAGCTTTTAAAATTAGCCAATATTTTATTTTTTTGAAGGTAAAAGGAACAACAACATAATGTTATCAATTTCCACTTTCAAAGGGTGTTGAAACTACATATTCTTTTGAAATCAATCATGGACAAAAATAACAAGAATAATTCAAATGCATTTTCCTTCAACCAAAACATTAAAAAAGCTTTTGAAATAAACTAAGATTCTAGTTTTTTTGAAAGTAAAAGGAACAACACAATGTTTTCAATTTTCATTTTCAACTTGTAAGACATTGAAATTACCTATTCCTTTGAAATCAACGATGGGCAACAAATAACAAGAACAATTCAAATGCATTTTCATTCAACCAAGGCATTTACATTTAAAAATCCAAAATCCAAAGTAAAAGCATCCATAAAAAAAACTTCAATGATCCACAAAATAACATGAAAAGGGAAATAAAAAATTGTAAAAACTCCAAAAATTTCTTTGTTCAACCTCATCCTCAAATTTTGCATCAAGTTTTTTTCCATCAATACTAATTTTGCCTAAAATCCACAAAAATATTGAAAGGTTTAGAACACCCAACCTTTGGATGAAAGGGCCAAATTTTGTTAACAAAATCATCTAGTTAACAATCCTTAATGGTAGAAAACTATTGATCACAAACAACATGATGTCCTTGATGAACCCTTTCTATGCCTCATGGTCTTTCATGAAGAATTTGAAGAGGAAAATATTTGGAGATGGCATTTGGAGTAACAATTTGCCATTTAATAGCTGGTTTTTTATCAAGAAGATTCGAAGATGAGTATGTACCTCTTTTACATACCTTTTAAATAAGACAACATGATCAAGTTGTTCCACATGTTTTCCATGGTTGATATGTCATTAGCCTTTTGAAAAGCAACGAGGCCTTTGCGACATATGTATGCAAGGTTAGAAATTTTAAGGACAACTATTTCATTATGACAAATAATGCATATCATGACTTGGCTTTGCCCCAAATCAACAAGTTGGTTATTGTTCAATTTAAAAAAGGGCCAAATGTGAAAAGTCTTTTAATGAGGCTTCCAAAGTTTTGCATGCTTCTTGAAGTTCCCTAGCAACAGTTCTTGCATTATAAGGTCATTAGTGCCAATGTTAGACAACGCCTTAAGGCCTTAGACAAAGGTTTCTTGCTTTAATCTATTCACAATATTGTTACACCTTGCCAAACACTCAACACCAACATAGAGGCCATTAGGTTTGGCTTCCATGTCAACAAAAATGTTTAGAATTGAA
>Ga0116230_10006638_pt1 | contig 11407 bp, 6 predicted proteins | sample S1TSphfallax_3_FD_88678 | JGI IMG/M metagenome (GOLD analysis project Ga0116230, IMG submission 88678) | Host-associated microbial communities from peat moss isolated from Minnesota, USA - S1T2_Fd - Sphagnum fallax MG | ecosystem: Host-associated > Plants > Peat moss > Unclassified | place: USA...
AAAATACCAAGGATACTAGAGAGAGGATCTCATCCAGGGTTTTAGTTGCTTAAACATCAAGAAATAGATTTTCTACTAGGAGGCCATGACCGAGCACCACCTGCTGAGTCCCTACAATTGGATATGTGGAATATTTTCTAAATTTGTGATGGTGAACAGCAATGATAAGAAGGAATGGGCAGGGGAGCGATCTTCTACACTTAGTCTGGTTTACCTTCCCTTTTTTCAGTTGATATGCTTCAAGCAACTGCTTAAGGTTTCAGTACTTAGTGGTTCTCCTTGTGGCCCGCCTCTTTTGGGCTGTATGCTTGCCTGGACTTTGGTCCTTATCCCAAGTTTCTTTTTCTCTCCCTTTGCTTGGGTGCTTTCTTTTTACTTTTTCTCGCCCTTTCTTGGGTGCTTTCTTTTTTAAAAGTTTGACAGGGTTTCATCACAATCGGCGTTTCTGGACAGTATATGTATATATTTTAAATCTTTGAATTTGTGGGATATTTTCTATTTGTGATAGTAAAGAGCAACGATAAGAAGGAATCAAGAATCATGACGTGTACACTCGTAACATGTACTGGTCCTTAGCGAGGCGGCTGGGATGAGGTAAACTGGATGCCGTGTAGGGTTTCTCTTCTTCTTTTTCACGTGTACTGGCCCCAAGTTAGCAAGCTAAGCTATGCTGGGAATCTCAATAGGTTTCATGCGTTTCTGTAGGTGGCAACCGGACACTTAACCGCACTCTCTAGGAACTATTTTGATCAAATTCATTTTGCAATCAATCACCTACCTATGTTACCAGGGTTTTTTTTATTAAAAATGTGTGGAGGCCGGAAATGCTATTGCCATGTGCATGGCAGAGCAAAGTTTACCACACATCCATTTTCCACGGTGCAATTTTAGACATCCATTAATTATATTATTTTTATTTTTCGCTATTATTTTTTTAAAGAAATCAGTTATTAGGTGATGAGGAATATTTGTGTCTCTGTATTTTAGCAATCATCAAATTTTAAAAGTAGGCATTTTTGGCAATCAGCATGTTTATAGCATCTAGGTTTGGGTGATCAACATATTTACAACATTTGTGTTTTGACAATCAACACCTAACCAAGAATATGTACATAAATACATTTGCCATACATTTAGGTTGCTCAATGCTTAAACCAAACTATTCAAAACTTAATTAAAAACAAAGCTTCTATGGGAAAACAAACCTTGACCACAAAGGTCTTGCCCATGTAACAAGGAAGATTTGCATCCCCACCTTAGAAAATGTTCAACAAACAACCCAACTTTGAAACATCCAACCCAACACCAAGAGAACACACATAGCTCGCTTTCTTACCAAATAAATTGCCTACATGACATTGACTATCACAAAAAAATCAAAATATGTTATGATTGTTCATGACTTGTAGTTACAAAAGTCAACACAATTTTTATGTTAAAAATATCTACGTTAAAACTATTCTACCAATCTATTTGGTACCTCACCTTAAGGTCTTTCCAACAAAGAATAACATCTTCATATAAAAAATTAAAGAGGTTAAAAAAATAAGAAAGGCGGAAAAAATTCTAATTAAACATGTAGAAACACAACAAGATGTGTTGCCAGACAATTTCGTAACTTGTTTTCATGTAGGCCAAATTGTTGAAAGTCCTTTCATCTTCCACAAAACCCAAAACTTGAGTTAGAACAATTTCATCAAACTTGATGCATTCACTTAGCTTGTGTGCTATAATGGGGGAGCTCCTGATCTTCATCCACAACTTGGAAACTAGGTTTTTATCACAAGTTTTAGCCGTCATTGGGTCAACATTGTTAATCATGGTCAATTGAAAAAAGAAGACTACACATTAAGCTCTTGAAAATTTGTTATATGAGGGTATCATATGGCACCTAGTGATGACATTCTTCATTTTGCACATTAAAATTCTTTAAAATTCTTCATTTAGCACCTTGTCAAAACATTTTTGACCCGCGAATGTTTACCAAATTACACTGGTTGATCTATAAAATTCTTTAAAATTCTTGCTTCTTTGGGCTTCCATAACATTCTCGCACCAAGAATGTCATAACTATGATATGGCAAGTAGGACAATGGATATATACTAGTTGGGAGGATTAAAGCTACTACGTAGCCAAATTTTTATTACGGGTCGCCTTTACAATTTTGGACTTTTATTTTAAAAGGTTTTTGGACAATTATTGTTTGACATTAATAGGTATAGATAATTATCTTGTGTATAAAGGATAAGGAAAGAATGATGATAGGGTGTGTAGTTAGATTTGGGCATACTAGTAGGGTTAGGGCAATTTTGTTGAACTCCCTAAACCTTGAGGATAATTAGATGGAGTAGTGGAGTTCCTTTTGGTGCTTTTACAAGCTAAAGTAAACAACAAAAAAAGAGTTTGTAAAATCATGAGAAGGTGAGGAACATTACCTATTGTTGTTTAGCCCGAGCACAAAGTAGAGATAGTTTTGCAGCTATGGAAGAGTTACAAAAGTTACAAAGGAAAAGAAAAGTAGGCAAGGTAAAAAGATACATGGGAGCAAGGGAATTTTTTTTGGGGAAAAGAGAAGGATGTGTGTATATAAATAAATGAACTAGGTATAGAGAGCAAATAGGATCTTGGGGAAGGTAAAAAAAGGATTTAAAAAAGGAAGACATTTTTTTGAGGCTTGGGGAAAAAATTTGTAGAATGGATTTTCACAAAACTTGAAAGGAATTAAAAAAAAGGGGAAGGAGGTTGTGGGAGTGCAGTGTGCATAGGTTTAGAATTTATGTAAGGTCGTTGATTTTAAAGGAAAGGTTATGTATCATTTTTGTGTAAGTTTTGTTAACTTTGGGGAAGTTGGGTTACACAAGTTAGAATAGGTTACAAGATGGTTAAGGAATGACCCAAAGGGGTAGATAAACCGATTGGTAATAAGAAGTAATCTATGCCAATGGGGAATGTTGTTTTCAAAGATGAATAGGAACATTTAATTTATAATCTCATACTCACCTTCAATAGACCTATTGGGATTCTAGTATGTGTTAAGGATGGGCCCAATGTGTTAAGTAGATAGGTATTTGATTGAATAAAATTGAACTTGAATTTAGTAAATTTTTCATCTACTTAACATAATCTAACAATGGGGGATGAAACCTTTAACCTTGGTTTTCTTACCAATGTAGAAAGAATATTTAATTAGAGCCAAGTGGACTATAAAAAAAGCATCATAATTGTCCTTGTTCAACCAATATTGGGGATACATCATTCCCATGGCACTCATGATCTCATTATTTGGAAATCTATGTTGGAGTTTTGAAACCAAAATTATGGTTACATCTATGCATGAAACTTAAACCTTGGTCACGATTACAATTACATCTATTTGGAAAATTGAATGACAAGAACCATTAGCAATTCGAGTGCATGCACGCCATAAATTTTGTCACAAATTGTCATTCCAAGAATCATAGCTAAATGTGCAAGATCAAACTACCACTCTAAAGGTAGCTGCTCATTTGAGTGGTTGATTAGAAACTTGAACACATCAAAAGCCATATTTGAACAACTTAGCTTTTGCAAGCTTGACAACATCCACAAATTCAACAATGAAAACATCTTATGCTACACAAACTTGATAAAAGTATGCACCACCTCCAATATGGGCAAAAGTTAGGCAAGCCAAGAATTAATTCAAACTCACCAAACAAAATTAGGTTGTTTTGAACTATTTTGCTTTTCATTAAATCCAAATGCACCTTGACAATGAAAGAAATTTGTGTAAATCCTCTTGTTCTTGTTATGGGATGCATATTTGTAGTAAGACCACTCATCGACAACAACATTAATGTGGCAACAATTGCCTTACAACAACTAACATGCTTTTGGAGAGTATCCAATTTAGGTGGAAAAAACTTATCCCTTTTTTTTGTTGTGGAACAATAGACTTCACTTAAAGTTTTGGTGTCACAAAGTTTGTTCTACAAAGTTTTGGGAAGTTGATCCCAAAACTAATTGAACCCAAGGAAATCTTACAACCCACGTGTTTTAGAAAATCTTATACTTATCATATGACTTTTTAGGTTTCTTGAAAAGTGGTTCAATTGTATTAGAACTACCAAGTTTAACTCAATTAGAGGATGGAGAAAAAAAACTTAACATTGAAGCGTATTGAAACACATTCAAAGTAGGAATTGGAGAGGGAATCAATATGCTAAAACTTGGACCCATGAAGAATAATTTGAATTTGAAGTTTGACAATAATATGGAATCATGATCCGATCCTCTACTATAGATAAAAAACAAAAAAGATTGAAAGTTTCTTAAGATTCAAGTGAAACCAAAATATCGCAATTCAACATGGGTTGGATTTTCAAGCTTTCAAGAACAATAAAGCAAATTTTAAAAACAAGACAAATACACCAAGTTGCAATTCAAACACACTATGCTTGAATAATGAAAAGCTTGAAAAAAATTTGCATTACATCAATTTCAAACCCTTTGCAATAACAATGTTTAATTGTTCTCTCCGTAATTAGTTCAAGATTTGAGTTGCAATTAGTACTATTGGTACATGAATCTCTTTCAAATTATGACAAGTTTCAATGGTGTGAGTTGTTTTACTAGAAATTGATACAAATTAACAATGATTTAGTTGATATATTAGTTACAATTGATTTGGCTATTGTATTAATATTTGGTGTCATTAATATGACATTATAGTTTATATTTACTAGTCCACTTTCCTCACAAATTACTACAACTTCCTTATGTTTATTCAAATGTCCCTCTTCATACTTACAGTTGCTAAATGCAAATATGGTAACAAACCTATTTGAAAAATAGACGTTAAAAAAACATCCATTGCTTTAACCTATAGGTAATTAGCTACCTTGAATAATTGCTCATAATAAACTTCCACACATTTAGCAATTTGTTGTTGAATGTTTTCTTAATTACATATAAACCTCGTCATCATTCTTTAAAATTCAAAACCATTTGCAAAATACTTGTTCAAATTTTCCAAACATGCAACTTGGATGATCTTGTACAAAATTCTCATTCCATTGGTTCTGCCAATCAATAATCTCCACCAAATAATTGAAATTGAAATTTTTGATCTAGATCATTTTAAGATACTATTTTTAATAACATTTTTAAGAGTGAAGCCAAATAAGTTCATGATGTCAAGTTCCACAATTTCACCATTAGCTTAAAAATATCCTTCTTGAATATTCTTATCATGTGAACATTAGGGTTAATGTCATTAATATAATTTGGGGATTGCAACTTCCTATAAGACAACTTGTACATTTCTTCCAATACAAATCATGTAGCAATTGGTGGATGCCATATTAGTAGCATGAACATTTGTAAATTTAAGTATTGGCCATCCAAATGATTAGATAGGTGGATTAAATGGTGGTACTCCATTTGGGGGATGACAAAAAAAATGTCCTCTTGGGATATGTGTTGGTACAAACCACCATTGGTTAAGTGTGTCTCAATAATAACTAGTACATTGGTTATCATCGAAGCCATAACCTATGGTGGAATAAGTTTTTTATCCTTGTTGATGATTAACTAAATTGTTTTAGTAATTTGGATACCAACAATATATGGAGTTTGTATTAGTGGTATGATTGGTTGTTTTAATACCAAATGAACATATCTAGGTGCAAAACGTGTGGTAGTTTTAGAAATTAAGGGGTCAAATATGTTGGTTTCAGTATAATATGTTTGATACATGTTAGGATCTAAAGGAATGTAATGTGGTATGACATTATACTCATAAGATAGGTAGATGTAGTGAGAACATTGTTTTGCCTTGGTACAAAAGGTGTAACAAGTGGTTGTTAAGCTAGTTGATAATTAATCATTACTACCATGTTACCTAAGCTTGTATGCATGATGGCTCAAGTTCTTTGGATAGGTGCATTGAATAATCTAATTGTGGCATTTGGAGTTGTCGGTTGATGATATTCATCACCTCATCCTTCAAAATTTGTTTTAATTTATCATAAAAAAAAGGCAATGTTTGAATTCATGTCCCATTTGTTGACAATATGTACATATTACATTTTGAACACTAGGATTCTTTCTTGGAACTAATGTGCTCCAATGAACATGTAACCTTTTGCCTTGACCAAAAATTGGTATGGTTACTTAGGTTTTGGGGTGAAAACATGGTCAAGTAAACAACCTTTGTACCTTGTCATAAAAAGTTACAAGTAAACACAAAAGATTTTTTATGCATTGAAAGTAGATATATTCAATAATTAATATGAAGATAATATTTCATTTTAATATTGTAATTTTAAAAAATGAACATCTTCATGTAGATTTAAGTAGATTTTACAAAAATTACATCTACTTGTAAGAAGTTTCCGATCTTACAAAATGGGTCGCAAGTGAATGAAATATTGAATTTTTTCTATTTTCAAATGAATGGAGCCTTAAAATATACTTGTGTATTATCAAATTATGCATGCTATAATCACAATACATAAAACTTTTAGTGTAAAAGTAGGTTTGAAGACCGAATTGGCCCTACCAAGTTCAAATCTACTTCTCACCTAATTTATGATACCAAAGTTTTGCAAAGTTTGTATTCAACTTATTATAAACTAAATGGAGGGCCATGTTTTTTCATATTTCTACTTTCACAAATTTTAAATCTATTTTCATGTGTTTATATAAAAAATTCCTTCATTTTTTAGATTGAATTTTGGGTGCAACATTTGTTTTGTCTACTTTACCATGCTTTCACCTTTTGGTGTAATGGCCCTTGTTGATTAGTAATTGGTATGTTTGAACCTTTATCAATTCCAAATGATGTATTAAAAACCATTAGTTAGAAGGCATTCAATTATTGTGATAAAGCTTATCTAATTAGTTTACAAGTTGGGCGCATTCCATTTCTAAATCTATTGAACCATTAAATCAACATTTGGATTTGGTTCATTGTTTTGTAACCCACTAAATATTATCGTTTGTGTTGGTGTAATGGATTTGGGTATGATATATTTAAGGTTGAAAACTTGTTGAAATGGCTTCATTAGTATTTTGAACATGTTTGTTGATATTGCCATTAATATGAGTACTTGCTCCATGTTATTGGGATGAGATTTGTGGAGTCACATGGTGAACAGTAAAAGGATCTTTCCGTACACCATGTTTTGTTGGCATTTGATTTTGAACATTGATTTCCACCCAATGTGTTGCCTCCATGTTAGGTGCATTCACAAGTTCAATTATCACATGTTGCACTTGTTGCCCTTCTTACACCTATACAATCTTAATTATAAGTTGATGTATGACCTATTTTAATTGTTTATTAAAACATTTAATAACTACAATTTATTCTTGACATTTCATGAAATTTTTAGGTTTTAAAACAAGTATTGCATTGATTCTAACACAAACTTGGATCAACTCCACCCAACAATCAGAGATTAGTAATTAGTCTCCTTTACAAATAGGACGTCCAAGTTTTTAAAACCTTGAACTAGCTTAAACCTTTCCCTTAATCCTTCAAGATATGACAAAAACAACAATTTAAACTTCTAAGAAACTAAAACACTTAATACCACAACTAAGACCACCATTACACCAAAATAAACCAAGCTACCTATATTTTAACTTGTTTATAACTAAAAAATATAGTGCTAATGCTTATAATTTTGATCCATTTCATGGTCACCTAACATTAACAAGGTTTTTTTATTTATTTTGTTAGCTTTTAGACTCCTTTAAAACAAAACTCTAAAAAATCTAGAATAATAGGTTCTTAAACAATTTCTAGAATCTAATTACAATCACAATGTTTGTATTCAAAATCGAAGTTGTAAAACTCAAAAGATCATTAGAAATGCTCATAAATAGCTCTTCAAAAAAATTTCAAACTTCTTCCGAAAGAAAACTCAGAAATCTAATTATCGACCATGAATATTTTTAAAGACGAAGTTAACCTCCAAAGTTGTAAAGCATAAAAAATTCTCAAAGATGATAATCATAAGATATAAAATCATGTCCAAAAGACATTAGAATATGTGGATCTCCTCCTCACAGCCACTGTAGTCTTAGGCCGGCTTTGCAGTAGGAGTCAGGGCAAAAAAACTTGGCGCCAACTTTGAGCATTTTTTGGTTGCAAATTGGCCCCAAGTTACCAATAAATGCTAGAACATTGATGTCACGATATTAATAAATGCTGGAACATTGGCCCGAGGGGTTACAAATTGGCGTCCCAAATTCGATGGTATCCTTTTATCAGCCTTGGGGCCAATACAAGGCCATAAAGTTCAGCATTTATTAGTAACTTGGGGCAAATTGAAAAGTTATTTTCTATGTCGACCTTGGCGAGATGCTAAATACCCCAAACGAGCTCTGTCCGGCGCTGGTTTCGGGCCTGACAGTGCACCCTTGCAGTGAACTGCGTTGTTCTGCTGCAGGGTTTTTTAATTTTTTCCGTTTTTGACTTTGTGTATGCAATAAATATAAAAAATAAACCCTTCTCTTGCAGAACTGTGCAACGGCGAAAAAGGTATGCAAAAAGACAAGTGAAACCAGCGCTGGACAGAGCTTGTTAGGGGGTATTTAGCATCTGGCTAGCCCTTGGGGCTGATTTCAACTTTTGCACCAATAGGAATGCTGGATTTGGGTTGAACATTCTTGCTAACTCCTAGTGTAAAGCAGGACTTCCATAGGTTCAAAATTCTCTAACAGTAACCAGCCGGTATGACGAATATAAAGAGTTTTTAGATTTGTATCAGGTCATGGGTTGACTTATTTACAGTTGTGTATTTACACTTCACAAAGAAAACAAGGGGTCTCTCACACAGTGGCCTTGCCATTTACATTAAAAAGTGTCCTAAGGAAAAAGAAGAATTATCCTAACTCAAATAATCCACCATGCAAAAATATAATTTCCAGAAAATCTTCTAAAAGAAACCAAAATCCTTCAAGATGTTATAACCCAAACCCTAATCTCACGTTTTAACACAAGCCAAAATATCATCATTAAAAAATCCTGGTATCAAAATAAACTTATTACCTAGGGGCCAAATCCCTTAAGCTATTATACTGTATAATGAATCTAAACACAATATCCACTGGAATTATCTGAGGTTTTTTACTGGAGATAGTCACCTTTGGCATTTTAAAAAAATCTTCTGATTTTGTAGATTTGGAGATAAGAAGAGAGTTAGCTGACTCTGACTTACCTCCCCTTCCACATCAGCATCCATGTAAGGATTTAGAGGTAGGTACCTCTGTATGTGTGGCCACAACAATGACTTTACCGTCACTAACTCTGAATTAACTCGGACTTACCTTCAAACTGTGGCATGACCATAAGGCTCACTTTACATTAGGAGTCGGGGCCGATGTTCAACCCAAATACAGCATTCCTATTAGTGCAAAAGTTGCAATCAACCCCAGGGACTTTAAACTAGGACTCAACACTGATATAGAAAAAAAACTTTTCAATCTGCCCCAAGTTACTATTAAATGCTGAACATTATGGCCTTGTATTGGCCCCAATGCTGAAAAAAGGATACCATCAAATTTGGGAGGCCAATCTGCAACCCTTGGGGCCAACGTTCCAGCCTTTACTAATAATCTGATATCAATGTTCTAGCATTTATTAGTAACTTGGGGCCAATTTACAACCCAAAAATAGTCAAAGACGGTCACAAGTATTTTTGGCCCTGACTTCTACTGTAATGCAGGCCTAAAAATTTATTGGGTACTTATTTGCAACCACGAAGGTGTATTTGTATAATGGTGCATTCACACTTGATGTTAAATCCATGTTCAATGAAAATCTAGGTGGTATCCTAGGTGGCACTCAACGTTAAATGGGCGATAGCTTAATGTTAAAGGTAAAAGTGAATGTTAATTTAATTATAAAAAATTTCAATATAAGTAAGTTTAAGTCTTAAGACTTAAGTGACTAGTATGGTGTTTAAGGGACTCAACACTAGAGTCCCTAACACCAAGTGCGAACAGACCTTAAGAAGATTATTCTTTTCTCCCATGATTTAAAAATTCAACCAAAGAGGAATCTTTGTTTTGCCTTCTTTTCTCTCCCTTACTGTTTTCTTGATACCGTCGGTAGTACGGGCGGCCAGCAATTACGGGTACCCATTCCATCAATTCTTGTCGTCCAAACTTGCCCTTATCAGCACTTGGAAGTTGGCAGCTGTAGAGCAAAGAAATGAAAGGCCTGGGCGCAGTTACAAACTGACAGATTGTGTCTGAGAGTTGCGAGGCTTCTTCACGAGAGGGATACAAATTACTGAGCTCACAACAAAGCTTCGTTTGCAATTAGCAGGTTTTACCTTGACTGGTGCAGTGTGCAGTGACGAGGTCCAGATTATCTGTCATTTGACGTGTGGATCCATGGACAAACCAAAGAGAATCTGGTCAGCGATGCTGACCCTGCTGATTGCAGTGCTGGAAGCTCTAGTGTGCACTCTCTCCAGTGCTCCAGGCGTGTGGGCTCAAATTCAAGGTTTGTTTTACATTAATACACACCGTCTCTGATTTGTGCGCCCCTTTCCTGTAGTTTGTAACACTCCTGTTCCAGGATAAAAACTCGATTTTCATTTCCTTATATGCCTGTATTGTTTCTTGAACATGAAATGGAAAACTGACGTTACTAGCGACATAGGATGCTATTAAAAGAGAGGCTTCAACTAGTGTTCTTGGAATTCTTTGCCAAGACGCGCATCCTAGTATTGTTGACGAAGCATTGGTTCTTGATCTCGGAACGCTGTCCAGAGTTTGATTTCAAGCCGATCATCCACCTACCCTGGCTGAGCCAAAAACGCTTACAGAACTGGCGAAAATTTCTTAGTGTAGTTGGAGCGCACTTACAAAGGTAAGACTACCTCCGCTGCCAGGTAGGCATCTTTCGTTTTTAGCAAGCTCCCTACATTTCATAAGGTTCCCCGCCAGTTCTTGACCTGCGTTAAGGTTCTCACAGGGGGACGTCACCGGGATTCGGAATCCAGTATAGGCTCTGCCTCTGACAGACTCCTCATTCTGGTAACGCCTCCGGGCCTTACGCACCACTTAAAAATAAGGCGTCAATGAAACAAGGTGCGAATTATCGAATGCCAAACTTGGTGGCAAATTGCAAAGTCTAGCGTAACCAGATGTCTAGTACGTATTCAAAGAGTCGGGGATCTGATTCAGCTGTGTTATCTCAAAGGTCGGACACTTCACTTCTTAGTGCTCACCATGTGGGTAGCCTTTCAAAGTCCGAGTATAAAATTCTGAAAGCTTTGACTCTTTTTCTTTCTCGTATTGGCAGGATCCGTCTTTGTCGACTGCGGTTCGATGGCCAGCTATGTTGACAGTATCACAAATATATCATGGGTCCCTGATGCTCCTGAGTATATAACAACTGGTGTA
>Ga0116230_10006639_pt1 | contig 11405 bp, 8 predicted proteins | sample S1TSphfallax_3_FD_88678 | JGI IMG/M metagenome (GOLD analysis project Ga0116230, IMG submission 88678) | Host-associated microbial communities from peat moss isolated from Minnesota, USA - S1T2_Fd - Sphagnum fallax MG | ecosystem: Host-associated > Plants > Peat moss > Unclassified | place: USA...
CGCTAGCCGAAAGCCGCGGCGAAATCGCCTACGCCGCCAGCTTCATCGAGTTCTTCGCCGAAGAGGCCAAGCGCGTGTATGGCGACACCATCCCGCAGCACCTCGCCGGCCGCCGCATTATCGTGCAGAAGGAACCGATCGGCGTCTTCGCGGCCATCACGCCGTGGAACTTCCCCGCCGCCATGATCACCCGCAAGGCCGGCCCCGGCTGGGCGGCGGGCTGCGCCGGCGTGATCCGCCCGGCCACGCAAACCCCGTTCTCCGCCCTGGCCCTGGGCGTGCTGGCCGAACGCGCCGGGCTGCCCGCCGGCATCTGCAACATCCTTACCGGCCCCGCCACCGACATCGGCGCGGAGATGACCTCCAATCCCGTGGTGCGGAAACTGACCTTCACCGGCAGCACAGCGGTCGGCGCCAAGCTGCTGGCCCAATGCGCGCCCACCATCAAGAAGACCAGCATGGAGCTCGGCGGCAACGCCCCCTTCATCGTGTTCGACGACGCGGATCTGGACGCCGCCGTGCAAGGCGCCATCGCCAGCAAATACCGCAATACCGGCCAGACCTGCGTCTGCGCGAACCGCCTTCTGGTGCAGGACGGCATCTTCGACGCCTTCGCCGAAAAGCTCAAAACCGCTGTCGAAGCCCTGCGCGTGGGCAATGGCATGGAACCCGGCATCACCCAGGGCCCGCTGATCAACCACGATGCCGTGGTCAAGGTCGCCGCCCATGTGGAGGATGCGCTGCGCCGCGGCGCCCGCATCGTCACCGGCGGCAAGCCGCATGCGCTGGGCGGCAATTTCTGGGAACCCACCATCCTGGCCGATGTGCCGCGCGAGGCCGATATTTTTCGCGATGAAACCTTTGGCCCGGTGGCGCCCCTGTTCCGCTTCAAGACGGAAGAGGAGGCTATCGAGATGGCCAACGACACCGAATTCGGCCTGGCCGCCTATTTCTATTCGCGCGATATCGGCCGCGTCTTCCGTGTTGCCGAAGCCATCGAGGCCGGCATCATCGGCATCAACGAAGGCATCATCTCCACCGAGGTCGCCCCCTTCGGCGGCGTCAAATCCTCCGGCCTCGGCCGCGAAGGCAGCAAATACGGCATCGAAGATTACCTTGAGATAAAATATCTCTGTCTGGGCGGAATCTGAACGAACAAAAGTTTTTTGCTTCTTTTTTTCAAAAAAGAAGAGTCTTCTTTCTTGAAAGAAAGAAGCAAAGAACTTTTACGTATTCAGGTGCGCGATGGACTTCGATCTTTTCATCATTGGCGGCGGGTCTGGCGGCGTGAGATGTGCACGCATCGCGGCGTCGCATGGCGCGCGGGTGGGGATCGCGGAGGAGCGGCATTGGGGCGGCACCTGCGTCAATGTGGGCTGCGTTCCCAAAAAACTCATGGTTCAGGCGGCCGAATACGGCGCCTGGGTGCAGGATAGCCACGGCTTCGGCTGGAACACCCAGGCGGGAACGCACGACTGGGCCGCGCTGATGGCCGCGAAGGACGCTGAAATCAAGCGGCTCAACGGCATCTACGTCAAGCTTCTGGAAAACTCGGGCGTGACCTGGTTCTTCGACCGCGCCATCTTCCTCGATCCCCATACGGTGCAGGTGGGTGACCGCCGGATCACCGCGGAAAAATTCGTGATCGCCGTCGGCGGCCAGCCCGCCTGGCCCGAGATCGAGGGCGCCGATCTCGGCATCGTCTCCGACCAGGCCTTTGAACTCCCCCATATGCCCAGGCGCGTCACCCTCGTCGGCGGCGGCTATATCGGCGTGGAATTCGCCGGCATCTTCCGCGGCCTCGGCGCGGAGGTAGATCTTCTCTATCGCCAGCGCCTTCCGCTGCGCGGCTTCGACCATGAGCTGCGCGAAGGCCTGGCCGACGCCATGCAGGCGCATGGGATCAAACTCCACCCCAGCGTCCTGCTCCACCGTCTCGAAAAACTCCCCGACGGCAGCAAGCGCCTTCACCTCACCGACGGCCGTAGCTTCGACAGTGACCTCGTCTTCTTCGCCCTTGGCCGCACGCCCAACACCCAAACCCTGGGCACCGAGGCCGCCGGCGTCACGCTCGCGCCCAACGGCGCCGTGGTGGTCAATGCGCAGAACGTCACGAGCCAGCCACACATCTTTGCCATTGGTGACGTCTCCAACAAGATGAACCTCACCCCCGTCGCCATCGCCGAGGGCCACCACCTCGCCGACCGCCTGTTCGGCCCCTCCATCCGCACCTGGTCGTTCGACGCCATCCCCACCGCGGTGTTTTCCGTTCCCCCCATCGGCACCTGCGGCCTTTCGGAGGAGCAGGCGGCGGCCCATGGCGCGGTGGATATCTACGTCGCCAAATTCCTCCCCATGCGCCACACCATCAGCGGCCGCCAGCGGCGCACCTTGATGAAACTGGTGGTCGATCAGGCCACCCAGCGCGTCGTTGGTGCCCACATGCTCGGCGATGACGCGGGCGAAATGATGCAGGCGATTGGCATCGCCATGACCGCCGGCGCCACCAAATCCGACTTCGACCGCACCATCGGCATCCACCCCACGTCGGCGGAGGAGTGGGTTACGCTACGGACGCGGACTCGCGTTACCCCGCACAGCGCAACCCTGTAGCCAGGGCTGCCGCCAAAGGAGCAAGAAAGCGCTTCTTTTTTGAAAAAAAGAAGTAAAAAACTTTTACGTATGCGGCATCAACTGCACGCGCCAATTGGGCGGCCATAGATACAGCCGGTAGGCCGGATTGGCCTGCCAGGCTGCGACCTCGGCACGCCAGGAGGGGCCATCCCGCGTGTCGGGCACCGGATAAAAATACCCAAGCCCGCCCACCATCAGCAGCCATGCCACCACCACCCACGCGGCCCACGAAACAAAACGGCCCGAACCCGCCGCCAGCGCCAAAACCGACAATGCAAACAGCGCCTGGGGCGCAAAAATGTAGCGCTCGCCGGCATACACGCTGATCAGCGTCGCAGCCCCACCCCGCGCGCCAAAATAGCTGACGCAAGCCGCAACCAGGCCCGCCGCCATCAGCCACAGGGGCGCCCGTGGCCGCCCGGGCCACAGCATCGCCATCAGCGCCGGCCCGAACACACATACCGGCAGCGCCGCCGTCACCAGCGAAACCCTGCCCGCCTGCACAGCCCGGCCCAACACCAGCGCCGCACCCGGCCCGAGAAACGGCACCACAACATGGCGCACCGCGAAAACATGCAGCAACGTCATCGGCCCCAACGCGTAACCACGGTCCGCAATGGCATGCGGATGAAAAAACACGCCGAGCTGGATCGCCGCCCCCACCCCGAGCGCCACCCCCTGTACCAGCCGCGCCACCGACCGATCGATGACCGCGCGCGCCAAAAACAGCGGCACCAGCGCGATCGCCACCGGCCCGCATAGCGGCGCCAGCACCAGCACGAAGGTGCGCAACCTTGCCGCCCAGCCCGCTGCCACATCCAGGCCCAGAATGATCCCGCAGCACAGCAGCAGTTGAAACTGGCAATGCAGCGTCTGCAGCCAGATCTCCCCTGTGCTGGGCACCAGCAACAGCAGCAGCACGCCCGCCAATCGCACGCCCACCGGCTCCAACCAGCGGTCCTTCGCCGTCAATATCAGGGCCGGCGCGCAGAGCTGCACCAGGAGCGAGACGGTGATCGTCAGATAAGGCGCCAGGCGCAGCGGCATCACCCATCGGGCCGCCAGCGTCGCGGCATTGGCGATCAGGTTCAGATAGCCGCCATAGGCGTTCAGCAGCGCCTGACCTGGGGGCATCGTCCAGGCATTGGCGAAGAACACCTGGCCCTCCTCGGCCCAAAACCGGCCCTTGATGATGATCTCCGGCATCCGCACGCACACCAGCAGCGCGAACAGCCCCAGCGCGGCGGCCGTAACCCGGCGCCGTGCCTGCCACGAAGCGGCTTGCGCCCGGATCGGTGCACGATATGTCTGCAAACGCATTGCCCCCCACTGCCCGGCAAGACCTGATGATTAAGAGCGCGCATCACGTGCAGGAGCCTATCCGCTACACTGGTCCCATGACGATCTTTCACCGCACCCGCGTTCTGCTGCTATGTCTCTGCCTTGGTCCACCCGCCTGGGCCCAGACGCCGGCGCCTGGCGCGGTGCTCACATCATCGCCGGCGGACAAGGTCGTGCTCATCGCCGGCGACGATTCTCTGCCGGTGTTCGACAATGCCGTGGCCGGTCTGCGGGCGCGACTTGTCACGATCAGCCGGGGCAGGGCAGAGATCCGGCAACTGAGCGCCACCCCATCCCTGGTGGCGCAGCACGTGGCCAGGTTAGCGACGCTTTCCCATGTTGTATCCGCGATTTCGGCCATGCGGCCGAGCGCGGGGCAGGGCTGTTTCGTATTCGCCACATCGCATGGGGTGCGTCAGGCCGGCCTGTATCTGTCGGTGCGTGATGAGGTTCTCACGCCGCAGGCGCTCGACGGCGCGCTGGCACGTGGCTGTGGCGACGCGCCGACCGTGGTGGTGATCTCGGCCTGTTTCTCCGGCGCCTTCGCGACAGGTCCGATGCGCCGCCCGAACCGGATTGTACTGACGGCGGCTCGCGCCGATCGCACATCGTTCGGCTGTCAGGCAGGCCGGGACTTCACGGTATACGATCGCTGCTTTCTGGATGCAGTCGACCACGCCGCCACCTGGCCGCGGGCCTATGCGCTGATCAAGGCCTGTGTCAGCGCCGAGGAAACGCTGCAAGACGTCACCCCCTCCGAACCGCAAGCCTGGTTCGGCACGCCCCGGCAGCATACACCCTGAGTTCAAAAGTTTTTTGCTTCTTTTTTTCAAAAAAGAAGATTCTTTCTTTTTTCCTTCAGATCGTCGAACAACCCGCCGCGATAAAGCCCCGCGCGGTACAGCCGATACTGCACGCAAACGCCCAGCACACCGATTCCATAAGCGATACTGCGCCGCAGATTGATCGAGGATGCCGCGGGAAAATATTTCGTCGGGCAGGAAATCTCCCCGATTCTGAAACCGCGATGCAGGGCCAGCGCCAGCATCTGATTATCGAACAGAAAATCGTCCGAGCACCGATCGAGCGGCAGCTCTTGCAGCACCTGTCGCGTCCACGCCCTGTATCCGGTGTGATATTCCGAAAGCCTCGCGCCCATCAGCACATTCTGCACGAATGTCAGTGCCCGGTTGCCCGCGTATTTATAGCGCGGCATCCCCCCGATCAGCGCGCCGCCGCCCAGGATTCGTGAGGCCAGAACGCCATCATAATGTTCGGACACCAGCATTGCCGCCAGCGCCGGCAGCAGTTTTGGGGTATATTGATAGTCCGGATGCAGCATGATCACGATATCGGCGCCGCGATCGAGGGCGGCTGCGTAGCATGTCTTCTGATTACCGCCGTAACCGCGATTGCGGGGATGGCGAATCGTATAAACCCCCAAGGCCGCCGCCGTCTCCACCGTATCGTCGCGGCTTGCATCATCGGTCAGGATCACATCATCCACAATGTCGTGTGGAATCTCGGCGTATGTCCTGGCGAGAGTCTTGCCCGCATTATAGGCGGGCAGGATGACGGTAATCCGCCGGTTGCCGATCATGGGCCGTCGTGCCGATCGCTGCGTCGCCGGAACAGGCGCCACCGGCAGGTGGCGGGGACAACGAGCCCCCGCTTCCGGTGCAAATCGTGGCGAGTAAGAAAGAAAGCGCTTCTTTTTGAAAAAAGAAGCAAAAACTTTTGTCTGTTGGCGCGCGTCCCTGCGGTCAGCAACCCGTCTGCACGCTGCTGATGACGTTGGAGGTGGATCCCAGAACGCGCTTGAAACAGGGCAGGCCGCCGCCGGTGCGGAGATACGTAGCCGTCTCGCTCTGGCCGCTATTGCCGCTGATTTCATAGTCCGGCGTCAGATACAGCGTGTCCGTGCTCAGGATCGCATTGCTCAGCGCGCTCTGGCCGCTCGGCGCGCCGTTCAATTCCTGCAGCGCACTATCCAGGAATTGCTGGTTGATGCTGGTGATCTGCGTCACGGTTCCATTGGCGGGGAACAGCTCGGTGATATCCACCGTCAGCGGATAATGCAGCGTCTCGGTGGCCGAGGCCGCACTGCCCGCACGCACCGATTTCGTCGTGATCGTGATGTCCGTCGTCTGCACGATGTTCTGTACATACTTCGTCTCGGCGATATGAAAGCTCTGCGTGTTCGAAAACGTGGAAACCTGCTGCAGCGTGTTCACCGTTTTCCCCGCGGAGCCCACAACATTCCCCTGGATGGTGAAGCTTCTTCTATCGCTGGTGCGCAGCGTGCCGGTCACCACGCCTGCCGAACTGGTGCTCAAATTCGGCGTGGTCACCACGGTCGGCGTGCCCGCGAGCGTGTTCACGGTCACCCCGCCCGTCACCGTGCTCGCGCCATGATCCAGAAATAGACGCAGCGCGCCGGTTGCCGAAAAATACCCGTTATCGCCATACACGGAAGCGGCAATCGCATGCGGCTGCCCGTTGCTCAGCAGCCCCGCAAAGGGCGAAAGATCGGCGTGAAAGGGCGTGAAATCGAAGGTCTGCACACCCGGTATCGGCTGCCACAGAAACGGATCGAGGCCGCCGGTGAAAATCCACGGATACACCGGCGCCACGCCGGCCGGGGTGCCATCCACCGTGATCTCTCCCTCGCGCAGCGCCCCACCGCCGCAGCTCTCCAGCTCATCGGTCAGCGAATTGGGCACGCAAGTATACCAGAATTCGTCGCCAGACTGCCCCTGCAAATACAAATCCAACGTCGCCCGCAGGATATTCGTCGGCAGGGTCAGCGTATTGCCAAAGGTTGAAGTTCCGGTGTTCAGAGTCGCGATGCCGCCGCCGGCCGGCAACGGTACCACCATATCCGCCGTTACCGGCGCGGGCGCGCTCGCCGTCGGCGGATAAAACTTCAGCGTGGCCGTGGCGGTAATCGTGCTCGGATAGATATTGCTTTGGTAGTTCGCGATCTGCAGGAAGCCGGCCTGCGCGGTGCCGAATACCGCGGTGTAGTCCGTCACGTCCTTCTGGAACGTCCAGCTCGGCGCCAGCGTTGCGCGGGGCTCCGCGGTGGTGCCGAACCACAGCGGCACGCCGCCCATGAACAGCTCGCCGCTGCGATCATACTGAACGCCCTTGTTCAGCGAGATGTTCATCACCAGAACCACCTTCGCCCACGGCCCCGGACAGGCCGAAGGCGGCGAATAGGTGTACGGCACCGCATCGGCGCCGAATGTCGCTCCGGTCAGAAGCGGCACCACACAGGGCGTCTCATCGGGCACCGTCACGCTCGGCTCGATGACCGCCTCGTTGCCGGACCCCACCACCAGCGGCCCCGCCACCGCCGGCACATACGCAAACGCCACCACACCGCCCAGCGCGGCACCCAAAAGATTGTCACGGAACAACACGGCTCGCTTATCCCCCAAGAACGCGCCAAAGCTGCCGTGCATCTCAGCCATGCGTCAATGCGCCAACCACCTCGATCCGCATGCAGAACGTCGTAGCGATCACCGGCGCCCACGCCCCGGTCGTGACCGATCCCACACGCGGCCGGAGACTTTGGCGAACAAGGAAGAAAGAGTTCTTTTTTGAAAAAAAGAACCAAAAAACTTTTGTTCCGGCGCCTTCACAACGATCCGACACGCCCGCCAGACCACGACCTGAACGGGCAAAAGTTTTTTGGTTCTTTTTTTCAAAAAAGAACACTTTCTTACCTTCCTTTAATCGCCGCCCTCAACCGTGCCAGCGCATCATGCAGCGCCCCTGCCTCGATCCCCTGCACCGGCTCCGGCGCCACCAGCTTTCGCGGCCCGGCCACGCGGGGCATGGCCAGGGGCTCCTGCACAAACCGCAGCCGCTCCACCAGCTTGCGCCCCGCATGGGTATTGATCCGCTCGATCAGCGTGGACGACACGTGTTGCAACTCCATCGCCATCGGCCCCGAACAGGCGATGGTCAGTTGTGTGCCGGAAAGCCGCCGCGGCTCCGTCTCCTCCGCCAGCCGAGGTCCGACGATAGACGCCCATTCGGACATCAGCAGCGCCCCCGCCGGGGATTTTTTCTTGTATGCCGCCCGTGTCAGCCCCGGCACCATCTCGGCGATCCCGCGCGTGACAAAGCTGCGCCGCGCAAACCCCTCATCCGCCGCCTTGTCTGGACCCGCCTTGTCTGGACCCGCCTTGTTTGGAAACGTGTCTTTGGCCATGCACACTCCCACCATGCCCGATCGCCCCGCCGGCCCGCCCGACCTGCTCCGCTGGTATGATCGCCATCGCCGTACCATGCCCTGGCGCGCTCTGCCTGGCGAGGCGGCTGATCCCTACAGGGTGTGGCTCAGCGAAATCATGCTGCAGCAGACCACGGTTGCCGCCGTCATTCCCTATTACAACCGTTTCCTTGCCCGGTTCCCCGATGTGCACGCGCTGGCCGCGGCCCCGGCGGATGCCGTCATGTCCGCCTGGGCGGGCCTGGGCTATTATGCCCGTGCCCGCAACCTGCACGCCTGCGCGAAAGCCGTCTCCGCCGGCGGCGGCCGGTTCCCCGGCACGATAGAGGGTCTTCTCACTCTGCCGGGCATCGGCCCCTATACGGCGCGTGCCGTCGCCGCCATCGCGTTCGGCGTGCCTGTGGTCCCCATGGACGGCAATGTGGAGCGTATCGCTGCCCGCCTGTTCGCCATCACCACCCCTTTGCCGGCCGCCAAGCCGTTGCTCGCGGCTGCGGCCGACCGCCTCGGCGATCACCAGGCGGCCCGCGCGCGGGCCGCCGATTTCGCGCAAGCCTTGTTCGACCTTGGCGCCACCATCTGTACCCGCGCGCCCGCCTGCGGCATCTGCCCTTTGGCCGGCATGTGTGCGGCCCGCCGCGCCGGCAATCCGGCGGATTTCCCTGCCCGCGCTGCCAAGCCGGTCCGCCCGACGCGCCACGGCGCGCTCTTCTGGCTCACCGACGTGCAAAACCGCGTCTTGCTGCGCCGGCGCCCGCCGGCTGGCCTGCTGGGTGGTATGACGGAGCTACCCGGCACCGACTGGCTGCCAGCCCAATGGTCCGAATCCGCGGCCTTGGCCGCCGCGCCCATGGCCGCCCCCTGGCGGCGCGCCGGCCGGGTGCGCCATGTCTTCACGCATTTCGAGCTCTATCTGGATCTGTTCACTGCGAGGGTTCCCACCATCACGGCCGAGGGTTTCCTCCGCGACACCATGTCACTGGGTGACGAGGCACTCCCATCGGTGATGCGCAAAGGCATCGCGCTCGCCCAGGCCGACGCGGCTTGTGACGCCGCTGGTCTTGGAAAACGAGGATAGGCCTGTGAGACCGCGGAGGATGTGGTGAACTTGCGTCCACCGACCACATCAGGCTTTGCAGGAGATCACGACCATGTCCGCCTACGTCATCTTCATCCGTGACCGCATCACCGATCAATCCGAGCTGGATCTCTATGCTGTGGGCGCCCGCGCCGCCCGGGGGGACCATCCGATCACCCCGCTCGCCTTCTACGGTGCCGCCGAGACCCTGGAGGGCTCACCCGCCGACGGAGTCGTCATCCTGGCTTTCCCACACATGGAAGCCGCACGCGCCTGGTATCACAGCCCGGCCTACCAGGCCGCGCGCGCCCACCGCCTGAAGGGCGGCGATTACCGCGTGATTCTGACCGACGGTGTCGTACCCGCAACGTGAACGTCAGACCGTCCTAAAAATAAAACGGCCTTCGCCATCAAACTTAAAAAAGAGGATCAAGGCGCTGAATTCATTGCAAATCGACAAGAAATGTCGCATTTAATAAGACGTTTTCTTTTATTTTAAATGTAGATCGATTGCCGTGAACATCCTAACACAGCCATAGGATGTGAAGGGAATCTAAATTGTTAGATTTTGTGCTGCGCCATTGGCGCCTGTCGGCTCCGCTCCTGCTGGCTTGCCTGGCGCATACCGCCACCGCAGCCACCACTGCGGCCGTCACCGTTTCGGCAGGCACCAGCCTCGCCACCATCCCGGCAACTGCGCAAGGTGTGAACACCGCGGTATGGGACACCAATCTGCTGGACGCTTCGGTGCCGGGCCTCGTCTCCGGCGCCGGTATCACCGCCATGCGCTACCCCGGCGGATCCACATCCGACACCTATAACTGGCAAACCAACAGCATCGTCCCCGGCTTGGGCGGCTGGGCCAATCCTGCCAACACCTTCGATGCTTTCATGGGTGTGGCGAAGGCGGCCGGCGCCACCCCCATCATCACCGTCAACTATGGATCCAACGCGGCCGGCACGGGCGGCGGCACCCCGGCGCTGGCCGCTTCCTGGGTGCAATACGCCAACGTCACAAAATCCTACGGCGTGAAATACTGGGAAATCGGCAACGAGGTTTACGGCAACGGCGAATATGGCGGCGCCTGGGAGACGGACCTGCATAGCGCCCATGACCCCGCAACCTATGGCACCAACGTTGCGCAATTCGCGCCGGCCATGAAAGCCGTTGACCCAAGCATCAAGATCGGCGCCGTGCTGGCCGCGCCCGGCAATTGGCCGGATGGCCAGTCGCCGGACTGGAACAGCAATGTTCTGGCAAAATGCGGCACCGTGATCGATTTCGTGATCGTGCATTGGTATCCGCAGAATCCCGGCAGTGAAACCGATGCGGGCCTGCTCGGCGCGCCGCAATCCGGCATTGGCGGCTCGCCCGGCATCGCCAGCATGGTGACCAAGCTCAGAGCGCTCATCAAGCAATATGGCGGCGCCAATGCCGCCAACATCCAGATCCTGGTCACCGAAACCAATTCGGTTTCCTCCGATCCGGGCAAGCAGACGCTGAGCGTGGTCAATGCCCTGTTCATCGCCGACACCATGACGACCTGGCTGGAAAACGGCGTCACCAATGTGGATGTGTGGGGTCTGTTCAACGGCGCCAGCAACGGCAACGATTCATCCAGCCTCTACGGCAGTGCCACGGTCGGCGATTATGGCATTCTTTCCAGCGGCGACACCGGCGAACCGGCCGCCGACACACCGCTTGCCACCTATGACGGCATCCAGATGCTCAAGGCGCTGGGCAAACCCGGCGATACGCTGGTCGCCGCCAGCTCCAGCAACACCCTGCTCGCCGCCCATGCCGTGCACCAGGCAGGCGGCAATCTGGCGGTGATGCTGATCAACAAGGATCCGGCCAACACCACCACCGCCACCGTGGAGATCGCGGGCTTTACCCCCGCCGGCACCGGCACGACCTATTCCTATGGCGAGAGCAGCAGCGCCATTGCCACCACCGCGGCAAGCGGGCTGGGCACGCGTTTCTCGGTCGCGGCACCTCCGTACTCCATCACCACGGTGGTGCTGTCGCCCGCGTCCGCCGCCACCCCCTCCTTCAGCCTGGCCGCAAGCCCCACACAGCTCTCCCTGGTGCAGGGCACCAGCGGCAGC
>Ga0116230_10006640_pt1 | contig 11405 bp, 8 predicted proteins | sample S1TSphfallax_3_FD_88678 | JGI IMG/M metagenome (GOLD analysis project Ga0116230, IMG submission 88678) | Host-associated microbial communities from peat moss isolated from Minnesota, USA - S1T2_Fd - Sphagnum fallax MG | ecosystem: Host-associated > Plants > Peat moss > Unclassified | place: USA...
CGAAGTTCATGGCGAAGTTCAGCGGGTCGAGGTAGCGCCTCGGATTGGTCAGATGCGTCTCCGGCAGGCGCGCCTCATCCAGGCTGAGCACGGCGATACGCTCCGGCAGCAGGCTGCGCAGCAGGGCGACCGTCCGCCCGGCATCGAAGCCCGCCACCAGAACCGTGCGGGCTTCGCTCTCCGCCAGTTCCGCGACCGGGCGGGCGACGAGCCCGGCGCGCTCGCTACCCACGGCGCGTACGTCCTGAACGAACAGGCTCTCGACGGCCAATGCGGGGTACATCGTCAGCAGCGGGGCGGCAACGGCCTCAGGGTCGAACAAGGCGACGGGGCCGGCCTCGGCCAGCCGCTCAGCCAGGCGGCCAATGGCCTCGGCGGCGAGCGGATGGGCCAGCGCCTTGTAGAGGACGTTGCCACCCTTCAGGGCGTCGAATGTCTGAATGTCGAGCATCGATCGGGCACTGCCTGTCAGATTCGCGAAACTAGAAGCCAAGCCTGTGCCGCATCTCCTGCGCCGCGGCGGCGGTATCGTCCAGGGGGGCGACCGGCCAGTGCTCGTAGCGGCCCAGGAAGGGCTTCACCCGCCCCTCGGCGATCATCTGATCGGTGAAGACGCCGATGCGGCGGGAGCGGCCCGGCAGCGGGGCCAGCATGACGGGCGCCGATGTCGCCGCCGCCTCCGAGACCATGGACACCGAGTCGATTGTGACGACGATCATATCGGCCAGGGCCAGCATGCCGAAATAAGGATTGTCGCCGGTCCCGTCCCACACGAAGGCGCCGCGCGGCTCCAGCCGGTCCCGGAACACAGCCGTCGCCGCCGGATCCGTCCGTCGCGACGGCGTCAGCATGAGGCCTACCCGGTCGGCCTCCATCATCCCTGCGAGCGTTCCGGCCAGGCTCTCGGCGACCGGGCCGTCGAGCCGGAACCGCCCATTGGTGCCGCCGACCAGCACGGCCACGAGCGGCCGCGGCAGATGCGCGAACACCGGGCGCCAGATCTCCGCCGCCTCGGCAAGCCGCGCCGGGGTCGCACGATGCAGGGCCGTCCGGGTGACGATGACGTTGGGGCCGCTCACCTCGTCATGCCGGTTGACCACCACAAGGTCGAAGCGGCTGAGCGGCATGCGCGGGTGCTGCACATGCACCGCGCGCAGGTCCGCGCGCCGCTCCGGGCCGCGAAGCGCCGCCGCCACCGCGCCCGCCATGCCGCCGCAGCTCAGCACAAGGCCGGGCCGGGGTCCGGCGAGCGCCTCCCGCTCCACGGCGCGGAGCGGCCAAGGCCAGCGCGGCGCGGAAATCAGGCTCCATGGCCACCGGGGTTTGAGCGTGCGCACGGCGGGCGCGAGCCCGGCTGCTTCGGCCAGCCCCAGGGCCTGGGCCTGAAGCCCGGCATAGGGCTCGGTCAATATCCACGAGGATGGAGAGGTGCCGGACAACGCGGCTGCAGGCAGGGACGCCAGGGATGACATCCCGGCCTTGTGATGCCGTGCGACCTGGACGTCAACGGCTCTAGTCTCCGCTTTGGAATTGGGCCTCTACAAAGATGCTGGCGGAGGCGGTCTCGGCAGAGATCTCCGTTTGCCGGGACGGTCCGCCGGTATAGGATTAGCGGTTATGCAGAACACAGCTCTGACTGATGCTCCCCATGCGTCCCGGACCTCTGCCCGACCGACGACGGTGGAGATGCTGGCGAGGCTCGTCTCGTTCGACACGACCTCGCGCCTCAGCAACCTGCCCCTGATCGAGGCCGTTTCCGGCTATCTGGACGATCTGGGAGTACCCTACCGGCTCAGCCATGATGAAACCGGCGAGAAGGCGAACATCCACGCCATCATCGGGACACCGGGACCGGGCGGTCTCGCCCTGTCAGGTCATGTCGACACCGTGCCCGTGGATGGGCAGCGCTGGACCAGTGATCCTTTCACGCTGCGGGCCGAGGGCGGAAGGCTCTATGGCCGTGGCACCGCCGACATGAAGGGCTTCGTCGCGGCCTGCCTCACGGCCATCCCCGATCTCCAGGCGGCGCGGCTTGCCCGGCCTGTGCACCTCTTCCTCAGCTATGACGAGGAGGTCAGCTGCAACGGCGCCCGCCGGCTCATCGAGGACATCGCCGAAAGCGGATGGAAGCCCGACCTCTGCCTGGTCGGCGAGCCGAGCCTGCTGCAGCCGATCACCGGCCACAAGGGCCGGCTGGCGATGCGCGTCACGGCGCGGGGCCGGGCGGGCCATTCCTCCAACCCCGGCGGCGGCGTCAATGCCGTGGCCGCCGTCGCCGAGGCGGTGACCTGGATCACCCAGGATGCGAAACGATTTGCCGTGAGCGGCCCCTTCGCGCCGGGCTACGATCCGCCCCACACCACCTGCCATGTGGGCGTCATCGGTGGCGGTTCGGCCATCAACATCATCCCGGACATGGCCTGGTTCGAGATGGAATGGCGCACGGTGCCGGGCGACGACTTCTTCGATGAGGTCGAGCGTCTGCGCGCCCATGTGGCCGAGGCCATCGAGCCGGCGATGAAAGCGGTCGATCCGGCTGCCGGATTCACCTTCGAGGTTCTGAACTGGATCCCCGGCCTCGCCCTGGACGAAGCGCATCCGCTCGCCGATCTCGTCCGGCAGACGACGGGCGCCAACGGCGCCGGGCGCGTCAGCTACGGGACGGAGGCGGGCCTCTATGACGAGGCCGGCATCCCGACGATCGTCTGCGGCCCCGGCGATATCGCCCAGGCGCATCAGGGCGACGAGTGGATCGCCGAGAGCGAGCTCGCGGCCTGCGATCGCCTCATCCGCCGCATGGCGGAGCGCGCCTGCCGATGAACTCGGCCCTGCCCTCCGGACTGGCGCCGATCGCTCTGCCGCATTTCGATGTGGCCGTGACGCCCCCTGACATTTCACCATGGATCGCGGGGAATACGGGTGTCGCGGGCTTCACGACCCGCGACAGCGGCAGGTCGGGGCCCCATCTCATTCTCGTCGCGCTCATGCACGGGAATGAGCTGGCCGGCGCGATCGCGCTCGACCGTCTTCTGCGCGACGGCTTGCAGCCACGGCGGGGCCGGCTGACGTTCGGCTTTGCCAATCTCGCTGCCTTCGCGCGCTTCGACCGCGACGATCCGATCGCCTCGCGGTATGTCGACGAGGATCTCAATCGCGTCTGGGACATCAGCTGGCTCAGCGGAACCCGGCGCTCCCTGGAGCTTGACCGGTCGCGGGAGATGCGCCCCCTGATCGAGACGGCTGACGTGCTGTTCGACCTGCATTCGATGCTCTGGCCGTCCGACCCGCTCATCCTGAGTGGCACCACGCCAAAGGGCCGGCGGCTGGCAGAGGGTGTCGGCACACCGGGGCTCGTCATTGCCGATGGTGGGCACAGCAACGGCCGCCGCCTGATCGACTATGCGATCTTCGCGGATCCTGACAGCGGTCCCACCGCCAATCTGCTCGAAGCGGGACAGCATTGGGAGCCGGGCACCGTCGAAACGACGATCAGCGCCATTGCCGGGATGCTGCGGCACTTGGGCATGGTGGCGCCGGATGATCCGCGGCTTCCGCCCCCCGCGCGGGTTCCGCGCGTGTTCGCGGAGGTCACCGCCGTGGTGACAGCGCGGACCGCCGGCTTCGCCTTCGTGCAGCCCTATCGCGGCGGGCAGATCATCCGCCGGCGCGACACGCTGGTGGCCGTGGACGGGAACACGGATATCCGGACGCCCTACGACAATTGCCTGCTGGTGATGCCGAGCCTGCGGCCGAGCCGTGGCCACACCGCCGTGCGGCTGGCGCGGCTCGATTAGCGGCGTCTTCTGGCGCCGCGCCGCCAAGCCTATTTGCCGTGGTCCCGCACCGGTGCCCCCAAGGCCAGCGGCGCCGCAATCCCGATCGTGATCGCCGCCGTCATCAGCATCACCGTCACGCCGAGGGCCACTGTCGCATCCACCAGCCCCGGTGGCGGCACCGCGCCGGCTGACACAATGCGGAGCGCGCCCGTCACCGTCCGGAACCCGTAGACGCCGGGGATCATCGCCACCACGCCGGGGAAGGCGAAGGTCGCGGCCGGTGCCCTCAGCCGCCGGGCAAAAATCGCCGCCAGACCGCCGGCGACCAATGCGCCGACCAGCGTGCCCGCGACGATATCGAGTCCAAAATGCATGCAAAGGGACCGCATCGTATGGCTGCACAATCCGCAGAGCACGCACGCCCAGGCGAACCGGAGCGGCACGCTGAACAGGAACACGAAGCCGAGCGCCGCCAGGGCCGAGAAAATCGCATCTTCCAGCAGCGGCACCGGCAGGCTTGGCGCGTCCAGCGGCAGCGGGACACCCGCGACACCGGATGCCGCTTCCAGTCCGAGGCCGATCGCCGCGATGACGAAGAAGGCGAAGCCGATCCGCGCCATGCCGATGCTCGCATGGTTACGGATCATGTCCTGCACCCCGTTGATGAGCGGCACGCCGGGCACGATCACCATGCCCGGCGCCACCAGGCAGAGCGACGCCGTGCTGCTGCCGAGCAGGCGCGCGCCGAGGCCGCCGAGCAGCCCGCTGACACAGGCAACGGCGAAGGCGACAAGCACCGGGCTGAAGCCCCGGCGCCCGAGATCCTGGCGCAGCAGGGTCGCCAGTGTCACCGCGATCCAGCACACGAGGAAGGCGATCCAGTCACCCCCGAACAACCGGCTCAGCGAGGCCGCCGTCAATCCGATCGCCGCCGCCACCAGGACATGATGGTAGGCCGGCGGCTGATGCTCCAGCTGGTCGAGCGCCGCCTGCGCCTCGGGCAATGCCATGGCACCACGCTCGAAGCGGTCCAGGATGTCGTACACCGAGATGAGCGCAGTCATGCCGACGTTCATCGCCGGTATGCGGCTGCCGACCTTCGTCCTGAAGGTATCCCCGTCGACCAGCGTCAGCAGCAGCGCCTCATAGGTGACGAGAAGATGGGCCTCGAAGCCGCAGGCGGCAGCGGCGCGCCTGATCGCGAGTTGCACCTGGCCCGTATCGCCGCCGTTCTGGAGGAGGATGCGGCCGACCTGAAGGGCGCAATGCGCCGCGGCCTCGGCTGACACGCGCTTCTGCCCGGGGGACGGCTCCGCGTCCAACGTGATCTCTACCTCAGGCTCGGCATGCAATTCGTTCGGCCCTGTAGAACGCAATCCTGAAGGGCGTCCGTCTGGCGCAGCACATCGATGATCCAGAGTCCGACCAGAACAAGAATCGTCAGCAAAACGAGGGCGCCGATCGCACTGCGGCTGTTGCTCGAGCCGTCATCGCGGTGTCCGTCCGGATCGAAGTCCCAGGACAGAAAGAGATTGGCCAAGAACCACGAGAATTCCCGAAACACGCGGCTCAATCCCCAAACAGTGTCGTCGCGTTGTAGCGGTCAGGGACGCGATCTTGCCACGACAAAATCCCGTGCGGCGGATTTTATCGTGTCACGCGGGCTCGCCCTGGATCGGTGTCAGACCGAGGCGTTCCATGATGGCGGTCACCTCCGCCGTCGCCGCTTCCGCGTCCGCCGGGTCCGTGCCCTTGCTCACGATCGCGACCCCGTTGCCCGTCGGGCGCGCGAAGGGATAACTGCCGACATCCAGCTCCGGATGGCGCTTCTGCACCGCCTCCAGATCGGCCGCGATCGCCCCTTCCAGCAGGCCGATCGCATAGACCGCGCGCGACACGATGGGCTCCCCGCCCGCCAGCGTCGGCGCCAGGCACTCGAACATCGCCTGCATGATGCGCGGCACGCCGGCCATCACATGCACATTGCCGATGGTGAAGCCCGGCGCGGCGGAGACCGGATTCTCGATCAAGGTTGCTCCGCGTGGCATCGTCGCCATCCGTTGCCGGGCGGCGTTGAACTCGCCCTTCGGGTAGCGGGCGTTCATGATGGCGAAGGCCTCGTCGTTGATCTCCCACGGCACCCCGAAGGCGGCCGAGATGCATTCCGCCGTGATGTCGTCGTGTGTCGGCCCGATGCCGCCCGTGGTGAAGACATGATCGAACGCCGCCCGGACCTCGTTCACCGTACTGATGATGGTCTCGGCGACATCGGGGATCACCCGCACCTCGCGCAGGGGAATGCCGAGCTCGCCCAGCCGCGTCGCCAGGAACTTGATGTTGATGTCCTGAGTCCGGCCCGAGAGGATCTCGTTGCCGATCACCAGCAGGCAGGCGGTGGGATTGGGCATGTCGTTCGACCTCACATCCGAGTCGGGTAGCCAGCGGGCACGTTACAGCCAGCGGGCACGTTACAGCAGGTCGCGCAGCATGGGGAGCAGCGGCCGGTCGGCCGGCAGAAAAGGGTAGTCGGCCAGCTCGTCCGGCGTGACCCAGCGCATCGTCTGCCCCTCACGCGGCACCGGCTTGCCCTGCCAGCGCCGGCAGAGGAACAGCGGCATCAGCAGATGGAAGCGTTCGTAGCTGTGGGAGGCGAAGACGAAGGGCGCGAGGCAGGTGCGGGACACATCGATGCCCAGCTCCTCGCGCAGTTCCCGCGCCAGCGCATCCTCGGGGCTCTCCCCCGGTTCGAGCTTGCCGCCCGGAAACTCCCACAGACCCGCCATGGCGCGGCCTTCCGGCCGGCGGGTGATCAGAACACGCCCCGATCCATCGATCAGAACGCAGGCGGCGACCAGCAGCAAAGGCAGGCCGCCCGTCGGCAGGCTTGGCAGATCGGGCAAGGCAGATACATCCCCCCGGCTCGCCGCGAACCGCCGCACCGGCTGGGTGCTGCCGCCTCGCGACAGAAAGACCTCGCGCCCGGCCCCCACTTCGCGGAAGCCCGCCGCCGCCAGCACACGGGCCGACGCCGGATTGTCGGTCGCGGTCACCGCCTCCACGCAATCGAGATCGAGATTGGCCAGTGCCCAGCGCAGCACGCGGCCCGCGGCCTCCCGCGCCACCCCGCGCCCCCAGAAGCGCCGGCCGATCCAGTAGCCGAGCGTCGCCCGCCGCTGCCCGGCCGTCAGCTTGAGGCCGACAGCACCCACGAGCACCTCGCCTCCGGTCTCGGTGTCGTTGATGGCGAAGTGATAGGCGGTGCCATCCTGCCGCTGCGCGACGGAGTCCGCGATCCATTGATCGGCCAGCAGGCGCGGATAGGGGAAGGGCACGGTCTGCAGCATGCGGCAGACCTCCCAGTCGTTCAGCAGCCGGTGGAGCTGTTCGGCGTCGTCGGGGGTCAGCGGCCGCAGCACCAGCCGTTCGGTCGTCAGCAGGGAGGAGGACCGGGCGCCCGCATCAGCTTCGATAGCTGCCATTGATGTCGATATATCCATGGGTGAGATCGCAGGTCCAAACCGTCGACTCGCCATCCCCGAGTCCGATATCGACGGCGATATCGACCTCCTGCCCTTTCATATGGGCGACCACCGGGGCCTCGTCATAGCCCTCTACCACGGTGCCGTTCCGAGCCATCCAGGTGCCGCCCACGGCAATGGCCAGGCGGTCGCGGTCGGCGGGCTCCCCCGACTTGCCGACGGCCATCACGATCCGCCCCCAATTCGCGTCCTCGCCGGCGATCGCGGTCTTGACCAGCGGCGAATGGGCGATGGCGAAGGCGATGGCGCGGGCGGATTTCCTGTTCGCAGCACCGGTGACGGTGATGCGCACCAGCTTCTGCGCGCCCTCCCCGTCCCGCACCACCTGAAGGGCGAGGTCGTGAAGCACCTCCTCCAGCGCGCGGCGGAAGTCGCGCAGCATGGCGCCACCCGAATCGGGCACCGCCGGGTTCCCCGCCGCCCCGGTCGCGAACAGCAGCACGGTATCGCTGGTGGAGGTGTCGCTATCCACGGTCACCGCGTTGAAGCTCGGTCCGACACCCTTCGACAGCAGCGATTGCAGCGCGGGCGCCGGAATGGCGGCGTCGGTCGCGATGAAGCAGAGCATCGTCGCCATGTCGGGCGCGATCATGCCGCTGCCCTTGGCGATGCCGTTGATGGTCACCTCGACCCCGCCGATCGTGGCCGTGCGCGTGCTGCCTTTGGGGAAGGTATCCGTCGTCATGATGGCGCGGGCGGCGTCTTCCCAGCCGTCCTCGGTCAGCGCCCCGGCCAGGGCGGGAAGCGCGTCGGTGATGCGCTCGGCGGGCAGCACCTCGCCGATCACCCCGGTCGAGGCGAGGAACACCTGATTTGCCGGGCATTCCGCGAGCGCGCCGGCGGCCTTGGCAGTCGCCTTTACGGTGGCCACGCCCGCGCGGCCGGTGAAGACATTCGCGTTGCCCGCGTTGACGACGAGCGCCCGCGCCCGGCCGCCTTCCAGAACCTTGCGGCACCAGTCGATCGGCGCGCCGGGGCAGCGGTTGCGGGTAAAGACTCCCGCGACCGTCGTGCCGCGCGGAAAGACCATCATCATGAGGTCTCGCCGGCCCTTGTAGCGAATACCGGCCTCGGCGGCGCCCAGGCGCACGCCGGTGATCGGCCCCAGACGCGGCAGGGGAACCGCGAGCGGCGAGACGCTCGTGATGGTGGCCATGCCCCGCGGCCGTTACTGCGCGCCGGCCGGCAGGGTCAGCGGCGAGCCATCGGGCGCGTATTCCTTGATCGTCACCTGGCTGCGCACCGAGGTCAGCAGGTTGTGGATGCCTTGCTGGATCAGCTCGTTGCGGATCTTGTCATGGACCTGGGCCAGCGTCGGCGCCGGATCGACACGGTGGCCGAGCACCTGGATGACGTGCCAGCCGAACTGGCTGTGCACCGGCGTCTGGGTGATCTGGCCGTCCTTCATCGCGAAGGCGGCATTGGCGAACTCGGGCACCATGTCCGTCTTCTTGAACCAGCCGTGATCGCCGGCGTTCCCGCTGCTGCCCGGATCGGTCGAGTATTTCTGCGCGAGCTTGGCGAAGTCGGCGCCGTTGTCCAGCTGCTTGATGATCGCCTCGGCCTGCGCCTCGGTCGGCACCAGGATATGGCGAGCGTGGATTTCCTCGACGCCGGGCTGGTTGGCGTACTCTTTCTCGTAGGCGGCCTTGATGGCGTCTTCGCTGATCTCGGGCCCGACCGTCTTGGTGATGAGGGCGGCCTGCAGCACCTGCTCCGTGCCGATTTCGATCCGCTTCTGGACGGACGGGTCGTTCAGCAGCCCCTCCTTCTTGGCGGCGATTGCCATGGCCTTCTGGTCGACCAGCTGGTCGAGCAGGATCGGGTAGAGCTGATCGGGGGACATGCCCTGCAGCTGCTGCGGCAGGTTGCGCGTCATCTCCGAGAGTTCGGACAGATGAATGGGCGTGCCGTCGACCGTCGCAATAACCGGGTCGGCAGGCCGCTGGGCGGCGGTCGTGGGGGTCGCGGCGGCCGTGGGGGCCGCTGGAGCCGCCGCCGGGGCGGCGCTCTGCGCCAAGGCCCCCTGACCGCCGAGCAAAAGGCCGAAAGCGGAGCTGGCCAGAGCGGTCAGCAGGTAGCGAGAAGAGCGCATGAAAACCTCAGAACGGGCTTGGGTGCCAAAGGCGGCGGACAATGGCCGAAGAGGCGTCGCGCCACAAGGCGGCCCCGCGTTACGGTCCCGCTACTCGAACAACGAGGCTCCGGCTTGCCGCACCCGGCGAGGGGCGCCCGGCGAGGGGCGCCCGGCCAGGGATGACAAAGGCGCTCGTTGACCCAACTATCCACGAGTCCTATCAAAGGCCCCCCATCCTGGCGATCGGGCCAGGGTATCGGAACCGCCTCGCCTCTGGGCGGACGCGCCTGGCCCGCAAGCCGGAGCCTTCGCCCGGCCCTTCTGACCCAAGGTTGTCATGTTCGGATCTTTCGCCCGCATCTTCTTCGGAACCAGCAACGAGCGCACGCTGAAGGGCTACCGCCGCATCGTGCCGCAGGTCAATGCGTTGGAGCCCGCGATGGCGGCGCTGTCGGATGAGGCCCTTCGCGCCAAGACCGCCGAGTTCAAGGATCGCATCCTGGGCGGCGAGGCGCTGGACAACATCATGGCGGAGGCCTTCGCGACCGTCCGCGAGGCCTCCAAGCGCGTCCTTGGCATGCGCCACTTCGACGTGCAGCTGGTCGGCGGGCTCGTCCTGCATAACGGCCGCATCGCCGAGATGAAGACCGGCGAGGGCAAGACGCTCGTCGCCACCCTGCCCGTCTATCTCAACGCGCTCTCCGGCCGCGGCGTGCACGTGGTGACGGTGAACGACTACCTCGCCCGCCGCGACGCCGAGAGCATGGGCGAGCTGTACGCCTTCCTCGGCCTCTCCACCGGCATCATCGTGCACGGGATGGAGGACAGCCAGCGCCGCGCCAGCTACGCCTGCGACATCACCTACGGTACCAACAACGAGTTCGGCTTCGACTACCTGCGCGACAACATGAAGTACCGGCTGGAGGATATGGTCCAGCGCGACTTCCACTACGCGATCGTGGACGAGGTCGACAGCATCCTGATCGACGAGGCGCGGACGCCGCTGATCATCTCCGGCCCGGCCGAGGACTCGTCGGACCTCTACCGCCGCGTCGACGAGGTGGTGATCGAGCTCGTGAAGGACCCCGAGACCTTCGAGAAGGACGAGAAGCTCAAGGCGGTCACCATGACCGAGGCGGGCTCCGAGCGTGTCGAGGAGATGCTGCGCGAGGCCGGCATCATCGAGGAAGGCGGCCTCTACGACGTCTTCAACATCTCCGTCGTCCACCACACCCAGCAGAGCCTGCGCGCCCACACGCTGTTCGCCCGCGATGTCGACTACATCGTGCGCGACGACAAGGTCATCATCATCGACGAGTTCACCGGCCGCATGATGGAAGGCCGCCGCTACTCGGAGGGCCTGCATCAGGCGCTGGAAGCCAAGGAACACGTCACCGTCCAGCCCGAGAACCAGACGCTCGCCTCCATCACCTTCCAGAACTACTTCCGCCTTTATCCGAAGCTCGCCGGCATGACCGGCACGGCCATGACCGAGGCGGACGAGTTCGAGGAGATCTACAAGCTCTCGGTCGTCGATATCCCGACCAACGTCCCCGTCGCGCGCAAGGACGAAGACGACGAGGTCTATCGCTCGGCGGCGGAGAAATATACTGCCCTCGCCGGCCTCATCGCCGAGACGCGCAAGCGCGGCCAGCCGGTGCTCGTCGGCACCACCAGCATCGAGAAAAGCGAGCTGCTCAGCGAACTGCTCAAGCGTGAGAAAGTGCCGCACGCGGTGCTGAATGCGCGCTTCCACGAGCAGGAGGCGGTGATCATTTCCCAGGCGGGCGCGCCCGGCGCGGTCACCATCGCCACCAACATGGCCGGCCGCGGCACCGACATCAAACTCGGCGGCAATGTCGAGATGCGGCGCCGGCTGGAACTCGGCGCCATCGCCGACCCCGAGGAATACGCCCGCCGCGATGCGGAACTCGTGGCCGAAGTCGCCCGCGCGCATGATGCGGTGGTCGCCTCCGGTGGCCTGTTCGTGATCGGCACGGAGCGGCATGAGAG
>Ga0116230_10006642_pt1 | contig 11404 bp, 11 predicted proteins | sample S1TSphfallax_3_FD_88678 | JGI IMG/M metagenome (GOLD analysis project Ga0116230, IMG submission 88678) | Host-associated microbial communities from peat moss isolated from Minnesota, USA - S1T2_Fd - Sphagnum fallax MG | ecosystem: Host-associated > Plants > Peat moss > Unclassified | place...
GCCCGAGCCGAACTGCCAATTGTCTTTTTCATCCGGCACAGCGTCGCCGCGCGGCGACGTATCCGGCAGCACGATGATCAAGCCGAGCTCAGCCGCCAGCCTGCGGTATTCGCCCTTATCCATGCAGTTTTGATGCGTGCAGGTGAGGCCTGAGAGATACCAGAGCACAGGCAGCCGCTCGCCCGCGACATAAGGCGGCACGAAAACGGCGAAGGTCATCGTTGTTTTCGTCTCGGCGGAGACGTGGCGGTAAACCCCTTGGATACCGCCGTGCGCTTTCGCCGTCGATACAGTCTCAATCGTCATTGTCAGAGCCTCAATAGATCACAACAGACCGGATCGACTTGCCTTCGTGCATCAGATCGAAAGCTTTGTTGATGTCGTCAAGCGGCATGGTGTGGGTGATCAAATCGTCGATATTGATCTTTCCCTCCATGTACCAATCGACGATCTTCGGCACGTCCGTGCGCCCGCGCGCGCCGCCGAAAGCCGAGCCCCGCCAGTTGCGGCCTGTGACGAGCTGGAAGGGGCGCGTCGAGATCTCGGCGCCCGCCGGTGCCACACCGATCACGATCGATGTGCCCCAGCCGCGATGACAGGCTTCCAGCGCTTGCCGCATCACGGCGACATTGCCGGTGCAGTCGAAGGTGAAGTCCGCGCCGCCATCGGTGACATCCTGAATCGCGGAGACGACCTTGTCATTACCCACATCCTTCGGATTGATGAAATGGGTCATGCCGAATTTCTTCGCGATGTCGACTTTGCTGGGATTGATATCGACGCCGACGATTTTATCCGCGCCGACCATGCGCGCGCCCTGGATGACGTTCAGGCCGATGCCGCCGAGACCGAACACGACAACGCTCGCACCCGGCCACACCTTGCCCGTATAGACCACCGCGCCGATACCCGTCGTCACGCCGCAGCCGATGTAGCAAATCTTATCGAAGGGCGCGTCTTCGCGCACCTTGGCAAGCGCGATCTCCGGCAAAACCGTAAAGTTCGCGAAGGTCGAGCAGCCCATATAGTGAAACACTTGGCCCGCGTCGCATTTGAACCGCGACGTGCCATCCGGCATCAGGCCCTGCCCTTGCGTGGCGCGGATCGCCGTGCAGAGATTGGAGCGCTGCGACAGGCAGGTTTTGCATTGACGGCATTCCGGCGTGTAAAGCGGAATGACATGATCGCCCACCTTGAGCGAGGTGACGCCCGCGCCGATTTCGCGCACGATGCCCGCGCCCTCATGCCCGAGGATCGCCGGGAACTTGCCCTCTGAATCAAGACCCGACAACGTATAGGCATCGGTATGGCAGACACCCGTCGCCATGACCTCGACGAGCACCTCGCCCGGTTTCGGGCCTTCGATATCGATGGTTTCAATGGTGAGGGGCTTATTGGCCTCCCAGGCGACGGCCGCGCGGGTTTTCATGGGTGATTCCTTGATTGAGATGAGCTCTTCTGAGGCCGCTATGTGAAATAGGTCAAGCCATATGTCAAAGCAGGCCCGATCGCGTCTCAGAACCACGTTCCATCATTTTATCCAACCAAGCCATATGCCAGTCTGCCAAAAGCCGACAACAATGGTGATCAAAGTGCCAAATAAGCCAACGGTTTTGGCCAGCCTACCTTCGAAAATCTTGTCCAAGGTAACACCCCACCCACGCGAGGCGGTATTCAAAGTACCTTTGAGAAGAGAACTGATCACATGGAAGAGGAAGCCAACCTTCGCAAGAGTAGAGTTGTGCATTCTTATAAATTCATTGCTTTGGAAGGCTTTTACCTCCTCCTCACCCGTCAGAAAATGACGATGGACGCCACCATTTAATTCCATCAAGGACTTCATTTTCGGATGGCTGGCGTATTCACCACCATAGCGATCCGACAATAGGTCATTCAGGTTCAATCGCCTTTCGACTGGTATCACGGTCGCGTCATTACTCCCAAGAACGCGGTAGCGATGTTCGAGATGTTCAAAGCCAAATGTTAGGTTCCGCATATTCCAATGCACCCAATGTTTGTCTCGCCTATCACGAACGAATGAATAAAAATCTTGCAGCAGCTTACGCTCTACTTCGTCAAATCGATCACGCACACTCTCTCTTGGGATGTGCAGTTCCTCAGCTATGGAATGTGTAGAAAAACTGACGGTTTGCTCACTCGCGTAATGGGTGACTGCAATAGATGTTATCCGTGGCGACAGTGCCTCATTGTCGTCATACAAACTTTGACATGAGTAATGGATTATATAGAAGTTCTCGGGGTGAGCTTTCACTTCCTTTATGAAACGGCTACTATCATATATATTCGTCAAGCTTGCCTCCGCACTCTAATCTGGCTGTAAAAACGCGTGCGGTAGACGACGCCGCAATTCCTCACTCCATCCATTATTAGCAGACCAAAGTCGGCCACCCAATTTGAGGAGAATGGCTCTTTTATCGTAATATATATATATAACCGACACGAAATGAATTGAAGACTAATTCAATTGCATCCATCTGGATGGAATCAATTATCTGCTCATCTCCAAACTCGCTCCTTTCAAGCCGATATTGCCATCTACTTCTAGACTGATAAACCATCGCAAATTTAATTGGATACGGCGGCACTCTCTTATCGATTACTTCAGCGTCAACATAGGTGAAGGCTTGTAACAATGTATCGCGATAGTTCTTTGGCTGCTTTGGTGGCTGAGACTTGATCTCGATGGCAACAGCGAAAGGAATGCAAACCTATCTTCTGCAAATAATAAATCGGCTCGAACCTTGCCTTTATTTTTTGAAACAAGGGCTACCTCTTCCCAAGTAGGGATTTAAATCAGTTGTCAGCTCTCGACGTAATTATGCTTCCGGATCCATCTCACTCCCACTCAATCATCCCAGGCGGCTTGCTCGTCACATCGTAGACAACACGATTGATACCGCGCAATTCATTGATGATGCGCTGCGCATCCAGTCAGCTAACTCAGAAGCCGCGCCGGTCCGCCGCCTGTCTCGATGAGCTTCACCGCTTTCTTGTCGAAAGACACGAATGTGTCTGCGCCAAGCCATCGGCCTTCATAAGCGATAACGCCATCGGCGAAATCACCGCCCGCCGCAAGCAAAGCGAGACCTGCTTCGACGGCTGGGCGGTTCGTCACGACATTGTCGGCATTCATCAGCCGCTTGATCGCATCGAAAATATCGGATGATGGAATTTTATAGCCCTGGGACAAAACCCAAACGAGTTCGCATAACGCCGGCACGGCGAGCGCCACAAGTTCCGCGTCGGCCAAGGCTGCCTGCGCGAGCCGGCTTTGCTTCTTGTCATCCCCTGTCAGCGCGCGCACGAGAAGATTGGTATCAGCGGTGATCTTCACCGCTTGCGAGCCCAGCCCTGCGCCGCGAGGCTGTTGATTTCGTCAATCGAAAGAACCGGAGCACCAGGGCGCTTCAAGATATTGAACGCGTCCGAAATTTTGCCCGCGGGGCGCGCCGCCCTCCCCTCGATGCGGCCATCAGGGAGCGTTTCGACCTCGATTTTTTCACCAGGCCTCACGCCAAGATGCTCCAGCAAATCTTTGCGCAAAGTGACTTGGCCTTTAGCCGTCACGGTCAATGTGCTCATTGTCCATCCCTCTTTCAGCTCAAATGTAAGGTATATTTGCCTTACTATCAAGATGCCAGAAACGGCTGAGCCAAATCACATGTGAGCTTGCTTCACTCCCACTCAATCGTGCCCGGCGGTTTGCTCGTCACGTCATAGACAACACGGTTGATGCCACGCACTTCATTGATGATGCGCGTCGCGGCGCGGCCTAAAAAGCCCATGTCGAATGGATAGAAATCCGCCGTCATGCCATCGACGGATGTCACAGCGCGCAGCGCGCAGACGAAATCATAGGTGCGGCCATCGCCCATCACACCCACCGTCTGCACCGGCAGCAGCACGGCGAAGGCCTGCCAGATCACATCGTAAAGCCCCGCCTTGCGGATCTCATCGAGATAGATGCTGTCGGCCTTGCGCAAGATCTCGAGCTTCTCCGGCGTGACGCCGCCCGGGCAGCGGATGGCGAGCCCCGGCCCCGGAAAGGGGTGGCGCCCGACAAACGCTTCCGGCAATCCCAATTCGCGCCCCAAGGCGCGCACTTCATCCTTGAAGAGTTCACGCAAAGGCTCAACAAGCTTCATGTTCATGCGCTCGGGCAGACCGCCGACATTATGATGCGATTTGATCGTGACCGACGGCCCGCCGCTGAACGACACGCTTTCGATCACATCGGGATAGAGCGTGCCTTGCGCCAGAAACTCCGGCGCGCCACGGCCATCCTCAGCGATCTTCTTGGCCTCGGATTCGAAGACCGTAATGAATAGACGCCCGATGATCTTACGCTTTTCTTCCGGGTCGCTGATGCCGGTGAGCGCGCCGGCGAAGAGATGCGACACTTCCACATGCACAAGCGGAATATTGTAATGGCTGCGAAACAGGCTGACGATCTCTTCCGCTTCGCCTTCGCGCAACAGGCCATGATCGACGAAGACGCAGGTGAGCCTGTCGCCGATGGCCTCATGGATCAGCACCGCCGCGACCGCCGAGTCGACCCCGCCTGAGAGCCCGCAGAGCACGCGGCCAGTGCCCACCTTGGCGCGGATCGCGGCGATGGCCTCGGCGCGGAAGGCGGGCATGGTCCAATCGCTTTTCAGCCCGGCGACTTTGTGCACGAAATTCGAAATGAGCTTGGCGCCATCCGGCGTATGCACGACTTCGAGATGGAATTGCACCGCGTAAAACTTGCGGGCCTCATCGCCGATGACGGCGATCGGCGCGGATTCCGATGTCGCGAGGCGCTTGAAGCCCGAGGGCAATTGGCTCACCGCATCGCCATGGCTCATCCACACCGGATAGCGCCCGCCCTTTTGCCAAACGCCTTCAAACAGCGCGCTATCTTCCACCACCTCAACTTCGGCGCGGCCGAACTCGCGATTATTGCCCGCCTCGACCTTGCCGCCGAGCTGCGCCGCCATGATTTGTTCACCATAACAAATGCCAAGCACCGGCACGCCCGCCGCGAAAATAGCCTCCGGCACGCGCGGCGACCCGTCTTCGAGCACCGAGGCCGGGCCGCCGGACAAGATCACGGCTTTTGGCTTGAGGGTTTCAAAAGCCTGCGCGGCAGTCTGAAAAGGCGCCAATTCGCAATAGACGCCCGCCTCGCGCACACGGCGCGCGATCAATTGCGTTACCTGCGAACCGAAATCGACGATCAGGACCTTGTCATGCGCCGTGGGCGCATCGCGATGGAGGTCAGCCTCCGCCATTCTGTCATCCTTGCTTGCAGCCGCGTCCAGCGGCTTTTGATGAAAATTCGAGTGAATATTTTGAAAGGGCCGCAATCCCCCGCGGGTATTTTGCCGGATTATTAGCGGGGATCGGCGGATATGTCCGAATTTCTATTCATTTCGACCGGCGCGGCCAATGGCCAGCGAAGCCGCGTCCGCATCGCGGATATTCCAGGGCTGTTCTCCGAGGGCCTTGAAGAGCCGCCCGCGCCCGCGGCCTATTATCCATGGCAAAGCCTTTGGCAGAGGATTGCTAGCGCTTTCGCGGGCACGGCAGTGTCCATAAGCCTCGCGCTGAGGGCGCGTTTAGCGCCTGAAACATCAAACTAACGCTGTTTTAAGCACGCGATGTAAAATCCATCCGTTCCGCCGGCCAGTGGCGACAGGCGCAGGCCTGGCCCCAAGGCCGATGCGAAGGGCGCGAGTTGCGGCAGTCCCGCGGCCATCGACATATCCTCCGCGCTCATGCTTTCAAACGCCGGATGCTGGCTTAAGAAGCGCTCGATCTGCGCCTCGTTCTCATCGCGCAGAAGCGAGCAGGTGATATAAAGCAGCCTGCCCTTCGGGTTGAGATAGCTGATCGCTTTTTCAATGATTTCGGCCTGTTCGCTGATGTGATGCTCAAGCGAAGTGGGCCTGATCCGCCATTTGGCGTCGGGGTTACGCCGCCATGTTCCGGTGCCGGTGCAAGGCGTATCGACAAGCACGAGATCGCAACGGCCTGCGAGATCGCCGAGCACACCGGCGCCGCCGCGCTTGGGCGGGCGCACCTGCACGTTGCGCGCGCCTGCCCGTTCGAGACGCTTATAGATGGGCATCAAGCGGCGGCCGTCGTCGTCGCTCGCATAGATTTGCCCTTTGTTTTGCATGAGGGCTGCGAGCGCGAGGGTCTTGCCGCCGCCGCCCGCGCAAAGATCGAGAACCTGTTCGCCGGGCTTTGCGTTGGAGAGCAGCGCCGCCAGCTGCGAACCTTCGTCCTGGACCTCGACAAGGCCTTTGACATAGGCGGCCTCGGCCGAAAGCGCCGGCCCGCGCCCATCCGGCAAAAATGGCAGGCGGAGGCCATCCGGCGACAGCGGCGTCGGCTCGGCATGCAAATGCGCCAAGGAGGCTTGGGCTTTCTGACGCGCGGCCTTCAACCGGTTGACGCGCAGATCGACCGGCGCACGCTCCGCCAGAGCGCGGCCAAGCGCCACCGCATTTTCGCCAAGCGCGTCCGTTAGCCACTCCGGAAAATCGCCCAGAACATGCGGCGGCGCGGCATCCAGCGTGCCCTCCGTGAAAGCCGCCTGCTCGGCCTCGCTGAGCGGCGGCGGCGCATGGCCCTCGCCCGAAAATAGCGCCACAACATCGGCCAATGGCATCTGCCGCATTAAACGCAGGCTGCCGATGACGGCGGCGCGGGACGTCTCGGCGCCCATGATCCAAGCGGCGGAGGCTTTGCATCGCAAGGCATCGAAGACGAGCGAGCCAATTGCGACACGATCTTTCGACCCTGCGAAGCGATGCGACAGGCCCCAATCTTTCAAGGCATCGGAGGCTGGCCTGTGACGGTTTTCAATCTCGTCGAGGACTTCAATCGCAGCGGCAGCGCGGGCTCCGGCAATCATACAGTCGCAAACGTCGGCGAGATGAGGATACGCACAGCGAAAATAACCCACATGAGAATGAGGATCAAAGCGCCGAGCAGGAATATCAGGCCGCGCTGCTTAATAATATTAGAGGTCGTGAAGATAAACGCATGGCCCAAGCGCGTCAGGACAAAGAGCCATTCCATGATCACGAAAGTCCAATCGGTTTTTCGCGTGATGATGGCAAGAACCACCAGCAAGTAGAAGAGTGGCGGCAATTCGCTCTGATTGGAAAAGCAAGCGCTGACTTGCTGGGCTCTCGTATGCGTGCCAGCCATTCTTTCTCTCACCATCCAAGCGAGAAGTGAAAACTTTAAGAGCACGAGAACGAAAACGGGCAGAAGGATCGATGGGATGCTCATGTTTTACACACCTGTCGGATAGTTAGGGCTTTCACGCGTGATCGCCACATCATGCACATGGCTTTCGCGCAGTCCCGCCGTTGAAATGCGCACGAAGCCAGCACGCGCCTGGAACTCTGCGATCGTCGGCGCGCCGACATAGCCCATGGCAGCGCGCAAGCCGCCGCCGAGCTGATGCAGGATGGGCGCGGCTGGTCCGCGATAAGGCACCTGCCCTTCGATGCCTTCCGGCACAAGCTTCATGCTGTCCTTGATGTCTTGCTGGAAATAACGGTCGGCGGAGCCGCGCGCCATGGCGCCGACTGAACCCATGCCGCGATAGGATTTGAACGAGCGGCCCTGATAAAGATAAACCTCGCCGGGACTCTCGTCGGTTCCGGCAAGCAGCGAGCCGATCATCACGACATCGGCGCCAGCCGCGATGGCCTTTGCAAGGTCGCCAGAATATTTGATGCCGCCATCGGCGATCACCGGAATATTGGCGCGGCGCGCCGCCTCGGCGCAATCCATGATGGCGGTGAGCTGCGGCACGCCGACACCGGCGACAATCCGTGTCGTGCAAATCGAGCCCGGCCCGATGCCGACCTTGATCGCATCGGCACCCGCATCGATGAGCGCTTTCGTGCCGTCCGCCGTTGCCACATTGCCTGCGATCAGCGCGACTTTATTCGAGGCGCGCTTGAGCCGCGTGACCTGATCGAGCACAGATTGCGAATGGCCATGCGCCGTATCGACAACGATGCAATCGACGCCCGCGTCGATCAGCATCAAAGCGCGTTCATAGCCTTTGTCGCCGACGGTCGATGCCGCAGCCACACGCAGACGCCCCTCATGATCCTTGCAAGCAAAAGGATGCAAGGTCGCCTTGTCCATGTCTTTGACAGTGACAAGCCCGACACAGCGGAAATCGTCATCGACGACGAGCAGCTTTTCAAGCCTGTGCTGATGCAAAAGCCGCCGCGCCTCATCTTGCGAAACGCCTTCGCGCACGGTGATGAGCTTCTTCGTCATCAATTCGGAAATCGGCTGATCCGGATTATCGGCGAAGCGCACGTCGCGATTGGTCAAGATCCCGCAGAGCCGGCCTGACTTGCTATTGGCGCCGCGTTCGACGACGGGAATGCCCGATATGCCGTGATGGCGCATAACGGCCAGAGCATCGGCCAATGTTTCATCTGGAAAAATCGTGATTGGATCGACGACCATCCCGCTTTCATAGCGCTTAACTTTACGGACCTCTTCGGATTGCTCGTCCGGGTCCATATTGCGGTGGATGACGCCCATGCCGCCCGCCTGCGCCATGGCGATCGCCAAGCGCGCTTCCGTCACAGTGTCCATGGCCGAGGATATAATCGGCAGATTCAAACTGAGCGTACCCGTCAGCCGCGTTTTGAGATCGACGGCGCTCGGCATGACCTCGGAATGACCGGGCACAAGCAGCACATCGTCGAAAGTCAGCGCCTCTTTGAGCGGGGGTCGCGTGATGCTGGTCATTGCCAACTCCGTTGAGTCGTTTTGGGCAGTGAAGACCCGCGGCGGCGGCCTTCATGCAGCGGGAGAGCCGAGATGAGCCCCGGCCTCAAGTTGGCAGCGGCTGATAGCATGCTTGTTTGATCGCGCAAAGCGAAGACCCTATCCATATATGATCAATGCACGGTTTTACCTGTGCTTGCTGCCTCTATCTCTCAAAAGAGATACGGCTTTTTGACGCTCGCAGGCTGGAGACCATCATTTTCCTGAGAATCTGTCTTAAGACAGATTCGCCCGGCACTAAATGACGCTCACGCTCCGGAGGAATAGACCTGCCCCGCTATCTGTTGACAGCCCTGATTGTCGCCTGCGCCTTCTTCATGGAAAACCTTGATGGGACGGTGATTTCAACATCTTTGCCAGCGATCGCGGCCGATCTCCATGAAGATCCGATTTCGCTGAAGCTGGCTCTGACCTCTTATCTGCTTTCGCTGGCCATTTTCATACCGGCCAGCGGCTGGGCTGCCGACCGCTTCGGGGCACGGACCGTCTTCAGGCTGGCGATCTTGGTCTTCACCTTGGGCTCGATCGCTTGCGGCCTGTCGAGCTCTTTGCCGGAATTCGTGCTGGCGCGCGTGCTGCAAGGCTTGGGCGGCGCGATGATGGTGCCTGTCGGGCGGCTTGTGCTTCTGCGCTCGGTCGAGCGCCCGGATATGGTGCGTGCGCTCGCCTATTTGACGATGCCCGCTTTGATCGGACCCATCGTCGGGCCGCCCGTCGGCGGTTTCATCACAACCTATTTCCATTGGCGCTGGATTTTCTGGATCAATGTGCCGATCGGCGTGCTTGGCATCACCCTGGCCACGATCTTCATTGAAGACCGGCGCGAAACCAATGTCTGGCCGCTGGATCTGCGCGGATTTCTTCTCTCCGGCATCGGACTGTCTTTGCTGATTTTCGGCTTGAGTATTGCCGGACGCAGCTTTGTGCCGGGATTGGTTGTCGCGGCCATGGTCCTTTTGGGAGCAGGCTCGCTCGCACTTTATGTCCTGCACGCACGGCGGGCCGCGCATCCGATCATCGATCTCAGCCTGCTGAAAATCCGGACTTTCCGGGCGAGTGTGACCGGCGGCTCCATTTTCCGGGTGGCGACAGGATCGATTCCCTTTCTGCTGCCTTTAATGCTCCAGGTCGGTTTCGGTCTCAACGCTTTCCAGTCCGGCCTGACGACCTTCATTTCATCGGCTGGCGCCCTGGCGATGAAAACCACGGCGCCTGCCATTCTTAAAATCTTCGGCTTCCGGCGCGTGCTCGTTTACAACACGATGCTGAGCAGTGTGCTGCTCGCTGCGATCGGATTCTTTTACCCCTCCACGCCCGCCTTTCTCATGATGGGCGTCCTGCTGGCCGGCGGCTTTTTCCGCTCGCTGGAATTTACCAGCGTCAATGCCCTCGCTTATGCGGATATCGAAGCCGTCGTCATGAGCCGGGCAACGAGCTTCAGCTCCGTCGCGCAGCAGCTTTCTTTGAGTATCGGCGTCGCGGTTGGCGCGAGCATTCTTCAGAGCCTGCGCTGGTTTCGCGGCGGCGAGCTGGAGGTCGCGGATTTCCAATGGGCATTCCTGGTGATGGCGGTCATTTTAATGAGCGCGATGGGTTCATTTCTCCGGCTGCCGGAAGGCGCAGGCGCAGATCTATCCCGTGGCGCCGCTGCTCCTGTTGAGACAAGTGCAGATCAATCCGGTTCGCCGCCCCGGAACCCGCTCGCCAAGACGTAAAGTTCGGCGGAACCGGCCCGGCTCGCCTTAGGTTTGACGTGCCGCACCGTTGCAAAATCGCGCTTTAAACGGGCCAGCACAGTCCCCTCGGTGCCGCCTTGGAAAACCTTGGCGACAAAGCTGCCGCCCGGCGCCAGACTTTCGCAGGCGAAATCCGCTGCGAGTTCGATCAGTCCGACAATTCTCAGATGATCCGTCTGACGGTGCCCAGTCGCATTAGCAGCCATATCGGACAATACGATATCCGCTTTGCCGCCCAGCCATTCTTTGAGTTGGCCTGGCACAGCATCGTCAAGAAAGTCCATGACCTTAAATTCGACGCCTGGCAAAGGTGCGATATCCAAAAGATCAATACCGATCACGCGGCCGCGGCCGTCGCGGCTCCCTACCTTTTGTGCGGCCACCTGCGACCAGCCGCCCGGCGCCGCGCCAAGATCGACGACTTTCATTCCCGGACGAAACAAATGATAGCGTTCGTCGATCTCGATCAGCTTGAAAGCCGCTCGCGACCGGTAACCTTCGAGCTTGGCTCGTGTGACATAAGGGTCATTAAGCTGGCGCTCGAGCCAGAGAGTGGAAGACAGCGTGCGCTTCCGCGCTGTCTTCACATGAGTCTTGAGCGAACGCCCGCCTTCCCGGCCTGACGAAGATTTAACAGGACTCATGCGGCTGGCTGCGGCTTATCTGCGTTCATCAATTGCATCAAGATGCCTTCGCGCAAACCGCGATCGGCAATGCGCAGGCGCTCGGCTGGAAAGGCACGCCGGATTGCTTCGAGGATAGCGCAGCCTGCCAGCACCAGATCGGCGCGTTCAGGTCCGATGCAGCCATTGGCGGCGCGCTGCTCA
>Ga0116230_10006644_pt1 | contig 11403 bp, 5 predicted proteins | sample S1TSphfallax_3_FD_88678 | JGI IMG/M metagenome (GOLD analysis project Ga0116230, IMG submission 88678) | Host-associated microbial communities from peat moss isolated from Minnesota, USA - S1T2_Fd - Sphagnum fallax MG | ecosystem: Host-associated > Plants > Peat moss > Unclassified | place: USA...
CCAAGTTTGAATGCATTCAATTGAATTTTCCTTCCAAACCCCTTTTTGCAATTTGTTTGAATTTCCAACAACAATATGTACCCACCAAAAATTCAATAATATTGTTCACATTTTAGGTCTCAAAATTACGAAATCAATTTTATTAAATCAAACTTGGTGAAAGGGCTTTCCAACAATACCAAAAATGCCCCCAAATTCCAATATAGTTTTTCAAAAAATTCAATGAAAAAATGGTTCAATAATCAATAGATTCCACACTGTAGCTCTAAACATTCTAAACCAAGTCCTTGCACCCCTATTCATTGAGAACTTTTTGAAGATAAATTCCATAACATAACTTAAAACACCATGATTTGGGAGATATCATTATGATAAAACAAAACAAACTACCTTCATGGATAAATAAGGTAACATGTGTTGGTGGCTTTAAGTGTGAACACAATTAACTTTTTTTCCCTTTTAAACCCAATTTGATATAATTTGTTTGAATTTTCAACAACAAAATTCAATATTTTCCACACCCTAAATATGAAAATTATGAAATAAATTTCATTAAATCTAATTTAACAATTAGTTTCCAACAACACCAAGTACACCTTTGGCTTTGAGTAAAATTTCTAGTTATGATTTTATTAATATTTATTACTAAGATGGTTCAATAATCAATAACCTTTGCATTGTAGCTTTAAAACATTTCAACCCAAGTTAGTGCACCCTTATTTGTTGTTAAGTTTTCAAAGACATCAATAACATTATATGAAGTAATTTGGTTTGGGAAATTTCAAAATGATAAAATAAAACAAAACAAATTATCTACCTTCATTAATAGATTAAATTATGTGTAAATTATCTTTGTATATAATGAACGGTCATGTACGATACAAATAATTTTTGTGCACACAAATAATAAAATTTGATTGAAGGAAATTTTGACATATAAATTTGTAATAATTTGCATGTTCAATACACCTAATTATTATTTATAGGTAAATTGGATTTTAATTTAAAACATATTAAGTAATGATACACATTTTTATTTTTTTTGGAACTTCTAATGTTTATTAATCTTCATAGACATGATATTTCAATATTTTTTTAAAATTGAAATAAAAATTCATTAAACATTAAACTACATGTAAATTATATATGTGCAAATGAATGCTTATGTATGATGCAAAACCATTTGTGCATACAAATATTAAAATTCAATTTCAAAATAAAAATAAAAAATAGTTTGAAATATGAATTTGTAATAATATAAGTTCAATATATGTAATTTGTGATGATACATAATTCATAATTTTGTGGAACTTTAATGTTTATTCATTTTTATACATATGATGTCTTTATTTTTTATAATTATAATAAAAATTCATTAATTATTAAGGTACATGTAAATGTTTTTTGTATACATGAATGATAACATGTATGATGAATTTTTTTGTGCATATAAATGTTACACTTTAATTTGAAAATAAAATTTAAAAACATTCTGAAATATAAATTAAATTAATAATGTGTATTTTCAATACCTACATAATTTACAATTTTTATGTAAATTAAATTTTAATTTACAAAATATCAAGTAAGGATATTTAGGTAATATTTTCTTGGAATATATTCAATACATGTGTAATTTATTATTTCCATGTAGATTCATTTTTAGTTTACAACATATCATGTAATGATACATAATTAATATTTTTTAGATCTTTAATTTTTGTTATTAGTTCCAATATAAATTTCATTTATTAAATTTCCTTATTTATTTATGATTAAATTATAATAATTTTTTAGTAATTATTAAAGATATTTAATAAATTATCATATAATTTCAGAAATTATTTTTAGTTAACACTACCCTACTATAAAATATCTTTTCTTATTTAATATTTATTATACTATGTCATTTAATAGTTCCAACAAGTTAGGTATTTTTATTATTATTTGAACATTAATATTTGAGTTAATGAATTAAAAAATATTCAGTGATAATTAATTATTTAATAGATAAGTACATTTAATTGCTGATTTTTAAATATAAAATAATCACCATATTATTTAATAAATGATGATAATATGTTTAAATGTTTAATTATACAATTATATAGTAAAAAATAGTTGATGAATAATTATTATAAATAATTAATATAAATAACTACACGTAGGTTAGGTAGATTATTAGTTTAGGTCTAGGCCTAACTAAGCTTATACTAGCTTGTACAACTAGATTACAATTATTTGAATTGCAATTATGTTGCAACTAGGTTGCAACTAGGGTAGACAACAAATGGTATTCTACCACCAAACACTTTCAAGTTTTCCCTCATTTCAACACAAAATTGAATGTTTTTTATGTCATTAGAAGCGCAAAACAAAGAGCTACAAATTTTTTTGAACCTCAAAAGCAAAGGATTAAAGCAAAGAATGTAGGCAAAGAAAAAGTAATATTTTGTCTCAAATTTTGTTTCTAGACCCCCCTTTATTTCCAACAACTATATCTTATTAATTTTTCATTCATTTTGAACAATTTCAAAGGCTACAAATGCGCTATTTCAAAATCTATAAAACTTGTTTAAAGTGAAAAGTAAGAAAACAATAGTTGAAGAGCTTAAACTTCAAAATCATACTGAACACTTATGAAAGAATCCAATGCACAACATGTTTCACTTTGAAAGGGCATATCTTGTTCATTTTCCATTAGATTGTAACGTTTATTACAAATTTGGATATGCTAGGTGGAGGACTACAAAATTGTTTAAAGTTTCAAAAAGAAACAAACCATGGATTAAAGAGTTATAATGATCAATATTGTTTAAGTATTCGGTGATAGGTGTGTTTACCTTCGATTACAATTAAAATCTTTATCCCATATTGTTTGGTTTCCATTCCATGAATCCAAACTATATAAAGGAGTGCACTAAGATTATCGGATAACACAATAAACATGAAAATCTAATAGCCATTTGGGATGAACCAATAAAAAAGGTTCAACCCTAAAGGCTAAACCAAATGAAATAGGATTTCATTTATTAATTGTCATGTGGTCTAGGTTTAAGCCTAACATAGGTTCCTAGATCTAGCCCTAATTTAAGCTTAAATAAAATGGCCTATGTTTATGTTTAACTTAAGTGCCTAGGTTTAAACCTCACTTATGCTTAAGCAGCATGTGGCCTAAACTATTGATGTGGATATGCCACATGTTATTTAATTATTTGTTGACCCCAAAATTTGTGAGCATGCCACATGTTGTTTAACTATTTGTTGAACCCACATTTTATAACAGTGCCACGTGTCAACATTGTTAGTGTGCCACGTGTCACCAAACCACTAACCAAATGTTTGATTTACATAATTGCAACATAGTCGAAATGTTCAACTTACAAGTTGCAACCTAATTAAATTGTAATTATATTTTGGTTGATGTCATGTTTAGTTAGTAGATGAAATTCATCCATTAATCAAATGAAGTTGACAACATCCCTCAACTATATTGGTAGAACAATTTTCAACTAAATTGGCAAGTAGTGGCTATTGATGTGGTGTTGACACGTGGCATACACTTTTGACTTGTACTTTTCAACATTAGTGGTTAGTAGTTGCAAAAAAAAATTACAACTATATGTGTAGTTTTCGACTTGGTTTATAGTTGAAGAGTAGTTGAAAATATAGTTGCAAAAGGGGGCGGGGGTTTAGAACAATGTAGAGAAAAACTACACCACCATTGAAAGGGAAGCACTTGCCATGGTTTATGCTTCGCATAAATTTAAACACTATTTGCTAGGAAACAAGTTTGTTTTCTATGTCAACCACATGACATTGTTGTACCTCATTAAAAAACCTCAAGTGTCAAGCCAAATTGTGAAGCGACTATTGTTATTATCGGAATACAATTTTTCAATGGTGTACAAACTAAGGCGTTCTCATTTGGTGGTGGACGTTTTCTCATGGATGTTATTGAAAATCCATGGGTGCTTGACAAAATTATTAACGCATCACTATTTGTACTTCAATCAGGATGGCTACAAGAAATGTACATTTATATTAGAAAATTTCTAGAAGGATATTCCACGGAACAATGGAAGAAAATGGTGTTGAAGGCGTTGCCCTTTACCATCATCAATGAAAAATTGTACAAACAAGGGCAAGATCAAATTTTGTGTTGATGTTCCATGATGACAAGATTTTGATAATCCTACATGACATGCAAGAAGGAGTTAGTGGCAGACATTTTTCGATTGACATCATAGCTCGAAAGGTGTTGGATGCCAAGTATGGTGCCCAATTCTACACAAGGATGCACATTAGCATTGTTAATCCCGTGATGCATGCGAATTGAAAATTTCTTACATACCCCAATGGCAAAACTGATCACCATGTTCCTAGTTGAACCATTCATGAAATGGGGTTCGAACTTCATTGGCCCCATTAAGCCCATGAATCATTCACACAACACCAAGTTAATTTTGGTTGCTACCAATTATGCAACAAAGTGGGTGGAGGCAAAGGCGTTAAGGACCAACACGGTTTGCAATCACAACTCGATTCATTTATGAATTCATTTAGACTAGGCTAGGTTGCCCTTTCACTTTGGTTAATGACCAAGGTACCCATTTTATCAATGAGGCCATTGACATCCTTACCATTCATTTCTTGTTTTGACACGCTAGCTTTACAACCTACTACCCTTAGGGAATTGGTCATGCCAAATCTATTATGGTTATTGGGCTGCTATTGACCAAGTTAGTAAATGAAAATCACATGGATTGGGATGAACGTCTCCACATTGATTTGTTTGCTTACATAACAACTTTCAAAGTGGGCATAGGTCATACTCCTTTTTAGTTAGTGTATGGATTGCATGTTTTAATGTTTGTCATATACTTATTACCTATGACCAATTTTGTAACATCTCAGGATTTCACCATGACACATGTATTCAACATTTGACTATTCAAGTTAGAAAAATTGGAAGAATCTTGGACACTTGCAATAGAAACCACATGCATGCAACATTATAATCATGCATTGTGGGCACATAATCATTACCGAATCAAGTCCTCCCTTGGTGACCATGCGCTTTGGTTTCCAAAAGCACACAAGGAACACATATGCAAGTTCAAAATAGTTGGTTTGGACCATATAGGATTCAATATTGTTTATATAACATTATAACATTTTTAATGATTGTAGACAAATTTGATCCCAACCCATCTTAGTCAACATCAACAAACTAAAACCTTATCGATTCCAAGACACAACTCCTTCTAGAGGACTGGAATCAATAGTTGAAAGGGGGAGGGATATAGCTTGTCACAACCCTAACCTTGGGTTCACGGGCAAGGCAAGGGCATGGAAATGTGTAGGTCGAAAGTGTAACCCAAAAGTCACATTTACACTTTTAAAATGTAAGAGAGTGTGAGGGAATGAACCCACACACCCCCAATGGATTTTCACTTTGGGAGTTAGAGTCCCTATGGGGTTTTGAATTTTCAAAAAGTGATTTCAAGGGTCAAAACACATTAGATTCAAGACTTCCTAATACTATTGAAACGCTCTTGAGATGTAGATGTCTAAAATGAATTTTCATGATCCATTTAAATACTTACAACACAAAGTCTAGCTAAAAAAAGGTCGGGAATCAAAGTGTAAATTTGATTCCTAACCACTAAAAGTTTGGAATTGTCTTAATTTACATGTGTGAAAGTGACATGCCACATATTGTTGGAAAGCTTCCAATATGGGCTACAATTTTGTTTGAGACCTCACCTAAATCAGAGGTGTGCACATGAAGTTATGGGCCTCCAAAATGGTGGGAGTTCTAATTTCGGGAATTTTGGGACTCCTAACTTGGGAGTTTCATGAAAAATGACATTTGGGTGTAACCCCCATGGCCAGTCACATAAAATACCATAAGGGGGAAAGTGGTGGCTTCCCTTTAGTTCGGGCCATGATGAATCTTGTGAATCCATGTATGCCCATGGCTCATCCATGCACCAAAAGTGCTATAATTATGCACTAACCAACTTATTATTTGGTTTGTGTAGGTCCATATGAATAATTAACCCACTTGTCCTTCTTCCTAGTCCCCATCCCAAAGCTCCAGCACACCCCTCCTACCCTTGAAATGTAGCGAACTAAGGAACATACCCCAATTCTTTCTTTTGTTGTTTTCACCTTCAAATTCGCATTTTAAGGACTTTGGGGGTGTGTCATAACCAATATCAAAATAAAGTTCAACACTACAACCTTGGAAAATGCACAAGGTACATGCACAAAAATTTCATTTTTAGTGGATTGAATCAAAATCCAAGAGTCACGACTTGGAACCGAAAACCAAGATTCAATAGTTGGAACTAAAAATTAAGACCCACCAGCTTAAACCGAAAACGTGGAAGACCCAAATGGAACTTAAATATGTACCATAAGGTCCAAAATAAAAAATTTGTTGCCAACTGAAAATTCGTGTCCTAGAACCGAAATCCGATATTTAAAATGAATAACCATAATTCCTTATTCAAGGTCATTATGCGAATCAACCAAAATTGTTAAGGAACACGGATCTGAAATATCTAGTAGCCAATTCCTACGCTACAAAATCAATTGTTAATGTTGTTGATGGGAATCAGTGGTTGAAAGTAAAACACATTTTTTGGCATCCATTGGCACTTTTTATCTATTCATTGAAATAGTACCCAACAAAAAAAACACAGAAAGAACATAAACAAATTGTTGTCACATTTCAGCAACAATGCATTTTTGAAATCCAATGAAAAGGTAAAATGCATTGTTCGAATCGATATCCAAGAACGAATACCACATTTTGTAAACAACATGATTATTTTTGTTAATAAATCGGTTGGCCCACTAAAAATAAATGTGGGACCTTTTCTCCCATTTCACCCTTTGCATTTTCTTTTTTCTCATTCCTCTTAAATCGGTCCTAGAATGCAAAAAAAAAGTAGATCCACCAAAAAGTTAATATTTAGCAAAATGAAAGGAGGAGTGAGTAAGGAAGAGGCAGAAAGGCTTTGACAACAAGAGAGATATAGGTAGAAAGAGGAAGAGGAGGGAATTAAAATGGAAATAAAATAAAAAAACTGCGAGAAAACAAAACATAATAAATATTTTCGGTGGAGGTCGGATTATGTTTAACAAAATGGACAAGTTCCAATGTTGGGTAGCTAACATAAATGTAACATGGGCACATATAATCAAGCATTCTAGTATAATGACCTACAAGTTGACACCCATTTGATATCTTCTCAAGGAGTTTTTATAGTCAATAATTTAGTTAAACATAAACACAATAAAATTTGTGGTGCAAGGAATTCTAATCATCAATACTGAAAATCATGTCATGAAGATGTTGTGTCTACCGTAAATTGGAATCACAAAGCCACCCATGATGCGCTTTATAGAAGCCATGAACCATTGCATTCAAATGGCCCCTTGAATGCATTCATGTAAAAGGCAAGTTAGATAGTTTCCCAATTCAAGGGGAAGTATGCCACCCAACTTTCGATGTTGATTCAAATTCTTTGGCTTAAGGGGACTCATGGAATGTATGTTAGCAAAAAGCTCATGCTTTTGGTGGCCATTGTCAAATTTAAAAAATCGATAAATTGGGTTCAAGTTATCTTCAACAATTTGCATTTCGAGTTGCGAGATCTATCCACAACAATCAAAATGAAAAAAGAAGACCTTGGGAAGGAGATAGAATTTGGTGTAGTTGAAGTTGTCGATATCATCCTTTGACATTGGTTTTTGGTCGACCCAACTTTCTAGTTATCGAAATCTGAAAACAAAAATAAAAAGGAAGATAATGTTTTAACAAAGCCCAATCCTAATGTGAAGAGCAAGGGGTCAACAACATCTTTTTAGGCTGAGCCTATTGACTTTGTGACGCACTCTCAAGTCCCGGGTTGAACCCACTTGAGGGTTCAACTATGTAGAGTTGCGGAAAGTTGGGACTTGGAAGGCGCTTTCGATTTCCAGCACTAGAAAGGGGTAGAGGGGCGTGCTAGAAGTCCCAGGATTAGACTAGGAAGAGGGACTAGAAGATCAAGCTTGAATCTGCATCCAAGAACTAACCACAAGAGGGTTAATTCACATTCGGAACACCTTTGGGTGTTGGGACAAGCCACGGGCACTTTGACACACAAGATTCACCACGGCTCGGACTCGAGGGAAGCCACCACCTTCCCCCATATATTATTCTCTGTAATGCTCCACGAGGGCTACATCCAAATGGCTCTTTTTCCTGGGACTCCCAAGTTGGAGTCTCGAAATTGTCCCGAAACTGTCCCGGTTGGAGTCCCGGGACTTTGGGAGCTCATAACTCCCGACTGCAGAGTCCGTTCGCGATGAGGTTTGAAACAAAGTTATGGCCCTCATCGAGATCTTTCCAACGGTGTGTCGAACTCTCAATTCGGAGGTCGGGAAGAGGTCGATTCCCGACTTTTAATGGTCAGGAGTCAAACTGCCAGTTTGACTCCCGGCCCTTCTTTTGCCCATAACTTGGGTTGCAAATGTCCAAATGGCCAATACGAAGCCATTTTCGATATCTACGCTTCAAGACCTTTCTAATAACACCAAGAACACCCCCAAGGCGAGGTGTTTTGGCCTCTGCTGTCGAACCCTAAACATTCGGGAGTCCCAGAGGATTCCAAATCTCCAACTTTGGGAGTGGGAGTTTCATCCTCCCACTTCACCCAAAGTAGGGTTGCGACACTTTGATAGTCCTCCCCAAACACAATTAAAAGTTAGTTAGTCAAGCCAATAACTATTTTTTGATTTTGCATTGAAAAAAGACATATTGCTAATAATGGGTAGTTTATACGTGGGACGTTTGCAACAATGATTGCCAGCCCCCTCACTTGGGAAGCGAACATCTATTGAGCAATCCCTATCTTGCAAACCAAGCTTGAAAAGGCAAGATATGACAAGGGAGTCCAAGTTTAGACACACCACCAAAAACTTCACATGTGAGGCCTACCTTCACATTTTTCGATACCGAACCCTCTCACACCCAATTTTTGTTGTAAAGGCTACATGATAGGTTGTAGGATGAATGCCATTCATGGTATACCAAAATGGACACTCCTTCGAACTTCAATTTTGATGGGACCTAGGCAAGGTCTCCTCCCAAAGATGCACAAGTTTCATTTTCAGTACACCTCTTTCACACCCCTGGCTTAGTTGGGATTAAATCTCAATCGAAAAGGGAATCTCTTCCTTAGCAATCCTCTTTCTTCATTTTTGGTACGCCTTTTTTACACCCCTAGTTCAGTTGAGACTAAACTTCAATCGGAAAGGAAATCTCTTCCCTAGTAGTCTTCTCTACAAGGTTTGGAGGAACACCTATGTGGTTTTAGTACTTATATGCAAACGATGGGGACATTGTGGCATGCTTTTGAGGTAGCCAATATTGAAAAAGAGGTTGCATTTGAAGATGTTCTCCACGCAAAGGTCGAAGTCTTATGTTTGAAAAACAGATTATGCCAAGCACAAACATAAGTTTGGCAAGATGTTTTGATAGTCTAAGCACTAGAGTTAGCTAAGTCTAATTTATTGGAAACAACTTGAAAACAAGCAAGAAATGAAACATTCAAGGTTCATGAAATGGAATAATCGTATTAACTAACAAGAAATCACAAAGGTTGTATGCTTCAAATGCTATAATCATAAAACTATGGTTTGCAACAACTAACAAGGCTTGAAGGTTCTATGTGAACTCAAAACCACACCATTATATACTATCTCCTAACCCTAAAGTAGCCGCCACTTAACCCTAACCTAGCCGCCACCAAACCCTAACCTTAGCCACCGCCTAACCCTAGTCGCCACCAAACCTCACCCTAGTCACCATCAAGCCCTAAGTAGTTTCCACTTCTAGACCCTAACCTAATTACTACAAGGATGTGAATACGATTCATCCTTTTGATGAATGTTTGACACATGTTATAAATATTATTTGATTCTAATCCTCAAGGTTGGTGAATGTGATTTGCATTCATCAAAAGGATGAATAATATTTTCATCCTTGTAGTAGTTAGGTTAGATTGAATAGTTTAGGGTTTAGAAGAATAAATTATTTAGGGCTTGATGGTGACTAGGGTTAGGGCTTGGGGGCGGCTAGGGTTATGGCTTGGCAGTGACTAGGGTTACGGCTTGGCGGCAGCTAGGGTTAGGGCTTGGTGGTGGCTAAGGTTAGGGCTTAGTGATGGCTAGGGTTAGGGTTAGGTGGCGGCTAGGTTAGGGTTAAGTGGCGGTTACTTTATGAAGGCACAAAAAGCATATCGCTTGATGTGTCTAGAAACCAAGAGAATCATCAAAAGTAGAAATGTCATGTTCATTGAAAGGTCAAAAGAAATAGGTGGTGTGCTCCATCCCAAGAAAGTAGACAATGTTGTTGTGGATGAAATTATGAACAAAGAAGTTGAAGGAGAAGAACCATTGACCTTTAGTTGGGATACACCTTTGAATGAAACAACAGCAGAAGGTGTGCAAAGTGAATCCACACCAAGTTTTTCATCAGAAGAAGAACTTGTTGTTTCCCATGATAACCCATCTAATGTGCGAAGGGAAAGACCTCAAAGGCAACCAAGGGAATGGCCTCGAGATTGGTGGATTGCTACTAAGGAGGTGGAGCGTGCCACTGTTGCATTTTTGGAGGAACCCCAAAATATTGAGGAAGCATTGACATGTGAAAATTCCAAAGAGTGGGAGTGCGCAATGCAAGAAAAATATAATTCCCTCATGGCAAACAACACATGGACTTTGGTACCACTTCATGTTGGTAGGAAACCCGTTTCTTGCAAATGGGTGTTCAAAATCAAATAAGGTGTGAATAGGGGAGGTGGAACGCTACAAGGCTAGGTTAGTGGCAAAAGGTTTTACCCAAACCTACGAAGTGGATTACAACGAAACTTTTGCACCTGTTGCGAAGTTTACATCTATTCGTTGTATTTTTGCATTAGTAGCCTTGGAAGACATGGAGATGCATCAAATGGACATGAAAACTGCATTTCTCAATGGCGAGCTTGAAGAGGAGATTTACATGGAGCAACCTCAAGGGTTTGTGCACCAAGGAGGTGAACATCTTGTGTGTAAGCTTCACAAGTCCTTGTATGGTTTGAAACAATCTCCAGGGGCGGGATCAAAAGTTAGATACATTTCTCAAAAGTGTTGAATTTATGAAGAGTGAGGCCAATCCTATTGTTTATGTGAAACAAGTGGGAGATGTGAAGTTTTTCATTGTGGTCTATGTGGATGACCTCATTTTGGTGTGCAATGATCAAAACAAACTTTTGCACATCAAAGAGGACTTGAGTCAAAAGTTTGAAATGAAGGACCTTGGGGAGTTGCACTTCTTTTTGGGGATGGAGGTGGAAAGGAATC
>Ga0116230_10006645_pt1 | contig 11402 bp, 7 predicted proteins | sample S1TSphfallax_3_FD_88678 | JGI IMG/M metagenome (GOLD analysis project Ga0116230, IMG submission 88678) | Host-associated microbial communities from peat moss isolated from Minnesota, USA - S1T2_Fd - Sphagnum fallax MG | ecosystem: Host-associated > Plants > Peat moss > Unclassified | place: USA...
CACTTCCACCTATTAAGACCCCTAGAACCCCACCCCCACCCCCTCCCCCCCTCCACGAAAAAAATAAAAATCATGACCAGATGTTCCACAGGGAACGGGCAGTGATTGGAAGAATCTTCCAAGCATTGCCCAATTTTTGTCCCCACAGACAAATAGACAGACATGTCCAAGAAGGCACATTGAACACGAAAACCACACCATGTTCACACAGATTCAAAATATACCATCCCGGACAGATTGACAAACTTACTGGATTAATATATAAGATATATGAAGGAAGGTAGTTTGTTTTGTTTTGTGTAGTTATGAGATTCATTGAACTGGGATGCTTCAAATCGTGTTCTTGGTGTCTTTGGAAAGCTCTCAACGAGGAGGGGTGGGGTGCATGGGCTTGGTTCCATGACATTTGGACTTGCGATGCAAAAGTTCTTGAATATTGAATGGTTTTTACTCTGAAAATTAAATTAAATCATAGCTGAAAATTTAGGAGGAATTGGAATGTGCCTTTGGTGTTGTTGAAAGATCTTGATGAGTAGGATTTAATGGAATTTATTTTGGTAAGATATGGGAGATATTGATTTTAAAGCTATTTCTGCTGCTGAAAATTCAAATAAATTCCAAAAAACCAGGTTTTGGAAGGGAAAATGAGTTGAAGAGGTGGTAACACTTGAGCAATGAAAAAAAAAATACTAGATAACTAAGATGGTTAGCTAGGAAACTGGAATCCATAGAAAAAGTATTTCCTATCCACCCACCATCCATCCATGCCATCATGTTTGTTGGTTCACTCTAACCGTGAAGTCACACTGGTCATAAAAAATTAGTTAGGAGCTTCAAAAAAGCACTTGCACTTGTGTTGTGTTAAAAGCATGACGCTGCAAATCAGGTGTGCATAAAAAACTCAAGCTCTGTGTAGCTATTAAGTTAGAGTCTTTGGTCACGGATAAGATGTCAAGATGTGACAATAACCTCCTTTGTAAGTTGAGTTACATGCAACTTTTGCCGAATGATTTGAAAGGCTCATACCATATGCACCAATTGTTGTGACATCTAAACATTCTTGTGCATAGTTTGGCACAATGTTCTTAAGCACTAGTATTCACAAGTTTGATGCCCAGTTGGAATCGATTGATCCATTATGGGTGCAACACTTTTGTTGCCCTAAACATTCAAGCCAATTGCTTACTTGTAAAAAACACTTGGAGAAACTTTGTAAGTGTATTTGGATGGCACCTTATATGTGTGAATATTTTCTAGGAGGGATCTTTCACCCACTTATAGGTGTAACTAAGTATATGTAAGATCCCTCTCTCTTAACACCGTGTGCTATATGTATGTTTAGGCTTATGGTAAGGTTCACCTTGTGCATTATGGTGTATAAGACCCACAATTGGGCCCACAAAAATTTCCAAAATGTAGAGCCAGACTTGGTGGCTATTTCCTCTTCCTATGCGCTGTACTTGGGAATGCGCTTACCTTAGTTCTTTACCCTACATGAAAATTCAACATTATCTTAAAGCTTCATTTCACAATGACTTTTTGAATTGAATGGTAGTGGATACTAGTGTCCATAACACAGTTTGTCCTTGCCCCAATCTTGGATTACTGAGTAGATGGGAAAGTCTCCAATTTGTAAATTGTTGTGCATACATTCTGACCACCAAGTCTAAGTGGGTGGTCAAATAGTTATAAGAACTTGGATTTGATGAATCTAATCATAGAAAAGGTCCTCTTGTCTTCCACATTGCCAAGAACCATGATAATGGCAATCTCCACAAGCTTCAAAAACTTGGATAACTTTTCAACCACAATGGCATTTGAAATCAAACATCCCCACAATTTAGTTGTAGGGTTACACTTAAGGAGCATGGATGTAGGGCAACATGGTTGTATTGTTCTTCATTGTTATAACAAAAAAAAATGTTTGTTGGTTAAGCAATCCTACATCCAACAACCAAAATCCCATTTGATTTTGGGTTTGGGTGGTAAAATTTTGCTTTCAAAATTGTCAAGTCACCTAGAAATGTGTTTTCCACCTTAGGTGCCTCCCAATATTGAAGATAAATGATCATGGTTTCATTCATCAACTCATTGACATGGAAACACTATGAAAAAAAAGGATGTTTTGTAATTGGCCTTACAACTCAATTTTTGAATTGCACCAAACACTTGCAACTCACTGTATTTATATGTTGTGAGTGTCAATAGACAAGTTGCATGAGTTGCAAAGTTGCAACTCACTATATATATGGTGCAATTCATTGCAACTTTGTCAAAACAACTCATTTTCAACTACTATGCAACTTCATTATAACTACACCCATGATGTCATACTGATGTTAGTAATTGTCATCCATCCATTAAAATCTAACATTACATAGCCATAGGCAGGTAGGTTGGTAGGTATTAAAACCTACATACCTACATATTTACCTAGAACCTACCTTCCTATTTACTTATTTAGGTAGGTAAGTAGGTAGAAAAACACAAGACTAAATGAATTAAAGAATAGCCATGAATTTTTTTAAATTTTTTTTTAAAGGCTAATTCTTTTTTAGTTCATCCCAAAATGGCACATCTATTTTAATGTGAAAACATAAAATAACAAGTTTTTTTTGTATAGTTTGTAACGTGCGATTAAAAAATAAAAAACATATGGGTTAAATCTTATAGTTGTTCATTATTTTCCAATTGATTTTACAATTATCAAACGATTTTCCCACATGTTTTGTGTTTATTTTTCATTATGTCAAGTTATAAAATTAAATTAATGATTTATATAATAATTAAATATGTGAATTAATCATTTAATATTTAATTATTTGAAATAATTATTTGAAGTATATTTTTTAGATAATTACTTATCAAAATAATTTATCTTATTATATGAAAAATAATTATTTTGATTGATTATTTGAATAATTAATTGGTGAGCTATTTATTTAAATTAATTAGTTTAATTAAAATAATTAATCAGTTCATGAATTAGGATAATTAGTATCAGATAATTAATTATTAAAATTAGATTAAAATTCTATTTGAATTAATCTATTAATTTACTTGTTATTTATTTCAAATAATTAATTATCATATGACTAATTATCAAATTTCATATAATTAATCACTTATCATTGGAAATTTTGAAAAACCATATTTATCATTTTAATTAATTAATGAACTAGTTATATGAATCAAAATTATTTATAATTCATAAAAATTAATTAAATTACATATTAATTAACAATTCATAAATATTAAATTATTTTTAAATAACTCATTACAAAAAAAATATTAAATATGAATTTGGGTCGAAAAAATTTAGGTATAAATAGGGATATCCATATGTACATTGAATTAAATAATCGATCTAATTCATATGAAGTATCCTCAACGTGGATTAATATTTATTTGATTAATATTTATTAATCAAATAATTTTTAAATTAATGGTAAGTTAATTATATGAATTACACTTATTTATTCATATTAATAATCAAATTATTAAAACAATAATTCTTTACAAAACATTACATATGTATGAATGGTGTGTATAAATTATCATATAGAAGACCCATTTCCAACTCACTTGCAACTATAATACAAATAACTAATTTTTTAAATAGAAATTTATTTATTAATACACCATATTTTTAGGGGGGAAATTACATAACAAGTGTAATACCCAAGGGATAGTTGCACAATAGTTATATATGAGTTATTTTTTGAGTTTTAATTGCAAGGTAGTGTGATTCAACAAATGCGATTTCTCATAGTGAAATGCCTTTTAAAATTTTTTATAAACCCTTTAATTACATTTCTACATTGGTCATTTATAGATTGGATTGTTAGTGCCCAATCAACTTTATTCACCATAAAAACAAGTTTACTAGCACAACATGTTTTATGTAACATAAACAAATGGTGGTTGAATTAAAATGTAGCATACACAATCTAGGTTTGTGGCTCCAAATACCACACCAATGCAAAACATCACAAACATTATTAACCAGGTCTTTGAAGGTTTGAAATTGTGGTTGGTCATACTTCTACAAGGGGTTTATATGCATGGCATGCAACTCACTAACAGATAATATGAAGAAGGTCACTAGGTTGCAAACAAATGTATTGAACTACCTTGGGCCAACTTGGACAAGTTTTGCATTACCTCCAACCTAGGCAATACAAAAGTTAGTCACAAGATAATGTCATAATCACATAACGCTTCATAATTGAGCTTGGTAGTTGCATTTATGGCAAGTTGGTCCTCAAAAATCTTCACAAGAAGAGTCTTATACTTAGTTAGAATGTGTTTGGTAGGTGTAAACATCAATATCCATCAAGGTTTTACATGGCATAAGATCTTCAACCCTTTTAGTTGTAATATCTTTACCAATTTAACATATTCCAAAATGCCTCTTAAGACCTTAAAAGAGTGAGAAAAATATATAGACATGGATTACATTAGGTTTTCCAATATTATAACCATTAGTAGGCTAAAAACATGTTTACACAACCAAGTTGCACTTGTGTGCCATGCAATGGATATTGGTAATGAAGGATGCATGTTTACCTATGAGTTGTATTGTCACCCCTATTTTCACACCTTACAAAATATTCACACCATCTATACCACAACATACTAGCTTGGATGCCAAATCCCCTTTAGACAATCCCCCAAAAAGAGCTATTGAACTAACTAGCATGGTGGTTATGTTATCAAACCTACCTCCTTTAGTGACCTTTTGCAAATCCAATAGTATGGATACTTTTTACAAGTTTTGAATCATGTAACAATGGACTAATATCCAACTTTGATTATTGACTATTGTGATTTCATTGCAATTCAAAAATATAAACCTCGCCATTTGAGCATGTTTAGTTGCAGCCAACACCACATTGTGCATAGTGTCTATCATTCCCCACCCACAAACTAATTTTCAAAAAAAAAATGATAGATTCTAATAAGGTTTCCAAACAAGATACAAAAGCTACTTGATGAATTTTGATATTTGCAACTAATGTAGAGTGGAGATGAATAAATACCTACCATTCCCCACCTGTTGGAATCAACCTAATGCATTTTCAACATCCTCTCCACCTTAAGAAAAGAAAAGAACTCTTGCATGCATTTGTAATCTATTAGAGGTTTGCTTTGTATCAAAAGATGAAACACAGTAACAAACTAGAGGTATTTCCTTTCTTTTTGAAGCTTTTTAACATTCAACACTTGGTTAATCACAAAATCAAGTCTTGTACTGCCATAAATGTGTGAATTTCTTGCATGTTGGGTGTAAAAACTAGTGTAATATTCACCCAATTTCTATCTAGGTTTCACATGCATACATTTCCACCTTCCATTATGCTTATGTAACCCATCCAACTTCAAGACATATCTAGCATTTCACATGGTGTATTTCCCCATCTTCTCCTATGATAGGTTTAGCCCATGGGAACTTCGCATCCCAAGTGTCTTGAATTTTTTTTGGAGTTGCCATGAGGTCTTCCTCTTCTTGGAAGGTTGTATAACAAGGGGATCAAATCCATGTTCATTAGAATTAGTGCCAAAAATTAATATTTAAACTTGGGCAAACTACAAGAGGAATAACAATTATGGCCACCTCAACCACATCTATACTTACTATTGTTGATTCTAGGCAACCCAAACCCAAAACTAAAGTAACAACACTACCACTTCTAGAAAAGAAGAAAGAAAACTTGAAATTTGTTGGGTATTTTAGGGGTGCCATGGTTCAAACAACTACTTGCAACCACAACATTGGTAGCCAACAACAATGTAACAAAAACCTACAAAGAAAGTCATCCTATGTGATCAAACTTACAAAACTAACTAATTTTTTGCAATCGTCATTGTAAGCTACAAGGCATATGGGAAAAACAAAATGAAAATCATGTTTTCACATAATATTTTATTGAAGCACAATAAATTCTAGGAAACAAATGATCAAGTTGTGATGCAAGTTAATGACAACTTCATGTTTTACTATCAGGGAATGCATAGGGGTACACATTGGCGAAAGGAAAACATACAATTTTTTTGGGTGAAAATAGACATAGTTAGAAAACATACCAACCAAAGTAAGTTTGTTCGGTTCTAAGGTGAATTGGTTGTTTAAGTTGTAAAAGGTCCCCTTGCATTATGCTTTGGGTTTGCCATTTTCCAATGTTCAATAATTGAAAGTTAACATGGTAGTCACCAATTCTTCAACTATAGCCCAATTCTAATATAATCCACAACATAACATAGTTGACCTAATAGTATCCATCATTCATGTGAACCAAATGTGAAATACAAAATTGTTGTGAAAGCCTTAAATACAATAAATGGCAATATCTCATATTATTAACTGTCATGGACTTCATATGCAACATATTAAATATAAAAATTCCAAAGCAACACACAATATACAATGTAGCTTCCATGGAAAAAACAAAAAAATTAAAATCATAGGGCCATGGGTTTGGTTTCAACTACCAAGTTGTATTGAAGAAAACAAACTTTTGGAGAGCATGAGATAGGAGAAATGCTAAGATATTGTGACTGGTGGTCTTTGAAGAGCTTCCTACATGAACCCTAAAACATTATTCAAATGCAATAATTGGTGTTTCAAAATTCAAAATAATTCAACTTACTTATTCCTAACATATTCATTTTTGCAAAAATAATCTTGGAGACCTCATTGAATGGTTCAATTAGATTTCAACAATTTCACAAATCTTGAAGTCATAGGGTGTTAGTTTTGGTACCAACATGTCATAAAGAAAAAAATACTTTTGGAAATCTTGGGATTGTAGAAATGTTAGAACATTATGAATGAGACTTTTTCAAAAGCTTCTTGCATGAAGTGTAGTATTTAGAAACAACAAACATTGATGCAAAGTTCAATATAGTTCAACTTCCTTATTCCTAGTTAATGTTTTTAATTTCAATTTTCTCATTTGAAACTTTGGTGATTTTTTCCAATTTTGGGGCATTTTTATCAAATTTAAATTTTAAAAATGAAAATCTCCCACCAAACAGTAGGCTTACAACATATTTATGTTCCTCAATCGATCTAGTTGGATTTCAAATACCCTAAACCTTGAAACACCATCTCACACATGTTAGAACAAATAAGATTTTCTTAGTTCAAGTTCAAACAAAATCATACACCATTAAACCAACCAAATTGCATCATAAATTTGTATAGTCTACCATATTTGCATGGCTTCGAATGTTCTTGCTCCTCCCCTCCCCCTCCCCTTAAAAACACGGTACCCTTATGTAATAGGTGGTGACACCATGTTGGATGTAGGTGATTCCAAATTGCAATGGATCATGTATGTATAACAAGTTCCTTGCAAATGTAAAAACTTGAGGGGAAAAGGTGTGGTGTGAAAGACAACTGAAAGAAATTTATTCATTGTGAATCACCCAAAGCACAAAATTGAAAGTTGGTGATCACCTCATGGTGAGGGGCATCTATTGGCTCCTATGTAATCTTATAATCACAAGAAATGGCAATGGAGAAAGGTGGGGTAGTGAAATTGAAATGACCTAAAAAATGAAACCTTACTTTTCTGGCAAATTTTCCAATTATTTATTTATTTTTCCCTTTATATGATTCCTTGCCCACCATTGAATTTCACACAAAAAAACGATGATATCAACTATGTTAACTTGAAATGGTTTTTTTTACCCTAAAAGTTGAAAACTTTACTAAAATCATTAGAACATAAGGCTTTCACGTTAACACAAACATGTCATAGGACTTTATTAAGTAGTTTACAAATGACTAAATAGATTAGTTCCAACATTTCATAGGTTTGCATCAATGTTGGGCGGTTATTAGAAATTAAACCCAAAATCTTTTTGAGTATCAAGGTGGTTAATTATTGTGGTTTTCTAGAATTCAAATAACCATTATTTGATATATAATTTTGATTATCAAAAAATCAAATACCTTGCTTTGATATATAAACACAGTTATCAAAATTTGAAAAACTCAAATAACCACCCAAATATTGTCGGTTTTTTCATGAAACTTGGCAATTTTTTAATTTAAAAAAAATGTTCAAGGAACTTGGAAATCAATAATAATGGGTGTGAAACCATTTTATTCACCAAACCCCTTGGTACAAATTTCTTAGAATTTTTAGGTGTGAGGTGTTCCATTCTCTTCAGCAATTGTGTTGGTGGTTTCAAGTTAAGTGCATTTCCAAGCTTGGAACACTACAATTGCTACACCTCCTACATGTACATTCTTGCCTTTTATTATCACTATGGTCTTGGTGTTGCTTTTGATTATTGAGGTTTAGTGTGTTCCTTTTAGTTGTTGTGTTTTGATATATTTCTCCTAGCCATTTTGGTCTTGTGTTTCTCTTGGTCATCATGATCTTGATGTTCCACTTGATTTGCATGGTCTTGTGTTCTTCTTGCTCATCACGATCTTGTGTTTTTCCTACTCATCATGGTCTTGTGTTCTTTAGCTCTCCTTGTTGCATTTGTTTTATACCATAAAACACAAGACCACAACAAGTAAGAGGAATGCAAAACCATGACAACCAAGAGGAACACAAGATCATGACAATCAAGAGGAACACAAGACCATGACAACCATGAAGAAAACACTAGACCACAATAACCAAGAGGAACACAAAGGCTACAACAATCAAGAGGGCAAAAGCTTATTGGTAGGATGTGTAACAGTTGGAATGCTCCAAGCTTGGAAGCACACCTAACTTGAAGCCACCAACACAACTAGTGAGGACAATGGAGGACCTCACACCCAAAAACTCTAAGAAACTTGCACAAGGGTTTGGTGAACGGGATGATCTCACACCCATTACCATCAATCCCCTATTGATTTCCAAGCCCTAAATTAGACTAGATTTCATATGTATTTTAAAAAATGAACGATCCTTTTGAGAACATTAGTTGTTGCTTTTTTCATGCATCCCGATGGTGAAAGTAGGTAAAGTCCATTAATCAACATACAACTATTTGGTTTTAAGTGACAAAGTAAACTTTCATGGGCTACCATGTGTATGAAAACTTTTCTTTCTCATTTTTGACCACCCAAATTTCCCAAATTATAAGGGCATATCTCTTTTTTTCCACCCATTTTGAGCAATTTAAAAGGCTATGAAAGCACCTTCTAATCCTCTACACCTTATTTTTAGACCCCATAAGGAAAGGAGGTGGATTGAGTGAGAGAAAGGTGACTAATATACTAAATGTTTAATTAATGACCTATTTACCCTAGTATGTCAAAATCAAACTTCAATCTTATTTGTTAAATTGGAGTCAATAAATTTACTGAACTATTTTTTATTAAATTCAAAAATTAACATTATATGCACATCAAGTCATATCATATTGGCATATAAAATTGCATATATTTTCACATTGAAGCAATTATATGGACATCAATGTGGCATGTGGAAATATATTTTAATGTTTTCCTCCAATGGATATCTCTCAATTGACAAACATTAGAATTCAACAAATGGTGAACAATGTCAATAATCATGTGTGTGATCTTGATGATGAGTAACCATATTAATGCCCTTGAATTATTAGGATTCATAGGCCATCTTGCAAATGGTTTTATGTTCAATTCATTATTAAACCAGGCACTCACTGATCAACAACGGTTTTTTTGAAGGAATGTTTTTATGTAGCTCAAGTGATAGTGATCCATATGAAGATGGCAAAAAATTGGTGATCATCAATAGGAATGTTTAGCCAAATCTAGCTTTAAACCATCTGAAGGATAGATTTTTAATCAACCTTCTACAGTTTTTGCTACATATTGAAAACCAAATATAAAATATGACAAAATTTCAATTTTTTTTTTTTGGTGATTGAAACCCCTAAAATTACTTCATTTTGGAATTTTTCATTTAAATTTCACAAGCAAAAAAGGACTGGAGTCAACTGCACTTCCCCCCCAAAGTGAATAATCCAGGATTAAACCTAAGAGAAAAATATGAATATGTGTTACCTTAGTCTGTTAAGTGAAATTGTCCACCTTGAAAACAACCCAATAGCCTTAATGCTGATGAAACATACACTCATATTTGATTGATAAATATTTCATCAATCATCATTAATATTGATATGATTATAATTATTATTCATTTAGATCATTCAAATAGCTCAAGTTGTTGCGACTAATGGCCAACTTACAAATGGTTATGGTTTAGGAGAACATACTAAATTTTCTATTGTTCTTCATCTCCTTTAGGATGTTTTCCTTCCCAGTATTATGAATAAGCTAAGATTTATTTTTTAAAAACTTCCTTTGCAATGTACCATTACGATTGTTGTTAACCAAAATATTTATAAGTTTGAAGAAAACAATTCCAAGGCTAACATCCCCATTCATGAAGTTTTGAAACAATAGTGATGAAATTGATTCAAAATCCTAAGAATTAACAAAAGTTACAATGTCTTCAAAACAAAAGAATGGCATTTCATACATAGATCATGAGGTGTAGGCAGAACTCTTAAGCCTAGTCCTTAAGACTAGGAGGGATCATAAGCCTCTTGTGAATCCCTCAAGAAGAGCATTTCAAAAAATCTTGCAATAGTTACCTGCTTGGGACTAATATGGACTCCTTGCCAGCCAAGACCAAGTCTTCCAAACTGACACTAAGAAGCTTCTTATTGTACTTGCTCAATGGTTCTGGCATCCAGCCCAAAAGAAGGCAGATCTGTGAAAAAGAAGAAATAAATCTCTGGAGTCTAACCCCTGGTTCAGAGGTCTGCCCATGCACTTACTATCAAGCAAGATTTTGATTTCTATCATGCACAAAATTTTGTTGCCATGGTCCTACAGAATAAAATGTCATACAATAACAAACACATTTGAGTTTTTTTTCATCAAGTTTCTATCACAAGACTGGGCGATAGTGGGACGAACCAGAAACCATGCTCCTTAACTCATCAAAACACTCATGAAAATCTCATGTATGCTAAGCACATAGCATGTTCAAGAATGTTCTAAGAATACTCCTAAGAATTTAATCACAGTTAAAACAACCAACTCCTAAGTTTCAGTTCAGTTTAATTGGAAAATGAGATGATTAGTTTTGTCACAATCTTTTTTATGACTTAATTTTTCAGACTTTCTTATAATGAGTTAAACACAAAAAGTTTCCAAAACAAAAGTGTAGTACATACTAGAAAACATAGAGATTGAACCACACTCATTCCTTGCCTTGGGGTCATGTGTCTACTAGGCAAAAATGCTTGTCAAACCACTCTTCTGTTTCTAATGTATGTTAATATCACAGCGCAAACAATTCATCATGTTGTCTGACCTCTTTGATTGAATGCACCAGACTGTTATCTACATATCTTGATTGCACCTGCCTTTTCTATTCTGCTGTGCCACATAA
>Ga0116230_10006646_pt1 | contig 11402 bp, 12 predicted proteins | sample S1TSphfallax_3_FD_88678 | JGI IMG/M metagenome (GOLD analysis project Ga0116230, IMG submission 88678) | Host-associated microbial communities from peat moss isolated from Minnesota, USA - S1T2_Fd - Sphagnum fallax MG | ecosystem: Host-associated > Plants > Peat moss > Unclassified | place...
CGGTGGTGACGCCCAGTGCCTCGAACCCGAAGACGAGCAGCATCTGGATGTAGAAATCGGTAAGCCCGATCGCCGCCAGGCCGCCGCGCGGCACGCCGAAATCCGCCAACGCCGTCATCATTGCTGAAAAATCGCGATACAGCATCTTGTAGGTAATCGGCTGGCCGTTCGCGAGCACCGCGACGTGGTCCGGCCGCCGCCTCGCGTGCAGGGCCACGTAGTCCAGAACCCGCCGGTAGTGCGTTCGATGCGGCCGCGCCATCCTTTGCCCTCCTACGCCTGCCATCCTGCGCCAGCGCTTCAGCGGCGGTGGGTCGACAAGGTGACGCGACGAGGTTGAAACTTGATTAACGCCGGGCAAAAGCTGCCCGTTATACCGTGAACTGCTCGGTGATGATCCGCTCCGACAAGGCGCGGTCCGGGTCGAAGAGAACGGTCGCGCTGATTGTCCGGTCCTCGCTCACCGCGACCGAAACCACATTGCGCACCTCGGTGAAATCCGCGACCGCCGCGACCGGCCGCTTGTCCGGCTCGAGAATCTCGAACAGCACGTCGACGGTCGAGGGCAGCAGCGCGCCGCGCCAGCGCCGCGGCCGGAACGCCGAGATCGGCGTCAGCGGCAGCAGATTCGCGGTCAGCGGAATGATCGGCCCATGCGCCGACAAATTATAGGCGGTCGAGCCCATCGGCGTGGAGATCAACACGCCGTCGCAGATCAGCTCCGGCAGCCGCTCCCGATGGTCCACGCTGATGCGTATCTTCGCCGCCTGACGGAGCTGCCGGAGCAGCGACACCTCGTTCACCGCTACCGCCTCCTCCACCACGCCGGACGCGGTGATTGCGTGCATGTGCAGCGGATACAAAACATTCGGCTGCGCCGCCGCCAGACGCGCCGGCAGATGAGCCTCGGAAAACTCGTTCATCATGAAGCCCACCGAGCCGCAATTCATGCCATAAACCGGCTGCGCGGTGCCCAGAACCTTATGCAAACACTCCAGCATCAACCCATCGCCGCCGAGCGCCACAATCACCTCCGCCAGATGCGGCGGCGTGTCCCCATACAGCGCAACCAGCCGGTCCCGCGCCGCCGCCGCAACCTCCGTCTGCGCCGCGACAAAGGCGATCTTATCCATGGGCGCGGGACCTTGCATCTGCGAGAGCAAGGCCAGGGGGCTCTGCCCCCTGGACCCCCGCGAAGGGCTCGGCCCTTCGAAACCCGAGAATAGGGGTCAGAAAGGGCGATGCCCCGAGCCGTTGGAACACCCAGAGGCATCGCCCTTTCTGACCCCTGTATTGGATTCCAAAGGCGAGCCTTTGGCGGGGGGTCGAGGGGGGCGGCGCCCCCCTCGCCTTGCTTTCCGACGACGCAACATCAAGCACCCGTGGCATAAGATCTGTCACGCCAGTCTGCGGTGGGTGAGGACGGGCATGTTGGCGCGGATTCGGGCCATGAAGGTTTTGTCGATGGTTGCGGTGGCCCAGCCGAGGCCGTCCGAGGCTTGGGCGACCACCAGGCCCCAGGGGTTGACGATGAGGGAGTGGCCGAAGGTGTGGCGGGTATCGCCGTTGGCTTCCTTGTAGGCGCCGCAGCAGGCGGGGGCCGCGAACCAGGTCTGGGTTTCGATCGCCCGGGCGCGCAGCAGCACCTCCCAGTGGTCCTTGCCGGTTTGCAGGGTGAAGGCGGCGGGCAGCACGATCAGGTCGACGTGCTGGCGGCGCAGCGCCAGGAACAGTTCGGGGAAGCGGAGGTCGTAGCAGATCGCGAGGCCGATCTTTATGTTGCCGATGTCGACGGTGACGATCTCGTCGCCGGCGCCGTAGGTTTCGCTTTCGCGATAGCCCTGGCCGTCCGGCGTGGTGATGTCAAACAGATGGATTTTCCGGTAGCGGCCAAGCTCCTCGCCGGTTGGCGAGAACACCACGGTCGTGTTGAACAATTTATCGCCGTCGAGCTCGCCGATCGAGCCGCCGTGGACATGGATGTTATGGGCGATCGCGAACTGGCGGAGGAATTCGTAGGCCATGCCGCCGGTCTCGCCGGCGCCGAAGGGGGGCAGCGTCTCGGCGGCGGCGAACTTGCCGGCGCGGTCGCCGCCGAGGCAGGTCCAGATTTCCGGCAGGGCGATCAGCTCCGGCTTGTCGCTCGCCATGACCCCTTCCATCAGCGCGCGCGCCTGGGTGACGTTCTCGTACTTGTCGGCTAGTGGCGACATCTGGATCACACTCACGCGCATCTTGGTCGTCCTTCCCGCTTTTGCGTCGATTGTAGCGTCATTTGGCATCGCCCGCCAACGGCGACGGCGGGGCCGCGGCGAGGACCGCCAGCAGCGACAGGCCGATCGGCAGATCGACCCAGCGGAGCAGCAACCGCTCGATCCCGAACAGCGCCGCAAAGACCTCATTGACCAGCCAGGGCGGCGTCTGCGTGAAGCTGGCTGCGGGCTGGCGGCGCAGCCGGTCGGCGAGGCGGACCAGCAGCGCCGGCGGAAACAGGAACATATTGATGAAGCTGAATTTGATCGCGATCAGCCCGGCGGCGGCGAGTTTTCGCGCCAGCTCAGCCTTTTCGTAGCGGCGCTTGTGGTGCAAGGCGACGTCGTGCGGCCCCCACAGGCTTTGGAACGCCGGCACCGTCACCACCACGCGGCCGCCGGGTGCGAGATGACGGCGGATGACGACGAGGGTGGCGTCATCCTCCTCGATATGCTCCAGGACGTCGAACAGGCAGATCAGGTCGAAGGTCTCGCCGTCCAGCGGCAAATCATTGGGCAGCGCGCCGGCCCGGACATCCTGCCGGCTGCCGGCCTTGGTCAGCGAGATCGCGCGCGCGGTCTCGTTCAGCTCGACCGCGGTGACGCTGCCGAATTCCGCGAGCATTTCAAGGTTGCCGCCGGTGCCGGAGCCTAGCTCCAGAATTCTCGCCCCCGGTGGCAGGTTCAGCCGCCGGATGGTGGCGCGCAGCACCGCGCGGCGACCGCGGAACCACCAGTGGCGGGCCTCGGCCGCGGCCATTTCGAGATACGCCTCATGATCCATCGGCGGCTCCGTAGATCCGGCGGATCAGGTAGGTCGGGCGTTGTTTCGTCTCCACATAGATGCGGCCGATATACTCGCCGAGCAGGCCGATGCTCATCAACTGCACGCTGCCGAAGAACAGGATCGCAACCAGCAGAGAGGGATAGCCCGGGACCGAGATGCCGAACACCAGCGTCCGCAGGACGATGTAGACGGCGTAGGCAAGCGTGCCGAGGGCGCCGAGCGCGCCGAGATAGGTCCAAATTTTCAAGGGGGCGGTGGAGAAACTGGTGAACCCCTCCATCGCGAAGTTCCATAGCGCGAAGCCGGAGAATTTGCTGGTGCCGGCGGCCCGCTCGGCGCGCGCGTAGTCGATGGTGACCGTCCGGAAGCCGACCCAGGCGAACAAGCCCTTCATGAAGCGCTGGCGCTCCGGCAGACGCTTCAACGCGTCCACCACCACCCGGTCCATCAGCCGGAAGTCGCCGACATTTTCCGGAATCTGCGTCTTTGAGAGCCGGTTGTGCAGCCGGTAGAACCAGGCGGCGGTCTGGCGCTTCAGCATGGCGTCGGTGGAGCGGTCGCTGCGGCGGGCCAGCACGACCTCCGCCCCCGCTGCCCAGGCGGGCAGCATGTCGGCGATCAGGGCCGGCGGGTCCTGCAGGTCGGCATCGATCGGGATCACCGCATCGCCGACGCAGAAATCCAGCCCGGCGGTGAGTGCGGCCTCCTTGCCGAAATTGCGGGAGAGTTCGAGCACCCGGAAGCGCCGGTCGGCGGCGGCAAAGTCGATCAGTGCCGGGAGTGTGCCGTCCGTGCTGCCGTCATCGACGCAGACGATTTCCCAGTCATAGCCCGGGATCGCCGCGAGGCAAGGCAGCAGGGCGTCCCGAAAGGCCCCGACCGCGCCGGCCTCGTTGAAAAACGGCACGACGATGGAAACCAGTTTTTTGCGCTGCTCAGCCATGAGTTGTCCTGCCCGGCGCCGGCACGCGGAAGATGACGACGCCGTCCACGCTTTGCACCGGCCAGCGCAATTGCTCAAGCGCGGCCCGCAAGGCCGGTGGCGTGCCGGGACCAGCGACCACGTCCTGGGTTGCCGTGGCGGCGCAGAAATTGCTGAAATCGGTCAGAAAATGCGGCCCCTGCACGCCGTCGAACAACTGCACGACCGCCGGATCGTCGATCGCGGCGGCCGGCGGGGGGCCGAGATAGCCGCCGGTCTGGGCAAACCCGAACCGGTTCTGCACTTGCCAGTAGGTCGAGTCGCCGTTGATCGCGAACGGTAGGATCAGCAGACGTGGTCGCGGTCCGAGCAGCGCCTCCGCCCGGCCGGGGGCAAAGAACGGGACGTCCGGTAGACGCGCGGCGGGATGGCTGCCCGGCGGCTGCAGCAGGCAGGCGACGCCGACGAGGGCGAGCCGGACGGGTCGCCAGCGTCCGGCCGGCCGCGCCGCCCAGAGCGACGCGATAAGCGCCGCCGCCAGCGAGACAAAGAGCGCGAACCGCATCGGCAGGGCCGCGCCGAGCAGCGGCAGATGCAGCGCCAGCGACCAAGGCAGGACGATGCCCGTCATTCTGCCGTCGATCCAAAGTTCTGGCCCGAGGCTGACGACGACCAGGATGACGAGCAGCGCGAGCAAGAAGCGCGCTGCCGGCCGGGCCAAATTTTCCCAGGCGAACAGCAGGATCAAAGCCAGCAGGGCAACGCTGAAATCGGGCGCCTGCCCCGGCAGCCGGCGGCCGATGCCGCCGATCAGGGCGGCGGCGTCCGCGCTGTAGCGATATGGCCAGTACCAGGGAATCGCGAACTCGTTCCGGTGACGGACCAGCAGCCACAGCATCGGCGAGAGCAACACGATGACGATGGGGGCGGCGCAGAGCGCGTCGACCAGGAGGCGCGTTAGTCCGGGCCGCCAGGACGGCGACCACAGGACCGCCAACACCCAGGTCAGCGCCGCGAACAGAACCATCGTCGCGGCGATTTCCAGAGATGTCAGGAATTCGCACATCATGATCAATGCGAGCAGGATCACGGCGCGGCGCCGGGTGATCGCGTGATCGAAGCGCGCCAGCGCCAGCCAGAGCAGCAGCGGCACGCCGCAACTGACGCCGAGATTTGGCGTCGCGAAGGTCTGGATCATCGCGTTCGGGGAGAAGCCGAACAGATAGCCGCCGAGCAGCGCCGCCGCGGGGTCGGCGCTGACCCGCAGACACAGCCGGTAGGCGCACCAGGCGGAGACCGCAGGTGCCAAAACAACAATCAGATTATAGGAAGGCACCGGGCCGGCGAGCAGCGTCACCGGCAGAGCCAGGGCCGAGAGCAACGGGATCGACGTGACCCAGAGCGTCGAAACGCCGACCGGCTGCCAGACCAGCGTCGTGTAGAACGGATCGAGCCCGTGCGCGATCGACCACGGCCACCATTCCAGGAACCAGATGAAAATATCGGGATCGGGTCCGGGTGCCGCGATGCGCCGGGTCAGCGATGCGCCGTGGTTCAGGCAGACGATGGCGATGGCGGCATAGGCGGCGCCGGCAACAACGTGCCAGCGCCAGGCATTTTCGTTAGACTTTCGGATCATTCAGGCCGGTCGCGCGGATTCGCGCCGCTTCCTCGTCCCAGCCAGGCCGTTCCTTGACGCGCAGAAACAGATGCACGTTGCGCTCGAACAGCGCGATCAGCTCGCGCCGCGCTTTGGCGCCGATCTCTTTCACGCGCGCGCCGCCGGCGCCGACCAGGATCGCCTTATGGGCGTTGCGGGCGACGTAGATCACCGCCTCGATCCGGACCGAGCCGTCTTTCCGCGTCGTGAAGGATTCGGTCTCCACGGTCGTGCCGTACGGCACCTCGTCGCGGGTCTGCAGAAATATCTGCTCGCGGACGATCTCGGCGGCGAGCAGCCGGTCCGGCAGGTCGGTCAACTCGTCCTCCGGATATAGATACGGGCCTTCCGGGATTTTTGCAGCACAGAAATCCAGCAACACCTCGGTGCCGTCGCCGGTCGCGGCGCTGATCATGAAGACCTGCTCGAAATTCGCGAGTTGCGAAAAATCCTGCGCCAGCGGCAGCAGACTTCCGCGCTCCACCAGATCCACCTTGTTCAGCACCAGCGCCATCTTGCCGCCGGCGGCGACCGCCTGCGCAACGATGTCCCGCACCTTGTCGGTCAGGCCGGTCTTCGCGTCGACCAGCAGGAGCAGAAAATCCGCCTCGGCGGCGCCATCCCAGGCGGCGGCGACCATCGCGCGGTCCAGCCGCCGCTTCGGCGCAAAAATGCCCGGCGTATCGACGAATAATATCTGCGCGGTGCCGCGCATCAGGATGCCGAGCACGCGGGCGCGGGTGGTCTGCGCCTTCGGCGACACGATCGAGATTTTCGCCCCTGTCAGGCGGTTCAGGAGCGTGGATTTACCGGCGTTCGGCGCGCCGATGATCGCGATATAGCCGCAACGCGTGGCCGCGCCGCTCATGGCGGCAACTGGCTCAGCAGCAGGGCGGCGGCCGCCTGCTCGGCGGCGCGTTTCGAGCCGGCGGCACCGGTCGCGGCGGCGTCTCCCACCGTCACGCGGATCGAAAAATGCGGGGCGTGGGAGGGGCCGGTCTGTTCGACCAGCTGATACAGCGGCAACGGCAACGCGCGCTTCAGCGCCCATTCCTGCAGCGCCGTCTTCGGGTCTTTCGGCGGCGTGAACTGCTGGGACAGGGCGTCCCCCAGCACCCGGCGGATGAAACTTCGCGCCGCGTCCAGCCCGGCGTCCAAATACAGCGCCCCGATGATCGCCTCCAGCGCGTCCGCCAGCACGGTCGCCTGGCCGCGCACGCCGCGCTTCGCCTCGCCGGGGGCGACCGCGAGCAGGGCCGCCAGGCCGTTCGCCTCCGCGACCTGGGCGAGGGCCGGCTTCGAGACCAGGGCAGCGAGCCGGGGACCGAGCTCGCCCTCCCGCTCGGCCGGGAATTTCTCGATCAGCCATTCCGCCACGATCAGGCCGAGCACGCGGTCACCGATGAACTCCAGCCGCTCGTTGGAGCCGGCACCGCGGGCGCCGGCGGCGGAGCGGTGCGTCAGCGCCTCCGCCAGAATGCGTTCGTCACCAAAACGATGCCCGAGCAGCGCCTGGGCTTCGTCGAGACCCTTCATGTGATACGGTGGAACATGCGGTCCCAGCGAATTTCGAACGGCCACTCCCAGAATTGCCACCAGGGATCCTCAAGGTCGATCGAAAAGAAGATGAAGGTGGCGGGGCCGATGACGTTTTCGATCGGCACGTAGCCGACCGGGCCGTCCATGAAGCGGGAATCCTCGGAATTGTCCCGGTTGTCGCCCATCATGAACAGATCGCCCGGCGGCACGGTGTAGAGCGGCGTGTTGTTGGCGAAGCCGTCGTCGGTCGCCTTCAGAATCAGATGCGTCTTCCCGCCCGGCAGCGACTCGGAATATTCGCGCTCCACCACCGGGCCGCCGGAGCTGGTGTCCGTGTAGGTGCCATCGTCGGCCCGCGGCACCTGCACGCCGTTGATGAGCAGTTGGCCGTCGGTGACCTGAATGGTATCGCCGGGCAGGCCGATGACGCGCTTGATGAAGTCGGTGTCCGGCTCGCCAGGCGGGCGGAACACCACGACATCGCCGCGCCTCGGGCTGAAATCGGGAATCCGGCCGGCGAACAGATCCGGCGAGAACGGCAGCGAATAATGCGAATAGCCGTCCACGAATTTGTTGACGAACAGATAGTCGCCAACCAGGAGAGTCGGCACCATGCTGCCGGAGGGGATGAAAAACGGCTCGAACAGGAAGGTGTGAATCCCGACAGCGATCAGGCCGGCGTAAAGGATTGTCTTCACAAATTCGGCGGTCGCCGAGGATTTTCTCTTGTTCAGCGCCATTTCCGAGCCTGTGCCATCCAACGCGGGCATCAAGCCCGCCGCTTGCGGCTTGTCAAGAAATCGGTGCAGACACAGCGCCGCAACGCCTCAGGGACTCGTGCCAATGAACCACCGCCCGATGATTTTGCTCCTGGCCGCGGCGCTGGCCCTGCCCGACTCGCTGGCGGGACCAGCCCTTGCCGCGCCGAGGGCCATCGCCAACGCGACCGGAGCGGATACCGCGACTCCGCCGGCGGGGCCGCCGCCGACGCCGGACAGCCCGACCGCCGACAAGGGCACCCCGGTCCCGCCGGTGCTGCCGGGGATGAAATCCTACGTGCTGTTGGACGACGCGACCGGTGCCGTTCTGGCGGAAGCGGCACCCGACCTCGCCTTGCCCCCGGCCAGCCTGACCAAGCTGATGACCGCGCACATCACCTATCAGGCGCTGCGCCACGGCGGCCTGAAGCCGGACCAGGACGTGCCGGTGAGTGTGGCCGCCTGGCACGCCGGCGGGTCGCGCATGTTCATCGACCCGACCTCGGTGGTGACGGTGGACCAGCTGCTGCACGGGCTGATCATCGATTCCGGCAACGACGCGGCGGTGGCGCTGGCCGAGCAGGTCGCCGGCAGTCAGGACGCATTCGTGCAGTTGATGAACAGCCAGGCCGGCGATCTTGGCCTGACCGGCACGGTGTACAGCAACGTCACCGGCCTGCCCGATCCGGCGATGCACACCACCGCGATGGATGTGGCGAAGCTGACCCGGGAAATCCTGCGCGACGAGCCGGAGATTCTCGATATCTCCAAGCTGCAGAGCTACAGTTTCAACAATATCACGCAGGCGAGCTGGAACCCGGTGCTGGAGCACGACCCGACCGTGGACGGGCTGAAGACCGGGCTGACCAAGGAATCCGGCCATTGCATCGACGCGACGGCGGTCCGCAACGGCATCCGGCTGATCGCGGTGGTGATGGGCGGCCCGACCTGGCACGCCAGCACCGCGGCGATCGAATCGCTGCTGAATTATGGCGAGAAATTCTTCACGGACGTGCATGTGGGCGCCGGCACGCAGCTCGCGACTCTGGACAGCGAGGCACTGGATTCCGGCAGCGTCGCGGTCGGCCCGGGGCAGAGCGTCACGGTGACGGTGCCGAGCGACGAGGCCGGCGACGTGACCAAATCCGTGAGCTACACCGCCGACCTCGATAACGGCGTCACCAAGGGCGAGACCCTGGGCACCGTGACGTTCAGCGCCGGGGGCAAAATTTTGGCGACAGTGCCGGCGGTGGCGCTGGCGAATTCGCCAGCCGCCGGGTTCATGACCAAGCTGCAGCGCAAGCTGCAAAAAATGCTATAGGCGGCAAATGTCCGACACGCCGCCCGACCGCCTTTCCAACGACCCGGACAGCCCGTTCCATGACGAGGCGGCGCTGGAGCGCGGCGTCGGCATCCGCTTCAACGGCGCGGAGAAGACCAATGTGGACGAATACTCGGTCTCCGAGGGCTGGATTCGCGTCGGCCTGGGCAAGACGGTGGACCGCCGCGGCAGGCCGATGACGATGAAGCTGAAGGGCAAGGTCGAAGCCTATTTCCGGGACGGCGGTGAGTAGGACGACGCTCGACCCGGCGGACTGGTCGGGCTTGCGCGCTCTCGGGCACCGGATGATGGACGACATGGTCGACCATCTGGCCGGGCTGCGGGACGGGCCGGTCTGGCGGCCGATGCCGGATGAGGTGCGGGCCGGGTTGACGCGGCCCTTGCCGGCGGGCGAGAGCGACGTCGAGGCGGTCTACGCGGCGTTCCAGGCCGGCATCCAGCCCTACGTGACCGGCAACACCCATCCGCGGTTCTTCGGCTGGGTGCATGGCGGCGGCAACCCGGTCGCCATGCTGGCGGAGCTTTTGGCGGGGGCGATGAACGCCAATTGCGGCGGGCGGGACCACGTTGGCATCGCGGTCGAGCGCCAGGTGATCGCCTGGGCGGCGGCGATGCTGGGGCTGCCGGCGGAGACCGGCGGGGTGTTGCTCACCGGCTCCTCCATGGCGAATTTCTGCGCGCTGCTGTGCGCCCGCTACCGGGCGCTGGGCGCCGCCGGGCGGGCCGGCGGCATCGGCGCTGCAAAACTGGTGGCCTATGCCAGCGCCGGGGCGCATCGCTGCGTCACCGGGGCGATGGACATGGCCGGGCTGGGCGCCGACGCGTTGCGGAAAATTCCGCTCGACGGCGCGTTTCGCATGGATCTCGGCGCGCTGAAAACAGCGATCGCGGCGGACCGGGCGGCGGGGTATCGGCCGTTCCTGATCGTCGGGACCGCCGGCAGCGTCGATGTCGGGGCGTTCGACGATCTGGCGGCGTTGCGGGACATCGCCGCGGCGGAGCGGATATGGTTTCATGTCGACGCCGCGTTCGGCGCGCTGGCGGCGCTGTCGCCGACCTATGCGCCGCTGCTGGAGGGCATCGCGGATGCCGATTCAGTGGCGTTCGACTTTCACAAATGGGCGCAGGTGACGTACGATGCCGGCTGCCTGCTGGTCCGCGATCCGGCGCTGCAATACGCGACCTTCTCGCAAGTGACGAGCTATCTGGCCGGGGCGGCGCGCGGTCTGGCGGGTGGCGAGCCCTGGCCCTGCGACCTTGGCCCTGATTTGTCGCGCGGGTTCCGGGCGTTGAAAATCTGGATGACGCTATCCGCCTACGGGACCGGCCGGCTAGGCCAGGTGGTGGAAGACTCTTGCGCGCTGGCGCGGCATCTGGCGGCGCGCGTGGCTGCCAGCAAGCGGCTGGAAATGCGCGCCCCGGTGCCGCTCAACATCGTCTGTTTCGGCATCGCGGGCTTCAGCGACGCGCAAACGGCGGATCTGGTCGCGGACCTGCAAGTCGAAGGGCTGTTCGCGCCCTCCACCACCACGATCGGCAACCGTCTCGCCATCCGCGTCGCGATCGTCAACCACCGCACCGAACGACAAGACATCGACGCGCTCGTAGACGAAATTCTCATTCGTGCGCGCCCGTCCTGAAAATTCGCTGTGGCGACTCAGCTGGCGTGATTTTTTCGGACCCGGAGCGCAACGTATCTTAGAGCAAGGTAGCTTTAGATCGAATCACTTGATTCGATCTAAAGCGGCCAACTTGCTCGCCAAAACAAGGCTAGAGCATGGTTGATGTCAAGCAATCATGCTCTAGAGCCGAAAAAAGCGCGTCAGATGACCGCCACGGCAGAAATTTCACCGGCGCCAGCCGCCGCCCCAGCCTCCACCGATGATGACGCTGCCATAGACCGGCGGCGCGATCACGGCCGGCGCGTAGTAGCCCGGCGCATAGCCGTAGCCGTAGCCGCCCGGATAGACGACGCAGCCGGCGAGAGACACGCTGGCAATCGCCAATGCCAGGACTGGACCGATCGCCCGTTTCCGAAAATTCATGGTCGGGACACGCATGGCGGAAACTCCTTGAATGAGTAAAGCCGATTTTGAAAGTCTCCGAAATTGCCTGAAATTTGCGGCATTTTTGCGGCGGCCA
>Ga0116230_10006647_pt1 | contig 11399 bp, 8 predicted proteins | sample S1TSphfallax_3_FD_88678 | JGI IMG/M metagenome (GOLD analysis project Ga0116230, IMG submission 88678) | Host-associated microbial communities from peat moss isolated from Minnesota, USA - S1T2_Fd - Sphagnum fallax MG | ecosystem: Host-associated > Plants > Peat moss > Unclassified | place: USA...
ACCACCAGCCTCGTCTACACCCCCAACTGCGCCGGCGGCTTCCATCCCCCCACCTGCAACGCCTTCATCGGGGCCACGCCGCTCCACTCCATCCGCACCCTCCAGCCCCATCTGCCCAATCTCTTCTTCGGCATCGAAAACCTGGGCTTCAGCCACACGATCGCCAGGACCTGGTCCATCTCCGCCGACTACTACATCGCGCAGATGTGGCACTACACCCGCACCGAAAACATCAACGCGCCCACCAACGATCAGCCGCTCGGCCCGCGTCCCCTGGCCCCCAACGTCGACATCCTCCAGTGGCAGTCCACTGGCCGCGGCTATGGCAACCTGGCCTTTGTTGGCCTCTCAAACCAGTCTCTCAAGCGCATCCAGTTCTCCCTCGGCGCGGTACGCCAGGACATCGTGGACGACGCCAACGACGACCCCAACTTCACCCCGCAGACCACCGGCTCCAACGTTGGCGAGTACGCCCGCCGCACCGGCGCCCCCCTGTGGAACGTCTTCGGCAACGCCACCGCCAAGCTGCCCTACGCCCTGCAGCTCAGCGCCAACCTCAACGCCTCCGGCAACTCGCCCTACAACGTCACCACCGGCTTCGACAACAACGGCGACGGCGACTTCAACGACCGTCCCTACCTCGCCCCCGCCGGCACGCCGGTCTGCTCCGCCACCGTCACCGCCAACTGCGCCTATGCCACGCAGTTCGGCCTGCTCTCCCCCACCGGGACCGGGGCCACGCTCCGCCGCAACGCAGGCGCGCTGCCGTGGTCCTTCTATCTCGACGCCAACCTCCAGCGCACCTTCAAGCTCACCCGCAACGCCCAGGCAGACCACCCCCAGGCGCTCACCCTGAACCTCCGCAGCTCCAACGTCCTGAACCACCTCAACGTCACCGCTGTCGGCAGCGTCGTCGGCTCACCCCTGTTCGGCCAGCCCTACTCCGGCGACAATGGCCGCCGCGTCGAAGCCGGCCTCCGCTACGCGTTCTGACCGTCCCTGCTACCCTTAACCCAGCATGGATAACGAACTTCCCAAGGCCTATGACCCCGCCCCGATCGAAGAAAAGTGGGCCCGGTTCTGGGTCGACGAACACATCTTCGACGTCCCCACCCCTACAACTCCGGGTGCCCCATCCTCGCCGACAGTCTCATCGTCGGCTAGGGTGGGTTCGCAGGATGCCAACCCCTTCGTCCAGCTGCTCCCACCGCCCAACGTCACCGGCCGGCTGCACATGGGCCACATGCTCAACCAGACCGAGATGGACATCCTCACCCGCTGGCACCGCATGCGCGGCGAGACAGCCCTGTGGATCCCGGGCACCGACCACGCCGGCATCGCCACGCAGATGATGGTGGAGCGACAGCTCGCCGGCGAAGGCAAGAAGCGCACCGACTTCACCCGCGAGGCCTTCACCGACAAAGTCTGGGACTGGAAGCGCGAGTACGGCTCCGCCATCACCGACCAGATGAAGCGGCTCGGCGCGTCCGTCGATTGGTCGCGCGAATACTTCACCATGGACGAGAAGCTCAGCGTCGCCGTCCGTGAGGCCTTCGTCCGCCTTTACGAGCAGGGCCTGATCTATCGCGGCGCGTACATCGTCAACTGGGACCCGGTGCTACAGACCGCCGTCTCCGATCTCGAGGTCGAGAGCGAAGAGCGCATGGGCAAGCTCTACCACATCCGTTATCCACTTGCGGATGGCGGCGCCCTCAGCCCGGATTCAACAGCATCGATCACCATCGCCACCACCCGCCCGGAGACCATGCTCGGCGATACAGCCGTCGCCGTAAACCCCACCGACGCCCGCTACAAGCACCTCATCGGCAAGATGCTGACGCTTCCACTCTCCGGAGGCCGCGATATCCCCGTCATCGCCGACGAGTGGGCCAACCCCGAGTTCGGCACCGGCGCGGTCAAGGTAACGCCCGCCCACGACCCCAACGACTTCGCCATCGGCCAGCGCCATCCGGAGATCGGCAGCCTCTCCATCCTCGATAAGACCGCGCACATCGACCTGCCCGGCTCACCCTTCCACGGCCTCGAACGCTTCGAGGCCCGCAAGCAGATCGTCGAACAGCTCGAATCCATCGGCCTCCTCGTCGAGGTAAAAGACCATGCCATGACCGTCCCCCTCTCGCAGCGCACCGGTACGGTGATTGAGCCGCGGCTCTCGATGCAGTGGTTCCTCAAGATCCAGCCGCTTGCAGACAAGGCCATCGCCGCCGCGCGCGACGGACACATCCAGTTCACACCGGAGATGTACACCAAGACCTACATGGAGTGGATGAACAACATCCATGACTGGTGCATCAGCCGCCAGCTCTGGTGGGGCCACCGCATTCCCGCCTGGCACTGCTCTGCCTGCAAACAGATCATTGTCTCTGACACCACACCCACCATCTGCTCGAACTGCGCCAACACGACGACGCTCATACAGGACCCAGACGTGCTCGACACCTGGTTCTCCAGCGGCCTGCTTCCCTTCACTATCTTTGGATGGAACGAGAAGAACGCGCTCACCCCCGACCTCGCCGCCTTCTATCCAACCCAGTTGCTCGTCACCGGCTTCGACATCCTCTTCTTCTGGGTCGCGCGCATGATCATGCTCGGCACCCACTTCATGCTAGACGTGCCGAACGCCGACGGCTCGCCGCGCACGCTGAAGGACGCCGTACCCTTCCGCAACGTCTACATCCACGCGCTCGTCCGCGACGCCGACCGCCAGAAGATGTCCAAGACCAAGGGCAACGTCATCGACCCCATTGAGATCGTCAAGAAATACGGCACCGATGCCGTCCGGTTCACGCTGGCCTCGCAGGCCTCGCCGGGCACCGACATCGCCTTCAACGAAGCCCGCACCGAAGGCTACCGCGCCTTCGCCAACAAGATATGGAACGCCGCCCGCTTCCTGCAAATGAACCTCGACCGCGGCCGCGAATCCGGATACACCGTCGATCTCACATCCATGAACCACCAAGCACTAACCACGAACCACTCGCCGTTAGAAACCCGCTGGATCTTCTCGCGCCTGCACGCCGTCTGCGCTGAGGTCGACCGCACCCTCGCCGCCTACCGCTTCGACGAGGCCGCCAACGCCGTCTACCAGTTCTTCTGGGGCGAGTTCTGCGACTGGCACCTCGAACTCGTCAAGCTCCGCCTCAACTTCGACGAGCCACACAACGACACCACCGCACTCACCCTCAACGCCCTCGTACAGGTCTTCGAGGCCGCGCTGCGCCTGCTCTCGCCCTTTATGCCGTTCCTCACCGAAGAGCTCTGGCATGCGCTCTACGCCAGCGTCGAGCAGCCAAGCCCCGCGAAGTCCATCGCGCTCACGCACTATCCGCAGGCCGCGGACTTTACGAATGACCAAGCTTCGCTTGAAGCGATGACGGTCCTGCAGGAACTCATCACCACCGTCCGCGCCCTGCGCAAAGACCTCTCCGTCCCGGAGAAAGAAGCTGCGCCCGTTCAGCTTCACGCCTCCGCAGCCATCGCTCAGCTCACACAGGAAAACACCGACATGCTCAGCCGCATGGCCCGAGTAGCCGCCGTGGAGATCGTCGACGCCGCACCTATGGGCGACAACGCGCGCAGCACCGCGAGCTTCGACGTCACCGTCGTTTACGCCCGCCAGATCGACGTCCCCGCCGAGCGCGAGCGCCTCACCAAAGACCTCGCCAAGTACACCAAGGGCCTCGAAGCCGCCGAAAAGCAGCTCGGCAACGAAGGCTTCCTCGCCCGCGCGCCGCAGGCCATCGTCGACGGCCTCAAGAAGCAGCACGCCGAGACGCTGGCCCTTAAACAAAAAGCCGAAGCCGCGCTCGCCGCCTTACCGAATCCCTAACCCCTAACCTCTGGTCCCTGCCCTTATGCCCTTCCCCATCAAGACCTGCATCCTCTGCGAAGAAGAGTTCGAGCTGAAGCCCGACAAGCCCGGCTACGCCAACCGCTGCCCGTCCTGCTCCTCGCCGGAGGCCAACGAGCTGCTGGCCCAGCACCCCGCCGCCACCACCGACCGCGAGGCCAACGCCGCCCGCCGGGAGGCCATGCGCAACCTGCTCTATCGCAAGGATTCATAACCTAGAAAATTGTCATCCTGACCCTGAGCCTGCGAAGGGGAAGGATCTGCTTTTAAGTCCCGCCGCGGTTATTTGTTCGGCAGCACCATCTGCTCCGCGGCGATCTTCACGTTCTCTTCCTTGATGTCCAGCCGCAGCAGGTTGAAGACGCTCATGTAGACGTTCGCGATCCACACCACCGCGAACCACGCCACCAGGTAGCCGCGCCAGCCCGCATAGAGCAGATGGAAGTGCGCCATCCACAACGCGAGCACGGCTATATAGTGCGAGAAGCAATACTCGCATGTGAACAGGTAGAAGAACTTTCGCTGCGGCAGCGCCTTGCAGTCCTGGCTCATGCGCTTGCAGAACTCGCGCGGCTCGCGGAAGACCTCCTCATGCGTCACCGTCCACGCGGCGCAGGCCACAGGCAGCGCCAGCAGCAGCAGCACAGCGAACTGGTGGCTTAGCGGAAGAGGCAGCTCCATCGGCATCTTCTTTTAGATGCAGGCCGCTCGATGCAAGCCGCGATAGGATAGACCAGCGATGCCGGACCCTCTCCATCTCCCCCAGCTACGCTCCGGCCTTACCGGCACACGGTTCACGCAGCTGCGGCACTTCGCCACGGTGGACTCGACGAACACGCAGCTGTTGTCGGCGGCCGCCGCCGGCGCGCCCGAAGGGCTCGTCTATCTGGCCGACGAGCAGACCGCGGGCCGCGGCCGGGGCGGCCATGCCTGGCACTCCGCGCCGGGCGAGGGCCTCTACCTCAGCGCGCTGGTGCGACCGCACCTGCCGCTGCGCGATGCTCTGCTGCTCTCGCTCGCCACCGGCCTAGCTGCCTGGCAGGCCGTGCATGAGACCGCCGCGCTGACGCTCGACCTGCACTGGCCCAACGACCTCTACCTGAGCGAAAAGAAGGCCGGCGGCATCCTGGTCGAGACCGGCGTGGAGCCCGGGCACGATCCCCTGCTTCGCTACGCCGTCATCGGCATCGGCATCAACCTGCACCAGCGCAGCTTTCCCGCCGAGCTGGCGGCGACAGCCACCTCGCTCACGCTGGCAAGCTCGCGCACGCCCGCTGGGGCAGTGCCACTCTCGCGCACCGCGCTGGCGCTCGCGCTGCTGCGCGCGCTCGACCTTGAGTTGACGCGGCTGGAGGCCGACGCCTCACCCGCGCCGCTGCTGGCGCGCTTCGCCGAGCGCTCCAGCTGGGTGCGCGGCAAGCCTGTCCATGTGCCCGAGCAGGGCGGCTACAGTGGCGTCACGGCCGGGCTGGACCCCCACGGCTTCCTGCTGGTGGAGACCGGCGCGGGCGGCCTGCGCACAGTGCTCTCGGGCGGCGTCCGCGCGCTGGCTGCTGAAATGTAAACCGCACCTGCGGCTGGCTGTAAACTTAGCTGGCACCCTCGTACACTTTCAACTCGCCATGCTGCTCGCCATCGATATCGGCAACTCCAACACCGTGCTCGGCCTTTACAGCCTGGCCGCGCCACCCGAACCCGCGCAGATGGTCGCCGACTGGCGCATCACCACCCCCGCCGGCCACACGCCCGACGAGCTCGCCATGCTCTTCCAGACGCTCTTCGCCATGCGCGGCCTCGCACCTTCGATCGTTACCGGCATCGCCGTCTCCTCCGTGGTGCCGCCGCTCGATCCGACCCTGCGCCGGGTCTGCGAAAGCTTCTTCCACCTGAAGCCCCTGTTCGTCGAACCCGGCGTAAAGACCGGCCTGCCCGTACTCATCGACAACCCCGCCGAAGCCGGCGCCGACCGCATCGTGAACTGCGTGGCCGCCTTCGACCTGCTCGGCGGCCCGGCCATCGTCGTCGACATGGGCACCGCCACCACCTTCGATGTCGTCAGCGCCAAGGGCGAGTTCCTCGGCGGCGCCATCGCGCCCGGGCTCGGCATCTCGGCCGACGCGCTCTTCAACCGCGCCGCGCGCCTCACCCGCATCGAGATCAAGCGGCCGGCGCGCATCATCGGCACGGGCACCACCGACAACCTCCAGATCGGCCTCTACTACGGCTACATCGGCCTGGTGGACGGCATCCTCGAACGCATGATCGCCGAGCTCGGCCCCACCACCAAGACCATCGCCACCGGCGGCCTGGCCAAGCTCATCGCCGCCGACAGCAAGTACCTGCAGCAGGTCGATGAGCGCCTCACCCTCAACGGCCTCCGCCTCATCTTCGAGCGCAACCAGGACCGGCATAAGAGACGGTGAAAAAGGGCAGTGGTTGGGGATCAGTGAATAGTGAATAAGGCCGTTTCGCTATTTACCCTTCTTTGCCTTTGCCTTTGCCTTATTCACTATTCACTATTCACTATTCACTGCCTTTCATGAATTACTTCGCCTACTTCTCCGAGATCGAAGAGCGCTTCAGCCGCCGCCGCGGCTCCATCCTGCTGCTCAACACGCTGGACTGGGCGTTGATCGAGACCTGGCGCGAGGCCGGGGTTCCGCTCGAGGCGGTGCTGCGTGGCATCGATGCGGCCTTCGAGAAATACGAGACCCGCAAGGCACGCGGACGCGCACAGAAGATCAATGGCCTGGCCTGGTGCGCGCAGGCCGTGCTGCAGGCCGCCGAGGAGCAGGTGGAGGCGTCCACCGGGCTGGCCCCGGTTGCACCACGCGCACGCGAGTCCGGCTTCGAGACCGAGCGCGTCGCCGGCTTCCTCGAACGCAACGCGGGGCTGCTGCAGACGCGCAACGTCGCCGGGCAAGCGGGTCTGCAGGCTTTAGAAGACCGGCTCACCGCGACCGCGCTGCGCCTGCTTGAGCTGGCCGCCGAGCTGCGCGGCCCAGCTCCGCCACCGCTCGATGAGCTCGATCGCATCCTCACTGTGCTCGAAGACAAGCTCTTCGCCGCGCTCGAGGCCGCCGCGCCGGAGACCGAGCTGGTCGCCCTGCGCGCCCAGGCCGACCGCGAACTCGCCACCTGCCGCGGCAAGCTCTCCGCTGTGCAGCTACGCCAGATCCAGCAGCAGTTCCTGCACAAGCGCCTGCTCGAGCTGCGCGGCGTACCGCGCCTCAGCCTCTTCTATATGGGGCATGAGGATCCTAACGTGCCCGAACTTGAGCATGAGACGGGGCCCAGCGCATGAGCGCCGCGGCAAAACGCATGAACGCCGAGAGCACCGCCGCCACGCCGCTCTGCCCGCACTTCGGCGTCTGCGGCGGATGCCAGTTGCAGGACCTCGCCTACGCCGAGCAGCTACGCCGCAAGCAGGCGCGCCTAAGTGAGCTGCTGCAGCAGGGCGGCATATCCGCGCCCAACCTACCTACGCTGGTCAGCCATGCGGCCGAGCCTTACGGCTATCGCAACCGCATTCGCCTGCGCCTGCAGCGCGTCGCGGGTACGTTGCGCTTCGGCTACAACCGCGCAGGCACCACGGAATTTCTTCCTATCGCCACCTGCCCCATCGCCGCACCGGTACTGCTGCAGGTAGCCGAGGCCCTGCTCGCACTGGCCGAGGACGCCGACGCCGCGCACTGGCTCAACGCCGCGGCCGAGCTCGAACTCTTCGCCAACCAAGACCTCACCCGCGTACAAGCCACGCTGTTCTGCGCGCCACGCACCCGCGCCCCGCGCACGGGCCAGCCGGGCAGCTTCGACCGCGTCTTCACCGCGCTGCACGCCGCCGCGCCGCAGCTGGCCGGGCTGGCCGCCGCGGCCTTCGACCCACGCACCGGCCCCACCGGCCGCATCCTCGCGGAGGCCGGCGCGCCCGGCCTGCTCTACCGCGTGGGCGCGCTCGATTTCTGGGTCTCGCGCGGCAGCTTCTTCCAGGTCAACCGCTTCCTGCTGGAGACGCTGGTCGCACTTGCCTGCATGCAGGAAGGCGCGGCCGCCGCTGCACCGCGCGCAGGCCGGCTCGCCTGGGACCTCTACGCCGGCGTCGGGCTGTTCTCCTGCGTGCTCGCGCGCAGCTTCGCCCAGGTGACCGCGGTGGAAGCCAACCCCATCGCCTGCGCGGATCTGGCCGCCGCGCTGCGCCGCCTCGGCCCCGCGCACACTGCCCTCGAGGCCACCGCGCTCGACTTCCTCCGCCGCGCCGTGCTCGACCGCGACCGCCCCGAGCTGATCGTACTCGACCCACCGCGCGCAGGCGCGGGACTGGAGGCCTGCGATCTGCTGCTGCGCCTCGCGCCGCAGCAGATCGTCTACGTCTCCTGCGACCCCACCACGCTCGCCCGCGACCTCGCCTGCCTGCAGGCCAGCTACCGTGTGGCCGCGCTGCACCTGGTCGACCTCTTTCCCCAGACCATCCATCAGGAAACGGTCGCCATTCTCGATCGCAGCAGCTAGACTGGCTGCCAGCCGCACGACACCAAGCGCAGATCTCCGTACACTGACCCATCGCTGCTCTCCTCTCTCTGCAAGCTCAGCCGGGTGCGCTCCCTATGCGGTCCTTTGGTGCTGCCACATTCTGGATGAACGCTCCGCCGGCGACCGAGCGGCTGCGGCTGCGCCGGGTGCCGCTACTGGCCGCGGCGTTGTGCTTCATGGCCGGTGTGGCCCTGGCACGTCCCTGGCAACCGCCGGCGTTGCTGGTCGCCTGCACCGCGCTGTTGCTGCTGCTCACGCTGCTTGCCCTGCGTGCAGCCCCGCGGGTCGCGCTGCTGCCGGCCTTCGCGCTGTGGACGGCACTCGGCTGCGTCTGCGCGCAGGTGCAGCCACCCATCGACCCGCAGACCGCGCTGCGCGGCTACGCCGACGGCCTGAGCCGCGACCTGCGCGGCCGCGTCGTCCGCGTCCGCACGCTGCCTGCGCCAACAGGCCCCGCCGAGCCCACGCAGCCCTTCTGGCAGCTCGAACCCGGTGCCTGGGAGCCCGATCCGAACCCGCCGCTGCAGTCCATAGACCTCGACATCGCGGCGGTCGAAGACGTGACCCCGGACACCTCCATGATGCGCCCCATCCGCGGCGGCGCGCGCATCACGCTTACACGTGCGCTTACAGGCGACCCGGGCCTGCCCCAACCCGCTCCACTGGCCTGCGGCGACCTGATCCAGCTGCCCGTGCGCCTGCGCGTGCCCGACGACTTCCGCGACCCCGGCGCCTTCTCCTACGCCGGCCAACTGCTCAGCCAGGACATCGGCGTGACCGGCAGCGCCCGCGCATCGCTGCCCACGCTGCTCGCGCACGGCGACGGCACGCTGCACTGCCGGCTGTTCGCCGCACAGAGCTGGGCCGCCTCGCGGCTGGATGCCTTCGCCAGCTCAGCCGCAAACCGGCATCTGCCCGCGCCGCTGCGCCTCTCCACCGAAGACGCCGCCATGCTCAACGCAATGCTCTTCGGCGACCGCTCCCGGCTCACCCAGCCACTGCGCCAGGACTTCGAACGCACCGGCACCTTCCACCTCTTCGTCGTCTCCGGCCTGCATGTAGCGCTGCTCGCCGGAGCGCTCGTCTGGCTGCTGAGGCGCCTGCGCGTACCGCAGGCTGTCGCCATCCCGCTGACGCTGACGCTCACCGCGGCGTATACGCTGCTCACCGGCTTCGGCGTGCCCGCGCAGCGCGCCCTGCTGATGACCGCCGTCTACCTGATCGCGCGCTGGCTGGACCGCGAGGTCACCGCGCTCAATGCGCTCAGCGCGGCTGCGCTGGCCGTGCTTGCACTCGATCCTCGCGCGCTCTACGAGGCGGGCTTCCAGATGACCTTCCTGGTGATCGTGGGCATCGCCGGCCTGGGCTCGCCGCTCTCGCAACGACTGGTACGGCCGCGCCTGCGCGCGCTCGAACATCTCTACGTGCTTGAACTCGACCCGCATCTGCATCCCAGGTTCGCCGAGCTGCGCGTCCGCCTGCGCATGGCCGGAGACCTGGCCGCTGAGCTTTTCCATCCTGGTCTGCGCCTGCTGCCGGCGGGGCTGCTGCGGCTGGCGCTCTACTGCGCCGATGCCCTCCTCTTCACACTCGCCGCCGAACTCTGCATGGCGCTGCCCATGGCGGTCTACTTCCATCGCGCCACCCTGCTCGCACTGCCGCTCAACCTCATCGCCCTGCCGCTGCTCTCGGTGCTGCTGGCAGCGGCGACGCTCCTGTTCTGCACTGCGCTGATCTCTCCTGCCGCAGCAATCGTGCCGGCCGCGCTCACCGGCCTGGTGCTGCATGGCCTGCGCGCGGCCATCGCCGGCCTGCAGCGCATCGGCGTACCGCACAGCCAGCTGCCCAGCGCTCTCGCCGACCTCCGCCTGCCCGCGCCGCCGCCTGCGGCCATCGTCGTGGCCTGCCTGGCGCTGGCCTTTGCCTGCTGGGCGCTGCGCGCGCGCCACCGCGCCGTGCTGGCGAGCGGCCTGCTCGCCACGCTGCTGACGCCGCTCGCGGTCCTGCTGCCCGCGACGCCGCGGCTGCATCCCGGCCTGCTTGAGGTCACCGCGCTCGACGTCGGCCAGGGCGATTCGCTGCTGGTCGTGAGCCCCGACGGCCATACCCTGCTGGTCGATGCCGGCGGCCCGGTCGGACGTGGCCCCGCCGTCCCTGCCTCCAGCTTCGATGTCGGCGAGCAGGTGGTCGCGCCCTACCTGTGGTCGCGCCGCATCCGCCGCCTGGACGCCGTCCTGCTGACCCACGCCCACTCCGACCACATGGGCGGCATGCCGGCCGTGCTCCGCGACCTGCGCCCGCGCGAGCTTTGGCTCTCTCTGTTGCCGCGCGAAGACGGCGGCGAGCTCAACTCCCCCGAGCTGGCCACGCTGCTCAGCGAGGCCCACGCCCTCGCCATCCCCGTGCACACGCTGCGCGCCGGCGACGCCTTCGCCTTCCACGACCTGGACGCCGCCGTGCTCGCCCCGGAGCGCGCCTACACCAACCCCGCCGCGCCCGCCAACGACGACTCGCTGGTGCTGCGACTCGCCCTGGGCCGCGCCGCCGTGCTGCTGGAAGGCGACGCCGAGGGCCCCAGCGAGGCCGCCATGCTCGCCAACCACCGTCTCGCGCCGGCCACGCTGCTGAAGGTGGGCCACCACGGCAGCCGCACCTCCACCAACCCGGCCTTCCTCGACGCCGTCCGTCCCCGCGAGGCCATCATCAGCGTCGGCCGCCACAATACCTTCGGCCACCCTCGCGCCGAGGTCCTCGCCCGCCTGGAGGACGCCCACATCGAGACCTTCCGCACCGACCACACCGGCGCGGAGACCTTCCTGCTGGCCCCCGACGGACGAATCTCCTCCCAATCCACAGCATCGGAGTGGTAGAACGGACAGCAACCGTTCGCCCTGCATCTACTCACCAAGGAGCCGCGCTTGCTCAAGCACACCGATCCTTCCTCCAGCACCGAGTCCCAGCCCGCCCCAGCTACGGCTCCAGCCACCCCCGCCGAGCT